>JADGMW010000059.1_pt1 | contig 113369 bp, 103 predicted proteins | sample 8641801 | NCBI WGS metagenome assembly JADGMW01 (sample SAMN16272018, study PRJNA661076) | feces metagenome | isolation source: fecal sample from diarrhoea affected cattle A | host: Bos taurus | place: South Africa: Lokaleng Village, Mahikeng | collected 2019-09
CTGATGACCTCTTCCGTGTGAAGGAAGCGCGCTACCAACTGCGCCAATCGCCCGTCACCGACAATCTTGCCACAGGTTTCGGTCGCTCCGTGCACACCTCGAACGCCCTCAGATCGCCGCGTGACGCGCCCGGGCTGCGTCGGTTTGGTGTCGGAGAGATTCATCGGATAGAGTTCCTGAGCACGCAGAAATGCGAGCAAATGCGGATGTGGCGCAGTGGTAGCGCATCACCTTGCCAAGGTGAGGGTCGCGAGTTCGAATCTCGTCATCCGCTCGAGTGAAGTCTCACGCACGTGGGAACCCTCCACGGTGGCGTGGCCGAGAGGCGAGGCAGCGGCCTGCAAAGCCGTCCACACGGGTTCGAATCCCGTCGCCACCTCCACTCGGCAAGACAATACAATGGGCGATTGGCGCAGCGGTAGCGCGCTTCCCTGACACGGAAGAGGTCACTGGTTCGATCCCAGTATCGCCCACCAGACATCGAAGGCCCCGGAGAAATCCGGGGCCTTCGGCGTTTCCCGGCAGGGCAGAGGGTGTGGCATCCGCCCACTAAACTTGGCCGAATGAGCCAGCAGTCAGGATTCGACCTCTTCACAGACCGCGACATCGTCGCAATGCGCGTCAATGGCGAATTGAGGGACCTGGCTGCAACCGTCACCGACGCTGACGAGGTCGAACCCGTGCACATCGACTCCGAGGACGGGCTGAACATCCTGCGTCACTCCGCCGCGCACGTCGCTGCCCAGGCGGTGCAGTCGATCAACCCGGAGGCGAAGCTCGGCATCGGGCCACCCGTCACCGACGGCTTCTACTACGACTTCGATGTCGAGCAGCCCTTCACGCCCGAAGACCTGAAGGCGATCGAGAAGGCCATGGAGCGGATCGTCAAGCAGGGCCAACGTTTCGTGCGCCGGGTCGTGAGCGACGACGAGGCACGTGCTGAGCTCGCCGAGGAGCCCTACAAGCTCGAGCTGATCGGTCTCAAGGGTTCCGCAGCCGAGGGCGGGGACAACGAGGCGGTCGAGGTCGGCGCCGGTGAGCTCACGATCTACGACAACGTCGACCCGAAGACGGGGGAGACGGTGTGGAGGGACCTGTGTCGCGGTCCGCACCTGCCGAACACCCGCATGATCGGCAACGGCTGGAAGCTCATGCGCACGGCCGCCGCCTACTGGCGGGGTTCCGAGAAGAACAAGCAACTCCAGCGCGTCTACGGCACCGCCTGGCCCAGCAAGGACGAGCTGCGCGCCTACACGACCCGTCTCGAGGAGGCGGCGAAGCGCGATCACCGCAAGCTGGGCTCGGAACTCGACCTCTTCTCGTTCCCCGAGGAGATCGGCTCGGGTCTCGCCGTCTTCCACCCCAAGGGCGGCATCATCCGCAACGAGATCGAGAACTACATGCGCCAGCAGTTGCTGTCACACGACTACGAGCTCGTCAATACGCCCCACATCACGAAGGGTCATCTCTTCGAGACGAGCCAGCACCTCAACTGGTATAAGGACGGCATGTTCCCGGCCATGCACCTCGACGAGGAGCGGGATGCCGAGGGGCACGTCACCAAGCAGGGCCAGGACTACTACCTGAAGCCCATGAACTGCCCCTTCCACAACCTGATCTTCCGGGCGCGGGGGCGCAGCTACCGCGAGCTGCCCCTGCGGCTCGCCGAGTTCGGTACCGTCTACCGCTACGAGAAGAGCGGCACCCTCTCGGGCCTCACCCGCGTGCGCGGCCTCACGCAGGACGACGCCCACATCTATGTGACTCCCGAGCAGGTGAAGGACGAGATCAAGCGCCAGCTCGAGTTCGTCTTCGAGACGCTGCGCGGATACGGCCTCGACGACTTCTACCTCGAACTCTCGACCCGTGACCCCGAGAAGTCGGTCGGCACGGACGAGCAGTGGGAGGAGGCGACCGAGACACTCCGCCAGGTCGGCGAGGAGTCTGGCCTTGAACTCGTCAACGACCCGGGTGGCGCCGCGTTCTACGGCCCCAAGATCTCCGTGCAGGCGCGCGATGCGATCGGCCGCACCTGGCAGCTCTCGACCGTGCAGCTGGACTTCAACCAGCCGGAACTCTTCGAGCTCGAGTACACGGCGGCGGATGGCACGCGCCAACAGCCCGTCATGATCCATCGGGCGCTGCTCGGGTCGATCGAGCGCTTCTTCGCGATCCTCCTCGAGCACTACGCGGGCGCCTTCCCGGTCTGGCTCTCTCCCGTGCAGGTTGTGGGCATCCCCGTCGCGGAGGAGTACAACGACTACCTCTCGGAGGTCGTCGCGAAGCTCAAGTCGCGTGGCGTGCGTGCCGAGGTCGACCTCTCGAGCGACCGGATGCCCAAGAAGATCCGCACCCACACGAAGGCGAAGGTTCCCTTCCAGCTGATCGCTGGGGAGGAGGACCGGGCGAATGGGGCGGTGAGCTTCCGCTTCAGGGACGGCAGCCAGGAGAATGGCATCCCAGTCGACGAGGCGATCGCGCGCATCCTGGAGACGATCGCCAGCAAGGCCCAGGTCTGATGGCCTCGTACGAGCCGGACGAGTTCGAGGGGGCTGAGCCGGAGGCCGCGAGCGGCTTCGCCGCAAGCCCGGATGCGTTCCAGCGCCTCTGGACGCCGCACCGTCTCGTCTACATCGAAGACGGGCAACAGCCGCCCGCGCACGACTGCCCCTTCTGCAACGCGCCGACGATGCCGGACGAGAAGGGCCTCATCGTCGCGAGGGGCAAGCACGCCTACGTGCTCCTGAATCTCTACCCCTACAACTCCGGCCACCTGCTGGTGTGCCCCTACCGCCACATCGCGACCTACGACGAGGCCAGCGCCGAGGAGGTCGCCGAGATCGGGAGCCTCACGCAGACGGCCATGCGGGTGCTCAAGGCAACGTCGTCGTGCGACGGCTTCAACCTCGGCATGAACCAGGGCCGCATCGCAGGCGCCGGCATCGCCGAGCACCTGCACCAGCACATCGTGCCGCGGTGGGCGCTCGACTCGAACTTCTTTCCCATCGTCGCCAAGACGAAGGCCGTGCCGCGCCTGCTGGGCGAGGTGCGCGACGAGATCGCCGCCGCCTGGCCCAAGGACTGACCAGGCGGCATCCGGTGTGCGGTCAGCGCACCTGCGTGACCTCGAACTGCAGGCGCGGATGTGCGTAGGCCTCCTGCGCCTCCACGAGCAGCAGTTCCCGCGAACCGGCATCGTAGGTCGTCTGTAGGAGGTCGTAGACGCTGGACGTGGTGCGAGCGAGGGCCGTCGCGGCGTCGCCCGTCTCGCGGTAGTGGGCAGAGAAGAGCGCGGCGGTGACATCACCAGAGCCGTTCGCCTTCATCGGGATGTGCGGGGTCTGCACGATCCAGGCGCCCTTGTCATCCACCGCGAGCATCTCGATCGTTCCCTCCGGCCGCTCCGGGCGCTCGACGCTCGTGACGAGCACCGTGCTCGGCCCCATCGCGCGCGCGGCATCGACCGATGCCAGCGTTGAATCGAGGTCGGCCGGTTCCGTCTCCGTGAGGAAGCCCAGTTCGAACTGGTTGGGCGTGATGATGTCGGCGGCGGGCGCAACCCGCTCCCGCAGGAGGATCGGGATAGCGGGGGCCACGAAGCATCCGGACTTCGCATTGCCCATGACGGGATCGCAGGAGTACACAGCGCTCGGGTTCGCAACCTTGACTCGCGCAACCGCGTCCAGGATGACATCTGCGATGCCCTCGCTGCCCTGGTAGCCGGAGAGCACGACATCGATGTCGGCGAAGGCGCCACGCTCCTCGATGCCCGTGATCACCTCGCGAACCTCGTCCGGGCTGATGAGCGGTCCGCGCCAGGCGCCGTAGCCCGTGTGGTTCGAGAAGTTCACGGTGTAGACGGGGTACACCTCGACGCCGATGCGCTGCAGCGGGAACACGGCGGCGGAGTTGCCGACATGGCCGTAGGCGACGGCGGACTGGATGGAGAGGATCTTCACAAGGGCTCCTGCGGGATAGCGGACGGTTCAGGTGGTGCGGAGGACGGTGTCGACCGCGGCGGCGATGTCTGCTGCCAGCCGGGCAGCATCCTCGTCGCTCAGGTCATGGACGGTGAGTCGGAGGTGGCGCAGCGCTGCCTCCCCGGCAAGCAGGAAGTCATCGCCGGGACGGGCGAGCCAGCCGCGGCGCATCAGCTGCTCCGTGACAGCGCGGGCTGGGGCCGGCAGGGAGAGCCACAGGCTCAAGCCGTCGCCCGCATGACACGGCAGGCCGACGGCGCGAGCGTGCTCTGCGAACGCGGCGTTCCGCTCGCGGTAGTGTTCGGCGGCGCGCTCGACTGCTGCCATCACTTCGTCATCGGCGACGAGCGCGACCACGAGGCGCTGCAGCAGGTGGCTCACCCAGGTCGACCCCGGGCTCAGCCGTTCGGCGAGCCGGGCCGCGGTCTCGGCGTCGCTCGCGGTGACCGCGAGGCAGAGGTCGGGCCCCAGGAACTTCGAGACCGAGCGGATGAGCGCCCACCGACGGTGCCCCGGGCCGATGATCGAGACATAGGGGCGGCGCGACAGCAGCGAGAAGTGGTCGTCTTCGATGACGAGCACATGCGGATGCTCGGCGAGGACCCCTCGCAGGGCCGCAGCGCGCTCGGATGTGAGGCTCGCTCCCGTCGGGTTGTGGGCCCGGGGCGTGCAGACGATCGCGCGGACGCCGGCCGCGAGGGCAGCACGAAGGCCGTCGACCGTCATGCCCTCGTCGTCGACCGGGATCGCGTGCGGCCGGTATCCGCCGACACGAACCGTGCGCAGCGCGGAGAGGAAGCACGGGTCCTCGAGGCCGACGAGGTCGTCGCGAGCCAGGGCATCCGCGAAGAGCCGCTCGAGCGCGTCGACCGCGCCTCCCGTGACGGTGAGCCGCAGGTCGTCCCGCGTGCCGAGGTCCCGGGTGATCCACGCGTGCGCCCAGCGTTCGAGGGAGGGATCGATTGTCGGCTCGCCATAGAGGACTGGACGCCCCGCGAGGGTCGCGAGTGCGGGGGAGAGGTCGGGAATGAGAGCCGGGTCGGGGTTGCCGTTCGCGACATCGCGAAGCACTGAGTCGGGGGCGTACCCCTCAAGGGGCACTGCGGCCCGGATCGCGACGCGCGTGCCGCCCCGCCCGCGTGTCTCCACCGCGCCGGCCTGGTTCAGCAACCGGTAGGCCGCCACGACCGTGTTGCGGTTGACTCCCAGCTGCTCCCCAAGTGAACGGACGGGAGGGAGGATGTCGCCAGGTGCCAGTGCCCCGCGGTCGATCAGCGCGCGGATGCTCTCGGCGATCTCAGCCGCCGTCTCGCCGCCGATGGGCCCAAGGGCCAGTCGTGTGTCTCCGATCGTCACGGGAGCAAGTCTATGGGTCATGCCATGCTAGGTTTTGGCCTAAGCCAAACAAGGGAGTGCGCATGTCCACGACAGTAGGCACCGCTCGCGTCAAGCGCGGGCTCGCCGAGATGCTGAAGGGCGGCGTCATCATGGACGTCGTCACGGCCGAACAGGCACGAATTGCCGAAGACGCGGGAGCCGTCGCAGTCATGGCCCTCGAGCGCGTGCCCGCGGACATCCGCTCGCAGGGTGGCGTCGCGAGGATGAGCGATCCCGACCTCATCGACGAGATCATCGCATCCGTCTCGATCCCCGTAATGGCGAAGGCGCGCATCGGCCACTTCGTCGAGGCCCAGGTGCTGCAGTCGCTCGGCGTCGACTACATCGACGAGTCCGAGGTGCTGAGCCCCGCCGACTACGTCAACCACATCGACAAGTGGAAGTTCACGGTGCCGTTCGTCTGCGGCGCCACCAACCTCGGGGAGGCGCTGCGACGCGTCAACGAGGGTGCCGCCATGATCCGGTCGAAGGGCGAAGCAGGCACAGGTGACGTCTCGGAGGCGACCAAGCACATCCGCACTATCCGCGGTGAGGTCGCCCGTCTGACATCCATGAGTGATGACGAGTTGTACGTCGCGGCCAAGGAGCTGCAGGCGCCATATGAACTCGTCGTCGAGGTCGCGAAGACGGGAACGCTCCCCGTCGTGCTGTTCACGGCTGGCGGAGTCGCGACGCCCGCGGATGCCGCACTCATGATGCAACTCGGAGCCGACGGCGTCTTCGTCGGCTCTGGCATCTTCAAGTCGGGCAATCCCGCGAAGCGTGCCGCGGCCATCGTCAAGGCGACCACCTTCCACGACGACCCGGCGGTCATCACCGAGACCTCCCGCGGCCTCGGCGAGGCGATGGTGGGCATCAACGTCGCCGATCTTCCGGCTCCCCACCGGCTCGCTGAGCGTGGCTGGTAGCACGCCAGCCCAGATCACGGTCGGCGTCCTGGCCCTGCAGGGGGCGGTGCGCGAACACGTCGATGTGCTGCGGCGCCTGGGCACGGAGGCGCGGCCCGTGCGCACTCCGGCCGATCTCGCATCCGTCGACGCGCTCGTCATCCCGGGCGGAGAGTCGACCGTGATCGACAAGCTCTCGCGCGCGTTCGGGCTCGATGAACCTATCAGGGCGGCGATCTCGGGCGGGCTGCCCGTACTGGGCACCTGTGCTGGCCTCATCATGCTGGGGGATCGCATCCAGGGCCGAGCCCCGGGCCAGAGGACCTTCGGCGGGCTCGACGCGACTGTGCGGCGGAACGCCTTCGGGAGCCAGGGGGAGTCGTTCGAGACCGACGTCGCCGTTCCGGAACTTGGCGGCCCGTCGATGCATGCCGTCTTCATCCGGGCTCCCATCGTCGAGGACGTGGGCTCGGCGGTGACCGTCTTGGGTCGCCTCAACGACGGGAGGATCGTCGCGGTACAGCAGGGGAGGCTGCTCGGCGTTGCCTTCCACCCGGAGATCTCGGGCGAACATCGATTCCACGCCAGGCTGATCGCGCTCGCCCGCGAGGCGGCGGGCCGCGGCTGAGCGGGCAAGGAAGAGCCCCTCTATAGAATGTTCTCCATGTCAGGGCATTCCAAGTGGGCAACCACGAAGCACAAGAAGGCGGTCATCGACGCGCGCAGGGCCAAGTCCTTCGCGAAGCTGATCAAGAACATCGAGGTCGCGGCCAAGATCGGTGGCGCTGACCTCTCGGGCAATCCGACCCTCGTCGACGCGGTGCAGAAGGCCAAGAAGACCTCGGTGCCCAACGACAACATCGATCGCGCGATCAAGCGTGGCGCGGGCCTCACTGGTGAGTCCGTCGAGTACATGACGATCATGTACGAGGGCTACGCACAGGGCGGAGTCGCACTCCTCATCGAATGTCTCACCGACAACAAGAACCGCGCCGCAGCCGAGGTTCGCACCGCCATGACGCGCAACGGCGGCAACATGGCCGACCCGGGAAGCGTGGCCTACAACTTCTCGCGCAAGGGCGTCGTGTCGATCACGAAGACCGAGGGCCTGACGGAAGACGACGTCCTCCTCGCCGTGCTCGATGCGGGAGCCGAAGAGGTCGTCGACCGGGGAGCAGGCTTCGAAGTCATCACCGAGCCCTCCGATCTCGTCGCCGTTCGCACCGCGCTGCAGGACGCCGGCATCGACTATGACTCGGCGGAGGCGGAGTTCGTGCCGAACCTCAGTGTCGAGATCGACGCCGAGACAGCCCGCAAGGTGTTCAAGCTGATCGATGCGCTCGAAGACAGCGACGACGTGCAGAACGTCTTCGTCAACTACTCCCTGTCGCCGGAGACCCAGGCCGAACTCGACGAGGACTAGTTGTCCGGCTCGCCTGCACGCATCCTCGGCGTTGATCCCGGGCTCACCCGCTGCGGCATCGGCGTCATCGATGTCATGGCGGGCAGGCGCGCCCGACTCGTCGACGTTGGTGTGATCAGGACACCCGCCGACATGCCCCTCGAGCGACGTCTCCAACTCATTGGCGACGCGCTCGACGGCCTGCTCGACGAGCACCGCCCCACCGCGATCGCCCTGGAGCGCGTCTTCGCGCAGCACAACCTCCGCTCCGTGATGGGCACGGCACAGGCGAGTGGTGTCGTGTTGTTGGCCGCGGGACGCCGCTCGCTTCCCGTGGGACTCCACACCCCATCCGAGGTCAAGGCCGCGGTGACCGGCTACGGCGCTGCCGACAAGCGGCAGGTCGGCGAAATGGTGGCCCGCATCCTTGAGCTTTCAGCCCCGCCCACCCCGGCAGACGCGGCCGACGCGCTCGCTCTTGCCCTCTGTCATGCGTGGCGAGGCGGCACGACGAGCGCGCCCGCTCAGTCGGATGCCGCAACTCCGGCTCAGCAGGCGTGGCGCGCCGCAGAACGTCGACGGTGACGTCGGGGGCTCCTCATAGGCTTGGAGCATGATCTCCTCTGTGCGCGGACCCGTGCTCTCCGTCGGCGTCACAACGGTCGTGGTCGAGGTGGGCGGCGTCGGCCTGCTCATGACCATCACACCGGCGCACGCGGCGAAACTCCGTGCCGGAACCGAGGCGAGCATCCGCACGGTGCTCATCGTGAAGGAGGACGACCTCGCCCTGTTCGGCTTTGCGGACGCCGAACAGCTGCAGGTCTTCGACCTGCTTCGCGGTGTGACGGGGGTCGGGCCGAAATCGGCCATGGGAGTGCTCTCGGCCATGACGCCAGCCGAGGTCGCCCAGGCGGTGAACCTCGAAGACGACAGCGCCTTCCGCAAGGTCTCGGGCATCGGGCCCAAGACCGCAAAGCTCATCATCGTCTCCCTTGCGGGCAAGATGGTGCACGCGCCAGCGGGCGCACCGGCCGCCGCGCGGGCCGCTGCGGGGGATGCCCGCGCACAGGTCGTCGAAGCGCTCATCGGACTCGGCTGGAACGAGCGTTCGGCCGCGAAGGCCGCAGACGACGCCAAGGATGCCGTCGATCCCGCCAAGACGGGCGACATGCAGGCGCTTCTCCGCGTCGCCCTTGCCAGCCTCGGGCCGGCGCAGGCCATGACACGTGAGGGCGCGCGATGAGCCTGGGCGAGGATGGGCGCATCGGAAGCTTCGAGCGCAGCACCGAATCGATCACCACCCCGCAGCCGGAATCCCAGGCCGAACTTGCCTTCGAAGGGGCACTCCGGCCACGCTCGCTCTCTGAGTTCGTCGGCCAGTCAAAGGTGCGGGCGCAGCTGGAGCTCCTGCTCAACGCCGCCACGATCCAGAACCGCACACCCGACCACATCCTGCTCGCCGGACCGCCAGGGCTCGGCAAGACCACGCTCGCGATGATTGTCGCGGAGGAGGGATCGCGGCCGCTGCGCATGTCGAGCGGTCCCGCCATCCAGCACGCGGGAGACCTGGCTGCGCTGCTGTCGTCCCTCATCCCGGGTGAAGTGCTCTTCATCGACGAGATCCACCGCATGGCGCGTTCCGCGGAGGAGATGATGTACCTCGCGATGGAGGACTTCCGCATCGACATCATGGTGGGCAAGGGTGCCGGCGCGACCTCGATTCCTCTCGACCTCGCCCCGTTCACGCTCGTGGGAGCGACCACACGTTCCGGGCTCCTGCCCAACCCGCTCCGTGACCGCTTCGGCTTCACCGCCCATCTGGAGTTCTATTCGGATGGCGAGCTCGCTCAGGTCATCTCGCGCGCCGCGACGCTGCTGAAGCTCGAGGTCGATGACGCATCCCTCGCCGAGATCGCGGGGCGGAGTCGAGGCACTCCCAGGATTGCGAACCGCCTCCTCCGACGCGTGCGGGACTATTCGCTCGTGCACAGGAAGGAGGGAATCGACGCGGTGCGAGAGGCTCTTCGCCTCTACGACGTCGATGATCTCGGCCTCGACCGGCTCGACCGTGCGGTGCTCACCACGATCGTCACCCAGTTCGACGGGGGACCGGTAGGACTCGGCACACTCGCGGCGTCCGTCGGCGAGGAGGCAGAGACGATCGAATCGGTCGTCGAGCCATTCCTCGTGCGAATGGGCCTTCTGTCGCGCACGCCACGAGGTCGGACTGCCACGCGGCGCGCCTTCGAGCACCTCGGAGTGCAGCGCGCTGAAGCGACGCTTTTCGGGGATGGCCTGTAGGATCTGAGGGTTGTCCTTCGACGACGTCCCCGCGAACTCTGCGCCACATCACCACGGAAGGTCTTCCCACCCGTATGGATCCGCTGCTTCTTGCCATGATGGCCGTCCTGGCCCTCTTCATCTTCTTCCAGTTCCGCGCCTCGAAGAAGAGGAAGGCCGAGCAGGAGGAGCTCAGCACCAAGATGGTGCCCGGCGCTGAGGTGATGACGCAGTTCGGCGTCTTCGGCACGCTGCTCTCGATCGACGAGGAGAAGAACGAGGCACTCCTCGAGACGACACCCGGCACGGTCATCCGGCTGCACCGCCAGACGATCCTCAAGGTCGTCGAAGACGACACGGTCTCTGAGGACGTCGCGGATGACGCCGACGCCATCGCCGACGGCGATGGGCCGACGACCAAGAACGACAACTGAACCATTAGTCTTTCCTGAGTTCGGCCGAGCCTGAGCCGAACCTCCCGACCCTGATCCATGGCACCCGAGCCATCGGAGCAATAGAAAGCTGAGTTCCAGGTGGCAGCACCACGATCGACCCCGGCCAAGAAGGCCTGGCGTTCGCTGACGTGGCTGGCGGTAATCATCGTCGGCCTCATCGGCCTCAACGCCGCGGGAGCAATCTGGCAGGGTTCCGGCTGGACCCCGAAGCTCGCGCTCGACCTCGAGGGTGGCACCCAGATCATCCTGGCCCCGCAGCTCGAGAGCGGCCAGCAGGTGACGGGCGAGCAGCTCGACCAGGCCGTCGAGATCATCCGCTCGCGTGTCGACGCTGCCGGTGTCTCTGAGGCCGAGATCAACACGCAGGGTGCCCAGAACATCGTCGTCTCGATCCCCGGAACGCCCGACGAGGAAACCCTCGCCCGAATCGAGTCCTCGGCCAAGCTCGAGTTCCGTCCCGTGCTCCAGGTCGCGGCGGCGGTCGACCCGACGCAGACGCCCGCACCCGAGACCGGGGAAGGCGACGAGCCGGGCGAGGACGCGGAGCCGTCGCCGTCGGTCTCGCCGTCCGCTGGCGTGGGCCAGGGCGGTGCCGCGGCCGCGACTGCGGCGACGCCCGCACCGTCGGCTTCGCCGTCGCCCTCTGCAGGGGCCGACCCCGCGCAGCCCGAGGAGGGCGAGCCCGCTCCGACACCGAGCAACGCCAGCGACCTTGCGTGGATCACGCCGGAGCTGCTCGACGAGTTCACGAACTTCGACTGCGCCGAGCTCGACGAGGCGGGCACCAACGTCGCGCCCGCAGCGGAGCCACTCATCACCTGCGACAACACGCGCACCGTGAAGTACATCCTCGGCCCGGTCGAGGTCGCTGGCGAGCGGATCGTCGATGCCACTCACGGCCTCGCCGCAAACAGCCAGGGCGTGAGCACGGGCCAGTGGGCCGTCAACATCGTCTTCGACGGCGAAGGATCCGATGAGTTCGGAGAGGTCACCACGCGCCTCTTCTCGCTCACCGGCGTGCAGAACCAGTTCGCGATCGTGCTCGACGGCACGGTCATCTCGGCCCCGAGAACCAACACCGTCATCACCAACGGCAAGCCACAGATCACGGGCGACTTCACGCAGGAGACGGCGAAGACCCTCGCTGACCAGCTGAAGTTCGGCGCGCTGCCCATCGGCTTCGAGGTGCAGAGCAGCGAGAATATCTCCGCGACGCTCGGCGAGAGCCAGCTCTGGAGCGGACTGCTTGCGGGCGTGATCGGTCTCGCCTTGGTCGTCGTGTACTCCTTGTTCCAATACCGCACGCTCGGGCTCGTCACGGTCGCCTCACTCGGAGTCGCCGGAGTCATCGTCTACCTCGTCATCAACCTGATGTCGTGGCGCGAGGGATATCGACTCTCCCTCGCCGGTGTCGCCGGCCTCATCGTCGCCATCGGCATCATCGCCGACTCCTTCATCGTCTACTTCGAGCGAATCAAGGATGAACTGCGAGACGGGCGGATGCTCGGCTCGGCGGTCGAGGCGGGCTGGAAGAGGGCAATCCGCACCGTGTTGGCCTCCGACGCGGTCAACTTCCTCGCTGCGGCGGTGCTCTTCGTCCTCGCGATCGGCAACGTCCGGGGCTTCGCACTCACCCTCGGCATCACGACCCTCATCGACCTCCTCGTCGTGTCGCTGTTCACGCACCCCGTCATGCAGCTGCTGGCCAAGACGAAGTTCTTCGGTGAAGGGCACCCAGCGAGCGGGCTCAACCCGCGGGCGCTGGGCGCCGTGTACCGCGGCCGTGCCACGTTCCGCGAGCCGGTGGGCGTCAGCGCCTCGAAGCGAGCGGCGAGTGGGCGCGAGGCGCAGAAGCGCCAGACGATCGCCGAGCGCAAGGCCGCCGCGGATGCCGCGGCCTCGGTTTCGAAGGGCAAGGATTCCTGATGGCCAGCTTCTCCACCTTCGGTAACGACCTCTACACAGGGCGTCGATCCATCGACTTCGTCGGGCGCCGTCGCGTCTGGTACATCATCGCGGCCGTGCTGATCATTGCATCCGTCGCCGGCCCATTCATTCGTGGTGGCTTCGAGTTCGGCATCGAGTTCCGCGGTGGCTCGCAGTTCATCGTCGAGCGCACGTCTGAGCTCGAGCAGGTGCTCGGTGAGGAGGCGGTTCGGGAGACCGTGCCCGATGCAACGCCTCGCGTCACCGTGGTCGGGCAGGACTCCGTCCGCGTGCAGACCGACATCGTCACCGACGATGAGGCGTTCGAGATCAGGACAGCCCTCGCGTCCTCCTACGACGTGCCGGTCGACCAGGTGAGCTATTCCTTCATCGGCCCCACCTGGGGTGCCGACATCACGGCACAGTCGATCAGGGCACTCGTCGTCTTCCTGCTCCTGGCCGGCGTCGTCATGGCTCTCTACTTCCGCACGTGGAAGATGTCGCTTGCGGCCATGGCCGCGCTCTTCCACGACCTCATCCTGACGGCAGGCATCTACGGCATCCTCGGCTTCGAGGTGACGCCCGCCGCGGTGATCGGCTTCCTGACGATCCTTGGCTACTCGCTCTACGACACCGTGGTGGTGTTCGACAAGATCCGAGAGAACACGGCGGAGGACGGCGAGGCCTCGCCGCGAACCTTCGCGGAGTCCGTCAACCTTGCGGTCAACCAGACGCTCGTTCGTTCCATCAACACCTCGGTAGTGGCAGTGCTGCCCGTCGCGGCGATCCTCTTCATCGGATCCTTCGCGCTCGGCGCGGAGACGCTGCGCGACATCTCGCTCGCGCTCTTCATCGGCATCGTCGTCGGTGCCTACTCCACGATCTTCATTGCCTCGCCGGTCTACAACCACCTTCGCGAGAACGAGCCGGAGATCAAGAAGCAGAACGCCAGGATCCTGGCTTCCCGCCGCACGGAGGCCGCTCCCGTCGAGTGACGGCGGTCACTCGCTCGATCGGCATTCCCTCCATACCAGGAGTGATAGTTTTGCTGCACGGGAAAGGTGGGAGGTGAGATGACCGAAGTCACCAACAGTCCCGCCACGCGGCGGCTGCTTCTCCCTCGTCTCTTCTCTCGTGCCCAGCATGCTGGCGCGATCGAGAACCTGATCCGCACGGTGCGTGCGCATCATCCGCGCGCTGACATCGACACGATCGAACGGGCATACAAGGTCGCGGAGATCGCTCACCGCGGCCAGACCCGCAAGAGCGGCGAGCCGTACATCACGCACCCCGTCGCGGTTGCCCAGATCCTCGCCGACCTCGGCATCGGCGCGAAGACGGTGGCGGCCGCGCTGCTGCACGACACCGTCGAAGACACCGACTACACCCTCGACATGGTGCGCAAGGACTTCGGTGACGAAGTTGCGATGCTCGTCGATGGCGTTACAAAGCTCGACAAGCTCAAGTACGGCGACAGCGCCCAGGCGGAGACCGTCCGCAAGATGGTCGTTGCGATGTCCAAGGACATCCGCGTGCTCGTGATCAAGCTCGCCGACCGGCTCCACAACGCGCGCACGTGGGGCTTCGTCTCCTCCGAGTCTGCCAAGCGCAAGGCGCAGGAGACGCTGGAGATCTACGCCCCGTTGGCACATCGCCTCGGTATCCAGGCGATCAAGTGGGAGCTCGAGGACCTGTCGTTCGCGGTGCTGCACCCGAAGCTTTACGTCGAGATCGAGAGCCTCGTCAAGCAGCGCACACCGCAGCGCGAGGAGTTCGTGCACCAGGTCATCGAGGCGGTGACGGAAGACCTGAAGGCCGCTCGCATCAAGGGCAAGGTCGTCGGCCGTCCGAAGCAGTACTACTCGATCTACCAGAAGATGATCCTCCGCGGTCGCGAGTTCGACGAGATCTACGACCTGGTCGGCATCCGAGTCCTCGTGTCGACCGTTCGCGACTGCTACGCGGTCCTCGGCTCCATCCATGCCCGCTGGACCCCGATTCCCGGCCGTTTCAAGGACTACATCGCTACGCCGAAGTTCAATCTCTACCAGTCGCTGCACACGACGGTCATCGGGCCCAAGGGTCGGCCCGTCGAGATCCAGATTCGCACCGAGGACATGCACCAGCGGGCCGAATACGGTGTGGCTGCGCACTGGAAGTACAAGGAGCGCGTCAATGGCGGTCGCTCTGCCGACAGCACTCCTGTCGGCGATTCCGACATGGCGTGGCTCGCGCACATCTCCGACTGGCAGGCAGAGACGTCTGACCCTGGCGAGTTCCTCGACTCGCTGCGCTTCGAGATCGGGGCAAAGGAGGTCTATGTCTTCACTCCCCAGGGCAAGGTCATCGGCCTCCCCGCGGGCGCGACGCCCGTCGACTTTGCCTACGCAGTACACACCGAGGTGGGCCACCGCACGATGGGTGCGAAGGTCAACGGCCGGCTTGTTCCCCTCGAGAGCGAACTCTCCAGCGGCGACGTCGTCGAGGTGTTCACCTCGAAGAACCCGGATGCCGGTCCCAGCCAGGGCTGGCTGACCTTCGTCAAGTCGACCAGGGCACGAAACAAGATCCGGCAGTGGTTCACGAAGGAGCGTCGTGACGAGGCGATGGAGCAGGGCAAGGATGCCATCGCCCGCGCCATGCGCAAGCAGAACCTGCCTCTCCAGCGACTGATGAACCAGGGCGCGTTGAGCGAGGTCGCAGCGCAGCTGCGGTATGACGACGTCTCCGCGCTCTACGCAGCCGTCGGCGAAGGGCATGTCTCCACGCAATCCGTGCTGGAGAAGCTGGTTGCGACGCTGCAGGTTGATACCGAGGCGGAGGAAGAGTTCACCGTTTCTCGCGCGAAGGGCAAGCGGCGCGCGAGCGGAAACTCCGGAGTGCTCGTGAAGGGTGCGCCCGATATTCTCGTCAAGCTCGCCAAGTGCTGCACCCCGGTGCCCGGGGACGAGATCATGGGCTTCGTCACGCGTGGTTCCGGAGTCTCGGTGCACCAGTCCTCCTGCGTCAACGTGAAGGCCTTGCTGAACGAGCCTGAGCGAGTCGTCGAGGTCGAGTGGGCCCCGTCATCGACGAGCGTGTTCCTCGTCCAGATCCAGGTGGAGGCGCTCGACCGAGCTGGACTCCTCTCGGATGTCACTCGCGTGCTTTCCGAGCATCACGTGAACATCCTGTCCGCCACGGTGGCGACCTCGACGGAGCGCCTTGCGATCAGCCGTTTCGTGTTCGAGATGGGCGATACGACGCATCTCGACCGTGTGCTCAATGCCGTGCGACGCATCGATACGGTCTACGACGTCTACCGAGTTACGACCTAGCCGCTTTCCCCAGCGCGGCGATGCGATCGAGCGCGCGTCGTTTGCCTGCCAGTTTGTGGCGGGATTCGACTTCACGGCGACAATCGTCGAGCTCGATGGCGTGCGCGTCCATGAGTTGGAGCAATTGCGACACCCTCTCATTCGCGAAATCCCCCTCGGCCCTCAACAGGTCGATGGCGGTGCGCAAGGGAGTGGTGACGGCGATGCCGCCGAAGCGGACGACATCACTCGGCGAGATCACGACCTCCCGCACCTGCACCCGTGGCGACACCTGCGCACGAGCCCTCGCCGAGTGTGAGACGCAGAACTCGAAGACCTCGGGCGGTGAGGGCACAGCGCCGTGGACCCACGCCGCCGTCATCCGCTCGGCAATGAAGCGCGGGCGAGCGAGTGCCCCGAGCGAGAGCGCGCGGTGGTGTGCTTGCTCGAACTCGTCGATCGAGGCGAATCCGTCACCGATCGCGTAGAGGTCTCCGTCCAGGCGGGCTGCCTGGAGCTCTTGGAGAGGGAGGTCGAGTTCGGTGAGCACAGGGGCTAGTCGTGGCGCCATTCCCACATCGTGCCCCTATGGGAGGCGCGAGCCGCCGCTCAATCCATGAACTGTGGAGAACCCAACCCGGAAGCGCCTTGGGGACTTCGTCAGCCGGAGACGACGCCCAGCCAGGCACGCCGGGCATCCAGCGCCTCTTGAGCCTTCGTGATGCGCGTGGCGTCACCGCTGCGCTTCGCGTCGTCCAGATCTGCCTCAAGGGCGGCGATCGCCGACTCGAGCTGGGCAGCGAGACCCTCCGCGCGAGCCTTGCGCTCCGGGTTGTTTCGCTGCCAGTGCTCCTCGTCGAGCTTGCGCACGGCAGCCTCGACCTTGCGGAGCCTGTCTTCGACGGTCTTGACCTTGGCGCGCGGCACCTTGCCGATCTCGTCCCAGCGCCGCTGAATCGAGATCAGGGTCTGGCGAGCCGCATCGCGGTCAGTGGCATTCAGCAGGGGCTCTGCTTCCGCAAGGAGGGCCTCCTTGCGCACCAGGTTCTCCTCGAACTCTTCGTTGTCGCGCGCTTCGATCTCAGACTTCGCGACATAGAGCGCGTCGCCGGCGGCCTTGAACTTCGCCCACAGCGCGTCGTCGTGCTTCTTGCCGGCGCGACCGGCGGCCTTCCAATCGTCGAGGAGCCGGCGATACTGGGGAATCCCGTCTGCGCCCTGGGCTACGAGGCTCTCCGCGGCAGCGACGAGTTCCTGCTTGCGTGCCTTGGCCTGCTTGTGGGTGGCATCCAGGTCGGCGAAGAATGCCTTTCGCTCGGTCTCGAGGGTCGAGCGGGCGGTCCTGAAGCGCTTCCAGAGCTCGTTGGCCTCGTTCTTGGGCAGGCGGGGGCCGGTCTGCTGGTGAGCCTTCCAGCGAGCGAAGACGTCATCGATCGCGGCGCTCGTGTGCTTCCACTGGATCTTGGCGGGATCCTGGGCAGCGAGCCGCTCGGCCTCTTCCACGAGGCCCGCGCGGTAGGCGATGGCGTCCTGCAGGGCGGCCTTCTCCTCCGCCTCCTGCTTTTCGGCGAGCTCGCCGACGGCGCCACCGAGTGCCTCGAGCCTGTTCCGCAGGGAGGCGAGGTCACCCACGGCGTTCGCCGTCACGACGGTCTGCATCAGCGCGTCGACCGTCTTGGCGACGTCGGCGCCGGGAGCACCGCGCTTGATGCGCTGCTCCAGCAACGTCACCTGGCCCGCGAGGTCCATGAACTTGCGTTCGAAGTATGCGAGCGCCTCCTCGGGCGTTCCATCCGGGTACTGGCCCACGGCTCGCTCGCCGTCACCTTCACGGACGAAGACGGTGCCCGTCTCATCGACGCGACCCCATGGTGTCTCGTTGTTGTTCGTCAAAGCCTCACCTTGTCGCCGGGGCCGACCAGCTGTGGCCGACCGGCAACAAGCCTATTGCACGACTGCCCCCGGGCAATCAGTCGATGTCGAGGGCGGTAATGGTCGTGGGGACGACAGGCGCGCCGTCGTTCTCGGCACTGCCCGGCACGACGCCCGCATCCGTGATCTCGGAGGCGAGCGCCTCTAGTCCATCGGTGACGCGACCGAGCACCGTGTAGCCGCCCGCTGTATCCGACGGGATGGTCGTGTCCTCATAGACGATGAAGAACTGCCGACCGTTGCTCTCGGCGTCGCCAGAGGCACGGGCCATGGCGATCGTTCCCTCGGGATAGACGTCGTCGGAGGGAGCGTTCTCGATCGGTCCGAAGCGGAAGCTCGGGTCGCTGGCGCCGGTGCCGTCGACCGAGCCGCACTGGAGCACGAAGAAGCCGTCGTTCGTGAGCCGGTGGCAGGACTTGCCCTGGTAGTAACCGTCTCGCGCGCCCTGGATGACTGCTGCCACCGCCTGCGGTGCTGCACGGCCGTCAAGTTCGATACCGAGTTCGACGTCGTTGAGCATGAGCGTGCCCGTCCACAGGCGGTCCTCCGCGAGCTCAGGGGAGGGCACCGCCGAGTCGGGGCTCGCGGAGGGCGAGGCGACAGGCTCCGCCTCAGAAGCACCGGGACCTGCCGTGAAGAACGCGATTTGGGCGACCACCGCGACGATCACGACTGCGAGCGCGACACTCGTCGCAATGATGTTGTCGCGGCGCCGCCGTGCCACTCGATGTTCGTGCACGCCCTGCCGCGCCCGATACAAGCGCAGGCGCTCGCGCTCGACGCGGTCCTGCTTCGGGTTGCTCCTATTGCCTGCCAATGGTCCTCCGACTCGCCGAGATTGCCACGAGAACACTAGCCGACGACGCCAGCCCTGGGATCTCGTGTCGGCGGCGCCGCATAGCATTGCAGGCATGAGTGGCGCGCAGGGCCTGTTCTCGGGGTCGACCCCCTTGGCCGTACGGATGCGCCCTCGGAGCCTCGATGAGGTCGCAGGCCAGTCCCACCTCCTGACGCCCGGCTCTCCCTTGGTGTCGCTCGCCTCCTCATCGGCCGAGCAGGGAGCCGTGTCCCTCATCCTTTGGGGGCCGCCCGGCACCGGCAAGACGACGCTTGCCCAGGCGATCGCGCACAGCTCCGGGCGCCGCTTCGTGGAACTCTCGGCGGTCACAGCGGGCGTCAAGGACGTGCGGGAGGTCATGGAGTCCTCGCTCACCCAACGCGATCTCTACGGCCAGTCGACGGTCCTCTTCCTCGACGAGATCCACCGCTTTACGAAGTCCCAGCAGGATGCCCTTCTTCCCGGCGTCGAGAACGGTTGGGTCATCCTGATCGCAGCGACGACGGAGAACCCCTCCTTCTCCGTCGTAGCGCCGTTGCTCTCACGTTCGCTCCTCCTCACGCTCCAGCCGCTCAGCGATGACGACCTGCGTCTGCTGATCAACCGTGCCATCTCCGACGAGCGCGGCCTCGGGGGACGCTTCACGCTCGCGGATGACGCGCGCGACGACATCGTGCGGCTTGCGTCGGGTGACGCCCGCCGCGCACTGACCGCGCTGGAGGCCGCCGCCATGTCGGTGGCGGCGTCCCTGCCTCCAGGGGAGGAGCGCGACGAACCCCCCGTCATCACGGCGGAGGCCGTGTCACTCGCGGTCGACCGCGCGCTGCTTCGCTACGACCGCAAGGGTGACGAGCACTACGACGTCATCAGTGCGTTCATCAAGTCGATCCGAGGTTCAGATCCGGATGCCGCGCTGCATTACCTCGCGCGAATGATCGAGGCGGGGGAGGACCCGCGCTTCATCGCGCGCCGCATCATTGTGCACGCGGCGGAGGACATCGGGATGGCGGACCCGCAGGCCCTCGTCGTCGCCACCTCGGCCGCGACAGCAGTCCAACTGATCGGAATGCCGGAGGGTCGCATCCCACTCGCCGAGGCCGTCATCTACCTGGCAACGGCGCCGAAGTCTCCCAGTGTCATCCGCGGTATCGATGCGGCCATCTCGGATGTGCGTGCCGGCAAGATGGGCCCCGTGCCGAAGCACCTGCGGGATGCCCACTACGCGGGGGCGAAGAAGCTCGGGCACGGCAAGGGCTACGTCTACCCTCACGACTCCGCCCTCGGCGTCGTCGAGCAGCAGTACCTTCCCACGACGCTCCGCAAGCGTCGATACTACGAACCCACGGAGCACGGCAACGAGCGGGACGTGAGTGCCCGGCTGCAGAAGCTGCTGCGGATCATCCGCGGCGGGTGATACGATGTTTGGTGCCTACAGTGGGTATTCGTGCACGGCTGCCTCGATACCAACGCTGAAGGGGCTGGTCCTTTAGCCGGACGCCCCGCGGCACACATCCCTCTTCTGAACCGTTCGCAGGCGCGTGCCTGCGGATTCACTGTTGAAGACTGATGACTTCTGTATCGAAAGGAAATCGTGTCTACCAAGTCACGTACTCGTAGCAAGACCAAGCTGTCTCGTGCGCTCGGCATCCCGCTGACCCCGAAGGCCGCCAAGGGTTTCGAGAAGCGCCCGTACCCGCCCGGGGAGCACGGCCGCACCAAGCGCAAGACCGACAGCGACTACGCCGTGCGCCTTCGCGAGAAGCAGCGCCTGCGCGCACAGTACGGCATCCGTGAGGCCCAGCTTCGCATCGCCTTCAACGAGGCACGTCGCACGGAGGGCCTGACGGGTGAGAACCTCGTCGAGCTCCTCGAGATGCGCCTCGACGCGATTCTCGTTCGTGCGGCGATCGCGCGTACGACCGCCCAGGCCCGTCAGATGATCGTGCACCGCCACATCATCGTCGACGGCCAGCGCGTCGACCGCCCCTCCTTCCGCGTGAAGCCCGGCCAGCTCGTCGGTGTTCACCAGCGCAGCGAGGGCATGGAGCCCTTCCAGGTCGCGGCCGCCGGCGGTCACGTCGACCTCCTGCCGAAGACCCCGCCGTACCTCGAGGTCGAGCTCGACAAGCTCCAGGTTCGTCTCGTGCGTCGCCCCAAGCGCGCCGAGGTTCCTGTGACCTGTGAGGTCCAGCTCGTCGTCGAGTACTACGCAGCGCGCTAGTCCTCGAATCTGTCGGAAGCGGGTCGCCTGTGGCGGCCCGCTTTCGTCGTCCCGGTAAGCTTGCGGGGATGTGACCGGCGCGCACACCCGTTCGGCGCCATCCTCCACGAAACGTAGCCAGGAGACAGGCATGAAGAATCTCGCGATGCTCATCATCGGCGTCGGCATTGGTTTTGTCGCCGCCCACCAGATCAACAAGACGCCTGAGGGCCGTCGCTTCTTCGAAGAGGTCGACAGCAGGGTGGGGGAGTTCACCGGCGCTGTCGTCGACGGCTACCGTTCCCGCGAGGCCGAGCTTCGGGCTGCCGTCGCCGAGGCGGAAGAGACCATCGCCGACCTGAAGCGCGCTCAGGCCTGACGCCATCCATCTGACCCACTCTCAAGCAACAGGACCCAATGCAGACCGCTGAACTCCGTCAACGCTGGCTCGACTACTTCGGCACACGAGGTCACACGGTCGTGCCCTCGGCATCGCTTGTCAGCGATGATCCGACGCTCATGTTCACGGTCGCGGGCATGGTTCCGTTCATTCCGTACCTCTCGGGACTCATCCCCGCGCCGTATCCGCGCGCGACGAGCGTGCAGAAGTGCATCCGCACCCTCGACATCGAGGAGGTCGGAAAAACCACGCGGCACGGCACCTTCTTCCAGATGGCCGGCAACTTCTCCTTCGGCGACTACTTCAAGGAGCAGGCCATCACCTATGCCTGGGACCTGCTGACGACGAGCGAGTCCGATGGCGGCTACGGCTTCGAGGAGCGTGACCTCTGGGTCACGGTGTACGAGGACGATGACGAGGCCATCGATCTCTGGAAGCGCATCGCCGGGCTTCCGGAGTCGCGCATCCAGCGCCTCGGCAAGGCCGACAACTACTGGCACACCGGTCAGCCCGGCCCCGGTGGACCGTGCTCTGAGATCTACTTCGACCGCGGGCCGAAGTACGGCGCCGAGGGCGGCCCCGCCGTCGACGACTCCCGGTATCTCGAGATCTGGAACCTCGTGTTCATGCAGTACCTGCTCGACGATGTCAGGTCGAAGACCGACTTCCGGGTGGTGCGTGAGCTCCCCAAGAAGAACATCGACACCGGGCTCGGCCTTGAGCGTGTCGCGTTCCTGAAGCAGGGCGTCGAGAACATGTACGAGATCGACCAGGTGCGTCCTGTGCTCGATCGCGCCGCCGAACTCTCCGGCCGCCGCTACGGCGCCTCGCACGACGACGACGTGCGGATGCGCGTGGTTGCCGATCACGTGCGCTCAGCCCTCATGCTGATGGCCGACGGCGTGACCCCGTCGAACGAGGGTCGCGGCTACATCCTGCGCCGCCTCCTTCGTCGCTCGGTTCGAGCCATGCGACTCCTCGGGGTCGACACGGCGACGTTCCCCGAGCTCTTCACGAGTTCGCGCGACGCGATGCGCACGGCCTACCCCGAGGTGGAGACGAACTACGACCGCATCTCGCGCCTCGCATACGCGGAGGAGGAGAACTTCCTCGGCACGCTCGCGAGCGGCACGAGCATCCTCGACCTGGCGGTCACGAAGACGCGCGAACAGGGCGCAGCTCAGATTCCCGGCGACACGGCCTTCCTCCTCCACGACACCTTCGGCTTCCCCATCGACCTCACGCTCGAGATGGCGGAGGAAGCGGGCCTGACCGTGGACCGCGCCGCATTCGACACCCTCATGACGGAGCAGCGCACGAAGGCGAAGGCCGACGCGAAGGCGAAGAAGACTGCTCTCGCCGACCTGTCGGTCTACAGCGATTTCCGGGCCATGGGCGAGACGATCTTCACGGGGTATGACTACCTCGAGACTGAGACGCGCGTGCTCGGCATCATCGTCGACGGACAATCCGTCTCCAAGGCGGTGGCAGGCCAGACGGCCGAGGTCATCCTCGCGGAGACCTCGCTCTATGCGGAGTCCGGAGGCCAGGAGGCGGATGCCGGCACGATCGTCGGCGCGGGCTTCGAGCTCGACGTCGCCGACGTGCAGAAGCCCGTCAAGGGGCTCGTGAGTCACCGCGTCGTCGTGCGCTCCGGCGAGGTCGCTGTCGACGATGCCGCCACGACGATCGTCGATGCCGAGTGGCGTCGCGGCGCGACCCAGGCCCACTCCGCGACCCACCTCGTGCACGCTGCACTCCGTGATGTCCTGGGCCCGGATGCGCACCAGTCCGGCTCCTACAACAAGGCCGGCTACATGCGACTCGACTTCGGCTGGAACAAGGCCCTCTCGCTCGAGACGCGGAGCGAGATCGAGGAGATCACGAACATCGCGATTCGCAAGGACCTCGAGGTCGAGACTCGGCTCATGCCCCTCGACGAGGCGAAGGTCCTCGGCGCAATGGCCCTCTTCGGCGAGAAGTATGGTGAGACGGTCCGGGTGGTCGACATCGGTGGACCGTGGTCGCGCGAACTCTGCGCCGGCACCCATGTCTCGAGCTCGGCGCAGATCGGCCTCATCAACCTCGTGAGCGAGTCGTCGGTCGGTTCGACGAATCGCCGGGTGGAGGCCCTGGTCGGCATCGATGCGTTCCGCGAACTCGCGACTGAGCGCGCGATCGTGTCCCAGCTGACGTCGAACCTCAAGACACCGCGTGAGCAGCTTCCTGAGAAGGTTGCCGACCTCATCGCGTCGCTCAAGGCAGCCGAGAAGCGCATCGCGGAGTTCGAATCCGCGGCGCTCGCGCAGCGGGTTCCCGCCTTGGCGGATACTGCGCGTCGTCACGGCAGCCTCCTGGTCGTGGCAGAGGACATCGGCACGTTGAACTCCGCTGACGATCTGCGCAGCCTGGTCGGTTCCGTCCGCGGGCGTCTCGGCAGCGAGGCCGCGGTCATCGCATTGGCGGCACGCGTGAAGGACAAGCCGGCCGTCATCGTCGCTGCGAATGAGGCAGCGCGGCAGCAGGGCGTCAAGGCCGGCGCGCTGGCCAAGTCAGCGGCCACGGTGCTCGGCGGCGGTGGCGGCGGCAAGGACGACTTGGCGCAGGGCGGTGGCACGGATGTCACGGCGATCGGTGCTGCGCTCGAGGCCGTCGTCCAGGGCCTGCCCCGCTGAGCATGCGTTCGGGCGTTCGTATCGGGGTCGACGTGGGTCGGGTGCGCATCGGCGTCGCCCGGAGCGACCTTCACGGCATGCTGGCGACCCCGGTTGAGACCCTCGCCCGGGGCGCCGGTGACGTGGCCGCGATCGTCGCACTCGCGAAGGAACTCGACGCATTCGAGGTGGTCGTCGGATTACCGCTGTCGCTTTCGGGAGCGAGCACGGCATCCACGGATGACGCACGTGCTTTCGCCGTTCAACTCGCTACCGCGGGGCTCAGCGTGCGACTCGTCGACGAGCGCCTTTCCACCGTGTCTGCGCAGCACGCCCTGCGGGCGAATGGCCGCACGACGAAGAACTCGCGCAAGGTCGTGGATCAGGTCGCGGCCGTTATAATCCTGCAGCATGCCCTCGACGCCGAGAGATCCAGGGGAGACGCCCCGGGAGCCGCGGTCGACCCCCTCGAAGGACCCGACGATGCCACTGGACGATGACGCCCGCGAATCGGGTCGTGCCCGCAACGATGAGCCGGACTGGGATGCGATCTTCGCTTCACAGCCCGAGCCCTCGAGTGGAGCGGGGACCGAGGATCGGATGACGCCGGCTCGTGAGACGCCTGCGCCGCGCCGCAGGGAACGCCGTGCATCCGGCGGTTCATCATCATCCCGTGGCGGCAAGCGCTGGATCGCCTGGCTGGTGGCACTGCTCGTCGTCCTGGGCCTCGGCGGTGGCGCCGTCGCGTTCGTGTGGCTCAACTTCGAGGACCAGGTGCGCAAGGTCATGGGATGGGAGATCCCTCCGGCGGACTACGAGGGCGCGGGCACGGGCGAGACGACGATCGTGATCATGCCCGGTGACACGGGAGGCGATGTCGCAAACGCCCTCCTCGAGGCCAACGTGATCGCGAGTTATGAGGCCTTCTGGGAGCTTCTACTCAAGGAGGAACCGCAATTCCACCCGGGCAACTACATGCTCGCGGAGAAGATGAGTTCCCATGCGGCGCTCGATGCCCTGCTCGACCCCGCGAATCGTGTCGAGAACACCGCCCTCATCCGGGAGGGGCTCAGTGCCGATCAGGCCTTTGACCTCTTGGTGGCAGCCACGGGCATCCCGGTCGAGGAGTTCGAGGCGGTGACCGCTGACCCGACGGCCTTCGGGGTGCCGGACGAGGCGATCAACATCGAGGGATATCTGTTCCCGGCTCGCTACACATTTGATCCGGGGGTGGACGCCACGACCGTGATCTCGACCCTCGTGAACCGCACCTTCCAGTCGCTCGATCAAGCGGGAGTGCCCGTCGAAGACAGGCACAGGGTGCTCACGATTGCCTCCCTCATCCAGCGTGAGGCGGGGAGCAACGAGGAGGACTTCTACAAGGTCTCTCGTGTCATCCAGAACCGCATCGATCAGGGCATGAAGCTCCAGTTCGATTCGACCTCCCACTACGGCTACGCCTGGGCGCACGGCGAGCGGCAGGAGGGCGGGGTATTCAGCACCCGCGAAGAGCTCGAGGACGACAACCCCTACAACACCTACTACCACACGGGCCTGCCGCCCGGTCCGATCTCTGCCGCGGGCGATCTCGCGATCGATGCGGCGATGCACCCGGTCGATGGGCCGTGGCTCTACTTCGTGGCCGTGAATCTCGACACGGGTGAGACCGAGTTCAACGAGACATCCGCTGGGCACTCGGCGTCAGTGAAGAAGATGCAGGATTGGTGCAGGTCGACGGGAAGCCCGAACTGTGACTGACGACCGCCGACTGGCGGTGCTGGGGAGGCCGATCTCGCACTCCCTGTCGCCGCTGCTCCACACGGCCGCCTACGAGCACCTCGGGCTGGGTTGGCGCTACGAGCGCATCGAGATGACGGGCGCGGGACTCCGGGACTTCGTGGCGGGGCTCGGCCCCGAGTGGCGAGGCCTCTCGTTGACAATGCCGGTCAAGCACGATGTCATCCCGCTCCTCGATGAGCGGCATCCGCTCGTCGACCTCACGGGCGCCTGCAACACGGCGTTGCTCGAGGAGGGAAGGCTGACGGGCTTCAATACGGATGTCCACGGCATCGTCATGGCGTTCCGGGAAGCCGGCGTGCAGGCGCTTGAGCACGCGCACGTGCTCGGTGGTGGCGCCACGGCCGCCTCCGCGATCGCGGCGGCATCGATGCTCGGCGCCACGCGCGTCACCGTCGCGGTACGCACGCCGAGTCGTGCGCTGCACCTCGCAGACCTCGCTACGTCGCTCCAGCTGGAACTCGATGTCCATGCGCTGACGGATGGCGTGCCAGGCGCCCCGGATGCGGTCATCAGCACGCTCCCGAATGGCACGGTCTTCGACGACAGCAACGGCTTCAGCGAACAGCTCAGGCGCTCGGCTGTCCTGTTCGATGTCGCCTACGACCCGTGGCCGAGCACGCTCGCGGTGTCATGGAGTGCCGCCGGTGGCCGTGTGATCTCCGGTTTCGAGATGTTGCTCCACCAGGCGGTGATGCAGGTGCGCATCTTTGCTGGCGCTGGCGCTGACGTGCCGCTGCCCGACGAGGACACGATCGTCGACCTCATGCGAGGTTCCGTCGCGCGCGCCGCCTGAGCCCAGTCGAACGGCGAGGCGGGCCCCGCCACTGTGGGAAGATCGTGTACATGCTTCGTTGGTTGACCGCTGGGGAATCCCATGGGCCCGAACTGCTCGCAATCCTTGAGGGGATGCCGGCGGGGGTGCCCGTCTCGCTCGATGACATCCGGGCCGATCTCGCCCGCCGCAAGCTGGGCTATGGCCGCGGCGCGCGCATGAAGTTCGAGGAAGACGAACTGACGATCTCCGGTGGTGTTCGCTTCGGCGCCACCATGGGAAGCCCTGTCGCGCTCCGGATCGGCAACACGGAGTGGCCCCGCTGGGTCGACGTGATGAGCGCTTCGCCCGTGGACCCGGCAAGCCTGCCGAAGGGACGCGGCGCGCCCCTCACCCGGCCCCGCCCCGGTCACGCCGACCTCGTCGGCATGCAGAAGTACGACTTCCCTGAGGCCCGCAACGTGCTTGAGCGTGCGAGCGCGCGGGAGACCGCCGCTCGTGTCGCGCTCGGGGCGGTTGCCCGTAAGTTCCTTGCCGAGCTGGGCGTCGAACTGGTCGCCCACACGCTCGCGATCGGCACGGTGCGCGTTCCCGATGGTTCCCCCCTCCCTTCAGCGGCAGACGTCGATGTTCTCGATGCAGACCCGCTGCGCTGCTTCGACCCGGCGACCTCGGCTCGCATGGTCGAGGAGGTTGACAGGGCGCACGACGATGGCGACACGCTGGGCGGCGTCGTCGAGGTGCTGGCCTACGGGCTGCCGCCGGGACTCGGATCGTACGTGCACTGGGACCGTCGCCTCGACGCCCAGCTCGCTGCAGCGATCATGGGCATCCAGGCCATCAAGGGCGTTGAGATCGGCGACGGCTTCACGACGAGCACGCGGCGCGGCTCCGAGGCCCACGACGAGCTTTTCCAGGCGGATGCCGGCATCACGCGGGCGAGCGACCGTGCGGGCGGCACGGAGGGCGGCATGTCGACCGGCACCGTGCTGCGCGTCCGCGCGGGAATGAAGCCGATCGCCACCGTGCCGCACGCCCTGCGCACGGTGGATGTCGCGACGGGGGATGCCGCCGGGGCCCACCACCAGCGTTCCGACGTGTGTGCCGTTCCCGCATCCGGTGTCGTCGCGGAAGCCATGGTCGCCCTCGTGCTGGCGAACGCCATGCTCGAGAAGTTCGGCGGAGACTCGGTCGCTGAGACGCGCCGCAATCGCGACGCCTACCTTGCCGCGATCCCGCAGAGCCTGCACACGGCGCACGAATCGGACCCGACTCTGTCGTGACCGACGCACTCCTGCCAGAACCGATCGTCACCTTCGTCGGCGCCCCCGGCTCGGGCAAGACGAAGGTGGGCAAGCGCGTGGCGCGCATGCTCGGCCTCCCCTTCATCGACACCGACAAGAGGATCGTCGCGGAGCACGGACCGATCGCCGACATCTTCGAACAGCACGGCGAGCCGTACTTCCGTCGACTCGAGCGCGCTGCCGTGCAAGCGGCGCTGGGGGAGCGTGCCGTGCTCTCCTTGGGTGGGGGAGCGATCATCGACGCTGACACGAGGGCAGACCTCGCGCCGCGCCGGGTTGTCAGGCTCACCGTGAGCGCCGAGGCCGTCGCCACTCGGATCACGGGTGGCAAACGTCCGCTCCTCGGCGCGGGCGTCGAAGCGTGGAAGTCTCTCGTCGAGTCACGCCAGCCCTTCTACGAGGCAGTGACGACCCGTTCCTGGGACACCTCCGCCCGTCCCATCGACCTCATCGCCGAGGAGATCGCCTCGTGGGTTTCCCACGAGACCGGCATCCCCCTCGCACGCGTATCCGAGCAGAAAGGCTCCCTGTGAGCATCACCACGATCCCGGTCACGGGAACCTCGCCCTACGATGTGCTCGTCGGCCGCGACATCCTCGACTCCCTGCCGGAGCTGATCGGTGCTGATGCCCGCAAGGTGCTCATCGTGCATCCGCCGACGCTGGGCGCCCGTGCGGCCGCGCTTCGCGAGTCGCTCCTCGACCGCTATGAGGTGCTCCTCGCCGAGATCCCGGATGCCGAGGCGGGCAAGCGCATCGAGGTCGCAGCATTCTGCTGGCAGGTCTTGGGGCAGTCCGACTTCACCCGTTCCGACGTGGTCGTCGGTTTCGGCGGCGGCGCGGTGACAGACCTCGCCGGGTTCGTCGCGGCGACCTGGCTTCGCGGCGTGCGGCTCGTGCAGGTTCCCACGACGCTCCTCGGCATGGTCGACGCTGCGATCGGCGGCAAGACCGGCATCAACACGAACGAGGGCAAGAACCTCGTCGGCTCCTTCTATGCGCCCGCTGGCGTGCTGGTCGACCTCGAAGTGCTCGACAAGCTGAGCAGGATGGAGATCCTCGCGGGCTTCGGCGAGGTCGTGAAGTACGGCTTCATCGCCGAGCCCGAGATCCTCGACATCATCGAGCGGGACGCGGATGTCGCAACCGACCCGACGACGGAGGAGTTCCGTCGCCTCGTGGAGCTGTCGATCGGCATCAAGGCGCGGGTCGTGAGCGACGACTTCACGGAGCAGGGCCAGCGCGAGATCCTCAACTACGGCCACACGCTCGGCCACGCCGTCGAGTACGCGGAGCGTTTCCAGTGGCGCCATGGGGCCGCCGTTGCCGTCGGCATGATGTTCGCTGCCGAGCTCGCTCGCCTGAGCGGCAGGCTCTCGGACGACGTCGTCGACCGGCACCGTCGCATCCTCGAGTCCCTCCAGCTGCCGACCACCTACCCGGCGGGTCGCTGGAACAGCCTCTTCGCAGTCATGAAGCGCGACAAGAAGGCCCGCGGTGACCTGCTGCGGTTCATCATCCTCGACGACGTCGGGCGCCCGACGGTGCTCGCGGGTCCCGACCAGAGCCTGCTGTTCGCCGCATACCAGGAGATCGGGGTCTAGCCCCGTCATTCGTTGTCGGCCAGCTGGAACCGCTAAACTCTCCCACCGGCACAACTGCCACGTCTCTTCCGGCCCTGCGCGCCGGTCCATGTCCCGATCGAACGGATTCTCTCCTCATGGCCACTACCGCTGACATCAAGAACGGCGTCGTCATCAAGATTGACGGCCAGCTCTGGACGGTCATCGACTTCCAGCACGTCAAGCCCGGCAAGGGTGGCGCATTCGTCCGCACGAAGATGAAGAACGTCGTGACCGGCAAGACCGTCGACAAGACCTACAACGCTGGTACGAAGATCGAGGTCGAGAACGTCGACCGCCGCGACTTCACCTACCTGTACGCGGATGGCGACTCCTTCGTTTTCATGGACTCGACCGACTACGACCAGATCACGATCTCCGACGCGATCGTCGGTGACGCGAAGAACTTCATGCTGGAGAACCAGCCCGTCACGATCGCCCTCAACAACGGCAACCCGCTCTACATCGATCTGCCGGCATCCGTCGTGCTCGAGGTCACCTACACCGAGCCCGGCCTCCAGGGTGACCGCTCGACCGGCGGCACGAAGCCCGCGACGGTCGAGACCGGCTACGAGATCCAGGTTCCCCTGTTCCTCGAGGCGGGCACGAAGGTCAAGGTCGACACCCGCACGGGCGACTACCTGGGCCGCGTCAACGACTAGTGAGCGCGCGCACCAAGGCACGCAAGCGTGCCCTCGACCTGCTCTACGGCGCTGACCTGCGGGAAATTTCCCTCAACAACGCCATCGCCGTCGAATCGGAGCGTGCCGCGACCGAACCCGCTCGGCAGGAGTCGTGGCGCTACGCCCTCCAGATCGTGACGGGCATCGCGGAGCACGGCGACGAGATCGACGAACTGATCGAGACCTACGCGCAGGGGTGGACGATCGACCGGATGCCCGTGCTCGACCGTGCGCTCGTGCGCATCGGCATCTGGGAGATCATGTTCAACGACGAGGTTCCGGATGCTGTCGCGATCTCCGAGGCCGTCAAGCTGGCAGGCGAACTCAGCACCGACGACTCGGCCGGCTTCGTGAACGGCCTCCTGGCGCGAATTGCGAGCGTCCACGGGGCCTGAGGCATCGCCCGCGGGGGATGCTTGGCGCCGTCTGGGGCTTGCGTTTCGTTTCGTTACGCGCCAACTTTGGCGAGTGTGACGGCGGCCGTAACCTCAACGGGTGTCCATAGCATCCCCTGCCCTCAGCACGGCCGCCGCACTCGGCGTGAGCCTGTCGGGCGTCTCGCGCGTCTTCGACTCCAAGGTCGTGCTGCGGGACGTCGACCTCACGGTCGCGCCCGGCGAGATCATCGCCCTCATCGGGGCATCGGGCTGTGGCAAGTCGACGCTGCTGCGCCAGATCTCAGGGCTCGACCTGCCGTCCTCCGGCGCGATCGCGATCAACGGCGAACGCGTTACGGGCATCGATCTCCGCTGTTCTGTCGGCTTCCAGGAGCCGAGACTGCTGCCGTGGCGCACGCTTGAGCAGAACGCCCTACTCGGGCTGCCCCGGGGCACCGCCAAGTCGGAGGGCCAGGAGCGCGTCCGTGAACTCCTTCGCCTGGTGGGGCTCGCGGATGCCAGCAGCCTCCGCCCGCGACAGGTCTCCGGCGGCATGGCACAGCGTGCGTCCCTGGCCCGCGCGCTCGCCCGCCGGCCAGGCGTCCTCGTGCTCGATGAGCCGTTCGGCGCCCTCGACGCGCTGACCCGCCTGCAGATGCAGGACCTGCTCCTCGACGTGCACGCCGCCGAGCCGACCACGATCATCCTCGTGACCCACGACGTCGACGAAGCGCTCTATCTCGCGGACCGCGTCGTGCTGCTCGGCACCGATCCCGCAGCGCCGGGCAGCGGCGCGAGCATCCGAAGCATCACGGCCGTGCCTGGTTCGCGCCCCCGCGACCGCGGTGACGCGACCCTCGCCCACCTGCGAGCCGAGCTCCTTGAGGGCCTCGGCGTGCACACGCACCACAGCAACCACTGACCCCTTTCCCAACACAGCACCTCTTCTCGAGCTAGGACGACCACCACATGCGACGCAAATCCCTCGCCTCCGCCATTGCCCTCGTTGCCGCTGGCGCCCTGCTCATGACCGGCTGCGCTGCCGGCGAGGGCAGTGCCCTCCAGGACGACGCCGCGAGCGCGGGAGAGTGGAGCACCGACACGCTCAACATCGACTTCGCGACCTACAACCCGCTGAGCCTCGTCATCAAGGAGCAGGGTTGGCTCGAAGACGAGCTTGAGGGCGTTACGGTGAACTGGCTGCAGTCGGCCGGCTCCAACAAGGCCAACGAGGCACTCCGGGCCGGGGCCGTCGACGTCGGCTCGACCGCCGGCTCCGCCGCGCTGCTCGCCCGCTCGAACGGCTCGCCCATCCAGGTCATCGACATCTACTCGCAGCCGGAGTGGGCGGCGATCGTCGTGGCGGGCGACTCCGACATCGAGAGCGCCGAAGACCTCCGCGGCAAGCGCATCGCCGCGACCAAGGGCACGGACCCGTACTTCTTCCTGCTCCAGACCCTCGAGGAGGCGGGCATCGGCCTCGACGAGGTCACGATCGAGAACCTGCAGCACGCCGACGGCGGCGCCGCCCTCACCTCGGGCGCGGTCGACGCGTGGTCCGGCCTCGACCCGATCATGGCGACGACAGAGATCCAGTCGGGCACGAAGCTGGTCTACCGCAACGTGGACTTCAATACCTACGGCTTCCTCAACGCCACCGAGGACTTCGTCGAGAACCACGCGGATGTCGCCCAGGTCGTCGTGGACGCCTATGAGAAGGCTCGCCAGTGGACGCAGGAGAACCCCGACGAGGCGGCACAGATCCTCGCGGATGTCGCAGGCATCGACATCGCGGTCGCTGACAGGGTGCTCAACGAGCGCACCATCCTTGAGGGGATCGGCGAACCCGGCAAGAAGCAGCGGGAGGTGCTCGAGATCGTCGGCCCGATCTTCGTCGAGTCCAAGGACGTCAAGACGCAGGAACAGATCGACGACGCGCTCGACTCACTCTTCAACGACAGCTTCTTCGCCAAGGCCGACCCGGCCGCGATCGGAGACTGATGCCGAACCGCACAATCGCTGAAGCCCCTGCGCCCGAGACCGGCGCGGGGGCTCCCGCAAGCCTCCACCAGTACTCATCGACCTACGGCTATTCCGCTGCCGGGTCCGAAGCGACTCCTCCCGTAGAGGCGCCCGTCGGCAGCCGGCGGAGCACTCGCGGCTGGTTGATCTCCGCCGGCGTGGTCCTGCCCGTCCTGCTCTTCGCCGCATGGTGGACCATCTCTGCCCTGGCACTCGTGCCAGAGCACCGCCTGCCATCCCCGGCATCCGTGCTCGAGGCCGCCGTCGAGCTCGGCTCGAACGGCACGCTGCTGACGCATATCGCGATCTCGACACAGCGGGTGCTGATCGGCTTCGCGGCAGGATCGCTCATCGGACTGGCACTCGGCGCCCTCGTTGGACTCTCGAAGTGGGGGAGCGCCTTCCTGTCCCCGACGGTCGGTGCCTTCAGAGCTGTCCCGTCACTCGCCTGGGTTCCCCTCCTCGTGCTCTACGTCGGCATCAATGAGGACTCCAAGGTCGCGCTCATCGCGATCGGTGCACTCTTCCCCGTCTACACGACGGTGGCGGGGGCGCTTCGCCACGTCGACGCCCACCTCGTCGAGCTCGGGCGCGCCTACGGCCTGAGTCGCTGGGAACTCCTCACACAGGTGCAGCTGCCGGCCGTCGTCCCGAGCATCGTCTCGGGGCTGCGTCTGGCGCTCGCGCAGGCGTGGCTCTTCCTCGTGGCGGCAGAACTCATCGCCTCGTCGATGGGCCTCGGCTTCCTGCTTGTCGATTCGCAGAACAACGGCCGGGTCGATCGCATGTTCCTCACGATCATCCTCCTCGGCATCCTTGGCAAGACGACGGATGCGCTGATCGGATTGCTCGAGAAGTACCTGCTCAAGCGCTGGTCCTGACGCAGGGGGGCGTCGGCCGGACTGTATGCTGGTCGAAACACCACGACATCCTTTAACCACCGTCCTGTGAGGCGGGAAAGGAGGTCAGAATGCCGGAGCGAGTCGTTCTCCAGCAGGCTGATATTGCGCGCGCACTCACGCGTATCTCGCACGAGATCCTCGAATCCAATCGCGGAGCCGACGGCATCGTCCTCCTCGGAATCCCCACGCGCGGAGTGCTCCTCGGCCGCAGGATCGCCGCGACGATGTCCCAGATCGCCGCTGTGCCAGTGCCGCACGGCTCCCTCGACGTCACGATGTACCGCGACGACCTCTCGCGGGGCCGCATCCGCACACCGTCGCCGACCCAGATCCCGCCCGGCGGCATCGACGGGGCCGTCGTCGTGCTTGTCGACGACGTCCTGTACTCGGGTCGCACGATCAGGGCGGCACTCGACGCGCTCGGAGACCTCGGACGTCCCCGCGCGGTGCGACTCGCCGCACTCGTCGACCGCGGGCACCGTGAGCTTCCCATCCGGCCGGACTTCGTCGGAAAGAACCTTCCCTCCTCGCAGCACGAGCGCATCAACGTGAGGCTGACGGAGGTCGACGGCGATGAGTACGTGAGCATCGTCTCTCCCGAAGGAGATCCCGCGTGAGGCACCTCTTGAGCACCCGGCACCTGAGTCGCGACGAGGCGGTTGCGATCCTCGACGTCGCGGAGGACATGGCGGATGTCTCGACCCGCGAGATCAAGAAGCTTCCCGCACTCCGCGGCAAGACCGTCGTCAACCTCTTCTTCGAGGACTCGACCCGCACGCGGATCTCCTTCGAGGCCGCGGCCAAGCGCCTGAGCGCGGATGTCATCAACTTTGCCGCGAAGGGATCGAGCGTCTCGAAGGGCGAGAGTCTGAAGGACACGGCCCAGACGCTCGCCGCGATCGGGGCCGACGCGGTCGTCGTGCGGCACGGGGCATCCGGCGCCCCACAGGTGCTGGCCACGAGCGGTTGGATCGACGCGGGCGTGGTCAATGCGGGCGACGGCACGCACGAGCATCCGACGCAGGCCCTGCTCGACGCCTTCACGATCCGGCGCCGGTTCTTCGGTGCGGATGCCAGGGGCCGCGACCTCGCCGGCCTGTCGGTCGTGATCGTGGGCGACGTCCTGCACTCCCGAGTTGCCCGATCGAACGCCTGGCTCCTCACGACGCTCGGGGCAGAGGTGCGGCTCGTGGCCCCGCCGACGCTCCTGCCGGTCGGGGTGGAGACGTGGCCCGTGACGATCGACTACTCGCTCGACTCGGCGCTGGCAACGCCGACCGACGTCGTCATGATGCTCCGCGTGCAGGCCGAGCGCATGAGCGCCGCCTTCTTCCCCACGGCGCGTGAGTACGCCCGGCTGTGGGGCCTCGATGACGAACGATTGGCCCGTCTCGACGAGGGTACGATTGTCATGCACCCCGGACCGATGAACCGCGGGCTCGAGATCTCCTCTGGAGCGGCGGATTCAGCGCGCTCGACGGTTCTCGAGCAGGTCTCGAACGGGGTTTCGGTGAGGATGGCTGTGCTGTACCTCTTGCTTTCTGGCGAACGGGAGGACCTGGCATGAGCGAGTCGATTGTTGTGAAGGGCGCGCGGCTACTGGGCGGCGGGGCGACCGACCTGCTCGTGCGCGACGGAGTCATCGCGGAGATGGGCTCTGGCCTCAGCGAGGGCGGTGCGCGGGTCATCGACGCGGCCGGTCTCATCGCTCTGCCTGGCCTTGTCGACCTCCACACCCACCTTCGTGAGCCCGGGTTCGAGCAGAGCGAGACTGTCCTGACGGGGTCTCGCGCAGCGGCAGCGGGTGGCTTCACAGCCGTGCATGCGATGGCGAACACCTCGCCCGTCGCCGACACGGCAGGAGTTGTCGAGCAGGTCGCATCCCTCGGGGACGCCGCTGGCTACGTGACGGTTCGCCCCGTCGGCGCGGTCACGGTCGGACTGAATGGCGAGGCCCTCGCGGAGATCGGCGCCATGGCCCGCAGCCGCGCAGCGGTGCGCGTCTTCAGCGACGACGGCAAGTGCGTCTCCGACCCCCTGCTCATGCGCCGGGCCCTCGAGTACGTCAAGGCCTTCGACGGCGTCATCGCCCAGCACGCGCAGGAACCACGTCTCACCGAGGGTGCCCAGATGAACGAGGGCATCGTCTCGAGCGAGTTGGGACTCGCGGGATGGCCCGCCGTCGCGGAAGAGGCCATCATCGCGCGGGACGTGCTGCTCGCCGAACACGTCGGCTCACGGGTCCACATCTGCCACCTCTCCACGGCCGGGTCCGTCGAGGTCGTGCGCTGGGCCAAGTCCCGGGGCATCGCGGTGACGGCCGAGGTGACTCCTCACCACCTCCTGCTCGATGAGGAGCTCGTGCGCAGCTACGACGCGCGATACAAGGTCAATCCGCCGCTTCGTCGCGCGGAGGACGTCCAGGCACTCCGCGCCGGGCTCGCCGATGGCACGATCGACATCGTCGCGACCGACCACGCCCCGCATCCGGCCGAGGACAAGGACTGCGAATGGTCGGGCGCCGCCTTCGGGATGGTGGGACTCGAGACCGCCCTGTCGGTCGTGCAGGCATCCGTCGTCGACTCGGGCCACCTGGACTGGGCGGATGTCGCGCGCGTGTTCTCGAGGATTCCCGCTGAGATCGGGCGACTCTCCGGCTACGAGCGCGGCATCGCGGTGGGCGCGGAGGCGAACTTCACCCTGTATGACGACACGGCATCGCGGGTCATCGAGAAGGGTGACCTTCGAGGCAAGAGCACGAACTCGCCGTATCTCTCCCTCACCCTTCCCGGGCGCGTCGTGACAACGGTCCATTCGGGCCGGGCCACTGTGCTCGACGGTGAGCTCGTTGACCCGGACGTGCTGCGTTCCGTTGGAGGCCCCCGTGGATAAGAACAGCCTGATGGCGATCGTGGTCGCCCTCATGATCATCCTGCCGGCGCTGATGGCGCTGGGATGGCGCAACCGCCGTCGTCGGCAGTCGTCGATTCCGGCGCCGCGTCGGCTTGATGGCGCCCTTGCGGACCCGGGCTTCACCTCTGACGTCTTCTACGTGGCCACGACGGTCGCGGGGGAGCCGCTCGAGCGCATCGCGGTGGGCGGGCTCGGCTTCCGTGCCCGCGCCTCGATCGCCGCGAACGGCCAGGGCGTCGCGTTGGCGATCCCGGGCCAGGCGCCCGTCTGGATTCCGGCAGGGGAGATCGTCGGCATCGACCGGGCGACCTGGACGATCGACCGTGTGGTCGAGCCAGACGGCCTCGTCCTGCTCGCGTGGCGCCTCGTCGCCGACTCGGGGGAGTCCACTCCCGTCGACTCCTATCTGCGATTCGACGCACCCACCTTCGCGGCGGGCTTCATCGCCGCCGTCACCGAACTCATCAGCCAGACATCACCGTCATCCGCCCAGGGAGGAACCGCCTAGTGGCCATCGCAGAACCCGCCGTGCTCGTACTCGAGGACGGCAGCAGATACACGGGACGTGCATACGGCGCCCGCGGCACCACCCTGGGCGAGGCGGTCTTCGCGACCGGCATGACCGGATACCAGGAGACGATCACCGATCCCTCCTACGCGGGCCAGATCGTCATCATGACGGCGCCCCACATCGGCAACACGGGGGTGAACAGCGAGGACAACGAGTCGAAGCGCATCTGGGTCAACGGCTTCGTCGTGCGAGACCCCTCCCGAGTCGTCTCCAACTACCGTGCAGAGGGCGACCTCGCTGAGCGCCTCGAACGCGAGAGTGTCGTTGGCATCAGCGGCATCGACACCCGTGCCGTGACCCGTCGCATCCGCGATGCCGGCGCCATGCGGGCGGGCGTGTTCTCGGGCGCGGATGCGGAACTGTCGCCCGAGGACCAGCTCGCGGCGGTGCGAGCGGCCGAGGGGATGGTCGGACAGAACCTCTCCGGCAACGTCTCGACGACCGAGGCATACGTCATCCCGGCCGAGGGTGATCGACTCGGCACCGTCGCGGTGCTCGACCTCGGCGTCAAGGACTCGACCCTCAACTACATCTCGGCTCGCGGCTTCGACGTGCACGTCCTCCCGCAGACGGCGTCGATCGACGAGGTGCTCGCTCTCGAACCGGATGCTGTCTTCTACTCCAACGGGCCGGGCGACCCCGGTGCATCCGACCAGCACGTCGAGCTGCTGCAGAATGTGCTCCGCGAAGGACTGCCCTTCTTCGGCATCTGCTTCGGCAACCAGCTGCTGGGGCGAGCCCTCGGCTACGGCACCTACAAGCTCCCCTTCGGGCACCGCGGCATCAACCAGCCCGTCGTCGACAAGGGCACCGGGCGCGTCGAGATCACCTCGCACAACCATGGCTTCGCAGTGGATGCACCGACCGACGGCCCGAGCGATTCGCCCGCCGGTTTCGGCCGGGTCGAGGTGAGCCACGTCAACCTCAACGACAACGTCGTTGAGGGCCTCCGCGCGCTCGACATCCCCGCATTCTCGGTGCAGTACCACCCCGAGGCGGCGGCCGGCCCGCACGACGCCAACTACCTCTTCGACCGGTTCCGCGACATGGTGCTCGAGCACAAGCAGAAGGAAAGCAAGTAATGCCCAAGCGCGACGACATCAAGTCCGTCCTCGTCATCGGCTCCGGCCCCATCGTCATCGGCCAGGCGGCCGAGTTCGACTATTCGGGCACGCAGGCGTGCCGGGTGCTGCGCGAGGAGGGCGTGCGCGTCATCCTCGTCAACTCGAACCCGGCGACGATCATGACCGACCCCGACTTCGCCGACGCGACCTACGTCGAGCCGATCACGTGGGAGGTCATCGAGACGATCATCCAGAAGGAGAAGCCAGACGCGATCCTTCCGACGCTCGGCGGCCAGACCGCGCTCAACGCCGCGATCGACCTGCACGAGCACGGCATCCTCGAGAAGTACGACGTCGAACTGATCGGCGCCAACTTCGAGGCGATCCAGAAGGGTGAGGACCGCCAGATCTTCAAGGAGCTCGTGCTGGAGTGCGGGGCGGATGTCGCTCGCTCGCACATCGCGCACACGCTCGACGAGGCGATCGAGTTCGCGGAGGACCTCGGCTACCCGCTCGTCATCCGCCCCTCCTTCACGATGGGCGGCCTCGGCTCGGGATTCGCCTACACGCGCGAGGATCTCGTGCGCATGGTGAGCGACGGCCTGCACCAGAGCCCCACGACGGAGGTGCTGCTCGAGGAATCGATCCTCGGGTGGAAGGAGTACGAGCTTGAGCTCATGCGCGACACGTCCGACAACACGGTCGTCGTCTGCTCGATCGAGAACGTCGACCCCGTCGGCGTGCACACGGGCGACTCGATCACGGTCGCGCCCGCGCTGACGCTCACGGATGTCGAGTTCCAGAACCTGCGCAACATCGGCATTGAGATCATCCGCGCGGTGGGCGTCGACACGGGCGGCTGCAACATCCAGTTCGCGATCGACCCCAAGACGGGGCGCGTCATCGTGATCGAGATGAACCCGCGTGTCTCCCGCTCGAGTGCCCTCGCCTCGAAGGCCACCGGATTCCCGATCGCGAAGATCGCCGCGAAGCTCGCGATCGGGTACCGCCTCGACGAGATCCCCAACGACATCACCCGCGTGACCCCGGCGAGTTTCGAGCCGACGCTCGACTACATCGTCGTCAAGGTCCCCCGCTTCGGCTTCGAGAAGTTCCCCGCGGCCGACACGACCCTCACGACCACCATGAAGTCTGTCGGCGAGGCGATGGCAATCGGCCGCAACTACTCGACCGCCCTCCAGAAGGCGCTCCGTTCGCTCGAGAAGCGGGGCTCGTCCTTCCACTGGACCGGCGAGAGCCGCTCCAAGGAGGAGCTCCTGGAGGTCGCATCCGTGCCCACTGACGGCCGCATCGTGACCGTCCAGCAGGCACTGCTCGCGGGCGCGACCGTCGATGAGGTCTTCACAGCGACGGGAATCGACCCCTGGTTCATCGACCAGATCGTGCTCATCAACGAGGTGGCGGCGGATGTCGCGGCCGCCACCACGCTCGACGCAAACGTGCTCCGGCACGCCAAGGAGCACGGCTTCAGCGACCAGCAGATCGCCGAACTGCGGGGCCTCACCGAGCAGCAGGTGCGGGATGCCCGCCACGACGCCGGCGTGCGCCCTGTCTTCAAGACCGTCGACACCTGCGCCGGCGAGTTCCCGGCACTCACGCCGTACCACTACTCGAGCTACGAGCAGGAGACCGAGGTGACGCCGAGCGACCGTCGCAAGGTCGTCATCCTTGGCTCCGGCCCGAACCGCATCGGCCAGGGGATCGAGTTCGACTACTCCTGCGTGCACGCATCGTTCGCGCTCTCGGACGCCGGTTTCGAGACGATCATGATCAACTGCAACCCTGAGACCGTCTCAACGGACTACGACACGTCCGACCGCTTGTACTTCGAGCCGCTGACGCTCGAGGACGTGCTCGAGATCATCGACGCGGAGCGCGCGAGCGGCGAGCTCGTCGGCGTCATCGTGCAGCTCGGCGGGCAGACCGCGCTCGGCCTCGCCAAGGGCCTCAAGGAGGCGGGCGTGCCGATCCTCGGTACCTCGCCTGAGGCGATCGACCTCGCGGAGGAGCGTGGACTCTTCCAGGGCATCCTCGATGAAGCCGGTCTCGTGGCGCCCCGCAACGGCACCGCGGTGGACCCGGCTGGCGCCGTGAAGGTTGCCGAGGCGATCGGGTACCCCGTGCTCGTGCGGCCCTCCTTCGTCCTGGGTGGCCGCGGAATGGAGATCGTGTACGACACGCCCTCCCTCGAGGACTACTTCCGTCGCATGGAGGGCCAGGTCGTCATCGCGGAGGGCTACCCGCTCCTCGTCGACCGCTTCCTCGACGACGCCGTGGAGATCGACATCGACGCGCTCTACGACGGCGAGCAGCTCTATGTGGGCGGCGTCATGGAGCACATCGAGGAGGCGGGCATCCACTCGGGTGACTCGAGCTGCACGCTGCCTCCCGTGACCCTGGGACGTGACCAGATCGAGCGTGTGCGCCAGGCAACCCACGCCATCGCGGCCGGACTCGGCGTGCGCGGCCTGCTCAACGTGCAGTTCGCGATCGGCGCTGGCGTGCTCTACGTGCTCGAGGCGAACCCTCGCGCATCGCGCACCGTGCCCTTCGTGGCGAAGGCGACGGGCACCCAGATCGCCAAGGCAGCTGCCCGCATCATGGTCGGCACGAGCATCGCCGAACTGATCGAGGAGGGCATGCTGCCCGCGCTCGACGGATCGGTCATCCCCATGGACTCGCCGGTCGCGGTCAAGGAGGCGGTCCTCCCGTTCAAGCGCTTCCGCACGGCAGACGGGCGCATCGTCGACTCGATCCTCGGCCCGGAAATGCGTTCGACGGGTGAGGTCATGGGCTTCGACTCCAACTTCCCCCGGGCCTTCGCGAAGAGCCAGGTGGCGGCATCCGTGCGCCTTCCCCACAGCGGCACGGTCTTCGTCTCGGTTGCCGACCGCGACAAGCGGGCCATCGTGCTGCCCGTCGTGCGGCTCCAGCAGCTCGGGTTCACGATCCTTGCGACCCTCGGCACGGCAGAGATCCTCAGCCGCAACGGAATCCAGGCGGAGGTCGTGCGCAAGTACGACCAGGGCGAGGCCTCCGTCGAGGGTGAGCCTTCCATCGTGGAGCTGATCGACCAGCGCAAGGTCGACATCGTCATCAATACGCCGAGTGGACGGAGCGCGCGAGCCGACGGCTACGAGATCCGCGCGGCTGCCGTAGCGGCAGACCTGCCGCTGTACACGACGATCGCGCAGGTCGGCGCGGCCGTCGCATCGATCGAGTCGACGCGGGACGGCTTCACCGTCACGTCCCTGCAGGACTATGCAGCGGCGCGAAGCGAACGGCTGGCACTTGTCGAGTAGCTTCGGGGAACGGCTTCGCACCGCCGTCGATGAGTCCGGGCGACTGTGCGTGGGCATCGACCCCCACCCATACCTTCTCAAGGATTGGGGCCTGCCCGACTCGGCCGAAGGAGCGCGGGAGTTCTCGCTCCGCGTGCTCGCGGCCACAGACGGTGCCGCTGCAGTGGTCAAGCCCCAGGTGGCATTCTTCGAGCGCCACGGTTCCGCCGGATACGCGGCGCTCGAGGAGGTGCTCGCCACGGCGCGCAGACTCGGCCTCCTGGTGATCGCGGACGCCAAGCGCGGCGATGTCGGCACGAGTGTCGAAGCCTACGGGCAAGCGTGGCTCACGCCGGGCTCACCGCTCGAAGCCGACGCACTCACGGTCAGTGCCTTTCAGGGCGTCGGCTCCCTGGCATCCGTCTTCGCTCTTGCCAACAGCGAGGGCAAGGGACTCTTTGTGTTGGCCGCGACCTCCAACCCGGAGTCACGCGTCCTCCAGCAATCGATGACAGCCGAGGGCCGGTCCGTGGCAGCTACGATCGCCGATGACGTCGTGCGGTGGAACAGCGTGGCCACGCCTGACGCGCCGTGGGGCTCCGTCGGCCTCGTACTGGGTGCGACCGTCGCCCTTCGCGACTATGCCATCGACACCGCAGACCTTGAAGGCACGCCCGTGCTCGCTCCTGGGTTCGGTCATCAGGGGGCGCAGCTCAGCGAACTCCGGCCGATCTTCGGCGTAGCAGCGCCCTCCGTGCTGGTGAACGCCTCGCGCAGCATCCTCAGCGCGGGACCGGACGGAGTCGCCCGGGCGATCCGCGAACACGCGGAAGAGATCGCGGCGGCTCTCTAGGATGGCGTCATGGTGAGCTCCAAGCCCCCCGAGGTCGATCGGAGTGCTGCGGCGGTCGCGGCGGTCGCGGCACGGCGTGCCCGCGCCGCGGTGAAGCGTGCCGTGGCGACAGGTGCCCGCACGCCCCTCGATGTCGCCCTCGCCGCGTGGGATGGTGAGCAGCGTGCCCCCGAGGCAACGCTCAGGGTGCGCGAACTGCTCGGGAGCATCCCCGGCTTCGGTCCCGTGCGGGTTGCCGCCGTCATGCGAGAGCTCGGCATCGCGGATTCCAAGAAAGTGGGCGGCCTTGGTCGCCGACAGCGGCTCCGTTTCGAGGAGTGGCTCCGGAGCCGCGAAGAGTCCCAGGGGAGCGGGGGACGCCTGGTCGTCCTGGCAGGCCCGACGGCGGTTGGCAAGGGCACCGTCTCCACGTACATTCGCGAGAACTTCCCGGATGTCCACCTCTCGGTCTCAGCGACGACCCGCGCGCCTCGACCGGGTGAGGTCGAAGGAGTCAACTACTTCTTCGTCAGCGACGAGCAGTTCGACGAACTCGAGGCATCCGGCAAGATGCTCGAGACGGCGACCGTGCACAACGCCTACCGCTATGGCACCCCGCGCGGGCCGATCGAGGAAGCACTCGCATCCGGCCGCAGCGTGCTCCTCGAGATCGACATCCAGGGGGCGCGCTCGGTGAAGGCCGCGATGCCGGAGGCCGTGCTGGTCTTCCTGCTCCCGCCCACCTGGGAGGAGCTTGTGCGGCGGCTCATCGGTCGAGGCACGGAAGACGCCGAGGAACAGGCCCGGCGACTCGAGACCGCCAAGGTCGAACTCGCCGCCCAGGACGAGTTCGATCATCGCGTCGTCAACCATAAGGTCAGCGAGGCAGCCCAAGAGGTCGTAGACTTGATGTCTACCTCTCGCAGACGCACGACGGCCCGCTGAGGGCATTCAAGGAGTTCCGACCATGGTCAACCGTTCACAGGGCATCATCGATCCGCCCATCGACGAGCTGCTCTCGAAGGTCGATTCCAAGTACGCGCTCGTGATCTTCGCGTCCAAGCGCGCCCGCCAGATCAACGACTACTACGCTGACCTCCACGAAGGCAGCCTCTTCGACAACGTGGGCCCGCTCGTCGACTCGACGATCGACGACAAGCCCCTCACGGTCGCCCTGCACGAGATCAACGAGGACAAGCTCGTAGCGAAGCCGCTCGCCGAGTAGCCTCGCTCATATGGGAGTCGACGCAGCAACGACCGCGCACACTGAACGGCTCAACGTCCTCTTCGGCGTGACTGGCGGCATTGCCGCCTACAAGGCCGTCGCAGCGATCCGTCGGCTCGTGCTTGAGGGACATGACGTGCACGTCGTGGCCACCGAGGCCGCCTTGCGCTTCGTCGGCAAGCCGACATTCGAGGCGATCAGTCGCAACCAGGTGCACACCGACCTCTACGAGGGCGTCGCCGAGGTTCGCCATGTCGCCCTCGGGCAGCGGGCGGATGTCATCGTCATCGCGCCTGCGACCGCCAACACGATCGCCAAGCTGGCGTCGGGAGCCGCGGACGACCTCCTCGGCAACTCGGTGCTGGCAAGCACGGCCCCGCTCGTCGTCGCTCCCGCCATGCACACCGAGATGTGGCAGCATTCGGCCACCGTCGCGAATGTCGCGACCCTTCGTGAACGCGGCGCAGTCATCGTCGGTCCCGACTCCGGGCAGCTGACGGGCTCGGACTCCGGCCCCGGCCGCCTCGTCGACCCCGACGTGCTCGTTGACGCTGCCCTCGCGGCGGCGGCTCCGCGAGACCTCATGGGCCGCTCGATCGTCGTATCCGCTGGTGGCACTCGTGAGCCCATCGACCCCGTGCGCTTCGTCGGCAACCGTTCGACGGGAAGGCAGGGGATCGCGATCGCGACCGCCGCGGCACGCCGCGGGGCGGAGGTCACCCTCGTGCTCGCCAACGGCGAGGTCGAGGCACCGCGAGGATTGTCCGTCGTGCGGGTGTCGTCGACGGCCGACCTCAGGGAGGCGATGGCGGAGGCGTCATCGCGGCACGACATCGTGATCATGGCTGCGGCGATCGCCGACTACCGACCGAGCTCGGTATCGGAGTCCAAGATCAAGAAGGAGTCGCAGGGCGACACGCTCTCGATCGAGCTCGTCCGCAATCCCGACATCCTTGCTGAGCTCTCGTCGGGGCGCCGTGAGGGCCAGACGATCATCGGCTTCGCCGCCGAGACGGAGAGCGACGACGAGGAGATGCTCCGGCTCGGGCGCGAGAAGATCAAGCGCAAGGGCTGCGACTTCCTCGTGCTCAACCGCGTCGGTTGGGCCGAAGGCTTCGGCGTCGAAAGCAACAGGATCACGGTGCTCGACCCATCGGGTGCCATCGTCGGGGAGGCATCCGGGTCGAAGGCGTCGGTGGCCGACCGTATCCTTGACCTGCTCATCTGACCTCACGACCGAAGGTTCCGCTCCATGACCAGTTCCCTGCGCCTCTTCACGTCCGAGTCGGTCACCGAGGGTCACCCGGACAAGATCTGTGACCAGATCTCCGACTCGATCCTCGACGCCCTTCTCGAGCAGGACCCCCGCAGCCGCGTCGCGGTCGAGACGCTCGTCACGACGGGCCTCGTGCACGTCGCGGGTGAGGTCACGACCGACGGCTATGTCGAGATTCCCGGGATCGTGCGCGACGTCATCACGCGCATCGGATACAACTCCTCCGAGGTCGGCTTCGACGGGAGCAACTGCGGTGTCACCGTCTCGATCGGGGCGCAGTCGCCCGATATCGCGCAGGGCGTCGACGTGGCCCTCGAAGAGCGCCTGGGCGACACGGGCGACGCGTTCAACAGCCAGGGAGCCGGCGACCAAGGCATCATGTTCGGCTTCGCGACGACCGAGACACCGCAGCTGATGCCCGTGCCGATCTGGCTGGCGCACCGACTGTCCGAGCGTCTCGCGGAGATGCGCAAGGACGGCCACGTCGACTACCTGCGCCCAGACGGCAAGACACAGGTCACCGTCGGCTACGAGGGACATGTGCCGAAGACAATCGACACGGTCGTGCTCTCGACACAGCACGCTCCCGGCGTGGGCGCGGCTGCCCTCGAGGCGGAGATGCGCGAGTTCGTGATCGAACCCGTGCTCGCGCAGGCCGGACTCGACCACTCGGATGTCAAGCTGCTCGTGAACCCCACGGGCAAGTTTGAGATCGGTGGGCCCAAGGGGGATGCGGGCCTCACGGGCCGCAAGGTCATCGTCGACACCTACGGCGGCGCGGCGCGGCATGGTGGCGGCGCCTTCAGCGGCAAGGACCCCTCGAAGGTCGACCGCTCGGCCGCGTATGCCATGCGCTGGGTCGCGAAGAATGCGGTGGCCGCGGGTCTCGCAGACCGTCTCGAGCTGCAGGTCGCCTACGCGATCGGCCGCGCCGCTCCCGTCGGGCTCTATGTCGAGACCTTCGGCACGGGGAAGGTGGCCGACAGCGTCATTATCGACGCGATCCGGGAGGTCTTCGACCTGCGCCCTGCCGCGATCATCCGTGACCTCGAACTGCTGCGTCCCATCTACGCGCAGACGGCCGCCTACGGTCACTTCGGCCGCGAGCTTCCTGACTTCACCTGGGAGCGGCTCGACCGCGTCGACGATCTCCGCTCCGCCGCGAGGCTCTAGTGCCGGCGGGCTCGACGCGCGTCGCGCGAGTCATGATCGAATCCTCCCTGCCGCAGCTGGACCGACTGTTCGACTACGAGATCCCGGCCGACATGGCGGGGGACTGCGCCGTCGGCGTGCGAGTGCGGGTGCCGCTTCGTTCTGTCGGGCGCATCGCAGACGGCTATGTGGTCGAGGTCAGCGATGACGCGGACTACGACGGCAAGCTGAGCTCGCTCGAGGAGGTCGTCTCGACCGTGCCGGTCCTCGCCCCCGAGGTGTGGTCCTTGGCGCGACGCGTCGCCGACCGCGCCGCAGGGACGGCGAGCGATGTCGTGAGGCTTGCCGTTCCCCGGCGCCAGGTTCGCGTCGAGAAGGCCTGGCTGCAGGCTGCGGGCCAAGCGAAGGACGAGTCGGGCACGACGCATGTCTCGCCCGTCGAGGTCCCCGAATATGGCGAGGGGCGTCTCCGCGATCTCATTGCGGGCAGGCAACGTGTGGCCCTGTCTGCGATTCCGCGGGTCGTGGCCCTGCCGGCCGCGGAGGGCGGCGAGGAGCCCCAGTGGATTGCACATTGGGCGGTCACGCTCGCGGCGGCGGCGAGTCACGCGCTTGCCGGGGGCACGAGTGCGATCCTCGCGGTGCCGGATTATCGCGACCAGAACCAGCTCCTGGCCGCACTCCACGCGGTGCTGCCCGCCGAGCGCATCGTGCGCTGCGATGCGCGCCAGTCGAATCCGGAGCGTTACCGTTCCCACCTCACGGCGCTGGATGGCGTGCCGAAGGTCGTCGTGGGCAATCGCTCCGCCGTCTACGCGCCGGCCCCGCGCCTGGGCCTCATTGCGCTCTGGGATGACGGCGACCCGCTTCATTCCGAGCCCCTTGCCCCATACGTGCACGCCAGGGATGCGGCGCTCGTGCGGCAGGAACAGCAGTCCTGTGCCCTCATATTCGCATCGCACGTGCGCAGCGCAGAGACCGAGCGGCTCGTCGAGCTCGGGTGGTTGACGGCGGTAGAGCCTCACCGTGCCGTGCTTCCGCGGGTCATAGCGACTGCCGCGCAGGAATCGGCCGAGGGCTTCGCAGCCGTCGCCCGCATCCCGTCGCTCGCCTGGCGGGAGGCGAGGGAGGCCCTGAATTCCGGCCCCGTGCTCGTCCAGGTGGCTCGGCCCGGATACGCGCCGAAGCTGGCCTGCGCATCGTGTGGCGTCGCGTGCCGCTGCGCCACCTGCGGCGGCCCCCTCGCGATGCGCACAGCCGGCTCCGCACCGTCGTGCCGGCTCTGCGGAGCCATCGCGACCGCGTGGCGGTGCTCCGAGTGTGGCCATGACCGGATGCGCACGCTGGGGCAGGGCTCGCACCGCACGGCCGACGACCTGGGCAGGGCTTTCCCCGGGGTGCGGGTCGTCGTGTCCGACGGCGATCGCCCCCTCGAGTCCGTGTCCGCCAGGCCCGCACTCGTGATCGCGACTCGAGGCGCTGAACCGGTCGCTGCCGGCGGCTACCGCGCCGTACTGCTGCTCGACGGGGAGAGGATGCTGGCCCGGGAGAGCCTCACGGTCTCCGAGGATTGCCTCCGCTGGTGGGCCAGCGCGGTGTCCCTCGCCGCGCCAGGGGCGCCGACCGTGCTCGTGGGCGTCGGCGGTGACCTCGCCAAGGCGCTCGCGACCTGGCGCACGAGCGACTTTGTCGCCCGCGAGCTGGCCGAGCGACGCACGCTCCGCTTTCCACCGGCAGTCCGCGTCGCGACGATCACGGGCTCGCGCGAGCCGGTCGACGATGCCGTCGCCGCGGTGTCGACCCTGCCGGGCGTCGACGTCCTGGGCCCGACCCTGACGGACGATGGCCTACGCGCCGTCGTGCGCTTCGACTATGGCGCAGGGGCAGAGGTCGCGTCGGCACTGCGCTCCGAGGTCATCCGCGCCGCGGCGAATCGGCGCCGTCGCCTCTCACCCGGATCGAACGAGCGAGCGCCACTGCCTAAACTCAGAGTGCGGTTCGACGATCCCGAGCCGTTCCTCTGACGGGCGATCGTTCCCGTCATCCAGTGAGAAGTGGTTTCCACGCTATGCGTCTCGTCTTCGCCGGCTCTCCCGATGCCGCCGTCCCCACCCTTCGCGCCCTCGCGGCGTCGTCCCACGACGTCGTTGGCGTGATCACTCGCGAGGATTCGCCCCAGGGGCGCAAGCGGGTCATGACGCCAACCCCCGTCGCCCTCGCGGCGCAGGAGTACGGCGTGTCCGTCATCAAGGCCAATCGGCTCGATGAGCGCGTCGATGAAATCGTCACGGCGCTGGAAGCAGACCTCGGCGTCATCGTGGCCTACGGCGGACTCGTGCGGGAACCGCTGCTGTCGCGGCCTCCCCTCGGTTGGATCAACCTGCACTTTTCCCTCCTGCCGCGTTGGCGAGGCGCCGCCCCCGTGCAGCGTGCACTCATGGCCGGCGACGATGTGACTGGGGCGACGGTGTTCCAGCTCGTGAGGGAACTCGACGCGGGGGATGTCTTCGGGCGCCTCACCCAGTCGATCGCACCCAGCGACACGGCGGGAGACCTCCTCGGGTCCTTGGCAGATTCTGGCGCAGAGCTCGTGATGCGGGTCGTCGACTCGATCGCGCGGGGCGATGCACGGCCCGAACCCCAGGACGGCGACGTCACCCTCGCGCCGAAGCTCACCCAGGCTGATGGACTCGTCGACTTCGACCGCCACCCGGCACTCGTCTCCGGCCACATCCGCGGCGTGACGCCGGAACCCGGCGCCTATGCGGAGGTCGAAAGACAGCGCCTCAAACTCCTGGCGATCGCGCCCGGACTGCACGAGCATCCTCTCGAGGCCGGCGAGGTGGTCGAGACGGACGGCCGCATCCTGGTCGGCACGGCCGGTGCCGCGATCGAGCTGCTGCTCGTGCAGCCGGCAGGCAAGAAGGCGATGGCGGCGGGGGACTGGCTGCGCGGGCGGCAGGGTAGGCCCACCCGTTTCGAAGCGATTGGAGGCACGGAATGAACCGCTCAGCAGCCGGGGCACCTCGGCAGGGCAACGTGCAGCCGGCACGCCGGGTCGCCTACGAGGTCATCGCGGCGGTGCGAGAGACGGATGCCTACGCGAACCTCCTCCTCCCCGTGAAGCTCGAACGGGCGGGACTGCACGGGGGTGACGCAGCACTCGCGACCGAGCTGACCTATGGCACCCTCCGCCAGCGCGGCTACTACGACGCCGTCATCGAACACGCCGCAGGCCGTTCCATCGACAAGATCGATCCCGCGATCCTCGATGTCCTGCGTCTCGGCACGCACCAGCTGCTCTCGATGCGGGTGGCCTCACACGCTGCCGTCGACGAGGCGGTGTCGCAGGCGCGACAGGTCGGCTCACGCTCCGCAACCGGATTCGTCAACGGGGTGCTCCGCACCATCTCGCGCAGCACTCCGGCAGAGTGGCGCGAACGGGTGCTCGCGGCACCTCGCTCGGAGGACGAACGACTCGCGCTCGAGCATTCGCATCCGGTGTGGGTCGTCCGCGCCCTGCGACGGGCACTCGCCGCCGAGGGGCGGGAGCACGAGCTGGAGAGCCTTCTCGAGGCCGACAACTCCGCCCCGGCGGTGAGCCTCGCGGCCCTGCCCGGACTATCGAAGCCCGAGGAGTTGAGCGGCGAACCCGGGCACCATTCGCCCTTCGCCGTGACGAGTTCGGGCGGCGACCCGGCACGCGTCCCCGCCGTCGCCGACGGCAGGGCGCGCGTGCAGGACGAGGGCTCGCAGCTCGCCGCGCTCGCGCTGAGTCGTGTCGCCGAGCCGAGACCGGGGGAGCGCTGGCTCGACATGTGTGCCGGCCCCGGCGGCAAGGCGGCCCTGCTCGCGGCAGAGGCGGTCGCATCCGGTGCCGCCCTTGTCGCGAACGAGGTCGTGCCGGCGCGAGCTGAACTCGTTCGGCGCGCCCTCGCGCCGATCTCGTCGGCGATCCAGGTCACCGCGAACGATGGACGACTTGCGGGCACCGAGACGCCGGGGCACTACGACCGCGTGCTGATCGACGCCCCCTGCACGGGACTCGGCGCGCTGCGGCGCCGTCCTGAGGCTCGCTGGCGCAAGCAGCCGAAGGATGTTCCCGCGCTCGCCTCGCTGCAGGCGGAGCTGCTCGAATCCGGGCTCAAGGCCACGCGCCCCGGTGGGGTCGTCGCCTACGTGACCTGTTCGCCCCATCTCGCGGAGACGCGTGCCGTGCTCGCCTCGGTGTTGAAACGGCATCCGGAGGTCGAACGGCTCGACGCGGGCGCCGTCCTGGCTGATGTCGTGACGCACCCCCTGGACCTCGGCGACTCGGATGGCACGGTGCAGCTCTGGCCGCACCGGCACGGCACGGACGCCATGTTCATCTCGCTCCTCCGCGTGCCTCGATAGGCTCACTCCATGCCAGTGCGCGTCAACCCCAGCATCCTGTCGGCTGACTTCGTCAACATGCAGAGCGAGCTCGATCGCATCGCGACGGCCGACCTCGTGCACGTCGACGTCATGGACAACCACTTCGTGCCGAACCTGACCTTCGGGCCGCAGATGGTCGAGCGCATCCAGGCGGTGTCTCCCGTGCCGCTCGACGTGCACCTCATGATCGACGATCCCGATCGCTGGGCACCCGGATACGCCGAACTGGGCGCCTATTCCGTCACCTTCCATGCCGAGGCTGCGGCCGACGCGGTGGCGCTCGCGCGGCGGCTCAGGCAGATCGGTGCGCGAGCTGGCGTCGCGCTCAAGCCAGGTACCCCCGTCGAGCCCTACCTGGAGCTCCTCGCCGAGTTCGACCAGGTGCTCGTCATGACGGTCGAGCCGGGTTTCGGGGGGCAGAAGTTCATGCACGAGGTCATGCCGAAGCTGACGGCACTGCGCGAGGCCGTCTCCCGAAGTGGCCTCGACGTGTGGCTCCAGGTCGATGGGGGAGTCACGGAGGAGACCATCGCGATCGCCTCCGAGGCGGGGGCCGACACCTTCGTCGCCGGCTCGAGCGTCTACAACGCGGGGGACCCCGCGGAGCAGATCAAGGCGCTACGGGCCGCTGCGCTCGCGTCACAGCACCGCCATTGACCGATCGGATGCCCGTGCATCCGCTCTCGTCTGCTTGGATGGTCACATGACTGACACGAACCGCACGAAGCCCGAGATCGACTTCTACGAGGGCGAGGCCCCGACCGAACTCGTCATCAACGACATCGAGGTCGGCACGGGCGCTGAGGCCATGCCCGGCGCGACCGTCGACGTGCACTACCTCGGCGTCGACCTGGAGAGCGGCGAGGAGTTCGACTCCTCGTGGAGCCGCGGCCAGTCCATCAACTTCCCGCTCGGCAGCCTGATCGCCGGATGGCAGCAGGGCATCCCCGGCATGAAGGTCGGCGGTCGGCGCCAGCTCATCTGCCCGCCCCACCTCGCCTACGGACCGGCCGGTGGCGGACACCAGCTCTCGGGCCGCACCCTCATCTTCGTGATCGACCTGCTCGGCGTCAGCTGAGGGCGTGGGCGTCCAGCCCTTCCGGGGCTAGTACCCTTGACACCGTGAAGACGTTCGATGACCTGTTCGCTGAGCTCGAGGCCAAGGCCGCCGAGCGTCCCGAGGGCTCCCGCACGGTCGCCGAACTCGATGCGGGCGTGCACGCGATCGGCAAGAAGATCGTCGAGGAGGCCGCCGAGGTCTGGATGGCCGCGGAGTACCAGTCCGACACGGAGACGGCAGAGGAGATCTCCCAGCTGCTGTACCACCTGCAGGTGCTGATGCTCGCGAAGGGCCTGTCGACGGCAGACGTCTACCGACATCTCTGAGCCACCGCCTCCACTCACGTTCGACACGGGCATCCGGCCCACAGAGAGAGAATGATGCTTCGCATTGCAGTGCCCAACAAGGGCTCCCTTGCCGAGACCGCAGCCGAGATGCTGCACGAGGCCGGGTATGCGGGCCGCCGCGACCCCAGGGCCCTGACGGTCGCCGACCCCCAGAACGACGTCGAGTTCTTCTTCCTTCGCCCGCGTGACATCGCGACCTACGTCGGGTCGGGTGCACTCGATGTGGGCATCACGGGTCGTGACCTGCTTCTCGACTCGGGTTCCGACGCGAAGGAGATCACCAACCTCTCCTTCGGCGACTCGACGTTCCGCTTCGCGGGCCCCGCCGGTCGCTTCTCGGAGCTGGAAGACCTCCAGGGTGTGCGGGTGGCAACGAGCTACCCGGGCCTCGTGGGGGACTTCCTCACCGAGAGGGGAGTGACGGCCGAGCTGGTCAAGCTCGATGGCGCCGTCGAGTCGGCCGTCAAGCTCGGGGTCGCGGATGCTGTCGCCGACGTCGTCTCGACGGGTTCCACGCTTCGCGCCCAGGGCCTCGAGATCTTCGGGCCGGTGATCCTCGAGTCGAGCGCCGTGCTCATCAGCGCCGACGCGAGCATCCCCGGGATCGCCACGCTGCAGCGCCGCCTGCAGGGCGTGCTGGTCGCACGCCAGTTCGTCATGATGGACTACGACCTCCCGATCGAGCTCCTCGAGAAGGCCTCCGCCATCACGCCGGGCCTCGAGTCGCCGACCGTGTCTCCCCTGAGGGATGAAACGTGGGTCGCCGTCCGCGTCATGGTGCGCCGGGTCGGCATGAACCGCATCATGGACGAGCTCTACGACCTCGGCGCTCGTGCAATCCTCGTGAGCCCCATCCACGCTGCGAGGCTCTGACATGACCGTCTCCGTGAGAGTCATCCCGTGCCTCGATGTCGCGGCGGGACGGGTCGTCAAGGGGGTCAACTTCCTCAACCTTCGCGACGCGGGAGATCCGGTCGAGCTCGCGCGGCGCTACTTCGAGCAGGGCGCAGACGAGATCACCTTCCTCGACGTGACCGCAACGGTCGACGACCGGGCGACCATGTACGACGTGGTCCAGGCGACGGCCGAGCAGGTCTTCATCCCACTCACGGTGGGCGGCGGTGTCCGGAGCACGGATGACGTGGCCCGGCTGCAGGGGCACGGTGCAGACAAGGTCGGCGTCAACAGCGCGGCGATCGCTCGGCCCGAGCTGCTCTCCGAGATCGCTGACCGCTTCGGTTCGCAGGCACTCGTGCTCTCGCTCGACCTCAAGCGCTCCGAGCGCACCCCGTCCGGCTTCGTCGTGACGACCCACGGTGGCAGGACGGAGACCGAGCGCGACGGCCTGGAGTGGGCCCGCGAGGCGATTGAGCGCGGTGCGGGCGAGCTCCTTGTGAACTCGATCGACGCTGATGGCACGAAGTCGGGCTTCGACCTCGAGCTCATCACCGCCATGCGTGAGATCAGCTCCGTGCCGGTCATCGCGAGCGGGGGAGCCGGCGCCGTCGAGCACTTCCCGCCCGCGATCGCGGCGGGGGCCGACGCGGTGCTTGCGGCATCCGTATTCCACCTCGGCCAGCTGACGGTGGCCGATGTCAAGGGAGGCCTGCGCGACGCTGGCTTCACCGTGCGCTAGGAGGCCACGCTCATGACCGGAGGCGATGTCAACGCAGTGATCGAGCGAGCGGTGTTCAACAGCGACGGGTTGTTGCCCGCCATCATCCAGCAGCACGACACCCTTGAGGTACTCATGCTCGGTTGGATGGACGCCGAGGCGCTTCGCCGAACGCTCACCGAGGGTCGGGTCACCTTCTGGTCTCGCTCTCGCCAGGAGTACTGGCGCAAGGGCGACACTTCGGGCAACATGCAGTTCGTCCGTGGTGCCGCCCTCGACTGCGACGCTGACACGATCCTCGTGAGCGTCGACCAGGTGGGGCCCGCCTGCCACACGGGGGCGCGGCGCTGCTTCGATGTCGACCCGCTCGAGCCGGCCTTGGGAAGTCCAGACAATGAATGATTCGACCACACGGGCACAGTTCGATGCCCTGCTCCCGACGCACCGCGTCATCCCGGTGATCAGGGAGGTGTTCGCCGACGGCGAGACCCCGGTCGGCATCTACCGCAAGCTTGCCGACGGCCGCCCGGGCTCGTTCCTGCTCGAGTCGGCGGAACAGGGTGGCATCTGGTCCCGCTTCTCCTTCATCGGGGTGTCATCGTTCGGGGTGCTGACGGAGCACGACGACCGCGCCCGGTGGATTGACTACGGTCTCGGCGAGTCGAGGGCGTTCGGCGAGGCGATTCCCGAGGGTCCCCTCGCCGCGCTCGATCACCTGCAGCGCCGGTGGGCGACGCCGAAGGTCGAGGGGCATCCTCCTCTGACGGGCGGGCTCGTCGGGTTCATCGGTTGGGAGGCGGTGCGCCAGATCGAGCGTCTTCCTGATGCGCCCCCGGCCGACTACGACTTCCCCGGACAGGCGATGAGCTTCGTCTCGGAGCTCGCCGTCAAGGACCACCGCACCGGATCGGTGCTGCTCGTCGTCGCCGCACTCAACGACGGGGTGTCCACGCCGGAGGAGCTCTGGGCGGATGCCACGGCTCGCCTCGATGGCCTGCAGGAACGCCTCTCGCAGCCCGCCGAGGCGTGGTTGGCCGAGGTCGACATGTCGCTCGCCCCGACGCCGACGCCTCGCATCGCCGAGTCGGACTACACCGGCATGGTCGAGGCATCCAAGCGCTTCATCCGCGACGGTGACGTGTTCCAGGTCGTGATCTCCCAGCGTTTCGACCATGAGATCACAGCCGAGCCGATCGATGTCTACCGGGTGCTTCGCACGCTCAATCCGAGCCCGTACATGTACCTCCTCTCGCTCGAGTCGGCGACTGGCGAACCATACTGGGTCGTCGGCTCCTCGCCCGAGGCCCTCGTCAAGGTGCAGGACGGCCGCGTCTTCAGCCATCCGATCGCCGGCTCGCGCCCGCGCGGGGCCACGCCGGAGGAGGACGTCGCCTTCGCTGACGACCTGCTGCGCGATCCCAAGGAGCGGGCGGAGCACCTCATGCTCGTCGACCTCGCCCGCAATGACCTGCAGAAGGTGTGCGAACCGGGTTCGGTCGAGGTGACCGAGTTCATGCAGGTCGAGCGATACAGCCACATCATGCACCTCGTCTCGAGTGTCGAGGGCGACCTGCGGGACGAAGCGTCCCCGCTCAATGTCTTCACCGCGACCTTCCCCGCGGGCACACTCTCGGGGGCGCCGAAGCCCAGGGCGCTCGAGATCATCGATGAACTCGAGGTCTCCCGCCGCGGTCTCTACGGGGGAGTGGTGGGCTACTTCGGCCTCGCGGGTGACATCGACCTTGCTATCGCGATCCGCACCACGACGATCGCGGGCGGCGTCGCCCGAGTGCAGGCCGGCGCGGGTCTCGTCGCCGACTCCGACCCTGCGCTGGAGCACCAGGAGGCCAAGAACAAGGCAGCAGCACCCCTCCGCGCCGTCGCGATCGCGAATGCCATGCGGCGGATCGACGGATGACGCGGCTCCTCCGCTCGAAGCCGATCGCGCTGGCAGTGAGCGCCCTCCTGGGCGGCGCAGTGCTGCTGGCATGGTCACAGACCTGGATCATCGGCACCCTCGCACCGGGCATCTCACTTGAGGAGCGCATCCCGGTCGGAGGAGACACTGCAGCGCCCGCCCTGGCGCCCCTTGCCCTGGCGATGGTGGCGCTTGTCGCGGCCCTCGCGATCGCGTCGCGCCTGGTCCGCGTGGTGCTCTCCGTCACCTTCATGATGCTCGGCGGCGCCGTCGTGGCGGTCGCCTCCGGAGCGCTCATCGAACCGCTCCGTGCGGCGACGGCATCCGTGGTCTCCTCGACGGGACTTGAGGGTGAGGCCGCCGTCGCTTCCGCGGTCGTTGCGCTCGAGGTCACCCCGTGGCCCATGGTCGCCCTCATCGCCGGCGCGCTGGTCTTCGTGTGGGGCATCGTGCTGGCACTGACCTCGCGCGCTTGGGGCTTGGCCTCGGCACGCTACGACACCGCAGCCGGCACGATCGACACGACGGCAGCTGCTCCGTCGAAGGTCTCCGACTGGGACTCGCTCAGCGGCGGCGACGACCCGACGAGCCCTTCGGGGTCACGATAGACTTGCCAAATCGCACCGAGAAGGAGTTTCAGTGAGCGACCACAACACCGATCCCGGCCACGGCCACTCTCCGGCAGCATGGACCGCCGTCACGATCATGCTCGTGGCCTTTGCCGCGGGCACGCTGGCGTTCTGGTTCGACATGCCTGCCCTGGTCTGGGCATCCGCCGGGCTCCTCGTCGTCGGCCTGATCGTGGGCTGGATCATGGCGAAGGTCGGTTACGGCGTCGGCGGGCACCGCTACACGCCGAAGGATCACTGACCCGCAGTGCTAGATGACCTGTTAGCCGGGGCCCTTGCGGACGCCGAAGCGCGTCGTGCTGAGCGCCCCTTGCACGAGGTCGAGGCCCTCGCGCTCGCGCGTCCTCCGGCAATCGATGCGATCGAGGCGCTTTCTCCCGCAGACAGGGTGAAGATCATCGCCGAGGTCAAGCGAGCGAGCCCCTCGCGCGGCACCATGGCCGAGATCCCCGACCCCGCGGCCCTCGCGGTCTCCTACGAGACCGGAGGGGCGAGCGCGATCAGCGTGCTGACGGAGCAGCGCAGGTTCGGTGGCTCCCTCGACGACCTCGCGGCCGTGCGCAGCGCCGTGGCGCTCCCCGTGCTCCGGAAGGACTTCATCGGCGACCAGTACCAGGTCTTCGAGGCACGCGCAGCGGGAGCCGACATCGTGCTCCTCATCGTCGCCGCCCTCGACCAGGACCGCCTCGCTTCGCTGTACTCGCTGATTCGCCAGCTGGGAATGACGGCGCTCGTCGAGACCCACAGTGCCGAGGAATTGAGCCGTGCGCTCGACATTGGCGCTGGTCTGGTCGGCGTCAACGCCCGCAACCTCTCGACCTTCGAGCTCGACCAGGACCTCTTCGGTGAACTCGCGGTGCAGATTCCGGCCGGCGTCATCCGGGTCGCCGAGTCCGCGGTGAAATCGGCAGCGGATGTCGCCCACTACCGCGCCGCAGGGGCTGACGTCGTGCTGGTCGGCGAGGCACTCGTCACCCAGGGCGACCCCGTGCGCACCCTCCAGGATTTCCTCGCCGTCTGACGGCCTCCAAGAACGGAACCCCAAGCACATGTCGCTGCGTGACAACACCGGCCCATTCTTCGGTGAATACGGCGGACGCTTCATGCCGGAATCCCTCATCGCCGCCATCGACGAGATCGCCGAGGCCTATGAGGCGTGCCGCACGGATGAGTCCTTCCAGGCGGAGCTGCGTGAGCTGCACCGTTCCTACACGGGCAGGCCCTCGATCATCACGGAGGTGTCTCGCTTCGCTGAGCACGCCGGCGGCGCGCGGATCATCCTCAAGCGCGAGGACTTGAACCACACGGGCTCGCACAAGATCAACAATGTGCTGGGCCAGGCGCTCCTCACGAAGCGACTCGGCAAGACTCGGGTGATCGCGGAGACGGGCGCCGGACAGCACGGCGTCGCCACGGCGACGGCGGCAGCGCTCTTCGGGCTCGAGTGCACCGTCTACATGGGCGAGGTCGACACGCAGCGCCAGGCGCTCAACGTGGCACGCATGCGGCTGCTGGGTGCCGAGGTCGTGTCGGTGACGACCGGATCGCGCACCCTCAAGGATGCGATCAACGAGGCCTACCGGGAGTGGGTGACCTCGGTCGAGACCACCAATTACGTCTTCGGAACGGCCGCTGGCCCGCATCCGTTCCCCCTGATGGTGCGCGACTTCCAGAAGATCATCGGTGAAGAAGCACGCGAGCAGGTGCAGGAGCTGACCGGTCGTCTTCCCGACGCCGTCGCCGCCTGCGTGGGCGGTGGTTCGAACGCCATCGGCATCTTCCACGCCTTCCTCGACGACCCCGATGTGCGTCTGTTCGGCTTTGAGGCGGCGGGCGATGGCGTTGACACGCCTCGCCACGCGGCCTCGATCGGTAAGGGCCGGCCAGGAGTCCTCCACGGGGCGCGCAGCTACCTCCTGCAGGACGAAGACGGCCAGACGATCGAGTCCCACTCGATCTCGGCGGGACTCGACTATCCCGGTGTCGGGCCGGAGCATGCCTGGCTTGCGGACATCAAGCGCGCCGAGTATCGCCCGACGACAGACACCGAGGCGATGGATGCCCTGCGACTCCTCAGCCGCACGGAGGGCATCATCCCCGCCATTGAGTCTGCGCACGCCCTCGCCGGCGCGCTCAAGCTCGGCAAGGAGCTGGGGCCCGAGTCCACGATCCTCGTGAACCTCAGCGGCCGCGGTGACAAGGATGTGGCGACAGCCGGCGAATGGTTCGGGCTGTTCGACGAGGGGGCACGGCAGGCATGAACGCATCACTGAACTCCACCACCGTCGAGTCCGTCATCCAGCGTCGGCGCGACGCAGGCAGCGGTGCGCTCGTCGGGTACCTGCCCGTCGGCTTCCCCGACCTCGCGACGAGTGTCGACGCGGCTGTGGCACTCGCGGAGAACGGCGTCGATGTCCTCGAGCTTGGCGTGCCATACTCCGATCCCGTGATGGACGGCCTCGTGATCCAGCGGGCCACGCAGGAGGCCCTGAAGCAGGGCTTTCGCGTGCGTGACGTCTTCACGGCCGTCGAACAGATCCGGGCCCGCGTCGACGTGCCGGTGCTGGTCATGACCTACTGGAACCCCGTGCTCCAGTACGGGGTCGACCGTTTCGCCGACGAGCTTGTCTCCGCAGGGGGCGCCGGCCTCATCACGCCAGACATCACCCCCGATGCCGCCGACGACTGGATCGCCACGAGCGACAGGACCGGCCTCGACCGTGTCTTCCTCGCCGCGCCGACCTCGAGCGATGAACGCCTCAAGCGCACGGTGCAGGCGACACGCGGCTTCGTCTACGCGGTCTCGACGATGGGCATCACTGGGCTTCGCACCGACCTGGATGCCGCGGCGCGCACGCTCATCGCACGCCTCCGCGTCGCGGGCGCGAGCACCGCGTGTGTCGGCATCGGCATCTCGAACCCCGAGCAGGTGCACCAGGTCCTCGAGTACGCCGACGGCGCGATCGTGGGCACCGCGCTGGTGAAGGCTCTCGCCGACGGGGGAGTGTCGAAGCTCGCCGAGACTGCGGCGGCGCTTTCCGCCGGTACTACGCTTAACTAGTTTTCCCCGCGGGTTGCCTGCTGTCGCAGCCCGATCCCGACGAAAGGTTGTCGCGTGTTCGTGCCTTCCAGCATTCCCAGCCCGAGCGAAGAGTGGCGCGCGTTCAACATCGGCGCCTGGCTGCGCGATCTCGGCCTTGAGTGGTTCACGCTCGACATCACCGTCGCGGCCTATGCGCTGTGCATCCTCACCGGCATCCTGGTGGCCGCGTGGCTGACGAACCATCGCCTGACCGCCCGTGGCGCCGAGCCCTGGATCGTCATCGACGTGAGCCTCTTCGCCGTCCTCCTCGGAATCGTCGGCGCTCGCATTTTCCATGTCGTGACCCATCCGGACGACTACTTCGGCGTGGGCGCAGACCCCTTCGCCGTGTTCCGGGTCTGGGAGGGCGGCATCGCGATCTTCGGCGCGCTCCTCGGCGGCGCGGTCGGCGCATACATCGGCTGCCGCATGACCGGACTGCGGTTCTGGACCTACGCGGATGCCCTCGCGCCGGGCCTGCTCATCGCCCAGGCGCTCGGCCGCTTCGGCAATTGGTTCAACCACGAGCTGTTCGGCACCCCCACCGACCTGCCGTGGGGCCTCGAGATCGAGCCCGACAATCCCGCATTCCCGGTCGGACTCCCCGATGACACCCTCTTCCACCCCACCTTCCTCTACGAGGTGATCTGGAACCTGCTCGGCGCGCTCGTCATCATCGCCGTCTCGCGTCGCTTGACGCTCCAGTGGGGGAGGACATTCGGCCTGTACCTCGTCTGGTACGGGGCCGGTCGCATCGTCTGGGAGTCGATTCGTGTCGACCCGAGCGAGGTGTTCTTCGGCCTCCGAACGAACGTGTGGGCCGCCATCCTCGCGGTCGTCGTCGGCATCATCATCATGCTCGTGCAGGCCCGACGGCATCCAGGACTCGAGCCGAGCCCGTACGTGCCCGGTCGATCCTGGCAGCCGGAGGGTGTTGTACACTCTGACGACACTTACTCCGACAACGACGATGACTACAGGGCCGTGGTCAGTGCAAACGCCTCGTCGGACGAGGTGTCATCAAGCGAGACTGCCACAAGCGAGTCGAGCACCACCCCCTCTTCCGGTCGGTAATCAGCGAGCCGGAAAGAGTTTCTCCAGCGGGCCAGCGACGTCCCACTTGTTCCAACCCTGAGGACGGTCCCCATGACTCTTCCGAACCCCTTTTCCCGGTTCTCCGCGCTGCCAGAGGCAGGGGGGCTCTACAGCCCCGACCAGGAGCGCGACGCCTGTGGCCTCGCGATGGTCGCCACGCTTCGCGGCACGCCGGGCCACGACATCGTCGAGACGGCGCTCGAGGCACTTCGCAACCTCGAGCACCGCGGCGCCATCGGCTCCGACGCCGGCACCGGTGACGGCGCGGGCATCATGGTGCAGGTTCCTGACGCCTTCCTTCGCGAGGTCGTCGACTTCGAGTTGCCCCGCGCCGGCCACTACGCCGTCGGCACGGCGTTCCTTCCCCTTGAGGCTGACGTTCGCGCCACAGAGAAGGGCGCGATCGAGGACATCGCGCGCGAAGAAGGACTCACGGTGCTCGGCTGGCGAGAGGTGCCGGTTGTGCCCGGCGTGCTCGGCAACCTTGCCCGCCAGGCCATGCCGGCCTTCGAGCAGCTGTTCATCTCCAGCAACCAGGGAGGAGACGGCCAGCTTCTCTCCGGCCTCGAACTCGATCGGCGCGCTTTCCGCTTGCGGAAGCGCGCCGAACGCGTCCTGGGCTCATATTTCCCCTCGCTGAGCTCGCGCACCCTCGTCTACAAGGGCATGGTCACGACGCTCCAGCTGCAGCCGTTCTACCCCGACCTGGCTGATGAGCGTTTTGCGTCGAAGCTCGCGCTCGTGCATTCGCGCTACTCGACCAACACCTTCCCTTCCTGGCCTCTCGCGCAGCCGTTCCGAATGATCGCGCACAACGGCGAGATCAACACGGTGCAGGGCAACCGCAACTGGATGCGCGCGCGGCAGTCGCAGCTCGAGTCCGAACTGCTGGGCGACCTCGCACCGCTCATGCCGATCGTGAGCCCGGGCGCAAGTGACTCCGCCTCCTTCGATGAGGTCGTCGAGTTGCTGCAGCTCTCGGGGCGCTCGCTCCCGCACGCCATGATGATGATGGTGCCCGAGGCGTGGGAGAACCAGGCAGATATCGACCCCGCCAGGCGCGCCTTCTACGAGTACCACTCGATGCTCATGGAGCCGTGGGACGGTCCGGCCGCACTCGTCTTCACCGACGGGAGCCTCGTCGGTGCAACGCTTGACCGCAACGGCCTCCGTCCCGGCCGCTTCCTCATCACGGACGACGGCCTGGTCGTGCTCGCAAGCGAGATCGGCGTGCTCGATGTCGAACCGAGCCGAGTCGTGCGCAAGGGGCGGCTGCGTCCCGGACGCATGTTCCTCGTCGACACCGAGGCCGGTCGGCTCATCGAAGACGACGAGATCAAGGGCCAGCTCGCTGCGGCGCAGCCCTGGCAGGAGTGGCTCGACAGCGGCCGCATCAACCTGCGCGATCTCCCGGAGCGTGAGCACATCGTGCACACGCCGGCCTCCGTCACCCGCCGCCAGCGCACCTTCGGCTACACGGAGGAAGAGGTCCGCGTCCTGATCGGTCCCATGGCCGCATCCGGCGCGGAGCCCATCGGTGCGATGGGGTCAGACACCCCCATCGCGGTGCTCTCCGAGCGTCCTCGTCTCCTGTTCGACTACTTCACTCAGCAGTTCGCGCAGGTCACGAATCCGCCGCTCGACTCAATCCGCGAGGAGGTCGTGACGTCCATGCGCTGCGGGCTCGGGCCGGAGCGCAACCTGCTCGCCGCCACGCCCGAGCACGCGTACCAGATCACGCTCGACTTCCCCGTGATCGACAACGACGAGCTCGCGAAGATCACGCGCATCGATTCTTCGCCTGGCAGCCGTACGACGACGACGATCAAGGGTCTCTATCACTTCGACGAGGGCAAGGATGCGCTGCGCAACCGCCTGAAGGCGATCTGCGACGAGGTCGACGATGCGATCGAGCGTGGTGCGAAGTTCATCGTGCTCTCGGATCGAGACTCGAACAAGGACATGACGCCCATCCCGTCGCTCCTGCTCCTCTCGGCGGTACACCACCACCTCATCAGGCAGGAGAACCGCCTCAAGGTCGGGCTCATCGTCGAAGCCGGAGACGTGCGCGAGGTGCATCACGTTGCCCTCCTCGTCGGCTACGGGGCCTCCGCCGTCAACCCGTACCTCGCGATGGAGACCGCCGAGGAGCTTGTGCGAAACGGCACGATCACGGGCGTGACCCCGGATGAGGCCGTCCATAACCTGATCAAGGCGCTCGGCAAGGGGGTGCTCAAGATCATGTCGAAGATGGGCATCTCGGTCGTCGGCTCCTACATCGGTGCGCAGGCATTCGAGGCAGTGGGACTCTCGCAGGAGTTCGTCGACGAGTACTTCACCGGCACCACGACGAAGCTCGGTGGCGTCGGGCTTGAGGCCATCGCGGCCGAGAACCTCGCGCGCCACTTCTCCGCCTACCCGGAGGAGGGAACTTCGCGAGCACACGAGCGACTCTCGACCGGAGGCGAGTACCAGTGGCGCCGCGAGGGACCGCCGCACCTGTTCAACCCAGACACGGTCTTCCGGCTGCAGCACTCGACTCGCACGCGTCGCTACGACATCTTCAGGGACTACACGAGGCTCGTCGATGAGCAGGCGAAGAACCTCATGACCCTGCGTGGGCTCTTTGAGCTCCGCAGCGGCACACGCACGCCCGTGCCGATCGACGAGGTCGAGCCGGTTTCCGAGATCGTCAAGCGCTTCAACACGGGTGCCATGAGCTACGGCTCGATCAGCAAGGAAGCGCACGAGACCCTCGCGATCGCGATGAACCGCCTCGGCGCCCGCAGCAACACCGGTGAGGGCGGCGAGGATATCGACCGCCTCCTCGACCCGGAGCGCCGCAGTGCGATCAAGCAGGTCGCATCCGGACGCTTCGGCGTCACGAGCATGTACCTGACGCACGCGACCGACATCCAGATCAAGATGGCGCAGGGGGCCAAGCCCGGCGAGGGCGGGCAGCTGCCCGCCGGCAAGGTCTACCCGTGGATCGCGCGAACGAGGCACGGCACGGCGGGAGTCGGCCTGATCTCGCCGCCGCCGCACCACGACATCTACTCGATCGAAGACCTCAAGCAGCTCATCTTCGATGTGAAGCGGGCGAACCCTGCGGCACGCGTGCACGTCAAGCTGGTGAGCCAGAATGGCATCGGCGCTGTCGCTGCCGGCGTGTCGAAGGCGCTGGCGGATGTCGTGCTGGTCTCCGGCCACGACGGCGGCACGGGCGCGAGCCCACTCAACTCGCTCAAGCACGCCGGCACGCCGTGGGAGCTCGGGCTCGCCGAGACGCAGCAGACGCTCATGCTCAACGGCATGCGCGACCGCGTCGTCGTGCAGGTCGATGGCCAGCTGAAGACGGGCCGCGACGTCATCGTCGCAGCCCTTCTCGGCGCGGAGGAGTTCGGTTTCGCTACCGCGCCTCTCGTGGTCTCCGGATGCATCATGATGCGCGTCTGTCACCTCGACACCTGTCCTGTCGGCGTCGCAACGCAGAACCCCGAACTGCGCGAGCGCTTCACCGGCAAGGCCGAGTACGTCGTGAACTTCTTCGAGTTCATCGCGCAGGAGATCCGTGAGTACCTCGCAGAGCTGGGCTTCCGCTCCCTCGACGAGGCGATCGGCCACAGCGAGCTGCTCGAGGTCGACCGTGCGGTCAAGCACTGGAAGGCTGAGGGGCTTGACCTCTCGCCGATCCTCGTCGGCCCGGACTTCGCTCCCGAGGAGCCGAAGCGCAACCTGACCGTGCAGGATCACGAGCTTGAGAGTCACTTCGACGTCGGCCTCATCGAGCAGGCGGCTCCGGCCCTCGAGAACGGGGCTCCGGTCACGATCGAGCTACCGGTGCGCAATACCGAGCGTGCCGTCGGCACGATGCTCGGCAACCGGGTCACGCTCGCCTACGGTGAGCACGGCCTGCCTGACGGCACGATCGACGTGCGACTTCGCGGCTCTGCCGGGCAGTCGCTCGGAGCCTTCCTCCCCTCGGGCATCACGATCCGCCTCGAGGGCGACAGCAACGACTACGTCGGCAAGGGCCTCTCGGGCGGCAGCATCGTCCTTCGTCCCGACCGCGACGCCGTCTTCCCGGCCGAGCTCAACGTCATCGCCGGCAACGTGATCGGCTACGGTGCGACGCGGGGAAGCATGTTCATCCGCGGCCGCGTGGGCGAGCGCTTCCTTGTGCGCAACTCCGGCGCGACGGGCGTGGTGGAGGGCGTGGGGGACCACGCGCTCGAATACATGACGGGCGGCCTGGCACTCATCCTGGGTTCGACGGGTCGCAACCTCGGTGCCGGCATGTCGGGTGGCACCGCGTACGTCTACGAGCTCACGCAGGAGCGCGTCAACCGCGAGTCCCTCGCCTCGGGAGAACTCCTCCTGGAGCCGCTCGGCAGCGGGGACGTCGCCATCGTGACCGACCTCCTCGAGCGTCACATCGCTGAAACGGGCTCGACGCTCGCCAAGCGGATGCTCGAGGGTGGCGAGGCGACCATGGAGCGCTTCGTCAAGGTCGTACCGCGCGACTACGCCGCCGTGCTGCAAGCACGCGAAGCGGCCATCAGTGAAGGACTCGACCCCGACGGCGACGTCGTGTGGTCTCGCATCATGGAGGTGACGGGTGGCTGATCCGAAGGGATTCCTGAAGACCCGAGAACGTGAACTGCCCGCCCGCCGGCCTGTCGCCTTGCGCCTCATGGACTGGAAAGAGGTGTACGAGCAGGGCGATGCGGCGACGCTGCGTCGTCAGGCTGGTCGCTGCATGGACTGCGGCATCCCCTTCTGCCATCAGGGCTGCCCGCTCGGCAACCTGATCCCCGAGTGGAACGACCTCATGCGGCGTGGGGAGGGTCGCGAGGCGATTGAGCGTCTCCACGCGACGAACAACTTCCCCGAGTTCACGGGACGCCTCTGTCCCGCGCCTTGTGAGAGCTCCTGCGTCCTCGGCATCAACCAGCCCCCCGTGACGATCAAGCAGGTCGAGGTGTCGATCATCGACCAGGCGTGGGGCAACGACTGGGTGCAGCCGCACCCGCCGGAGCGGCTGACGGGCAAGACGGTTGCCGTGGTGGGCTCTGGCCCCGCTGGCCTCGCCGCTGCACAGCAGCTCACCCGTGCCGGGCACACGGTCGCGGTGTTCGAGCGCGACGACCGCATTGGCGGCCTCCTGCGCTACGGCATCCCTGACTTCAAGATGGAGAAGCGGGTACTCGAACTCCGCCTGAAGCAGATGCAGGCAGAGGGAACCCGGTTCCGAGCTGGCGTGAACATCGGCGTCGACATCTCGTGGTCTGACCTTCGTGCCCGTTATGACGCCGTCGTCGTCGCGACGGGTGCGACGGTGCCGCGCGACCTCCCCATCCCGGGCCGTGACCTCGCGGGCGTGCACTTCGCGATGGAATATCTCGTTGAGCAGAACCGCGCCGTGGCCGGCGACCAGGTCGTCGACCAGATCAAGGCCGAGGGCAAGCACGTCGTGGTTCTTGGCGGCGGCGACACCGGTGCTGACTGCATCGGAACGGCGCACCGTCAGAAGGCGCTCTCGGTCACGAACCTTGCGATCGGCAAGCAGCCGCCGGTCGAACGGCCCGATCACCAGCCGTGGCCGACGACTCCGACCCTGTTCGAGGTCCAGTCCGCACACGAGGAGGGCGGCGAGCGGGTGTACCTCGCCTCGACCGTCGAGTTCCTCTCCAACGACGTGGGTGAGGTCAGGGCGATCCGCGTCGCCGAGACCGAGTACCTCGACGGGCGTCGCGTGCCCAAGTCGGGCACGGAGCGCGAGATCCCTGCTGACCTCGTGCTGCTCGCGCTCGGTTTCACCGGACCGGAGCAACAGGACCTCGAGGCACAGCTCGCCGTCCCGTTCGACGGCACCCTGCCGACACGCGGCGACAACTACGAGACGCAGCACCCCGGTGTCTTCGTCGCGGGCGACGCTGGTCGCGGCCAGTCCCTCATCGTCTGGGCAATCGCCGAGGGCCGGGCGGCCGCGGCCGAGGTGGATCGCTTCCTCGAGGGCGACACGCTGCTTCCGGCCCCTGTCCGCCCGAGTGACCGGTCGCTGGCCCTGTGATGCTTACGTCGGCGAGTGTTTGGCAATAGGCTTGGGAACCGTCCCAACCTGTGCCCGACGGAGAGAACTGAATGAGACGCGCCAAGATCGTTGCTACCCTCGGGCCTGCGACCTCAAGCTATGAGAACATCCGGGCCCTGATCGAGGCGGGTGTCAACGTCGCTCGCATGAACCTCAGCCACGGCAGCTATGCCGTGCATGAAGAGGTCTACAGCAACGTGAGGCGCGCCGCAGCTGCGACGAATCGGCCCATCGCCGTGCTCGTCGACCTTCAGGGTCCCAAGATCCGTCTCGGCAAGTTCGCCGATGGCCCGCACTTCCTCGAGGTCGGCGATCGTTTCACGATCACGACTGAGGACATCGAGGGCACCGCAGAGATCTGCGGCACGACCTACAAGGGCCTGCCTGCCGACGTGAAGCCGGGCGACGTCCTCCTGATCGACGACGGCCGCGTGAAGCTCAAGGCGATCTCCTCCGACGACACCAAGGTCGTCGCGGAGACGGTCGTCGCCGGCACGGTCTCGAACAACAAGGGCATCAACCTCCCGGGCGTCGCAGTCAATGTCCCGGCCCTGTCCGAGAAAGACGAGGACGACCTGCGCTGGGGCCTCAAGCTGGGCGCCGACTACATCGCGCTGAGCTTCGTCCGCAACGCCGACGATGTCGCCCGCGTGCACGAGATCATGGCGGAGGAGGGCATCCGCGTGCCCGTCATCGCGAAGATCGAGAAGCCACAGGCGGTCGACAACCTCGAGGCGATCATCGACGCTTTCGACGGCATCATGGTCGCCCGCGGTGACCTCGGCGTCGAACTCCCGCTCGAGGCCGTGCCGATCGTGCAGAAGCGGGCGGTCGAGCTCTGCCGCCGCATGGCGAAGCCCGTCATCGTCGCGACCCAGATGCTCGAGTCGATGATCTCCAACCCGATTCCCACACGCGCCGAGACCTCGGATGTCGCCAATGCTGTCCTCGACGGCGCCGACGCGGTCATGCTGAGTGGCGAGACGAGTGTGGGGGAGTACCCCGTCGTCACCGTCCAGACGATGGCCCGCATCATCGCGTCGACCGAGGACCACGGCCTCGAGCGGGTTCCTCCGCTCGGCACGAAGCCGCGGACGCAGGGTGGCGCGATCACGCTCGCGGCGGCAGAGGTCGCCGAGTTCGTCCAGGCCAAGTACCTCTGCGTCTTCACCGAGTCGGGCGACTCGGTGCGGCGCATGACGCGCCTGCGCAACCCGATTCCCATCCTTGGCTTCACTCCCGAGGAGTCCATTGAGCGCAGGATGTCGCTGAGCTGGGGTGTCGAGAGCTTCAAGGTCGCGCGTGTGACCCACACCGACGCGATGTACCGCCAGGTCGACGAGGTGCTCCTCAGCAAGGGGCTCGCGGAGATCGGTGATCGCGTCATCGTCATCTCGGGTTCGCCTCCCGGAATTCCCGGCTCGACGAACGACCTTCGCGTGCACCGCGTGGGGGATGCGCGCAACGCCGTCGCGCCGGCCTGGGCCACCGAACTCCCCGGCAACGCGGTTCCGGAGTCCTAAACCGGCTTCACGCCGGGCGAGACCCGAAGGGCGCGATCGCGAGCACCCGTCGCCCCTTCGGGTCTGAACGCGGTGCCATGTCGACGACGGCGAGCCTGTCGATGAGGTGCGAATCTCCGGCATACGCCCGCGCGTGATCCTTCATGGTGATGTGGGGTGAGAACGGATGCCGCGGCACGCCGGGTCCCGCCTCGACGAGTGCGTCTGTGAGCTTGTGCTGGAGGCCGAACAACCGCTCCTCATGGACGATGAGGTTAACCGGCACATCGTGGTCCCGCCCGAAGAGGGCCTCGTCGCCCACCGTGACGGTGAACGGCTTCTCGTCGTGCGCCACGGAGTGGACGAGCCGCACGATCTCGGCCAGCGAGACGCGCGCTGTGAACGGCGGCACGACAGTGATGTGGAGCGGCCACCGATCGACGCGAAAGCTGTCGTCAACGCTGAGCGGCTCGACCGGGAGGACGAGGACGACGCGCTGCATGTCGTCAGAGTAGCGAAGGCTTTCGGGGCCCCATCTGGGAGCTGGGTACTGTGCCGGTGGTGGGGGTCGAACCCACACGTCCTCTCGGACAAAGCATTTTGAGTGCTCCGCGTCTGCCATTCCGCCACACCGGCGCACGTTGACCGGGATCAGAATACCGTAGGCTTTACCTCGTGGCAGACCAGGAAGCAACGCAGGCCCCCCGTCGCGTCGTCGTGGCGGAGGACGAATCACTCATCCGTCTCGACATCGTCGAGACCCTTCGCGACAACGGTTTCGATGTCGTCGGCGAGGCTGGCGACGGCGAAGCCGCCGTGGCCCTTGCGACCGAGCTTCGTCCTGATCTCGTCGTGATGGACGTGAAGATGCCGCTCCTCGACGGCATCTCCGCCGCCGAGAAGCTCAGCAAGAACCACATCGCGCCCGTCGTGCTCCTCACGGCATTCAGCCAGAAGGAACTGGTCGAGCGGGCCACCGAGGCCGGCGCTCTCGCCTATGTCGTGAAGCCCTTCACGCCCAACGACCTGCTGCCTGCGATCGAGATCGCCCTGGCCCGGCACGCGCAGATCATCGCGCTCGAGACCGAGGTATCCGACCTGGTCGAGCGCTTTGAGACCCGCAAGCTCGTTGACCGCGCCAAGGGCCTGCTCAACGAGAAGATGGGTCTCACCGAGCCCGAGGCGTTCCGCTGGATCCAGAAGGCCTCGATGGACCGTCGCCTGACGATGCATGACGTCGCGAAGACGATCATCGACCAGTTCGCGCCCAAGAAGTAGGGCGTCGAACGCCGACGTCGCCAAGCGCCGGCAGGAACGTGCTCAGCGCACGTCGCGGAGCATGTTGGTCATCCGCACGGTCGAGAGGCGATTGCCTGCTTCGTCCGTGACGACGATCTCATGTGTTGCGAGGGTGCGGCCGAGCGTGAGTGCCCTGCACGTTCCCGTGACCCAGCCTTCGGTCACTGAGCGACTGTGGGTGGCGTTGATCTCGATACCGACGGCGTAGCGGCCGGGTCCCGCATGGATGGCGGATGAGATGGACCCGAGCGACTCGCCCAGCACGACGTGGGCGCCCCCGTGGAGGAGTCCCGTGACCTGCCGATTGCCCTCGACGGGCATCCGTGCCACCGAGTACTCGGCCGACAGTTCGAGGAACTCCATGCCCATCCGGCGTGGAAGCTCACCGCCTCCCGTCTGCTCGAGGATCTCTACCAGGCGGGGGTCGAGGTCAGCGGGAAGTGTCGTCATAGGAGCGCCTTTCGTAACCGCGCGGTGGCGTGTCAGCGGCCCCCGTTAGGCTGGCATCGTGTCGGATACCGCAAAGCCTACCCTCCTCGTCATCGACGGCCATTCCCTCGCCTTCCGGGCGTTCTACGCCCTTCCGGTCGACAGTTTCGTCAACAGGGAGGGGCAGCACACGAATGCGATCCACGGCTTCCTGTCGATGCTGTTGAGCCTTCTCAACCAGGAGAAGCCGACGCACCTGGCGGTCGCGTTCGACATCTCTCGCTATTCCTTCCGTACGCGCGAGTATGCCGAGTACAAGGGCACGCGCGGCGAGACGCCGCCGGAGTTCATCGGCCAGGTGCCCCTTCTCGAAGAGGCACTCGCCGCGATGAACATCGTGACGATCTCGAAGGAGGACTACGAGGCCGACGACATCCTCGCGACCCTGGCGACCCGGGGTGCTGCTGAGGGTTACCGTGTCCTCGTCGTGAGCGGCGACCGAGACACGATCCAGCTCGTCAACGATGACGTGACGCTGCTCTACCCCAACGCGCGCGGAGTCTCCGAGCTCAAGCGCTACGACCACAACGCGGTCGTCGAGCGCTACGGCATCGAGCCGGCACAGTACCCGGATGTCGCGGCGCTAGTCGGTGAGACGAGTGACAACCTCATCGGCATCGACAAGGTCGGCGAGAAGACCGCCGTCAAGTGGCTCAAGCAATATGGTTCGCTCGATGAGATCCTCGCGCACGCCGACGAGATCAAGGGCGTCGTGGGCCAGAACCTTCGAGACCAGAAGGAAAATGCGATCCGCAACCGGCGCCTCAACCGTCTGGTCACAGACGTGGAGCTCCCGCTGGCACTCACCGAGCTCGAGCGCCGGCAGATCAACGTCGGAGCGGTGCGCGAGGTCTTCGACCGGCTGCAGTTCCGCACGCTGCTCGAGCGAGTCCTCAAGATCGCGGCGGCGGAGGGCTCGACCGAGGCACTCACGGAACCCGCCTCCGTCGACGACGCGAGCGCGGCCCAGCTCGCACCCGTCGTGCGCACGATGGTCGATGAAGAACTCGCGCAGTGGCTGTCTCGCCACTCGGGGAGCGACGCGACGCCGCTCGGCCTGCAGATCGAGTCGGGCCCAGGAGGCATCACGGGCTTCGGCATCGCGGCCAAGGATGACTCCGTCTACGTGCCGTGGGCAGAAGGCCGGCAGGACTATGCCGCCCTCGAGTCATGGCTCGCGAGCGATGCTCCCAAGGTCATGCTCGACGCCAAGCGGCAGTACAAGGCCCTGGCTGCTGTCGGGCTGTCGATCAGCGGCGTGACCTTCGACACGAGCCTCGCGTCGTGGCTGCTGCGGCCCGGTGGACGCTCAGAGGATCTCGCGTCGCAGGTCTACGCAGTTCTCGGGGAGACCGTCACCGTGTCCGACCCCAACCAGCTGTTGCCGGAGGTCGAGTCCCTCAGCGTCGCGACCGAGGCCTGGTTCGTATTGCGACTATCCGAGGCACTCGCCGAGCGGCTCGACGCGGGCACGAAGCGCGTGCTCACGGACATCGAGCTTCCGATCGTGCCAGTCCTCGCCGAGATGGAGCGCACAGGCATCCAGGTCTCGGCAGACATCCTCAGCGGACTCCGCTCGCGTCTCGCAGCGTCGGGCGCGGACTTCGCGGCCAAGGCATACGCCGAGATCGGCCGCGAGGTGAACCTGGGGTCGCCCAAGCAGTTGCAGCAGGTGCTGTTCGAAGAACTCGGAATGCCGAAGACGAGGGCCAACAAGACGGGCTACTCGACTGACGCGGCATCCCTTGCAGACCTCCAGGAGAAGAACCCCCATCCCTTCCTGGGCCTGCTCCTGCAGCACCGCGATGTGACGAAGCTCGGCCAGATCGTCGACACCCTCGAGAAGAGCGTTCGGCCAGACGGTCGAATCCACACGACGTACGAGCAGACCGGCACGAGCACGGGGCGCATCTCCTCCAACGATCCCAACCTCCAGAACATCCCCATCAAGACCGAGGTGGGGCGGGAGATCCGCTCAGCCTTCACGCACGGCGAGCAGTTCACGACGCTCCTGACCGCCGACTACTCCCAGATCGAGATGCGCATCATGGCGCACCTCTCCGGCGACGCCGGACTGATCGAGGCCTTCAACGCGGGGGAAGACCTTCACCGTTTCGTCGGTTCTCGCATCTTCCACGTCGAGCCGGCGGATGTCACGCCGCTCATGCGCACAAAGGTCAAGGCGATGTCCTACGGTCTCGCATACGGCCTGAGCGCCTTCGGACTGTCCAAGCAACTGCGTATCGACACGGCCGAGGCCAAACAGCTCATGAGCGACTACTTCGCCCGCTTCGGGGCCGTGCGCGACTACCTCCGCTCCGTCGTCGAGAAGGCGCGTGAAGACGGATACACCGAGACGATCTTCGGCCGCCGCCGGCCCTTCGGTGACCTGCGCTCCAAGAACCGGGTGCTGCGCGAGAACGCCGAGCGAGCGGCCCTCAATGCGCCCATCCAGGGCTCAGCAGCCGACATCATGAAGATCGCGATGATCGACATCGCCAGCGACCTGCGCGAGAAGGACATGGCATCCCGACTGCTCCTGCAGGTGCACGACGAACTCGTCTTCGAGGTTGCCGACGGCGAGCTGGAGTCGCTCTCGGCGGTCGTGCGCGAACGAATGGGCGGAGCGGCAGAGCTTGCTGTTCCCCTTGAGGTCCAGGTCGGCATCGGTGCGAACTGGGAGGCGGCAGCGCACTGAGCGCCCCCAGCGCCCAGTGTGATCCTCCCGTACGCTGAAAGCATGACGACGCCACGCACCCCGAGCCCCATCGACGAGGTTGCAGAACGGTGGGTGAACACGCTCACCGATCTCGATCCCACGATCGCCACCTACATCGGCGTCCCTGGGAGACTGGGCGAGTACGGCGACTATTCGCCCGAGGGTGCGGAAAGCAAGGCGGCGGCCGCGCGCGCCGCATTGGCGGAACTTCGCGCATGCTCACCAGTTGACGACGTCGACCGCGTGACGGCGGCAGACCTCGGAGCGGCGCTCGAGCTGGAGCTCGAGTCCCACGAAGCGCGACTCCACCTGCGCGACCTGAATGTGCTCGCCTCACCCGCCACGGACATCCGCGAGATCTTCGACCTCATGCCCACCGAGACGGAGGGTGACTGGAGCGATATCGCCAGCAGGATGGGCGGAGTCCCCGACGCGGTCGACGGCTACATCGAGACGCTCCGTCGAGGCATCGCGGAAGGGGTTACCCCCGCACGCCGTCAGGTGCTCGCGGTCGCGGAGCTGACGGGACGTGTCGGCACGGCGGGCGGCTTCTTCTCGGAGTTCGCTCAGCAGGCATCAGACGTGCCCGAGTCGCTCAGCGCGACCCTCAGCACGAACGCCCGACAGGCAACCGAAGCCTACTCGCGGCTCACCGAGTTCCTGCGCATCGAGCTCGCGGCAAGCGCCACCGAGATCGACGCGGTAGGACGCGAGAGTTACGCGCTGCACTCACGCCGCTTCCTCGGTGCGACGATCGACCTCGACGAGACCTACGAGTGGGGTATCGAGGAGCTCGCACGGATGCGAAGCGAACAGGAGGCCCTCGCCCACGAGATCTCGCCCGGCGCCTCCGTCGAAGAGGCGATCGCCGTGCTCGACTCAGACCCGTCGCGCATCCTGCACGGCACCGATGCGCTCCAGGCCTGGATGCAGGACCTGAGCGACCGCGCCGTCGCTGAGCTTGGGCAGACCCAGTTCGACATCCCGCAGGAGATTCGCCGCCTCGAGTGCATGATCGCGCCCACGCAGAACGGCGGCATCTACTACACGGGGCCGTCTGACGACTTCACCAGGCCGGGCAGGATGTGGTGGTCGGTTCCCGTCGGCATCACCGAGTTCTCGACTTGGCGCGAGACGACAACCGTCTACCACGAGGGCGTTCCCGGCCACCATCTGCAGATCGGCCAGGCGGTCGTCAATCGCGGAGAGCTGAACACGTGGCGACGCCAGTTGGCAGGAACCTCCGGCCACGCGGAGGGCTGGGCGCTCTACGCGGAGCGGCTCATGGAGGAGCTCGGCTACCTCGACGATCCAGGCGACCGCTTCGGGATGCTCGATGCCCAGCGCATGCGTGCCGCGCGGGTCGTGCTCGACATCGGCGTGCATCTCGGCAAGCCTCGCCTGGATGGTGAGGGGAGCTGGAACTTCGACTACGCCCTCTCCTTCTTCCGTGAGAACTGCCACGAGTCAGACCCGAGCACCCTCTTCGAAGTGAATCGTTACTTCGGCTGGCCCGGCCAGGCACCCTCGTACAAGGTCGGCCAGCGTCTCTGGATGGAACTCCGCGATGAGGCTCGCCGTCGCGCGGGCGCAGACTTCGATGTGCGCTCCTTCCACCGTGACGCGCTGGCACTCGGCGGGGTCGGCCTCGACACCCTGCGCTCCGCTCTCCTCGACTGAGGCGGGGTGTCTCACCCCTGAACTGGGGTCAGGCCATTGAGACTTCGTGAAGATTTCTCCTCGCGGGTTCTCATAATCGCTGTCTAGGCTTCCGGCATGACCAACCCCATTCGTGGTGGGCTGGTGGTCCTTGGGGGATTTCTCGCGAGTCTGATGCTGGGAGCATCCATTGTCTCGCCGAGCCCTGCAGCCGCCGTCACCGTCGCTCACCGCAGCATCCATGCATCCCATGAAGTCTCAGCCGCCCCGGAAACGGATGCGGCCCAGCCGGATGCCACCGAGCCGGTGCCGGGCACCGAGATTGCGATCGACGACCCGGCGCGTGCTCAGGATGCCGCGGTCGAACTGAGCGGAGAGATCGTCGTCTCGATCTCCGAGACGCTTTCTGTCGATGCGCACAGCCAGCCGACCGTCGACACCCACTACGCCGTCGAGACCGCTTCGGGGCAGGTCGTACCGGTCACGGGCGAGTTTCCGGACTCGGTCACCACTGGTGACCAGTTCACCGGGACCGTCGCCGTCGACACCGTCGTCGAGCAGCTCGCACCCGAGACCGCGGTCGAGTTGGAATCGTCCACCCAGGGGTCGGGTGCCCTACCCGAGGCGGCGGAGGCGACCCAGGAGGCGATTGCCGCGGCAGACGCGAGCGGCACCGAGCTGCCGGTCGTGCAGGCGCAGGTCACGGTCACTGCGGCAGCGGCCGCCGCCCCCGGACAGGCGCACGAGATCGTCATCGTCGCGAATGCGCCCGCGGGCCTCAGCCGGCCGAACCGCTCCGACGCTCAGCTGAGGACTCTCGCTGAACAGGCGGCGGCACACTGGCGTACGTCCTCCAACGGGCAGATCAGCCGCTTCACCATTGCTCCCTCTGTCACCCAACTCGCGGGAGGGAGCTGCGGCGAAGACCCCTTCACGACCTGGAACCGCGCCGCACAGAAGCTCGGCTACTCGGGTTGGTCCGCGTTCCGCACGAGCACGCCGGGCACGACTCGCCATCTGGTCGTGCTGAACCCGGCGGAGTGCGCCGAGACCGGTGTCGGAGTCGTCGGCAGCAGTGTGCACTACGGCGGCGCTGTTCGACAGTCGATCGGCAAGCACGTCGACCTGACGACACTCACACACGAACTCGGGCACAACCTCGGCCTGGGTCACTCGGACCTGCACGTCTGCACGAGCGGCTCCTGCTCGAAGCACGAGTACTGGGACATCTATGACGTCATGGGGCTCGGCGTCCAGGGCTACGACACCCTCACCCCGCTCAACACGTCAACCGCGTCGCGGCTGGGTTTCCTTCCCGCGTCTGCGACCACGACGCTCGCGCTGCCGGCCGGCACTGCGACGAAGTCCTGGACGATCGACTTGGCACCGCTTCTTTCCGCGGGTGGCATCCGGCACGTGGCGGCGACAGACCCGCAGACGGGGGAGCGCTTCCACATTGAGCTCCGCAGTGGCCAGGGCACCCCGACGCCCTACTACGCTTCGGCTCAACGCAGTCTCTCCGGTACGACGGTGACATTCACGCCGGGAGTGCGGATGCTGCAGGCCGTGAAGAACGGATCCGCCGCGGTCACCTCCGCGCAGCCGGGGGGAGCGCACCTTCCCGCCATCCGTGCTGGGCAGTCCCTGTCGAGCCCGTCCGGGGGCATCAAGGTCACGGCCGTCTCGGGATCACCCACAACGTCGATGCGCGTGAAGGTCACCCTGGGTTCGACCGCAACGTCGACAGCGAGTCCCGGGGGATCCTTCCCGGTCTACCGCTTCTGGAGCGACACCTACCAGGGCCACTTCTACACGATCAGCGCGGCCGAGAAGTCGCACGTCCAGGCAAACTACCCCAGCCACATCTGGCGATATGAGGCCGTCGCCTACCGAGCCTTCACGAGCAAGCAGCCAGGCACGATCCCGCTCTACCGTTTCTGGAGCAACACCATGAACGGCCATTTCTACACGGCGAGCGAGGCTGAGAAGAACCACGTCATCGCGGCATATGACGACAACGTGTGGAAGTACGAGACGATCGCCTACTGGGTCTACCCGACATCGAGTGCGATCACGGCCACAAAACCCGTGTACCGGTTCTGGAGCGACACGAAGCGCCACCACTTCTACACCGCCAGCGCGTCTGAGCGGGATCACGTGATCCGCAGCTACGACGATCGAGTATGGAAGTACGAGACCGCGGCGTACCGCGTTCCGTCCAGCTAGGGGCCCGCCGGACTGTTGCTCCCGCGCGGGCAAGCCGGGTATGCTGGAGAGTCGCAATTTCTGCGAATACCTATCCGCCTGCCACGGCGACGTCGGTCTGGACTTCATCCAGCACGGCGATACACACAAGCAGCACATCGCTCGTGGCCTGATTTCTGCCCTCCCGGGCATGTCCATCCTGGAGCAACTACTACATGACAATCGCAACGACCGGTAAGGCACCCAAGCAGGTCGCCATCAACGACATCGGATCTGCTGAAGACTTTCTCGCCGCGGTCGAAAAGACGCTGAAGTTCTTCAACGACGGAGACCTCATCGAGGGCACCGTCGTCAAGATCGACCGTGACGAGGTCCTCCTCGACGTCGGTTACAAGACCGAGGGTGTCATCCCCTCCCGCGAACTCTCCATCAAGCACGACGTGAACCCCGACGAGGTTGTCACGGTCGGCGACACGGTCGAGGCCCTCGTTCTCCAGAAGGAGGACAAGGAAGGCCGTCTGATCCTGTCCAAGAAGCGCGCGCAGTACGAGCGTGCGTGGGGCGACGTCGAGAAGATCAAGGAAGACGACGGAGTCGTCACCGGTACGGTCATCGAGGTCGTCAAGGGCGGCCTCATCGTCGACATCGGCCTCCGCGGCTTCCTCCCGGCCTCGCTCATCGAGCTTCGCCGCGTGCGCGACCTCACGCCGTACCTCGGCCAGGAGATCGAGGCCAAGATCCTCGAGCTCGACAAGAACCGCAACAACGTCGTGCTGTCGCGCCGCGCCCTGCTCGAGCAGACGCAGTCCGAGTCGCGCACCACGTTCCTCAACAACCTGCACAAGGGCCAGGTCCGCAAGGGCACGGTCTCGTCGATCGTCAACTTCGGTGCCTTCGTGGACCTCGGTGGCGTCGACGGCCTCGTGCACGTCTCCGAGCTCAGCTGGAAGCACATCGAGCACGCGAGCGAGGTTGTCGAGGTTGGCCAGGAGGTCACCGTCGAGATCCTCGAGGTCGACCTCGAGCGCGAGCGCGTCTCCCTGTCGCTCAAGGCGACGCAGGAAGATCCCTGGCAGGTCTTCGCCCGCACCCACGCCATCGGCCAGGTTGCACCGGGCAAGGTCACGAAGCTCGTCCCCTTCGGTGCGTTCGTTCGCGTCGCAGAGGGCATCGAGGGCCTCGTCCACATCTCCGAGCTCTCCGGCAAGCACGTCGAGCTCGCCGAGCAGGTCGTGTCGGTCGGCGAAGAGGTCTTCGTCAAGGTCATCGACATCGACCTCGAGCGTCGCCGCATCTCGCTGAGCCTCAAGCAGGCCAACGAGGGTGTCGACCCCGAGGGCACCGAGTTCGACCCGGCGCTGTACGGCATGCTCACGGAGTACGACGAGCAGGGCAACTACAAGTACCCGGAGGGCTTCGACCCCGAGACGAACGAGTGGAAGGAAGGCTTCGAGGAGCAGCGCGCCAAGTGGGAGGCCGACTACGCGGCCGCTCAGGCTCGCTGGGAAGCTCACAAGAAGCAGGTCGCCGCTGCCGCCGCCAAGGACATCGACGATGTCCCCTCGGCCGGTGGATCGTCCTTCTCGAGCGAGTCGTCCTCGGTTGGCACGCTCGCCGACGACGAGGCGCTTGCCGCTCTTCGCGAGAAGCTCTCGAGCAACTAGCACGATCGCGTCGTCCAGACGCATGCGAAACGGCCGGGCCCCAGGGTCCGGCCGTTTTGCGTTTCCGCGTGCTGCCCTCGGGAGTCGTGTTTCCCTGCGACTCAGGCGCGGCGGGCACGCGCCCGTCTGACGGTCGCGATGGCGAACCATACGAGCAGTGGCACGGCGACGATCACGAGGACGGGCAGCACCAGCGCGAGCACCGTGAGCGTCACGCTCGTGACATCCTCGAGCGTGCTGACGACGGGGGCGGCGAGACCCGCAGTGACCGCATTGACGACCGGGCGAACTGCGAGCTTCGCGAGGTGCACGACGAGCGCGATGACGACGCCGGAGACAATGGGCACCCACTGGTTCGACTCGAGGAACTGTGCGGGATCGGTCACAGCAACAGTCTCGGCCGATGAACCCGAGCCGAACGCAAGGCCGCCCGCGGTCGGACGCACGATGGTCTGGATCCAGTCATTGATGCTGTCGACGACCGGCACCTTGTCGGCAACGACCTCGATGAGCAGGAGGAGCCCGACGATGCCGAGCACCCACTCGTTCTCGAGCCACGCCCATTGGGCAGGCAGCGCCACGAGTTCCGTGAATCGGCTTGCGAGACCCAACACGAGGAGCGGGACGTATGCGTTGAGTCCCGCCGACATTGCGAGTCCCGCCCCGGTGAGAACCTCGATCATTCGCGCTCCCTCTGCTGGCTGACGCCAGCACCTGACCATTGGGCGGTGATGAGGTGAGACTAGCCCACTAGCATTGGCCCGTGTATCTCATCGCTTTGACGGGAGGAATCGCGTCTGGCAAGTCGCTCGTCGCGTCGCGCCTCCGAGACCTTGGCGCCGTCCACATCGACGCCGACCAGCTTGCTCGGGAGGTGGTCGAGCCGGGAACGGATGGACTTCGCGAGATCGCGCAGGAATTCGGTCCCGAGGTGATCGACAGCGGCGGAGCGCTTGACCGCGCCGCGTTGGGGGCCCGTGTCTTCGGTGACCCGGAGAAGCTCGCAGTGCTCAATCGGATCACCCACCCTCGTGTACGGGAACTCGCCACGGCGCGCATCCAGGAGGCGGCCACAGCCAATCCTGCCGCGATCATCGTGTACGACGTCCCCCTCCTCGCGGAGGCGGGAGGCAAGCACGCAGTGCCGTTCGACTCGATCGTCGTTGTCCACGCAGATGAGCCAGAGCGGGTACGGCGCATGGTCGAGTATCGAGGCATGTCCCGAGACGACGCACTGAGTCGGGTGGGCGCCCAGGCCAGTGATGAAGAGCGCCTGGCGATCGCCGACGTCGTGATCGAGAACAACGGCACGGTCGAGCAAGTGATCGAGCGCGTCGACGAGTACTGGCGCGAGCTGGACGCTCGGGGTGCGGGCTCCTCCCAGCCGAGTGTCGGTGGGCCTGCCTAGACTTGGAGCATGCAGCCGACCAGGTCCGTGCGGCCCTTTGAGGTCATCAGCGAGTACAGCCCAAGTGGAGACCAGCCGGCGGCCATCGCCGAGCTTGCGGGGCGTATCAACGCGGGGGAGACCGACGTCGTGCTCCTCGGAGCGACTGGAACCGGAAAGTCGGCGACCACCGCGTGGCTCATCGAGCAGGTGCAGCGACCGACGCTCGTGATGGCGCACAACAAGACGCTCGCGGCACAACTCGCGAACGAGTTCCGCGACCTCATGCCCAACAACGCCGTCGAGTACTTCGTCTCGTACTACGACTACTACCAGCCCGAGGCCTACGTGCCGCAGACCGACACCTTCATCGAGAAGGACAGCTCGATCAACGCCGAGGTCGAGCGGCTTCGCCACTCGACGACCAACTCGCTCCTCAGCCGCCGTGATGTCATCGTGGTGTCGACAGTGTCGTGTATCTACGGCCTCGGTGCGGCCGAGGAGTATCTCGAGGCGATGATTCCCCTGCAGGTCGGGCAGCGCATTGCACGTGACGCGATCATCCGGCAGTTCGTGAACATGCAGTACCAGCGAAACGATGTCGACTTCTCCCGGGGCAAGTTCCGCGTGCGTGGTGACACGATCGAGATCATCCCGATGTACGAGGAGAACGCGATCCGCATCGAGATGTTCGGTGACGAGATCGAGGCGCTCTATGCCCTGCATCCGCTGACGGGCGAGGTGCTGAAGAAGATGGATGCCGTCTCCGTGTTTCCCGCGACGCACTACGCCGCCAGCCCGGTGACCATGCAGCGCGCAATCGTCAGCATTCGCGAGGAACTCGAGGAGCGCCTCGGGGAACTGGAACGCCAGGGCAAGCTGCTCGAGGCACAGCGTCTACGCATGCGCACGACCTTTGACCTCGAGATGATGGAGCAGATCGGCTTCTGCAGCGGCATCGAGAACTACTCGCGCCACATCGACGGCCGCGCGCCCGGTGCCCCGCCGAACTGCCTCCTCGACTACTTCCCCGACGACTTCCTCGTCGTGATCGACGAGTCACACGTCACCGTGCCGCAGATCGGCGCCATGTTCGAGGGAGACGCATCCCGCAAGCGCACGCTTGTCGAGCACGGCTTCCGTCTCCCGAGCGCGCTCGACAACCGCCCGCTCAAGTTCAGCGAGTTCCTCGACCGCGTGGGCCAGAAGGTCTACCTCTCCGCGACACCCGGCAAGTATGAGCTCGGGGTCTCGGACGGGGTGGTCGAGCAGATCATCCGCCCGACGGGCCTCGTGGACCCGGAGATCGTCGTCAAGCCGAGCAAGGGGCAGATCGACGACCTGCTGGAGGAGATCCGTCGCCGCACGGAGCGCGATGAGCGCGTGCTCGTCACGACGCTGACCAAGAAGATGGCCGAGGAGCTGACCGACTTCCTGACAGAGGCAGGGGTTCGCGTTCGCTACCTCCACTCGGACGTCGACACCCTGCGTCGTGTGGAACTGCTCACGGAACTGCGCCAGGGCGTCTACGACGTGCTCGTCGGCATCAACCTGCTGCGTGAGGGCCTCGACCTGCCCGAGGTGTCACTCGTCGCCATCCTCGACGCCGACAAGGAGGGCTTCCTCCGCTCGTCGACCTCGCTCATCCAGACGATCGGTCGTGCGGCCCGCAACGTCTCGGGCGCAGTGCACATGTATGCCGACGTGGTCACCGACTCGATGCGTCTCGCGATCGAGGAGACCGACCGGCGGCGGGAGAAGCAGGTCGCCTACAACCTCGAGCACGGCATCGATCCCACGCCGCTTCGCAAGAAGATCGCCGACATCACCGACGTGCTGGCTCGCGAAGAAGCCGACACGGCGGAGTTCCTCGCTGGCCGAGGGGGAGACCGGCGGCGGGCACCCACCCCGGCACTCGGCGCGGAAGGCCGACGCTTCGAAGGCCTTGCCGCATCGGGCGCCAGCGACCTCGACGCCCTCATCCGCGACCTCAACGACCAGATGCTCCAGGCGGCCGCCGAGCTCAAGTTCGAGCTCGCCGGCAGGCTTCGCGACGAGGTCGCGGACCTCAAGAAGGAGTTGCGGCGCATGGAGGCCGCTGGCCATATCTGAGCGATACAATAGAACAGGTGTTCGAACGGGGTGACCTGTGCGCAGCATCCCATCGAGAGACCCGAACTGAGAGAACATAGGCTGACAAACGTGTCCATCACCCCCGTCGAATCGTCGTCGCGACTGAGCGTGCGCGGAGCGCGCGTTCACAACCTGCACAACGTCGACCTGGAGATCCCTCGCGACGCCCTCGTGGTGTTCACGGGCCTCTCGGGGTCGGGCAAGTCGTCCCTCGCGTTCGACACGATCTTCGCGGAGGGCCAGAGGCGCTACGTGGAGTCGCTCTCGGCATACGCGCGCCAGTTCCTGGGCCAGGTCGACCGCCCGGATGTCGACTTCATCGAGGGCCTCAGCCCCGCCGTGTCGATAGACCAGAAGTCGACCAACCGCAACCCGCGGTCGACCGTCGGCACGATCACCGAGATCTATGACTACATGCGCCTTCTCTGGGCGCGCATCGGCATCCCCCACTGCCCCCAGTGCGGCGAGCCGATCCAGAAGCAGACCGTGCAGCAGATCGCTGACCAGCTGATGACGCTCGAGTCCGGCACGCGCTATCAGGTCGTGGCGCCCGTCGTCTCGCAGAAGAAGGGGGAGTTCGTCGACCTCTTCCGCGAGCTGGCCGCATCCGGCTATTCGAGGGCAATCGTCGACGGCGAGGTCATCCAGCTCAGTGCTCCTCCCACGCTGAAGAAGCAGGTCAAGCACGACATCTCGGTCGTGGTCGACAGGTTGGTTGCGGCAGACGACATCCTCAATCGGCTCACCGACTCCCTCGAGACAGCGCTCCGCCTGACTGACGGGCTCGTTGCCGTGAACTTCGTCGACGAAGAGGGGGATGCTGCGTGGCGCAGCTTCTCCGAGAAGCTCTCGTGCCCCAACAACCATCCGGTCCAGCTGACCGAAATCGAGCCGCGCACCTTCTCGTTCAACGCGCCATTCGGCGCGTGCCCCGAGTGCTCGGGCCTGGGCACACGCATGGCGGTGGACTCCGAGTTGCTGCTCGGCGACCCGGCCCTGAGCCTCGCTGACGGCGTCATCCTGCCGTGGACCCAGAGCGGCAAGGGACTGTACAACTACTTCCAGCGCCTGCTGGAGGGTCTCGCCCGCGACCTCGATTTCTCGCTGAAGACGCCATGGGAGGAGCTCGAGCCCTCCGTGCAGGAGGCTGTGCTGCGCGGGAACGACTTCCAGGTGAGCGTCAAGTGGCGGAACCGATTCGGTCGTGAGATGAAGTACACGACGGGCTTCGAGGGCGTCATTCCCTACATCGAGCGCAAGTTCCTTGAGGCCGAGACGGATTCGGCGCGGCAGCGCTTCGCCAGTTACCTGCGCGAGATCCCGTGTGCCGTGTGCAACGGAAAGCGTCTCAAGCCGGAGGTGCTGGCCGTCACGGTACAGGGAAAGAGCATCGCCGACGTCGCGGAGCTCAGCCTCACTGATGCCTACGGCTTCATGCACGACCTCACGCTGACCGAGCGCGAGGCCCACATCGCGGCTGCCGTGCTGCGGGAGATCCGGGCGCGTCTCGAGTTCCTGCTCGAGGTGGGGCTCAACTACCTGAACCTCGCACGTTCCGCCGGCTCGCTCTCGGGAGGCGAGGCGCAGCGCATCCGCCTGGCGACCCAGATCGGTTCGGGGTTGACCGGTGTGCTCTACGTGCTCGATGAGCCGAGTATCGGCCTCCACCAGCGCGACAACCGTCGTCTCATCGAGACGCTCGTCAAGCTCAAGAACCTCGGCAACACGCTCATCGTCGTCGAGCACGACGAAGACACGATCCGCACGGCCGACTGGGTGGTGGACATCGGCCCGGGGGCGGGTGAGCATGGCGGCAAGGTCGTGCACTCCGGCTCGTACGACGACCTCCTGGTGAACGACATGTCGGTGACGGGGGACTACCTCTCCGGCCGCAGGAGCATCGCTGTTCCCCAGTCCCGACGCCCTATCGACCCCGAGCGCATGCTGCGGATCGAGGGAGCACGGGCGAACAACCTCAAGGACGTGACGGCCGAGATTCCGCTCGGCACCCTGACTGCCATCACGGGCGTCAGCGGCTCGGGGAAGTCCACGCTGATCAACGACATCCTCTACAAGGTCCTCGCCAACGAGCTCAATGGCGCTCGGCAGATCCCCGGCAAGCACACGCGCGTTCGCGGGCTCGAGAGCCTCGACAAGGTCGTCCACGTCGACCAGGCGCCCATCGGGCGCACGCCGCGCTCGAACCCCGCGACCTACACGGGCGTCTTCGACCGCATCCGCACACTCTTCGCGGAGACGGCCGAGGCGAAGGCACGCGGCTACCTGCCTGGTCGCTTCAGCTTCAACGTCAAGGGCGGCCGCTGCGAGAACTGTTCCGGTGACGGCACGATCAAGATCGAGATGAACTTCCTGCCGGACGTGTACGTCACGTGCGAGGTGTGCAATGGTGCCCGCTACAACCGCGAGACCCTCTCGGTGCACTACAAGGGCAAGAACATCGCCGAGGTGCTCGAGATGCCGATCAGCGAGGCGGCAGAGTTCTTCCAGGCGATCGGTGCCATCCACCGCTACCTCATGACCCTTGTCGATGTCGGGCTCGGATACGTGCGTCTCGGACAGAGCGCGACGACCCTCTCGGGCGGTGAAGCCCAGCGCGTCAAGCTGGCGACCGAGTTGCAGCGACGCTCAAGCGGTCGCAGCATCTACGTGCTCGACGAACCGACGACCGGCCTCCACTTCGAAGACGTGCGCAAGCTCCTGCTCGTGCTCGACGGCCTGGTCGAGAAGGGCAACACAGTGGTCGTGATCGAGCACAACCTCGACGTCATCAAGTCGGCGGACTGGATCATCGACATGGGCCCGGAGGGCGGCGCGGGAGGCGGCCAGGTCATCGCGACCGGCACGCCAGAACAAGTCGCGGGTGCTGAGGTGAGCCACACGGGCCGCTTCCTTCGGGAACTCCTCCCTGCGGCATCCGTCGAAGCGGCAGTGGCCGCGGGGCACACCAAGACGCCGCGGAAGAAGCCCGCCCGCGCGACAGGTTCCACCTCGAAGACAGCGGCAGCTGGCGCCAAGGCGCGAACCGCACGCTCGGCTCGGTGAGACTGCGGGCCGCGTGAGTCGATTGCATGAGTGACACGGTCTCGTACAGGCCCAAGGCGGGGGAGATACCCACACAACCGGGCGTGTACCGGTTCAGGGACGCCCAGCAGCGGGTGCTCTACGTGGGCAAGGCGAAGAACCTTCGCGCGCGTCTGAGCAACTATTTCGCGCCGCTCGCGAGCCTGCACGAACGGACGCGGCGCATGGTGACGACGGCGACATCCGTCGAGTGGACCGTCGTTGCGAGCGAGTTCGAGGCGCTCCAACTCGAGTTCACGTGGATCAAGGAGTTCGACCCGCCCTTCAACGTGCAGTTCCGGGATGACAAGTCCTACCCCTACCTCGCGATCACGCTCCAAGACGACGTGCCCCGCGTGCTTGTGACCCGTAACAAGGGAATCCGGGGTGCCAGGTACTTCGGCCCGTACACGAAGGTCGGCGCGCTCCGCGAGACGGTCGACCTCATGCTCAAGGCCTTCCCGATGCGCAGCTGCACGGACACGATCTATCGGCGCGCCGAGCAGTCGGGTCGGCCGTGCCTCCTCGGCGACATCGGCAAGTGTTCCGCGCCCTGCGTCGGACGCGTGTCGAAGGGGGAGCACAAGTCGATCGCGCTCGACTTCGCGTCGTTCATGGCCGGGCAGGACAAGCGCTATGTGGCGGAGCTCACGAAACGGATGACCGAGGCGGCCGAGCGGCAGGACTACGAGGCTGCCGCGCGCTACCGTGACCAGCGCAGCGCCCTAGAGACCGTGCTCTCCAAGAACACCATCGTGCTCTCCGACTCGATCGACGCCGACATCTTCGGAATCGCCCACGACGAACTCGCGGCGGCAGTGCAGCAGTTCTCAGTGCGCGGTGGTCGCATCCGGGGCGTGCGCAGCTGGGTCGTCGACAAGGAACTCGACGTCGAGCTGCCCGACCTCGTCGAATCGGTCATCCAGAAGGCCTACGGCGATGACATGGAGCCGCCCCGCAGGGTCATCGTGCCGGCGCTTCCTGCCGACGCGACCGAGCTGGAGCACTGGCTCGCCACACGAAAGTGGGAGCTCAGTGGGCGCAGCGGTCGCATCGCGCTCTCGGTCGCGCGACGCGGCGAGCTGGCAGCCCTCGCGCAGACGGTCGACACCAACGCCAAGAATTCACTCATCCTCTACAAGACCCGCCGGAGCGCAGACTTCACCTCACGGTCCCAGGCACTTGCTGACATCCAGGAGGCGCTCGGGATGGGCGAGGCTCCCCTCCGAATGGAGTGCTTCGACGTCTCCCACCTCTCGGGCACCAACATCGTGGCCTCGATGGTCGTCTTCGAAGACGGCCTGCCACGCAAGGACCAGTACCGCCGGTTCAGCATCAAGGAGGCCGCTGACGACACCGAGGCAATCGCCGATGTGCTGCGTCGCCGGCTCTCACACCTCGGCGAGGAGGAAGACGAACCAGCGACTGACGGCGCTCGAGCGACGAAGCGATTCGCATACCGCCCCAACCTCTTGATCGTGGACGGCGGCCAGCCCCAGGTTGCGGCGGCAGCCGCCGTGCTCCGAGAGCTCGATGTGACAGACATTGCGCTCTGCGGTATCGCGAAGCGGCTCGAAGAGGTCTGGCTGCCAGACACGGACTTCCCGGTCATCCTGCCCCGCAACAGTGATGCCCTCTTCTTGATCCAGCGGATCCGTGACGAGGCGCACCGCTTCGCGATCTCCTTCCAACGCCAGCGACGCAAGCGTGACATCACGACCGTCCTGAGCGAGATCCCCGGCGTCGGTCCGTCCCGCGTCAAGGAGCTCCTGCGGCACTTCGGCTCCGTCGCGCGCCTGCGCGAGGCATCCGTCGACGACATCTCGCAGGTCAAGGGCGTGGGGCTGGTCGTGGCGACGGCGATCCATTCGCGCCTGCGTGAGTCCCCGGGAGGTGCGCAGGGTGGGTAGGCTTGGAGCGCACGAGACGGCGAGGGGATGAGGGCGACCGGAATGGCGGAGGGATCCGAACGACAGGAAGTCCTGATCGTCACCGGCATGTCCGGCGCAGGCCGCTCCACGGCGGGGAACGCGCTGGAGGATCTCGGCTGGTACGTCGTCGACAACCTTCCGCCCCAGATGCTTCGCCCCCTGGTCGAACTCGCTGGGAGAGCGGGGAGCAACCTGCCCCGCATCGCTGCAATCGTCGACGTTCGCGGCGGGCGCCTGTTCTCCGACCTCGCTGAGACGATCGATATGCTCAGCTCCAGCTCGACCGTGCGTGTCATGTTCCTGGACGCGACGGATGCCGCGCTGGTCCGCCGCTTCGAGCAGGTGCGACGCCCGCACCCGCTGCAGGGCAATGGCACGCTGCTCGACGGTATCTCGGAGGAGCGGGCCCGCATGCTCGAGATCCGCGAGAAGAGCGACTTCGTCATCGACACCTCGGATCTCAACATCCACCAGTTGGCCACGGTGGTCACCGAGACCTTCGCGCCGGGAGGCACTCCCGGCGTGAAGACGACCGTCATGAGCTTCGGCTTCAAGTACGGCGTGCCGACCGACGCCGACCTCATCGTGGACATGCGCTTCCTGCCCAACCCGTTCTGGATTCCTGAACTGCGATCCCAGAATGGATTGGACGACTCCGTCAGGTCCTTCGTGCTCGCGCAGGAAGGGGCGCAGGAGTTCCTTGACGCCTATGTTCGGGCGCTCGAGCCCGTGCTCGCGGGCTACCAGCGCGAGAACAAGCGGCACGCCACCATCGCGGTTGGCTGCACGGGTGGAAAGCACCGCTCGGTCGCTGCGGCGGAGGAGCTGGCGCGCAGGCTTTCCTCGCTGCCGAGCGTGGCCACCAGCGTCAAGCACCGCGACCTCGGTCGTGAGTAGACGGGCATCGCCCGCCTCACGCATCTCATTTCTCTTCACAGACTGCACGAAAGGATTCGCCCGTGGCTCTCACCGCCGATGTCAAGGAGGAGCTCACCGGAGTCGAGGTGAGCAAGACCAGCGTTCGCGCCGCGGAGCTGTCGACGATCCTCCGGTTCTCGGGTGGACTCCACACGATCTCGGGGCGCATCGCGGTCGAGTCGGAGGTCGACAGTCCCGCGCTCGCCCGCCGCGTCCGCAAGGACCTCGCGGAGCTCTACGGCGTTCGCGGGGACGTGGCCGTCATCCCAGCGAACGGCATGCGCAAGGCGAGCAGCTACCTTGTGCGCGTGCTCGACGGCGAGACGCTCGCTCGCCAGACAGGCCTCCTCGACGCGCGGCGTCGCCCGATCCGCGGTCTGCCGAATCGGCTCACCACCGGTTCCCGCGAGGATCTCGCCGCCATCTGGCGCGGGGCATTCCTCGCGCAGGGCACCCTCACCGACCCGGGCCGCTCGGCGGCCCTCGAGGTTGTTTGCCCCGGCAACGAGGCGGCCATGGCGCTGGTTGGTGCCGCATCTCGGCTCGGCATTGCTTCGAAGGCGCGCGAGGTCCGCGGCGTGCACCGCGTCGTCATCCGGGACGGCGAGGCGATCAGCGCGATGCTCATCACGATGGGCGCCGTCGAGACGGTGACGGCATGGGAAGCGCTGCGCCAACGCCGCGAGGTGCGCGCAACCGCGAACCGACTCGTCAACTTCGATGACGCCAACCTTCGCCGCTCGGCCCAGGCCGCCGTCGCGGCGTGCGCCCGGGTCGAGCGTGCCCTCGAGATCCTCGGCGAGGACATCCCCGAGCACCTGCGCTACGCCGGCGAACTCCGCCTGCGCTTCCGTGAAGCCAGTCTCGACGAGCTCGGCCACCAGGCTGAGCCTCCCATGACGAAGGATGCCGTTGCCGGCCGGATCAGACGGCTCCTCGCGATGGCCGACAAGAAGGCCGAGGAGCTCGGCGTTCCCGGTACCGACGCCAACCTGCCGCCGGAGTACGAGGACGCGTAGACTGGCGAACATCCCCCTGTGCGCACGAATTCTGTGCGCAGCGGTAACACCCCAAGGAGAAGTAAATGGCTGAATACACCCTTCCCGAACTTCCGTACGACTACGCAGCGCTTGAGCCGAGCATCAGCGCCACCATCATGGAGCTTCACCACAGCAAGCACCACCAGGCGTACGTGACGGGTGCCAACACCGCGCTTGCGCAGCTGGCCGAGGCGCGCGACAAGGGCGACCTCGCCAACGTCAACAAGCTCGAGAAGGACCTGGCGTTCAACCTTGGCGGGCACGTCAACCACTCTGTGTTCTGGACCAACATGTCCCCGGATGGCGGCGACAAGCCCACTGGCGAGCTTGCGGCCGCGATCGATGACAACTTCGGCTCCTTCGAGAAGTTCCAGGCGCACTTCACGGCGACCGCGCTCGGCGTGCAGGGCTCCGGCTGGGCCGTCCTCGCTTGGGACTCGATCGGCCAGCGCCTCATCATCGAGCAGCTCTTCGACCAGCAGAGCAACGCAGCACTCGGCACCGTGCCGGTGCTGATGCTCGATGTCTGGGAGCACGCGTACTACATCGACTACAAGAACGTCCGTGCCGACTATGTGAAGGCGTTCTGGAACATCGTCAACTGGCAGAACGTCCAGCAGCGCTTCGAGACGGCTCGCACGTCGACCTCGGGCCTCATCGTTCTCTCCTAGCAACTAGTCGCGGCCGGGCCTTCTGGCCCGGCCGCCCCTGCTCTCATATTGCTCGACTCGCTCGGCGCCACGAAGGCCGTGCTCAGCACAACTGGCAACACTGTGACACCGCACCACTGTTCCCTACCTTCCCGCCACGAAGACCAAGACCTGGTCATCGGGGCATAGTCAGACAGGAGTCTCCATGAGCGTCAAAATCGGCATCAACGGCTTCGGCCGCATCGGCCGCAACTACTTCCGCGCCGCCCTCGCACAGGGCAGTGACCTCGAGATCGTCGCGGTCAACGACCTGACGGACAACGCGACCCTCGCGCACCTCCTCAAGTACGACTCGATCACGGGTCGTCTCGACGCAGAGGTGTCGCTTGAGGGCGACAAGATCATCGTCGGCGGCAAGTCCATCACCGTGATGGAGGAGCGCGACCCGGCAAACCTCCCGTGGGGCGACCTCGGTGTCGACATCGTGATCGAGTCCACCGGCTTCTTCACGAAGGCCGAGGCGGCCCGCAAGCACCTGGACGCAGGCGCCAAGAAGGTGCTCATCTCCGCGCCGGCCTCCGGCGAGGACGCAACCTTCGTCATGGGTGTCAACCACGAGTCCTACGACCCGGCGAACCACCACATCATCTCCAACGCCTCGTGCACGACCAACTGCCTTGCGCCGCTCGCGAAGGTCTTCAATGACAACTTCGGCATCGAGCGCGGCCTCATGACTACGGTGCACGCCTACACCGCCGACCAGAACCTGCAGGACGGCCCCCACAAGGACCTGCGCCGCGCGCGTGCAGCGGGCGTCAACATCGTGCCCACCTCGACCGGCGCTGCCAAGGCGATCGGCCTCGTGCTGCCCGAGCTCAAGGGCAAGCTCGACGGCTTCGCTCTGCGCGTTCCCGTGCCGACCGGATCGATCACCGATCTCACGGTCACGGCGAGCCGCACGGCATCCGTCGACGACATCAAGGCGGTCTACCGCGAGGCGGCAGAGGGTCCGCTCAAGGGCATCCTCAAGTACACGGAGGACCTGATCGTCTCGAGCGACATCGTCACCGATCCGCACTCGTCGATCTTCGACTCCGACCTGCTGCGCGTCATGGGCGACCAGGTGAAGCTGTCCGCCTGGTACGACAACGAGTGGGGCTACTCGAACCGTCTCGTCGACCTGACGGAGTATGTCGCGGCTCGCCTCAAATGACCCGCAGCGTCAGCACAGTCTCCGGCTCCGTCACCTCCAGAACGAATTGAGAAGATCCGCCAAATGACCCTCCGAACGCTCGACAGCCTTGGTGAGCTCGCAGGCAAGACCGTCATCGTGCGGTGCGACCTGAACGTGCCGCTCGATGAAGGCCGAATCACTGACGATGGGCGCATCCGTGCCTCGCTCTCCACCCTGCAGCGCCTGCTCGACGCAGGTGCGAAGGTGGTCGTGGTCTCCCACCTCGGTCGCCCCAAGGGTGCCCCTGATCCGGCCTCCAGCCTCGCACCCGTGGCCGCGCGCCTCGGTGAGCTGCTCGGCAAGGATGTCGTCTTCGCGGACGACACCGTGGGGGAGTCAGCCAAGGCCGCCGTGGCGGGGCTCGAATCCGGGGGGATCGTACTGCTCGAGAACCTGCGGTTCTCGCCGGAGGAGACTTCGAAGGATGACGGCGAGCGTGCGGCGTTCGCTGCGCGTCTCGCCGCCTTCGGTGACGCCTTCGTCTCCGACGGCTTCGGCGTCGTACACCGCCGCCAGGCCAGCGTGTATGAACTCGCGAAGGCACTACCGAGTGCGGCGGGGCTCCTGATCGAGGCGGAGCTCGACGTGCTCGACCGGCTGACCGAGCGTCCGACGCGCCCGTACACGGTCGTGCTTGGGGGTTCGAAGGTCTCCGACAAGCTCGGCGTCATCGGGCACCTGCTCCCCAAGGTCGACACTCTTCTCGTGGGAGGCGGCATGATGTTCACCTTCCTCGCCGCACAGGGGCACAGCGTGGGCTCGAGCCTCCTCGAGGAGGACCAGCTTGAGAACGTGCGCGGCTACATTGCGGAGGCGGAGCAACGCGGGGTGCAGATCGTGGTGCCCAGCGACGCTGTCGTCGCGTCGCATTTCGGAGCGGACGCGCGCCACGAGGTAAGGCCCGCCGACCAGCTCGAGAGCACCGAGTGGGGCGAGAAGGGCATCGGCCTCGACATCGGGCCGGAGACTGCACGCCGCTTCGCCGAGGTCATCGCCTCGTCGAAGACGGTCTTCTGGAACGGCCCCATGGGTGTCTTCGAGATCGACGCCTTCGCAGCAGGCACGAAGACGGTTGCCCAGGCACTCACTGAGGTCGATGGGCTCTCAGTGGTCGGGGGTGGCGACTCCGCAGCAGCGGTTCGTGCGCTCGGGTTCGACGACGCACAGTTTGGTCACATTTCTACTGGCGGGGGTGCGAGTCTCGAGTTCCTCGAGGGCAAGTCCCTGCCCGGCTTGGAGGTACTCGGATGGCAGTAACACAGGGCAAGAGCGGCGGTCGTACGCCGCTCATCGCCGGCAACTGGAAGATGAATCTGGACCACCTCCAGGCGATCGCCTTCGTGCAGAAGCTTGCATGGAGCCTCAAGGACGCCCACTTCGATTTCGACGAGGTCGAGGTCGCTGTCTTCCCGCCCTTCACTGACCTGCGCTCGGTGCAGACGCTCATCTCGGCTGACAAGCTGCTGCTCAAGTTCGGTGCACAGGATGTCTCGGCTCATGACTCCGGTGCGTACACGGGCGAGGTCTCGGGAGCGTTCCTCTCGGCACTCGACTGCGACTACGTGATCGTGGGCCACTCGGAACGCCGCACGCTGCACCTCGAGACCGACGAGCAGGTCGGCGCCAAGGCGCTGGCCGCGATCAAGCACGGGCTCGTGCCGGTCATCTGTGTCGGAGAGACCGCCGATGACCTTGCCGAGCACGGTCCGAGCGCGGTTCCCGTCGCACAGCTCACCGCCGCCCTTGAGAACGTCGCGGAGGGTGCGGACATCGTCGTCGCCTACGAGCCGGTCTGGGCCATCGGCTCGGGACAGGCCGCAACGCCAGAACAGGCGGAGCAGGTCGCGGCGGCATTGCGCGACGTTGTGCGGTCCCGTCTCGGCGAGGAAGCGGCGGCAAAGACTCGGGTCCTCTACGGCGGCTCCGTCAAGGCCGCCAACATCGCCTCGTTCATGCGACAGCCGAACGTCGACGGTGCCCTCGTCGGCGGAGCGAGCATCCAGGTCGAGGAGTTCGCGAGTATCTGCCGCTACAAGGCTCACGTCGGCACCTGACCTCCAGCACCCACACAGATCAGGTCGCAGGTTATACTGGTCAACGGCTTACGCGCTCCCGAAGGCGCTTCACCGTGCCGGCGCGCATCCACCGAAAGGCTTCACGTGCAAATCCTCCAGGTACTGTTCCAGGTGGTGCTGGGAATCACCAGCGTCCTCCTGACGCTCCTCATCCTTCTGCACAGGGGGCGCGGCGGTGGCCTTTCCGACATGTTCGGCGGCGGGGTCACTTCGAATCTTGGAGCGTCAGGTGTCGCTGAGCGAAACCTCAACCGCTTCACCGTCATCCTTGGTCTGGTCTGGCTCACGTCGATCGTGGTCCTCGGCCTCATCACCAAGTTCGACTCGGCAGTCTAAGGAGTAATCGTGGCGTCAGGTGGCAGTGCAATCAGGGGCTCCCGAGTCGGAGCAGGCCCCATGGGAGAGCAGGACCGGGGGTTCCACGCGGAGCGCATCCAGGTGCACTACTGGTGTGGCAGCGGTCACCAGCTGAGCCCGTACTTCCTCGCGACGATCGAGCCTGAGGAGATTCCCGAGCAGCTCGACTGCCCGAACTGTGGCGCGCCCGCTGGTCGTGACAAGGAGAATCCGCCGCAGGTCGCGAAGCTCGAGCCTTACAAGACGCACCTCGCGTACGTCAAGGAGCGCCGCACTGAGGAAGAGGCCGTGGCCCTCCTTGAGGAAGCTCTCCAGCAGCTCCGCGCCCGTCGCGGCACCGTCAACTCCTAGCACTGAGCGAGGTTCGCGTTGCCTCGGCAACGCGAACCTCCTCAGTACGAGTCGACGATCAACTCACGCGGCACATCCGCTGCTGCGTCCTCATCGACGAAGAACACCGTCTCGAGCACGCCCTTGACTCCCGCGACCGGCACCAGGTCGCGACTCGCTCCCGCAAGCGCCAGCCCGATTGGTGAAGCCTTGTCTGCGCCTGCCAGTGCGAGCCAGATCCGCTCTGAGGAGTTGATGACGGGCAGGGTCAGGCTGAGTCGCTCGGGTGGCGGCTTTGGTGAATCTCGCACCGCGACGACCGAGTCCTGCGCATTGACCTGTTCGAAATGCGGAAACAGCGAAGCGACGTGGCCGTCAGGACCTACGCCGAGGAACGTCACGTCGAAGGCCGGTGCGGCGCCCCCATTGCTTGCGTGGCGTGCGAGCTCGCCCCGGTACAGGAGGGCGGCATCGTCGAGCGCAACCCCAGCATCCGCCGCCGGGAAGCGGTGTACGTTGCTGGCGGGAATCGCTACGCGCGTGAGCAGCGCCACGTCGGCCTGGTGGTCATTCCGTTCCGCATCCCCGGATTCGAGCCATCGCTCGTCCCCCCACCACACGTGCACTCGCTCCCATTCGAGGGCGTCTACTTCGGCGTGTTCGGCGATGGCGCCGAGCACCGCGATACCGACACTCCCTCCCGTGAGGCAGACGTGCACGGTCGGGCGACCCTCCAGGACTGCCCGTACGACGGACACGAAACGACCCGCAACGGCTTGGATGAGCTGGTCCTTCGATTCGTGGACGACCACAGCCTTGTTGGGCACGCTCACTCCTTCCTGGTCGGCGTCGCGAGGGCGCTGAGCCCCTCCTGCAGGACAGAACCGAAGAGCTTGTCCGGGCTCAGTCGGCGAAGCTCCTCTGCGAGGCAGTCGCGAAGTCCACGCCGCGGCAGCGAGATGTCGTGCACCGGTTGGCCCGGTTGCGTGAGCGTCGCGACGGGGGGCTCGATTCTCTCGAGCGTGATATCGCCCGAGGCGCGGGTGAGCGTCACACCGTGGATACCCACATCGCCCGGCCGGGTGATCTCAACCGTGACGGGTATCTCGAGTTGCCGCTGCAGCCACGCGGCCAGCAGCAAGGTAGAGGGGGACTCGGATGAGCCGCGAACGTGCACGGCCGTCACGGGCTCGTAGGGCGGCTGGTCCAGCACGGCGGCGAGCTGGCCCCTCCACAGGGTCAGGCGTGTCCACGCGAAGTCGGTATCGCCCGGTGCATAGCTCACGCTGCGCGAACGGAGGAAGGCCGCGGGATCGGGTTGCGCCGCAGCATCCGTGATCCGTCGCTGCGCGATCCGCCCGATGGCGGATTCCGAGACGACCTCGGGCGTGCGCCCCGGCCACCACGCGACGACGGGCGCGTCCGGCAGGAGCAGGCCCATCACGAGGCTCTCTTCGCTTCGCGCGATGTCGCCGTAGGCGCGCAGCACGATGACCTCGCTCGCGCCCGCGTCGCCGCCGACCCGAATCTGGGCATCGATGCGTGCGCTGGAATCGGCCTCACCATCAGGGGGAGTGGAGACGACGATGACGCGCATGGGATGTTCGCGGGAGGCCTCATTCGCCGCCTCGATCGCCTCTTCCTCTCGCCCGATCTCGGTGGAGATGACGAGGGTGAGCACCCTGCCCAGGGCGACCGCTCCGCCCTCCTCCCGGATGCGGACGAGGGCCTTCGAGATGGCGCTTCCCGTGGTGTCTGGAAGATCGACGATCATGGGCGCCTCCACTGTCGGCCGTCGCGAGCGAGCAGTTCATCTGCCGATGCGGGACCCCAGGTGCCGGGCCGGTACTGCTCTGGCGGTCCCTGCCCGGCCCAGTACTCCTCGATGGGGTCGAGGATCTTCCACGAGAGTTCGACCTCCTCGTGGCGGGGGAAGAGGGGCGGGTCACCCAGGAGCACATCGAGGATGAGCCGCTCGTAGGCCTCGGGGCTCGCCTCGGTGAAGGCGTGGCCGTAGCCGAAGTCCATCGTGACGTCGCGCACCCTCATGCTCGTGCCGGGAACCTTCGAGCCGAAGCGGATCGTGACCCCCTCGTCGGGTTGTACCCGGATCACGAGGGCGTTCTGGCCGAGCGAGGTGGTCTGGTCCTCAGCGAAGAGCGTCTGCGGGGCGCGCTTGAAGACCACCGCGATCTCGGTCACGCGCCTGCCGAGGCGCTTGCCGGCGCGCAGGTAGAAGGGAACCCCGGCCCAGCGCCTCGTGCCGATGTCGAGCCGGATTGCTGCGTAGGTCTCCGTCTCCGACTGCGGGTTCATGCCCTCCTCCTCGAGGAAGCCGACGACCTTCTCGCCGCCCTGCCACCCGGCGCTGTACTGCCCGCGCGCGGTGGCCGTGCTGAGGTCGGAGGGCAGGGAGACCGCCGAGAGCACCTTCTCCTTCTCGACGCGAAGGTCGGCGGCATTGAAGGAGATGGGTTCTTCCATCGCCGTGAGCGCGAGGAGCTGCAGGAGATGATTCTGGATGACGTCGCGTGCCGCGCCGATGCCGTCGTAGTACCCGGCGCGCCCGCCGACGCCGATGTCCTCGGCCATCGTGATCTGCACGTGGTCGACGTAGTGGCCGTTCCACAGTGGCTCGAAGAGTTGGTTGGCGAAGCGCAGTGCCAGGAGGTTCTGCACCGTCTCCTTGCCGAGGTAGTGGTCGATGCGGAACACGGAGTCGGGCGGGAACACCGACTCCACGACGTTGTTGAGTTCCCGGGCACTCGTCAGGTCGCTGCCGAACGGCTTCTCGATGACGACCCGACGCCATCCCTTGCCCGACTGCTCGGCCAGGCCGGAGCGGCGAAGCTGCTCGGTGACGACGGGGAACGACTTCGGCGGAATCGACAGGTAGAAGGCGTGGTTGCCCATCGTGCCGCGGTCGCGATCGAGCGCGTCGAGGGTCCTCTTCAGTTCGGCGAAGGCTTCGTCGTCGTCGAAGTCGCCCTGCACGAAGCGGATGCCCTGGGCCAACTGTGCCCACACGTCCTCGTCGAACGGGGTGCGCGCGTGCTGCTTGACTGCCTCGTACACCTCGCGTTCGAAGTCCTCGTCCTCCCATTCCCGCCGTGCGAAGCCGACGAGGCCGAAGCCGGGGGGAAGCAGTCCTCGGTTAGCCAGGTCGTAGACGGCCGGCATGAGCTTCTTGCGTGAGAGGTCGCCCGTGACACCGAAGATGATGAGGGCGCTCGGTCCGGCGATCCGGCTGAGCCGCCGGTCGCTCGCAAGTCGAAGTGGATTGAACTCGGGGGTGATCTCCACCGGCATCAGCGAATCGAGTCCCGGATGGCGGTGAGGCCGTGCTCGATGTCGCGCACGGTGAGTGTCAGCACGGGGCGCCCGTGATCTTCGAGCACGCTCGCGTCGCCCGCAGCCTGGGCACGGAGCAGCATGCCGAAGGAGAATGGCCGGTCGGGGATTTCGAGGTCGTGCTCGCCCTCAGTCACGATCTGCAGGAAGACACCGTTGGCCGGCCCGCCCTTGTGGTACTGGCCGGTCGAGTGCAGGAACCGTGGTCCCCAGCCGAAGGTCGTGGGGCGTCCCGTTCGAGCAGCGATGCGATCGCGAAGCTCAAGGAGTTCGGGGTGGGCTGCACGGTTGGCGTAGGCGTGTACGGCGACGTAGCCGTCGCTCGGCACTGCCTCCAGCAGGCGCGTCACAGCCGCCTCGAGTGTCGCTTCGCCCGCCGTGACGGCGGAGGTTCCGCGCACTTCAACTCCGGCATCGATGAAGGCGGGGTCCGGTGCCTCAGGCTGGGCATCGAGGAGACCCCGCGTGGCGGTCTTTGCCGATTCGACGTCCGGCTGGTCGAATGGGTTGATACCGAGCAGCCGTCCCGCGACTGCCGTCGCATACTCCCAGACGAGGATCTGCGCACCGAGCGTGCCGCTGATCTCGACCTCGCCCTCGATCACATCCCGCGTCTCCTTGGCGCTCTCGACGAGGCGAACGACCTGCACGTCATCGGGGCGGCTCGTGAGCTCGGGGGAGTCTGTGCCAAGCACGATCGGCAGGATGCCCTTGCCCTCCTTCCCGGTGGACTCCGCGATGAGCTGCTCCGCCCAGTCGGCGAAACCCACGATGTAGGTGCCGTCGGAGACGATCGCCAGCTTGTCGCGAAGGGGACGCGTGCCTGCCATCACGGCACCGAGGATGAGCGCCGGGTTCTCCTCGTGGTCGACCGCGAGGCGGCCTGCGACCGAGGATGCCTCATCGAGCAGCGCGGCGATGTCGACGCCCGCGAGCCCCGAAGGCACGAGCCCGAAGGCCGTGAGCGCCGAGTAACGGCCGCCCACGTTGGGGTCTGCGTTGAATACTCGGTATCCCGCCGCGCGAGAGGAGTCGTCGAGGGGGGAGCCGGGATCCGTGACGATGATGATGCGGTCGACGGGGTCGATGCCTGCGTCACGGAAGGCCTGCTCATAGGCGCGCTTCTGGCTGTCGGTCTCAACGGTCGAACCGGACTTCGAGGAGACGACGACCGCCGTCGCCTCGAGCCGCTCGCCGAGTGCCGCAGCGACCTGGCTCGGCTCGGTCGCGTCGAGCACGGTCAGGGGAGCGCCCGCCGTGCGCGTGATGACCTCGGGAGCGAGGGAGGAACCACCCATGCCGCACAGCACGATGTGGTCGACACCGTTCTCGCGCAGGTGGTCGCGGAGCGCGATGATGTCGTCGACAAGACCCTCAGAGACCACGACCGCCTCGGTCCAGCCGAGCCGCTTCGACGACTCTTCCTCGGCGTCGCGGCCCCACAGCGTCGCATCCTGTGCCGTGATCCTCGATGCCACGAGGTCGGCCACGAGCTGCGGCACGACGCGCTCGACCGCGGCCGCAGCGGCGCCGCTGACCGCGATGTCGAAACTCATCGCGCGGCCTCGAGGGCAGCTCCGACGGTGTCGAGCAGCTCGTTCCACGACACGATGAACTTGTCGACGCCCTCCGATTCGAGCACGTTGGTGACCTCTTCGTAGGAGATCCCGAGTGCATCGATCTCGTCGAGCACCTCATTCGCCTCGGGGTAGGAGTTCGTGATGGTGTCGCCCCGGATGACCCCGTGGTCGAAGGTCGCCTCCATGGTCTTCTCCGGCATCGTGTTGACGACGTTGGGTGCGACGAGCTCGACGACGTATGCGGTGTCGGGCAGCGCCGGGTCCTTCACGCCCGTCGACGCCCAGAGCGGCCGCTGGATGTTCGCACCCGCGGCAAGGAGGCCCTTGGCCCGTTCGGTCTCGAAGGACTGCTCGAACACCTGGTAGGCGAGCCGGGCATTTGCGATCCCGGCCTTGCCCTTGAGGGCGAGGGCCTTCTCGCTGCCGTTCTCCTCGAGTCGACGGTCGATCTCGGTGTCGACACGTGACACGAAGAAGGAGGCGACGGAGCGGATGGTCGCCAGGTCGATGCCCTCGGCACGAGCCTGCTCGAGCCCTGTCAGGTAGGCGTTGATGACGTCGCGGTAGCGCTCCAGGCTGAAGATGAGGGTGACATTCACGCTGATGCCGGATGCCGTGAGCGCCGTGATCGCTTCGAGCCCCTCGACGGTCGCGGGAACCTTGATCATCGCGTTGGGCCGGCTCACCTTCTCCCAGAGCTGGCGACCCTGCTCGATCGTGCCGGCCGCGTCGTTGGCGAGGCCGGGCTCGACCTCGATCGACACGCGCCCGTCCATGCCGTTTGTCGCGTCGTAGACAGGGCGAAGGATGTCGCACCCAGCGGCCACGTCATCCGTCGTGATCTCGAACACCGCCGTCGTCACGTCGGCGCCCGAGGCTGCCAACGCGGCGACCTGCTCGTCGTAGGCGTCGCCCTTTGCGAGTGCCGTCGCGAAGATCGTGGGATTCGTCGTGACGCCCACGACGTGCCGTTCGTCGAGGAGCTTCTGGAGCGCACCGGAGGAGATGCGCTCCCGGGAAAGGTCATCCAGCCAGATGCTGACGCCGGCTGCGGAGAGTTCTGCAAGGGGATTGGTGGTCATGACTTCATCTTCCGCTCGACTTCTGTGGGGGTGTTGAGAGCTTGATCTCGCGTGATGCTCAGCCTGCAGCCTTGAGCGACTCGTGTGCGGCCGCGACGGCGTGCTCGGTCGTCATCCCGAACTCGCGGTAGAGCGTCTTGTAGTCGGCCGAGGCGCCGAAGTGCTCGATCGAGACGGAGCGTCCCGCGTCACCCACGTACTGGCGCCACGTGAGGTCGATGCCGGCCTCGATCGACACCCGCGCGCGAACCGACGCGGGGAGCACCGACTCGCGGTAGGCCTCGTCCTGCTCCTCGAACCATTCGAGGCACGGGGCCGAGACGACCCGCGCGTTGATGCCCTCTTCGCTCAGCTTCTCGCGTGCCTCCACCGCGATCTGTACCTCGGAGCCAGTCGCGATGAAGATCACGTCGGGCGTTCCGCCGGGCGCCTCTGCGAGCACGTACGCGCCCCGCGAGACGTTGCGGGCGGATGCGAGGCTGTCGCCGTCGGCGTCGCCCTCACCGCGCTCGAACACGGGCACGTTCTGGCGAGTCAGCGCGATGCCGGCCGGGCCCTCGCGGCGCTCAAGGATCGTCTTCCAGGCCCACGCCACCTCATTGGCATCCGCGGGACGCACGATGTCGAGTCCGGGGATCGCGCGCAGCGTCGCGAGCTGCTCGATCGGCTGGTGAGTTGGCCCGTCCTCGCCGAGCGCGACGGAGTCGTGCGTCCACACGAAGATCGACGGTGCCTTCATGAGGGCGGCCAGGCGCACCGCGGGCCGCATGTAGTCGCTGAAGATGAGGAAGGTGCCACCGTAGGGGCGCGTGTTGCCGTGCAGCACGATGCCGTTCAGGATCGCCGCCATTGCGTGCTCACGGATGCCGAAGTGCAGCACGCGTCCGTAGGGGTTGCCGCTCCACTCCTCAGTTGAACGGTGCGCCGGCACGAAGGAGGCAGCGCCAGCGATCGTCGTCAGGTTCGACTCCGCGAGGTCTGCGGAGCCGCCCCACAGTTCGGGGATCACGGCGCCCAGGGCTCCAAGGACCTTGCCCGATGCCGCCCTCGTGGAGACATCCTTGCCAGACTCGAAGGTGGGGAGTGCCTCATCGACGCCTTCCGGCAGCGCTCCCGTGAGCACGCGGTCGAGCAGCTGCTTGCGCTCGGGATTCGCCTGCGCCCAGGCTTCGAACTGCTCCTGCCACTCCGCGTGCTGCGCCTGGCCGCGCTCGACCGCCTTGCGGGTGTGCGCGATGACCTCGTCCGAGACCTCGAAGGTCTTCTCGGGGTCGAAGCCGAGCACCTGCTTGGTTGCGGCGAGCTCCTCGGCGCCGAGTGCCGAGCCATGGATCTTGCCCGTGTCCTTCTTGTTGGGGGCGGGCCATCCGATGATCGTCCTGAGCACGATGAGCGAGGGCTTCGTCGTCTCGGCCTTCGCGGCCTCGATCGCGGCGTGCAGTTCCTCGATGTCCTCGTGGTAGTCGCCGTTCTTCTTCCAGTCGACGACCACGACCTGCCAGCCGTACGACTCGTAGCGTGCCTGCACGTCCTCGGTGAAGGCGATGTCGGTGTCGTCCTCGATCGAGATCTGGTTGCTGTCGTAGATGACGACGAGGTTGCCGAGCTCCTGATGTCCGGCGAGGGAGGATGCCTCGCCCGTGACACCTTCCTGCAGGTCGCCGTCGCTCGCGATGACGTAGACGTGGTGGTCGAAGGGGCTCGTGCCCGGCGCTGCCTCGGGATCGAAAAGGCCACGCTCAAAGCGGGACGCGTAGGCGAAGCCGACGGCCGAGGCAAGGCCCTGGCCGAGCGGGCCGGTCGTGATCTCGACACCGTCCGTGTGGCCGTACTCCGGATGTCCGGGAGTCTTCGAGCCCCAGGTGCGCAGTGCCTTCAGGTCGTCGAGCTCGAGGCCGTAGCCACCGAGGTAGAGCTGGATGTACTGAGTGAGCGAGGAGTGACCCGCCGAGAGGATGAAGCGGTCGCGCCCGATCCACTCGTTGTCGCTCGGGTCACGCCGCATGACCTTCTGGAAGAGGAGGTATGCCGCCGGCGCGAGGGACATCGCGGTGCCCGGGTGACCGTTGCCGACCTTCTCGACAGCATCGGCCGCAAGGATACGCGCGGTATCCACGGCGAGGTTATCGATGGGGTCCCACTGGAGAGCTGCCACGTTGTTCTGACCCTTCTGACGCAGGTTTGCGTGCGCGACCGACGCGGTGCGCATCCGTAATGCACCCGCCCTGGCGACTCCGGCCGGCCCGCGTGCGACGTCGCCACGGTGCGATCGATTCAGGTGAGTCGCCTCGAACGTGGGGGGAGGCCCTCCCAAGTATAGGGACAGGTGCAGCGTCGACAGGGGAAGCGCGCGTCTCGAAGGGAACGCAGCGCGCCAGCGGTGAACTAGACTGGTTCATTGGACACAGCAGAGCCGTTAGAGGAGCGATGAACGCAACCGTAGACACCCCGATCCGTCAGGAACGGGCCCGCGGGATCGCAAAGGCCCGCGCCTATCTCGCCCTCACGAAACCCCGCGTGATCGAGCTGCTGCTCGTCACGACGGCTCCCGTCATGATCCTGGCGCAGGGCGGCATCCCAAACCTCTGGCTCATGCTGTGGACGCTCGTCGGTGGTGCACTCAGCGCTGGAGCCGCCGGGGCGTTCAACTGCTACATCGATCGCGACATCGACCGCGTGATGGCGCGCACGAGCAACCGCCCGCTTGTGACGGGTGCCCTCACCGACCGCGAGGCGCTGGTCTTCTCGTGGGTGCTGACCTTCCTGTCGATCGGCGTGCTGTACTTCGCGACCAATTGGCTTGCCGCCGCGCTCTCCGCCGCCGCGATCTTCTTCTACGTCGTCGTCTACTCGCTCATCCTCAAGCGCCGCACCTCGCAGAACATCATCTGGGGCGGGATCGCGGGCTGCTTCCCCGTGCTCATCGGGTGGGCCGCCGTGACGGAGTCCATCAGCTGGTCGCCGCTGATCCTCTTCCTCGTCGTCTTCCTGTGGACGCCGCCCCACTACTGGCCGCTCTCCATGAAGTACCGCGCCGACTATGCGAGCGCTCAGGTGCCCATGCTCGCCGTGATCCGCGGTCGTGCGCAGGTGGGCCTGCAGACGATCCTCTACGCGTGGGCGACCGTCGGGTGCTCACTCCTGCTGATTCCCGTGCACCCCATGGGTCTCACCTACACGCTCGTGGCGCTCGGTTCGGGTGCCTGGTTCATCATCGAGTCGCACCGTCTCTACAACCGGGCCATCCGCGGCGAAGAGGCCAAGCCCATGAAGCTCTTCCACGCGTCGATCACCTACCTGACGCTCGTCTTCGTCGCCGTGGGCGTCGACCCGCTGCTGCCCTTCTAGACCCCGCTGCTGCCTGCTAGGCCGGCCGCTTGAGTCGCAGCACCACGACGACATAGGTCGCGGCCGACAACGCGGCAAGCACCATGTGGATGCCGACGAGCAGAGCCGGGAGTCCCTCGCGGGCCTGGATGACGCCGACGACGACCTGCAGCACGATGACCGCGGCGAGCACGAGGAGCCAGCGGCGCGGCTGGAGACGCTGGATCCACGCGGCCAGCGAGAGCAGCAGCACGAGGCCGGCGAGCACATAGCCGGGCCACGAGTGAACGTGCGCGAGCACGGTGGCGTCGAAGCCGTTCCGCACGACGTTGGCGTCACCCGAGTGCGGCCCCGAGCCCGTGGTCAGCACGCCGAAGAAGATGGTGGCCGTGAGGGCAAGCCCCGTGACGTGGGTGACGATGGCGAACCACTTGGGCACGGCGCGCACCCGCGGGCCGGCGACCGCCGTCAGCCGCACGAGGTAGGCGGCCGTGACCGTCACGAGGAGCACGGATGCCACGTAGTGGAAGCCAACGATGAAGGGGTTGAGCTGCGTGAGCACCGTGATGCCGCCCACGAAGGCCTGCGCGACGACACCGATGAGCACGATCCAGGCCAGGACGGAGAGGTCACGCCGCTGCGGGGTGATGCGCACAGAACGAACGGCACCGATGATCGTCACCAGGAGGAGCGCGGCCGTGAAGAACGGGAAGCCCTTGTCTCCCTCGAAGCCGAGGACGGAGGCGACGGTCCAGGCCGCACCGCCGGCACCGAGAGCGCCCACGGCGAAGAGGAGCGCCGATGTGAGGGAGCGTCGCCCGCCCAGCGCGCGCAGGGTCAGGAGGAGCACGACGATCGCGAGGATGCCCACGAGGCCGGTCAGCGTGCGGTTGCCGAACTCGATGACGCCGTGGAAGCCCTGCTCCGCAGTCGGTACGAGCGACTCCGGCGTGCAGAGGGGCCACTCCGAGCATCCGAGGCCCGAACCGGTGAGGCGCACGGCGCCACCCGTCGCGATGATGAGCACCTCAGCACAGAACGAAGCCCACGCGGCGATGCGGATGCCGCGACCGAGGGGGACGGGGACGCTGCCGATAAACCCACGGTGACGGACTTCGGTAGACGACTGGCGGTTCACTGGCAACTTTCTCGTTTCGGCAGCGGCACCCTATACAATTGACAGGTTCATGAACACAGCCAATGCCGGGGTGTCAGCGCAGACATACGGGGTTCACCCCCGTTCCTCCTGTTCATTCTAGGCAGGCAGCTCGGGCACGATGCTTCGCGCATCCGATCCTGCGATTGACCCCGCGCATTGAAATGCACGCACGAGTGTGCCGTCACGGCACTCGGGTCGGGAATGTTTGCCCACACCGACCTGTTGGGGCCAGTGAGGAATGAAGAGGTATGCCATGTCAGACGTTCTGATCGACCGCCCGGAACTCTCGAGCCTGGGAATTTACGAGTTCGGCTGGGCCGACTCGGATGTTGCGGGTTCATCCGCCCGCAGGGGACTCTCCCCGGAGGTTGTCGCCGACATCTCCCAGCTCAAGACGGAGCCGGAGTGGATGTTGAAGAACCGCCTCAAGGCGCTCTCGCTCTTCTACAAGAAGCCCATGCCCTCGTGGGGTGCTGACCTCTCGGGCATCGACTTCGAGAACATCAAGTACTTCGTGCGCTCGACCGAGAAGCAGGCGACCACCTGGGAAGACCTTCCCGAGGAGATCAAGAACACCTACGAGAAGCTCGGCATCCCCGAGGCCGAGCGCCAGCGCCTCGTCGCCGGTGTCGCTGCCCAGTACGAGTCCGAGGTCGTCTACCACCAGATCCGTGAGGACCTGGAGGAGCAGGGCGTGCTCTTCCTCGACACCGACACCGCACTTCGCGAACACCCGGAGATCTTCCAGGAGTACTTCGGCACGGTCATCCCGGCCGGCGACAACAAGTTCGCCGCGCTCAACACGGCCGTGTGGTCCGGTGGTTCCTTCGTCTACGTGCCGCCAGGCGTGCACGTCGAGATCCCGCTCCAGGCCTACTTCCGCATCAACACGGAGAACATGGGCCAGTTCGAGCGCACGCTCATCATCGCCGACGAGGGCAGCTACGTGCACTACATCGAAGGCTGCACGGCGCCCATCTACAAGTCGGACTCGCTGCATTCGGCCGTCGTCGAGATCATCGTGAAGAAGAACGCGCGCGTTCGCTACACGACGATCCAGAACTGGTCGAACAACGTCTACAACCTCGTCACCAAGCGTGCCATCGCACACGAGGGCGCGACCATGGAGTGGGTCGACGGCAACATCGGCTCCAAGGTCACCATGAAGTACCCCTCCGTGTACCTCGTGGGGGAGCGCGCCAAGGGAGAGACCCTCTCCGTCGCGTTCGCCGGCCCGGGCCAGCACCAGGACGCCGGCGCCAAGATGGTGCACATGGCGCCGCACACGCAGTCGTCGATCGTCTCCAAGTCGATCGCTCGTGGCGGGGGACGCACCGGCTACCGCGGCGAGATCCGCATCGCGGCTGGAGCGCACCACTCCGCCAACACGGTGCGCTGCGACGCCCTACTCGTCGACACGATTTCGCGCTCCGACACCTATCCCGTGACCGACATCCGTGAAGACGACGTCGTCATGGGACACGAGGCGACCGTCTCCCGCGTCAGCGAGGAGCAGCTCTTCTACCTCATGTCGCGTGGGCTGCCCGAAGACGAGGCGATGGCGATGATCGTGCGTGGCTTCATCGAGCCGATCGCTCGCGAACTGCCCATGGAGTACGCCATGGAGTTGAACAAGCTCATCGAGATGGGCATGGAAGGATCTGTCGGATAGATGTCAGCGCCCGTAGTCTCTGCGAACGCCAATACCGCAGCTCCCACCGACCATTCCAAGATCGCCTCGCGCCAGCACAGCGTGGGCGGCCTCGGGCTCACCCCCGTGCAGACACGCTCGGAGCGCTTCGCGTCCTATGACGTGAACGACTTCGAGGCGGTCGTGCCCAACCACGCCGAGTGGAAGTACACCCCGCTCGCGAAGGTCGCTCCCCTGACGGGCGACGCACTCGACGGCTCGACCTACGAATACTCCGCCGCGACAGAGGGCGGAGCGAGCGTGGCGTGGACCGGGCGGGACGATGCACGCATCGGCCGCGCCGGAAAGCCGGAGGACCGGGCATCCGCCAACGCCTGGAGTTCCTTCGAGCAGGCCCTCGTCGTGACCCTCGAGGGTGATGAGGCGAGCGCGACCGTGAGCCGTTCGGCGATCGGCGCGGATGCTCGCGCGGCACACCTCCTCATCCACGCGACCGCGAACTCCCGTGGCCTGGTCGTGCTCGAGAACGCGGGCGACGCGATGCTCGCGGAGAATGTCGAGATCATCGTCGACGACAACGCCGACCTCAGCGTGGTCGTGCTGCACGAATGGGCCGACGACGCCGTCTACCTTGCGAGCCATTTCGCAAATGTCGGACGCGGCGCGCGACTCAAGCACGTGACGGTCACGCTCAGCGGCGACGTCGTGCGCGTCAACCCGACGGCACACCTCGGCGCAGAGCGCGGTGAGGTCGAGCTCTACGGCCTCTACTTCGCCGACGCCGGGCAGCACATCGAGCACCAGGTCTTCGTGCACCACGACGGCCCGCACACGAAGTCGACCGTCACCTACAAGGGCGCCCTCCAGGGCGATGGCGCGCACACCGTGTGGATCGGCGACGTGCTGATCGGTCGCGAGGGCAACGGCACCGAGAGCTACGAGCAGAACCGCAACCTGTTGCTCTCGGACGGCGCACGCGCCGACTCCGTGCCGAACCTCGAGATCGAGACGGGCGACATCCTCGGCGCGGGCCACGCCAGCGCGAGCGGTCGCTTCGACGACGAGCAGCTCTTCTACCTCCAGGCACGCGGGATTCCCGAGGACGAGGCACGCCGTCTCGTCGTCCGCGGCTTCCTGGGTGAAGTCATCCAGAAGATCGGCGTGCCGTCGATCGAGGAGCGTCTTGACGCAGCGGTTGAAGCCGAACTGGCGGTGAGCGCATGAGCGTTCGAATCTGCGCCCTCGAAGAACTGACCGTCAACGCGGCGGTGCGTGTCGTGATCGGCGAGACGCCCATCGCGGTCGTGCGCGACTCCGCCGGCGACGTCCACGCAATCGGCGACACCTGCACGCATGGCGACATCTCCCTGTCGGAGGGCTTCGTCGAGGACGAGACCCTCGAATGCTGGGCGCACGGCTCCCAGTTCTCCCTCAAGTCCGGAAAGCCGTTGACGCTGCCCGCCTACGAACCGGTCCCGGTCTTCGCGGTCTCCGTCGTCGACGGCGATGTCTTCGTCGACCCCACGCCGACCTACCCCTCCTGAGCACCCGGCCCAAAGCATCCGGCCCAGCGGCCGAAGAGAAAGAAGAATTCGCACAATGTCAGAACTGATCATCCGCGATCTCCACGTCAGCGTCGAGACCGAGCAGGGCGACAAGCAGATCCTGAAGGGCGTCGACCTCACGATCGCCTCGGGCCAGACCCACGCGATCATGGGCCCCAACGGCTCCGGCAAGTCCACGCTCGCCTACACGCTCGCCGGACACCCCAAGTACAAGGTCGAGAGCGGCACGATCACCCTCGATGGTGAAGACGTGCTCGAGATGAGCGTCGACGAGCGGGCTCGTGCCGGGCTCTTCCTCGCGATGCAGTACCCCGTCGAGATCCCCGGCGTCACGGTCTCGAACTTCCTCCGCACCGCCAAGACGGCGATCGACGGAGAGGCTCCGGCCATCCGCAGCTGGATCAAGGACGTGCGGGCATCGATGGACAACCTTCGCATGGACCGCACCTTCGCCGAGCGCAACGTCAACGAGGGCTTCTCGGGTGGCGAGAAGAAGCGCCACGAGATCCTCCAGATGGAGCTCCTCAAGCCGCGCTTCGCCGTGCTCGACGAGACCGACTCCGGGCTCGACGTCGACGCGCTGAAGGTCGTCTCCGAGGGCGTCAACCGCGCCAAGGAGACCACCGACCTCGGCATCCTGCTCATCACGCACTACACGCGCATCCTCCGCTACATCAAGCCGGACTTCGTGCACGTCTTCGTCGACGGCCGCGTTGCCGAGCAGGGCGGTCCCGAGCTGGCTGACCGTCTCGAGAACGAGGGCTACGATCGCTATCTTTCAGGCTCGAACGTAGGCTAGAACCATGGCTGTTGCACTCGCGCCCCAACTGTTCAACCAGGTCGAAGAGGCGCTCAAGGAGGTCATGGACCCCGAACTCGGCGTGAACATCGTCGACCTCGGCCTCATCTACGACCTCACGTGGGACGAGGAAAACGACGCGCTCATCATCAGCATGACGCTGACCTCCGCAGGATGCCCCCTCACCGACGTGATCGAGGACGAGACGGCCCAGGCGCTCGATGGGGTCGTCGAGCAGTTCCGCATTAACTGGGTATGGATGCCGCCGTGGGGTCCCGAGAAGATCACGGACGACGGCCGCGAGATGATGCGGGCCCTCGGCTTCGCGATGTAAGGACGATCTCAGACGATCGTCGACCGCTGTGATGACCTTGGCATGGGGAGCCCCGCGTCGAGGCGCCACGCGAGGGGGACCGCGATGGCGACAGCAATCACCTTCACGACACCCGCGAAGACGAGCGGCAGGAATCCGTCGTTGAGTGCGCTTCCCAGGTCGTAGCCGCGGACGTTCATGAGCCGCGCGACGCCGAAGGCGTAGACCAGGAGCGTGATCACCCACGAACACACGAAGTTCGGGATGAACCGGCGATCCCATCCTCGCGCAGCGCACAGTCCTGCCAGGATCGCCGCGACGACGAAGCCGACGAGGTATCCGCCAGTGTCTCCCGAGAGGTGCTGCCAGCCGGCTCCGCCGTTGTTGAACACGGGAACGCCGACGCCGCCGAGCACGAGGTAGAGCACGAGCGCGAGCCCCGCCCTCAGGGCACCCAGGCAGTATCCGACGAGGAGTACGCCGATGATCTGGCCCGTCGACGGCACGGGCCACAGCGCGACGACGAACTGGGCGGCGAGCGACACGATCGCCGCCCCGCAGAGCACGAGCACGAAATCCATGAGGAGTGACGGCGCGAACACGCGGTCCGCGAGCGTCTCGGGACCGAGGTGCAGGCGTCGACGATTGAGCGAGTTGAACGCCCCTCGCAGGCCCACCGTCCTTGGGTCGAGCATCCTCACCCTCTCGTGCTGGAGCTCCCACACATCTGAACGCAAATATACTAGGGGTTTCCCCCTTTCCCCTCTGCTCCTTGACCGGAGCCCCTGAATGGATGCTGCCTGTGCTGAGCGTGCAAGACCTCGAGATCCGCGTCGGAGCTCGCACGCTCATGGAGGGCGTCACATTCCGCGTCGACAGGGGAGACAAGATCGGACTCGTCGGCCGTAACGGCGCGGGCAAGACGACCCTGACCAAGACGCTTGCCGGCGAGACGCTGCCCACGAGCGGGCGCATCGATCGCTCCGGCGAGGTCGGCTACCTTCCCCAGGATCCCCGCTCTGGCAACCCCGATGACCTTGCCCGAACGCGCATCCTCGATGCCCGCGGGCTCGGACAGCTCGTGCTCGGGATGCAGGAGACGAGCGCGCAGATGGGTTCGGACGACCCCGAGGTGGCCGAGGCGGCGATGAAGCGGTACTCGCGCCTAACCGACCGCTTCGATGCCCTCGGCGGCTACGCGGCGGAAGCGGAGGCTGCCTCGATCGCAAGCAACCTCAACCTCCCCGATCGCATCCTGGACCAGCCACTCAGGACGCTCTCGGGTGGCCAGCGGCGCCGCATCGAGCTTGCACGCATCCTGTTCTCCGATGCCGAGACCATGATCCTCGACGAGCCGACCAACCACCTCGATGCCGACTCCGTCGTGTGGCTCCGCGAGTTCCTCAAGGGCTACTCCGGCGGGTTCATCGTCATCAGCCACGACATCGAACTCGTGGGGGAGACCGTCAACAAGGTGTTCTATCTCGACGCGAACCGCCAGGTGATCGACGTCTACAACATGGGCTGGAAGCACTACCTACGCCAGCGCGAGGCCGACGAGGAACGCCGCAAAAAGGAGCGCGCCAACGTCGAGAAGAAGGCGACCGTGCTGCAGCAGCAGGCGGCGCGCTTCGGGGCGAAGGCGAGCAAGGCGGCCGCGGCACACCAGATGGTGCGTCGCGCCGAGAAGATGCTCTCCGGCCTGGAAGAGGTGCGTTCGGTCGACCGCGTGGCCAAGCTCCGCTTCCCCGAGCCGGCCCCCTGCGGCCGCACCCCCCTCACCGCCAAGAACCTCAGCAAGAGCTACGGCTCACTCGAGATCTTCACGGCGGTCGACCTCGCGATCGATCGCGGCTCGAAGGTCGTCGTGCTCGGGCTCAATGGTGCGGGCAAGACCACGCTGCTCCGGATGCTCGCCGGCGTCGACAAGCCAGACACGGGCCAGGTGGAACCGGGCCACGGCCTCCGCATCGGCTACTACGCCCAGGAACACGAGACGCTCGACGTCAAGCGCTCCGTGCTCGAGAACATGGTCTCCGCCTCTCCCAACCTGACCGAGACCGAGGCGCGAAGGGTGCTCGGATCGTTCCTCTTCACGGGCGACGACTCCCACAAGCCCGCCGGGGTGCTCTCGGGCGGCGAGAAGACTCGCCTCGCACTCGCGATGATCGTGGTCTCGGGCGCCAACGTGCTTCTGCTCGACGAGCCCACGAACAACCTCGACCCCGCGAGCCGGATCGAGATCCTGGATGCCCTGGCCAACTACGCGGGGGCGGTTGTGCTCGTGAGCCACGATGAGGGCGCCGTCGAGGCCCTGAACCCGGAGCGAGTGCTCATCCTGCCCGACGGCGTTGAGGACCACTGGAGTCCCGACTACGCGGACCTCATCACGCTGGCGTAAACCGACCTAGCGACGCCCTGCCCCATCAAGGAGGGCATCCTCGATCTCGTCGTCACTCGGCGTTCGCCGCGACCTGCGGGCTTCGCGGCGCTCCGCATCGCGCTGCACCCGCTCGTCCTCCGAGTTGACGACGCGGTACTCCTGGCGCAGCGCCCACCACAGCCCGATGAACGCGAGCAGCGCGAAGACGTACCACTGCAGCGCATAGGAGAGGTGGGGGCCCTCGTCTGGTTCCGGTTTGGGCGGAGTCACGAGGGTCTCGCGCGGCGCGGGGTCCTGCGACTCAACCGCGCCGAAGGCGCCCGTGTAGGTGGGCAGGTCCAGGCGCTCCGCGACCTCTGGCAGGTGGATCGTCGCGATCTGGTTGGTGCCGATGGGGGAGCTTCGTCCCGGGAGGATCGGCTCTCCCTCCTTCAAGCGAGCGATCACCGTCACCGGACCGTCGGGCGCCTCGGCGACCGAGTCGGGAGCGTCCTGGAGGTTGCCGGTCGGAACCCATCCACGGTTCACGACGAACACGGTTCCGTCGCCAAGCAGCAGGGGAGTCAGCACCTCGAAGCCCGGCGAGCCCCGGTAGGGACGGTTGCGCACGAGCACCTCCTCATCCTTGAGGTAGGTGCCGCTGAGTGTGACCGGCGTCCACTTCTGGCTCTCGTCGTAGGCGTCGAGCGTTTCCAGCGCGGAGGTGACGGGAACGGGTTCGCGCTCATAGTTGGACTCGACGAGGGCAATCGCATGCTGTGCTTCAGCGCGCCGGTCGAACTGCCAGTTGCCGAAGCCGCAGCTGGCGATCGCGAAGACGATGACGAGCGCCGTGTAGCCCGCCCATCGCCACGAGAGCACGAAGCGCCAGCCGCTCATCGGGTCTCCTCGAAGCGAACGGCCTCGACAGGGAAGTCCCGCGTAGCGAGGTAGTCGCGAAGGTACTCGACGTGATCCTCGCACGCCAGCCACACCTTCGTGCGTGACTCGTCATGGATACGCGGGTTGCGCCAGTTGACTGACCACCCGGCATCGGCACGGCAGCCGGCACGCGAGCACTGGGGGGCCTGTGGGCCCTGGTCCAACGAGATCACTGCTCTCCTTCACCGCGATAGAGCTCGACACTGCGGGGATCTGGAGCCTCGACCCCGCCGCGCACTCCCGTCGAGACATTCGCCACGACGACAGCGATATAGGGAAGCACGATCGCGCCGATCGCCGGGATCGCAATCCACCAACCTGGCACGACGAAGCACGCGAAGAGGCACACGACGCGAATGCTCATCGCGATCGTGTAGCGCAGCATCCGGCTCCTGCGGTCGTCATCCGGCGACGGCGGAAGGGATGTGATCGATTGGGGCTTTGCCATGAGGGTCTCGCTCTAGCCTACGACTAAGATCGTATGAGTTTGCCGGGTACCGGACCATGCCCGGCACGGATGCGTCGGCACATCTCCGACGCCGGCAGATCAAGGTGATGAGGGCAAGGATGACCAAGAGAACTGTGCTCGTGACGGGCGGCAACCGAGGCATCGGCTATGCGATCGCCGAGGAGTTCCTGGCACAGGGCCACAGGGTCGCCGTGACCGCGCGCTCGGGCGAGGGCCCCGAGGGTGCGTTGACGGTGCGAGCGGATGTCACCGACCCTGCGTCGATCGATGCCGCCTTCTCCCAGATCGAGGCCGAACTCGGGCCCGTCGAGGTCGTCATCGCGAATGCCGGCATCACTCGCGACACCCTCCTGATGCGGATGAGCGATGAGGACTTCACCTCGGTCGTTGACACGAACCTCACGGGTGCGTTCCGCGTCGTGAAGCGCGCCTCGAAGGGCATGCTCAAGGCCCGCTACGGCAGGATCGTGCTCGTCTCGAGCGTCGTCGGCCTCTACGGCGGCCCGGGGCAGGCCAACTACGCCGCCTCGAAGGCGGGCCTCGTCGGCCTTGCGCGCTCCGTCACGCGGGAGCTCGGCGCCAGGGGCATCACGGCCAACGTCGTCGCGCCCGGCTTCATCGAGACCGACATGACGGCGGAACTCCCGGCCGACACGCAGGCGCAGTACAAGGCGAGCATCCCGGCCGCCCGCTTCGCGTCGCCCCAAGAGGTCGCGCGCGTCATCGCCTGGGTCGCGAGCGACGATGCCGCCTACATCAGCGGAGCAGTGATTCCTGTCGACGGTGGCCTCGGGATGGGGCACTAGCCCGCTCGGCACTCCTCAGTCGGCGCCGAGCCCCAGAGCGCCGAGCACGAGGGAGAGGTCCCGCTCGTCGAGCACGAGGTCTGCCGCCTGGCGCACGGGCGCCTTGGCATCGAATGCGATCGAGAGCCCAGCGCGTTCCATCATCCGGAGGTCGTTGGCACCGTCCCCGACCGCGACGGTGCAACGCAGGGGTACTCCGGCATCCAGGGCCCATTCCGCGATGGCATCCGCCTTAGCCTCCGCGTGGATGACCTCGCCCAGCACTCGACCCGTCAGTACGCCATCGCGCGTCTCGAGCCGGTTGGCGCGGCAGTAGTCGAGGCCGAGCTCCGCGGCGAAGGGATCGACGATCTCGTGGAACCCTCCCGAGACGACCCCGATCTTCGCCCCCACGGCGTGGAGGCCCGCCACGAGCTCGGGCACACCCTTGGTGACCTCCACTCGGGCGCGGACGGTCTCGAAGGCTGCGGTCGAGAGGCCTTCGAGCGTCGCCACCCTCAGGCGGAGGCTCTCCGCGAAGTCGATCTCGCCGTTCATCGCCCGCGCTGTGACATCCGCCACGAGTTCCAGGCTGCCCGCCTCCTCAGCGAGCAGCTCGATCACCTCGTTCTCGATGAGGGTCGAGTCGACGTCGAGCACAACGAGAAAGGGCATGGGCGCATCCAAACGACGGGCGGCGCACCAGCGCCGGGATCAGGTGACGACGTGGACTCCCTTGCCGACGACCGTGATGCCCGAATCGGTGACGGTATAGCCGCGCGAGCGGTCAGCAGCGGCATCCACCCCCACTGTCGCACCCGGGTCGACAACGACTTCCTTGTCCAGAATAGCCCGCTGCACGACCGCTCCCTGCCCGATGCGCACGTGGTCGAAGACGATCGAGTCGACGACGCGGGCACCGGACTCGATCGTCGCCCACGGTCCCAGCACGCTGCGCTCGACATGTGCGCCCGACAGGAGCGACCCGAGTGAGACGATCGAGTCGATCGTCGTGCCGAGGTTGCCGGAGGCGTCGCGCACGAACTTCGCCGGGGGAGCGTTGAACTGCTGATTGAAGATCGGCCAGGCGCGGTTGTAGAGGTTGAAGACCGGCAACGCCGAGATGAGGTCCCGGTGTGCGTCGTAGTAGGAATCGATCGTTCCCACGTCGCGCCAGTAGTAGCGGTCGCGGTCCGTAGCCCCCGGCACCTCGTTGCGGATCAGGTCGTAGACGGCTGCGTCGCCTCGCGAGACGAAGTCGGGCACGATATCCCCGCCCATGTCGTGGTTCGACGAGGGCGTCTCGCCGTCACGCAGCACGGCATCCATCAGTACGTCGGCGTCGAAGACGTAGTTGCCCATCGACGCGAGCACCTCGTTGGGGGAGTCGGGCAGGCCGACCGGCTCCTGCGGCTTCTCATGGAAGGCATGGATGCGGGTGGGGTCGTCCTTCTCCACCTCGATGACGCCGAACTGGTTCGCGAGGGAGATCGGCTGGCGGATCGCGGCGACCGTCACCCCGGCACCGGACTCGATGTGCGCGTCGATCATCTGGCTGAAGTCCATGCGGTAGACGTGGTCGGCACCGACC
>JADGMW010000002.1_pt1 | contig 112882 bp, 111 predicted proteins | sample 8641801 | NCBI WGS metagenome assembly JADGMW01 (sample SAMN16272018, study PRJNA661076) | feces metagenome | isolation source: fecal sample from diarrhoea affected cattle A | host: Bos taurus | place: South Africa: Lokaleng Village, Mahikeng | collected 2019-09
GCATCCGTACCGGCGAAACCGATACCGACGCGATCTAAGCAAGCCCTCCGAACCCACCCCGCCCCAGGAGTAACACACGATGACTCTGCGAAAAATCGCAGGGCTAGGCGCCCTGTTGTCTGTAATAACCCCTTCCGTGGCCCTGGCCCAAGAGGCCACGCTCGATTCCGGTGACACGGCGTGGATGCTCACCTCCACTGCCCTGGTACTGTTCATGACCATCCCGGGCCTGGCCCTGTTCTATGCGGGCATGGTGCGCTCGAAGAACATCCTGTCGGTGATGATGCAATGCTTCGCGATCACCGGCCTGATGAGCATTCTCTGGTTCGCCTACGGTTACAGCCTGGCATTCAGCACCACCGGCATGGAAGCTGGGGTGATCAACTTCAACTCCTTCGTGGGCAGCCTGGACAATGCCTTCCTGGCCAACCTGACCAAGGACAGCCTGGTCGGCGCCTTCCCGGAAAGCGTATTCATCACCTTCCAGATGACCTTCGCAATCATCACTCCAGCGTTGATCGTTGGCGCCTTCGCTGAGCGTATGAAGTTCTCCGCCATGCTGATCTTCATGGCCGTATGGTTCACCTTGGTCTACGCGCCTATGGCGCACATGGTATGGGGCGGCGACGGCGCCCTGCTGTGGGATGAAGGCGTGATCGACTTCGCCGGGGGCACCGTGGTGCACATCAACGCCGGTATCGCTGGCCTGGTGGCGTGCCTGATGCTGGGCCGCCGCAAGGGCTTCCCGACCACGCCGATGGCACCGCACAACTTGGGTTACACCCTGATGGGCGCGGCCATGCTGTGGATTGGCTGGTTCGGTTTCAATGCCGGCTCTGCCGCTGCTGCTGACGACACAGCTGGCATGGCCATGCTGGTCACCCAGATTGCCACCGCCGCTGCCGCACTGTCCTGGATGTTTGCCGAGTGGATCACGCACCGCAAACCCAGCGCTCTGGGGATCGCATCCGGTGTGGTTGCTGGCCTGGTGGCCATTACCCCGGCTGCCGGTGCAGTGGGCCCGGTCGGCGCACTGGTGATTGGTCTGGCTTCCGGTGTGATCTGCTTCTTCTGTGCCACCAGCCTCAAGCGCAAGTTGGGCTACGACGACTCTCTGGACGTGTTCGGCGTGCACTGTGTCGGCGGTATCGTGGGTGCGATCCTGGTTGGCGCGTTCGGCGCCCCGGCCCTGGGCGGCTTCGGTGAGTTCGAAAGCATCGCCACCCAGTTGTGGATCCAGACTGAAAGCGTTGTCTTCACCGTGGTCTACACCGCCGTTCTTACCTACCTCATTCTCAAGGTGATCGATGTGGTGATGGGGCTGCGTGTCAGCGACGAGGAGGAGACTGTCGGCCTCGACCTCAGCCTGCACAACGAGCGCGGCTACAACCTGTAAACGACAGCACGCAATAGACACGCCCCAGCCTTCGCACGAGGCTGGGGCGTGTTGCTTTTCGCACTCGCGATTTGCTCCGCTAACGCGCCGCGTTGGCCAGTTTAAATCTCAGTCAAACCGACTCTTTGCTTTTTCTGACACCGCGTTAGAATGCGCGCGAAAAGGTGCTGAGCAGCGATTTTTGACATGTGGCAGCAGACGATCATTACCCTGCGACCCCGCCCACGAGGTTTCCATCTGGTGACCGACGAGCTGCTTGCCGGTCTGCCGGAACTGGCCTCATGTCGCGTGGGTCTGTTGCACCTCTGGTTGCGCCACACCTCGGCCTCGCTAACCGTGAATGAGAACGCCGACCCCGCGGTACGTCGCGATTTCGAGCGCTTCTTCAACCGCCTGGTGCCCCAAGGTGAGCGCGGTTATGAACATGATGATGAAGGGCCGGACGATCTACCGGCGCACTTCAAAGCCAGCCTGCTGGGCTGTCAGCTGAGCCTGCCGGTCAACGCCGGACGCTTGCAGCTGGGCACCTGGCAAGGGGTCTATCTCGGCGAACATCGCGATCATGGCGGAGTACGGCAGGTAGTGGCCACGCTGCACGGTGAAGGTTTTTGAATTTTTTCCTCGCGGGTCGATAAATTCCGCGACTGGTCTATAACTAATCAGCTTCGAGCAGACATGAGGTGAATATGAGTGACGATGATCTCGAACAAGACGAACTGGAAACCACCGATGAGGATGACGGCGAGGAGCTGGCAACCGCAGACGAAGAGGATGACGGCGATAGTGATGTAGACGTTGTCACCCCGGTAGGCAAGAAGGCCAGACCTGCTGCCGAGCCGGAGGAACTACTCAATGTGGAGGCCAAGCAAAAAGAGCGTGATGCATTGGCCCGTGCCATGGAAGAGTTCCTGGCTCGTGGTGGCAAGGTTCAGGAAGTCGAGCCGAACGTCGTTGCCGATCCGCCCAAAAAACCGGACAGCAAATACGGCAGCCGCCCGATCTGATCGCGCCGGTTGTTAATTGAAAAAACCGCCTCTTATGGGGCGGTTTTTTTATGCGCACGACGCTCTCTGCAGGCTGGCGAGCCCTTCGGGCTATGCGTGCCAGGCGCTCAGCACAGCGGGTAGCTCGGCCAGGCTGCAGATTTGCGCATCGGGTGCTGGCGCGCCGGCCCAGGTTTTTGCGCCTGGATTGAACCAGATTGCCCGCAATCCGGCTGCCTTGGCGCCGCCGATGTCATCGACAGGGTGGTCGCCGACATGCACGGCTTCATGGGGCTGCACGCCGCCACGCTTGAGAGCTTCGTGAAATGGACGGGGATCGGGTTTTCCCACGCCCAGGTCTTCGGCACACAGCGCAAACTGAAAGTAGTCGGCCAGACCCAGGCGGCTGACATCGGCATTGCCATTGGTCAGGACGGCCAAGCGGTAACGGTTGGCCAGCACTTCCAGCGTCGGCTGGACCTCGGGAAACAGGGTGATCTTATGGCGGGCGGCGAGGAAAACCTCAAACCCCTCTTCGGCAAGCGCGGCAGCCTCTGCGGCTGTGTAGCCTGCGTCAATCAGAGCGTGAGCCAGAATACGTCGGCGCAATTCACTGATGCGGTGCTTGAGCGCAGGCTCTTTTTCCAGCAGCGCAGCGCGGATCTGCCATAAGTGCTCGATCGGCATCTCACCCAGGTGCTGTGTCTGCCGGGTTAGCCAGTCACGCAGCGCGGCCTCGGCGCTGAGCAGAACGGGCGCCACATCCCACAAGGTGTCGTCGAGGTCGAACGTGATCAACTGGATGGCCATGGGCTGTCTGCTGGGCTCCTAGCGTACCGAACGCAGCGGCGTGCCGAAACGCGGCAGTACGCGGGCGAGTATTTCCGCGATGTAACCGAGAAACAGTGTGCCCAGGGAGCTTTTGTAGTGTTGCGGGTCGGGACTGCCGATGGCCAGGACGCCGAGCTGGCCCTGTGGGCCGAGGCCGACCACGGCGGCGGAGCCGATTTGCGCCCCGTCTTCACCAAACAGAAAGGCCAGTTCGCCCTGGCGCAAGGCGCCACAGGTGGCCTTGCCGTTCCCGAGCAAGCCGCCGATGGTTTTCTGCGCTTCGCTGAGGCTTGCCGTGCGGCCGACTTCGCTGGGGTTGTCGCGAAACAGCACCAGGCTCACATAAGGCACCAGAAAATCATGGCGCAGGCTGTCTTCGGTAGTGCTTACCACTTCTTCCAGACCGCTGGCGTCGAGCAAGGAAAGAATCAGGCGACGCGACTTGTCGAACAGGCGGTCATTGTCGCGCGCCACGTCCATTAGTTGGCTGAGCCGCTGGCGCAATTCGATGTTGCGCTCGCGCAACAGCTTGACCTGACGTTCGACCAGCGAGACGGCATGGCCGGATTGGTGGGGAATGCGCAGCTCGGGAATCAACTCGTCGTGGTCGACGAAAAATTCCGGGTGTTGGCGCAGATAAGCAGCCACGGCGGCGGCGTCGAGGGTGGGTTCGGTCATAGACGGATTTGTCCTTCGTAAACGCGAACGGCGGGTCCGGTCATGATAACCGGGCGACCGGAACCGGCCCATTCAATGGACAGACGGCCGCCGGGCAATTCGATCTGCACCGGCGAGTCCAGCCAGCCCTGGCGGATCGCCGCTACCGCAGCGGCGCAGGCGCCGGTGCCGCAGGCCTGGGTCTCTCCCGCGCCCCGTTCCCAGACGCGCAGGCGCGCCTGGTGGCGATCAATGATCTGCAAGAAGCCAACGTTGACGCGTTGCGGAAAGCGCGGATGGTGCTCAAGGCGTGGGCCCAGCTCATGCACCGGCGCGCTGTCGACATTGTCAACGCGCAGCACGGCATGGGGATTGCCCATGGATACTGCGGCCAATTCAACCTGGCGGCCATCCAGATCGATCGCATAACTCGGCGCCTCGGCCTCGGCCTGAAAGGGAATCTGCGCCGGCGCTAGGCGCGGCGGTCCCATGTTCACGCTGACTTGCCCGTCATTGCGAATGCTCAGTTCGATGATGCCGCTCTTGGTTTCCACGCGAATGGTTTTCTTGGTGGTCAGGCGCTTGTCGAGCACGAAACGCGCGAAACAGCGCGCCCCGTTGCCGCACTGCTCCACTTCCGAGCCGTCTGCGTTAAAGATGCGGTAGCGAAAGTCCACGTCCGGATTGTTCGGCGGCTCAACGATCAACAGCTGATCGAAACCGACGCCGGTATGCCGGTTACCCCAGGCTTTGGCGTGCTTGGGTTGGATATGCGCGTGCTGGCTGATCAGGTCGAGGACCATGAAATCGTTGCCCAGGCCGTGCATCTTGGTGAAACGCAAAAGCATGGGGCATCCTCAGTCCGGCAACAGGCTTTCGCCGGCGTAGAGTTCGGCGAGCGTCTCGCGGCGGCGTACTTCGTAAACCTGTTCGCCATCCACCAGCACTTCGGCGGCGCGGCCCCGAGTGTTGTAGTTGGAGCTCATGACGAAACCATAGGCACCGGCCGAGCGCACAGCCAGCAGGTCGCCTTCCGCCAAGGCCAGCTCGCGATCCTTACCGAGGAAGTCACCGGTTTCGCAGATCGGGCCGACGATGTCATAGGGTCGGGTCGTGGCATCGCGTGGCTGAACCGGCACGATGTCCATCCAGGCCTGGTACAGCGCCGGGCGGATCAGGTCGTTCATCGCCGCATCGACGATGGCGAAATCCTTGTGCTCGGTGTGCTTGAGGTATTCCACGCGAGTCAGTAACACACCGGCATTGGCGACGATCGAACGGCCCGGCTCGAACACCAGGGCCAGGTCGCGCCCGGCGATGCGCTCACGGACCTTGGCAATGTAATCGCCGGCCAACGGCGGTTGTTCGTCGCGGTATTGCACGCCCAGGCCGCCACCCAGGTCGAGGTGCTTGATATGGATGCCGCGCTCGGCGAGGCGGTCGACCAGTACCAGCAGGCGCTCGAGGGCGTCGAGAAAGGGTGCCAGGGTGGTCAGTTGTGAACCGATATGGCAATCGACGCCGATCACGTGCAGGTGGGACAGTTCGGCGGCGCGGGCATAGACCGCTTCGGCCTGCTCGATGTCGATGCCGAACTTGTTTTCCTTGAGCCCGGTGGAGATGTACGGGTGGGTGCCGGCGTCCACGTCAGGATTGACGCGCAACGACACCGGTGCCTTCACGTCCAGTTCGGCGGCCACCTGTTGCAGGCGCTCCAGCTCGTCAACCGATTCCACGTTGAAACAGTGCACGCCGACTTGCAAGGCGCGGCGCATGTCGTCGCGACTCTTGCCGACGCCGGAGAACACGATCTTGCCGGGCTCGCCCCCCGCGGCCAACACGCGTTCCAGTTCACCGCGCGAGACGATGTCGAAACCGGCGCCCAGTCGCGCCAGTACATTCAACACGCCCAGATTGGAGTTGGCCTTCACCGCAAAGCAGACCAGATGCGGCATGCCCCTCAGGGCATCGGCGTAGGCACGATACTGGGCTTCGATATGGGCACGGGAATAGACGTAGGTGGGGGTGTCAAAACGCTCGGCGATGGCGGACAGCGCCACGCCTTCCGCGAACAGTGCGCCGTCGCGGTACTCGAAGGGTTGCATGCGGGCCTCCTGGGGCAACCTGGGGCGCCCACAGAGGACGGGCGCGCCGGTTTTTTAGAATTCGAAACGGTCTTTGCTGTGTCCGGCGCTTTCATCATCCGGGTGGTACAGCGGACCTTTCTGACCGCAGGCACTGAGACCAACGCTGAGCACGAAGAGCGCAAGGAGCGGGAGCAACAGGCGCTTCATGGCGAAAATCCTTGTAAAAGCGGTAATTGCGCTGGAGTATACCGGCCCCCCGGCGGCTTGCCTATGCGCCACGCCACCCGTATAGCGGGCCTTGGCCGCCTTTTTTGATGTAACTTGTCCGGCTATCCTGCAGCTCGTCCCCCTTACCGGACGGGATGAAATCCATCCGTGCCTGCCAGACCATGAGGAATTCCATGAGCCTTAGCGAAGCCCGTTTTCACGACCTGATTGATGCTGTGCAACAGGAGATCGAGGATGTCTTCGACGACAGCGGCCTGGATGTCGACCTGGAAAATTCGGCCGGCGTACTGACCGTGCGTTTCGAGAACGGCAGCCAGTTGATACTGAGTCGCCAGGAGCCGCTGCGCCAGTTGTGGGTCGCCGCGCGCTCCGGCGGTTTTCATTTCGACTACGATGAATCCAGCGAGCGATGGATTTGCGACTCCAGTGATGAGCCCCTGGGCGAATTACTGGCGCGGGTGACCCATGAACAGGCCGGCGAAGCACTGGAATTCGAAGAGCTCTGAGAGGCGCATCCCCAGCGGTAGCGCCGCCCTCTTGCTTATTTGCTTGGCTATGATAGGGTCAATGCCGGTACGCAAAACCCCGCCTTCGGGCGGGGTTTTTGTTTTTTCGCATTCGCCAAACACACTACAAGGAGTCACCGACAGGCCATGAGCAGCGCACCTTCGATTACCGTCACCCGTCTCGACATGCAGCGTCTTGAGCAACTGCTCGACAGTCTGGATGAGTACACCCCGGCCGCCGAGGCGCTGGAGGCTGAATTGTCGCGTGCTCTCGTCGTCGGGCACGAAGAAGTTCCTGCGGGCGTGGTCACCATGAACTCTCGCGTGCATTGCCGCGATGACGCCAGCGGCAAGGACTATCACCTGACCCTGGTCTACCCCAAGGACGTCGGCGCTGGCGAAGGTCGCGTCTCGGTCCTGGCCCCGGTGGGCAGCGCGCTGCTGGGGTTGTCCGTCGGTCAGCAGATCGACTGGCCGGGCCCGGGCGGAAAACCGCTCAAACTAGTCCTGTTGGCGGTGGAATACCAGCCGGAAGCGGCGGGCGACTTCCAGCTGTAAGCGCTGCAGCATGGCCGCCGTGCGTCCCCTGCCGGTGGTCGGATAAAACCCGGGCGTGTTCGACACCCCGGGTTGACCTGAAAACAATCACCAACCGGTGACACGCGGCAGAATTCCACACCCGTATGGCTGCGCCCCGCAACGGTGCGCTGAGTTTGCTGGTGGTTCAATACTCGCGCACCTTTGCTCAACATCCGGCCTCAAATACCTCTGCCAAGGCATTCTGTGAATCCGCAACTGCAAGCGGTATCCGGCCTCGAGCGCTATGGACTTCTGCTTGCCGCTCTGAGCGTTTGCTCGATCTGCTGTTTGTATTCCAGATAGTGGAAGGTTTGCTCTGTCCCGGGTTCGAACAGACCGGACAGCTCCAGTGCGTCCAGATGGAGCCCGTTGCGGGCTCTGGACGAGCGGGTCCAGTACTGGCTCAGGGCGCGGTAGACGCCATGGCGGCCCAGCTCGGCCTGATGGAATGCGTGGTGGCCACAGTAAAGGCTGATGCTGCTGTCCCCCGAAGGCGTGCGCGCGAGGCAGGCGCGCAGCAGCGGAGCGCCGGCCGGCTCCGGCGGGGATTTTTGCCGGAGCAGCTCACGGGCCGGCGAGGGCGCGACGGGCAGTAGCTGGTAGTAACGTAGCGTAAGCGGAGCCGCCAGCGGATGGGCTGCTTCGCTTGGTTGCTGACGATGGTGCAGCAGCCGAGTAAGAAAGCCATGCAGGGGCAGCAGGGCGGATTCATCGTGACCTGGCAAGCGTTGCCGCCAGAGCGAATTGCGCTCATCAAGCACGTAAAGCTGCACGTTCCGTTCGCCGAGCTGATAGAACACTTGAATGCAGTTGGGTTCGGCTGCGCGCAGGATCAGCGCCAGTGGATGCCCAGGCAACGCCTGGGGGTCGAGGTGCAGCGGACTGTAATGCGGGTGTGGACGTGCCAGGGCGGTCTGCAGGGTTGGCAGGTCCCTCAGCGGCTGGCGGACGAGCCTGCCGTCCTGACTCTGCAACAGGTGGTAGTTTTCACCGAGTTGCAGCACAAAGCGCTGCCTATCGTCGGCGAGCACGCGTGTCGCCTGCCCGAAGAGTTCTTCAAGACGCCGGCAGATTGCCGTGGCACGGTTGCGGTTGAAACAGCGTACCGCGAGTGTCGGGTGACGCTTATCGCGTCCCGTGATGAGCAACTCTTGCAGGCAGTCAATCAGGCTCAGGGGACCTTCGTAGCGCTTGAAATGCACCTCGTTCCAGCTGCTGATACTGACCAGATCCAGGCTCTGCACCAGATTGAGATGGGCGCCGGAATAGTCCAGCACATCGCTGCGACCACTGGCCAGTTGCGCGCTGGACAGGGTCTTGAGAGGGTCGAGACCTACGTTAACCAGGATCAGGAGCGTAACCGGCCTGCTGGGTTGTAGCATGGCCTCTTCGCTGACCGGCGCCTGCGCGCCAGGCAACGTTTGCAGCAGGCTGCTGCGCAGGCCTTGCAGTTCAAAATCGAAGAGCTCGCTGCGTCCTGGATGCAGTGTCAGCCGGCTCGCCCCGTCGATAATGCCGTTGCGGATCGCCCAGACAAGTAGCTCTGCCAGGCTGGGGGCTTGCTTGAGCGGAACAATGTCCTGGCACTGACGCAGACTCAGGCTGCCGCCATGCAGCGCCCAGTGGTCATGGTCCACCTGCTGTACGGTCAAATGACCTTCCGTCAGGTTAGGTGCAATGCCAGGGTTGAGGGTTTCGATCTTGCCGGGTGCGCGGGCAAAGACAACCCGCAGCCGTCGCCCGAGAATCGCCAGGTCGCGCTGGCTGAGCGGGTGGCTTGCCAGTTGCGCGCGGGCGAACTGTTGCAGGCTGCGATAGCTTTTGACCAGGCCGGCGGCCAGTAGGCGCAGTTCCTCGTTGACTTGACGCAGCTTCCACTGCGGGCGGTTGTCGAGGTTCAGCAGCAGGCGCTCGTCCCAGTCCCAAGTAGCGCACAGACGCTGCAGCAGCTGGCGTTGCCAGCTCTTGCGCTGCGCGGTGACCGGCCGGCTGAGGGGGCGATTGATCTTCAGGTACAGGCAACGGCGCATCAGGGCGATGCGGGGTTGGTCGTTGAGGTTGAGCAAGTAACCTTCAAGGCGGCGGTACAGGAGCACGTAAGGGTCTAGTTCATTGAGATCCAGACTGCCGGCGAACACGGCACGCTTAAAATCCAGGGCCAGGCAGTCGCCGTGTGGAAACTCGCTGGCATAGGCTTCGTTAAGCAGCAATTTGAGCGTCGATTTGTAGGGCGACTCGATGCATTTGTATAGCTGCCACAGGCCGGCACCAAGGAATTCATTCGCGGGAATCTGTCCAAGATGTCCCAGCTCCAGGTGTTCCTCGGCGCGCAGCAGGCCGCGTGCTTGCAAGGCGCCTACATAGGCCAGGTAGTGATTTTCATGCTCGGCGGGTACCAGCCACCAGGTGGGCGTCCGCCCGGCCAACCAAATGGCGGTGCGGTAAAACTCGTCGAGCAGCAGGTAGTGCTGGCTGCTGCCGCAATCCTCGCCGCCCAGTTCGGCATCACGCTGGCCACTGGCGAAGCGCGGCGGGTCAACGAGGAAAATATGCAGCTCGGCGCCTTGGCTGGCGGCCCAGGTCTCCAGCAGCGTGGCCTTGCGCCGCAACTCGGTCAGCTCGCTGTCACTTAATTGCGGGTCGTGGCACAGCCACAGGTCCATATCGCTCTGCTCGGCCTGCGCCAGGGTGCCCAGGCTGCCCATCAGGAACAGACCCTGCAGGGGCATTGGGCCATGCGGGTCGGGTTTGCGGTAGCGGAACGAGCGCGCCACGGCCTGGGCTTCGGCCAGCAGCACAGGTGTCGGGTTATAACTGCTCAGCCCGGCCGGGGTGGTGACCGAGACATAACCGGGCAGCGCGGGATGATTGGTGTGAAACAGCAGAGGCAGCAGGCGCAGTACCCGCTGTTGGCGCGTGGGAAGCAGCTGCAAGGCTCGTTCGAGGCGGCCTTGGTTTACCTGCAAAAAGCGTTGACGTAGCTGCCGAAGCGCCCGGCGGTCAAACTTTGGTGAGAGTTCAACAGGGTCGGGCGTTACATCGACAGGGTCTTTCGACAGCATGATGTCCTGGCTGGCCGTTTTGAGGGCAAGCCAGAGATATCGGCCAGTGGTGCGAAACGTTGAGCGTGTGAGTCCCGCTTAGGCGGTGGGTGGGGTGAGAATGGTCAGTACGCTCTGGGCATGCCGTGCCGCCTCCAGCCCCAGGCTGGTCAGGTAACCGCCATCGTGCAGGGTGGTCAGGCCTTTCTCGTGCAGGCGGCGAGCGGCAGCAATCGTTGCGGCTTCTGCGCTGTTATGAATTTTCAAGCCTTCCAGGCTGTTGGCCAGGTTGAACTGGTTGAGCAACTCAAGTTCGGCGATCACATCGGCGGTGTAGGTCATGGTGACTCCCTGGGATGAAAAAAGCGCTGCCGTCTGGCGGCCTGTCGATCGACAGTAAAGCCCATTGTCCTGGCCAATCACCAGGGTTATTCGTGGCTGTCCTCGCCTGGCAGGCTGGGCAGTGCACGCAAGGCCGACTCGTAGCCGGCCTGATCGAAGGGGCGATCGTCGCGCAGCATCGCGTTGATTTCCTCGGCCAGTACCAGCGCCATCAGGTGCAGGATCTCCTCTCGCTCATACCCAACCAGGGTCAGTTTGTTGAGCGTGGCGCGTACCGCGGGAGGCTCACCGCTTTCCAGCTGGTTCTCGATGGCTTGGATCAATGTCTGTTGGGCGAAGGATTCCTCTTCGCTTTCGTCATGGTCGCTCATGGGATCACCTTGTTTAGCGTGCGGGTATTTTGGCACGGTTTGCCGCACGGAGCATTCAGCGCATCGATACACCTGGGCAGCGGCTCCGAGCCCGTCTATAACCTCTGCTTCAATTGTCCGGCTTGGAGATTTCTCATGCTCAGTCTGCACGGTTTCGCGGTCAGCAACTACTTCAATATGGTCAAGCTGGCCTTGCTGGAAAAAGGCCTGCCGTTCGAGGAAGTCACCGTTTTCAATACGCGCAGCGAAGCGTTTCTGGCCAGCAGCCCGCGAGGCAAGGTGCCGGTATTGCAGACCGATGCGGGCTTTATCAGCGAGACCAGTGCCATTCTCGACTATCTGGAAGACCATGGTGAGGGACGGCCTTTGTTACCAGCCGAACCCTATGCCCGTGCCCAGGTGCGGGCCTTGATGAGAGAAATTGAGCTGTACATCGAGTTGCCGGCCCGGGCCTGCTACCCGGAAGCATTCTTTGGCGCACAGGTCGACGAGGCGATCAAGGCCAAAGCCCGTGGTGAGTTGCTCGGCGGCATTGCCGCGCTCAAGCGTCACGGGCGTTTTGCGCCCTATGTAGCCGGTGCGGAGTTCAGCCTGGCGGATATCTATTTGCTGTACAGCCTGGACCTGGCCTGCGAGGTGGCGCGCAAACTGTTTGGCCTCGACCTGCTGGCCGACTTTCCGGCCGCCACCGAGCTGCTTGCCCGGCTCAAGCAGAATCCCCATGTGCAACGCGTGGCCGCTGATCGGGAGGCGCAGATGCCGGCGTTCCTGGCCATGGTGAAAAGTCAGCGTCAGGCCTGATTACTGCGCGTCCCTCGCCAGTGTTGCGGTCACTTCTGCCAGGCACAGAAGCAGCCGCTGGCCAGGGTTTGCGTGGCGAGTACCGGACGGCCCTGTAGCAGCGCATCGAGAATCGGCTCGATAAAGCTGTTGGCGGAGGTGCACACCGCGCCTTCGCTGTAAGGGCCAAAGTAGGCAAGCGAGCCTTGTTGATCCCAGATTGCGACGGCAGGGCTGGCCGGCAAACCCTCGGCGCCGGCAAGCGTCGCCAAAGGTTGCAGGCTGGCCAGCGGAGCAGGCAGCTGGCCTCGACTGCCGGGCCTTTGCAGCGCATAGAACACCACATGCGCCTGGTCTTGATAGCGTTCCAGCAGCTCGGCCAGATGCTGCTGATTGCCGACATTGCATGGACAGGCCGGATCCCAGAAATGCACCACGCGGATGGGCCCGGGCCCGGCAAGTGCAGTCGGCAGCTGCAATTGCTGGCCGCTGAACAGCGTGGTCTGGTTGTCGAAGGGGCGCAGATACTGGCCCTGATACCACCAGAAGGCCCATGCCATGGCGAAGAGCCAGAGGACGGCGAGCAGCCAGGCGAGCACGGTCTTGCGAGTGGGAGACATGGTCAGGGGCGGGGTGAACTAAAGGACGTATAGCTTGCCATGGAGCAGGGCCTGGCAGTATACCAATGGGCCAGAGTGGCGCGGCCCATCCGCTGCTCTTTGCGTCTGACCTTGGTAAAAAACCCATGATTGATGTCTTCCAGCCTGAACTTCTGCGTGCCGCTCTGCGACCCTTGGCCGCGGAGCAGGACGAGTCGCCGCAATCGCTGGCGTATCGCAGTTTCTATGGTCTGGACCTGGCCCATCCTGACGTCAGCACCCGGCTCGGCACTGTGCGTGCAGGGCCTTATCGGCTGGCGGTGCAAGCCTGGTGGCCACCGCGGGCCGAGGGCAGCGTGCTGTTGCTACACGGCTATTACGACCACATGGGCCTGTATCGGCATGTGATCGATTGGGCGTTGCGGATGAATTTCGCCGTGCTGAGCTGCGACCTGCCCGGTCACGGGCTGTCCAGCGGACCGCGCGCCAGCATCGGTGACTTCGGCGAATACCAGAGTGCTCTGCATGCTCTGTTCAGCCAGGCCGAAGCCCTGGCGATGCCTCGCCCCTGGCACCTGTGCGGACAGAGCACTGGGGCCGCAATTTTGATCGATCACCTGCTGCATGCCCGGCGGCGTCCCGAACTGGGTGAAACCATCCTGCTGGCCCCCTTGGTGCGCCCGCGTTCCTGGGGCTGGTCACAGCTGAGCTACCATCTGGCAAGGCCCTTTGTGGATTCGATACCCCGCCGTTTCAGTGTCAATTCCGGCGATCAGCAGTTCATCGATTTCGTGCACACTCGTGATCCGCTGCAGCCACGGGTCTTGCCGACCGCCTGGGTCGGCGCGCTGGCGCGCTGGATTCCGCGTATCGAAGGTGCCTCGCGCAGCGCCTACAGCCCGCTGATCGTGCAGGGCGAAGAGGACATGACGGTGGATTGGCGACACAATCTGGATGTCCTGCAAGACAAATTCAGCCAACCGCGCACCTTGTTATTACGCGATGCCCGCCATCATTTGGCCAATGAACGGGAGTCGGTGCGCGAGCAGTACTTTTCTTTTTTACGTGAGCATCTGGGGTGAGGCACCGCCTGATCGGCGGCGCGTGCAACGTCAGGGGTTAGAGTGGCTGAAGCTCCTCAGTACCTTGTCCCACCGCCAGGGCTGCGCGCAGCGCGGCCAGGGCAGCCTGATAATACGCCTGGCCGGCGGGTGAATCGGCAAATGCCACGAAGGCGCTCAGTTCCTGCTCGGATAGGTCGCGATAGACGTGCAGCAGCGTGTTGTCGAGATTGGTTTCAATCTGGCGCATCAGCCGCTGGCGCTGGGTATTGAGCAGTCCGCGGGTCTGGGCATTGCCGAACGGCAGGCCGGGAATCATCTGGCTGAGACTGTCAGCGGCGACTCCTGCCAGCGCCAGGCTGACTTCCGCGCCGGCCTCGCTGGCGGGCAAGGCCTGGGCAAGGCGCTGGATCAGCGCCCGGCGGCTGTCCGTAACGGAGGGCAGCGGCATGCCCTTGGCATAGCGCTGCAAGGCGGCTTTGCTGGAGGCCTCGACTTCGGCGGCGACGATCTTGCGCCCCAGGGGGCTGGTGAAAAATTGCAGTGCCGGTTGCGGGTCGGCGAGTTGCTGGCGCAGGGTCGCCAGGGCCCGGTTGTCCATGGCAGCAGGTTGGAAACGGCGATTGCTGTTTTCCACCAAGGCGGCAAACACCGCCGGTGGCAGGCTGCTGCGATAGCGCTGCTGTGCCACGCTCAGGGCATCATGGAAATGGGCGCGTTGTTGCGGCCAGCCGCCCGCCTGGTACAGGCGAGCATGGTCATCGGCGAAAGCAGGCAGGCTGAGCAGGGCCAGACACAGGCCAAGGAAAAAGTGCATGGGAACTCCAGTCATGCGGGTAGTAATCAAATGGATTGGTGAAGGGAAGGTAAAAGGAGAGAACGAGCATGGCGAATACACCTCGTCCGTCGTTACACAAGTCACTATGCGCAGGCATTTGCGCCACTCTAGAATGCCCGCTCCTCCACCCTTCTGGTGACTCTTCCTTGCTGGCGCCTATTATCGACGACCTCGTGACTCACGGCTGGTCGCAACAGCCCGTGTTCCTTCCGCAGACTCTGACCGCTGAACTGGCGCAAGAGTGCCGTACCCGTAACGCCGCCGGCGAATTGGCGCCAGCGGCCATTGGCCGGGGCGGCGGGCAGATCGTCAACGAAGGGATCCGCAACGACCATATTCTATGGCTGGAAGCGGGGCAATCGGCAGCGGGCGATCAGTATCTGGCATTGCTCGATGAGTTGCGCCAGGCGCTCAATAGGGAATTGTTTCTTGGCCTGGAGGAGCTGGAGTGTCACTTCGCGCTCTATCCGCCGGGTGGCTATTACCTGCGTCACCTGGACCGCTTTCGCGATGATGACTGCCGCACGGTGACTGTCGTGGCCTATCTCAACGAGGCTGACTGGTTGCCTGAGCATGGCGGTGCCTTGCGGTTGCATTTGCCGGATGGCCCACGGGACGTGGTGCCGATGGGCGGGACGCTGATCTGCTTCATGTCCGACCGGATCGAGCATGAGGTGTTACCTGCCACACGGCCGCGATTGTCACTGGCGGGCTGGTTTCGTCGCCGGCCGCTGTAGCCGGCGGCGCAATTTCAACCCGTTTTAGGCAGAGGGGGTCTTGTGGAAAAGATTCTGGTCAGCGCCTGTCTGCTCGGGCAGCGGGTGCGCTACGACGGTGGCAGCCACGGCCCTTTTGATTTGTTGCGGCAGTGGCAGGCCGAAGGGCGACTGGTTGCGTTGTGTCCGGAAGTCAGCGGCGGCTTGCCGACGCCACGTCCGCCCGCGGAAATTCCGGGCGGGCAGGGCGCAGCGGTGCTGGATGGCCGTGTGGCGGTGGTCACGGTGGGTGGCGCTGATGTCAGCGCCGCCTTTCTGGCAGGTGCGCAGGCTGCCTTGCGGTTGGTGCGCGAACACGGCCTGCGCCTGGCGGTGCTCAAGGCGCGTAGCCCGTCCTGTGGCAATCAACAGAACTATGACGGCAGTTTCAGCGGCACGCTGGTCGATGGCGAAGGTGTCACGGCCGCCGCGCTGCGTCGCGCCGGTCTGCAGGTGTTCAACGAGCAGCAACTAGACGCGGCGGCTGAGGCGTTGCGGCAGCTCGAATTTGACCCGAATGCAAGGCGTAACCTGCGGGGCTGACGGCAGCGAGACGGTGTGACCAGAAACGAAAAAGGGAGGCTATTGGCCTCCCTTTTCTATCCGCTGCGCGCGCTTAGAACAGTACGCGGCTACGGATGGTGCCCTTCACGTCGTGCAGCTTTTGCAGCGCCAGATCGGAGTAGGCGGCGTCGACGTCGATCACCACGTAGCCGACTGATTCGTTGGTCTGCAGGAACTGGCCGGAGATGTTGATGCCGTTCTCGGCGAACACCGTGTTGATCTCGCTCATCACGCCGGGAATGTTCTGGTGGATGTGCAGCAGGCGATGCTTGCCCGGGTGCGACGGCAGGGCCACTTCGGGGAAGTTGACCGAGGACACCGAGGTGCCGTTGTCGCTGTACTTGACCAGCTTCTCGGCGACTTCCAAACCGATGTTGGCTTGGGCTTCAGCAGTGGAGCCACCGATGTGCGGCGTCAGAATGACCTTGTCCAGGCCGCGCAGCGGGCTGACGAATTCCTCGTTGTTGGAGCGTGGCTCCACCGGGAACACGTCAATGGCGGCGCCGATCAGGTGCTCGTCTTCGATGGCCTTGGCCAGCGGCTCGATTTCCACCACGGTGCCGCGCGAGGCGTTGATCAGGATGCCGCCCTTCTTCATGGCGCGGATTTCCGCTTCGCCAATCATCCACTGGGTGGAAGGCAGTTCCGGTACGTGCAGGGAGACGATGTCGCAGTGGCCCAGCAGTTCGTGCAGGTTGCCGATCTGTGTGGCGTTGCCCAGCGGCAGCTTGGTCACCACGTCATAGAAGAAGACCTGCATGCCCAGCGCTTCAGCCAGCACCGACAGTTGGGTGCCAATCGAGCCGTAGCCGACAATGCCCAGCTTCTTGCCGCGGATCTCGAAGGAGTTGGCCGCCGACTTGATCCAGCCGCCGCGGTGGCAAACCGCGTTCTTTTCCGGAATGCCGCGCAGCAGCAGGATGGCTTCAGCCAGCACCAGTTCAGCCACGGAGCGGGTGTTGGAGTAGGGCGCATTGAACACGGCAATGCCGCGCTCACGGGCAGCGTTGAGGTCGACCTGGTTGGTACCGATGCAGAAGCAACCGACCGCGACGAGTTTTTTCGCGCAATCGAAGACTTCTTCGGTCAGCTGGGTGCGCGAGCGAATGCCAATGAAGTGGGCGTCAGCGATCTTTTCCTTGAGTTCCGCCTCCGGCAGCGCGCCGACAAGGTATTCGATGTTGGTGTACCCGGCGGCCTTCAGGGTATCCACGGCGTTCTGGTGAACCCCTTCCAGAAGAAGGAACTTGATTTTGCTCTTGTCGAGGCTGGTCTTGCTCATCTGCGTACCTGTGATCCCGTTTTGAATGGCAGGGGAGCGGTCAGCGGCATTGGCTGGCCGGGCCGGCGTCGGCCGGCCCCGGAAATCGGCCGAAGCGCACGATTAGCGGGGGGCATATGCTAGCATGATCTCCTTTTTTCTGGCTCGGTCGCGACCTGAACTGTGCTCAGGGCGACCATGAATGATTCGAGAGTTCCACAATGACCCAAGCCGCCCTGATCGAACAACTGAAGACCCTGGTCGAGCCGGGAAAAGTCCTCACCGACGCCGCCTCGCTGGAGGCCTACGGCAAGGACTGGACCAAGCATTTCGCGCCCGCACCGAGCGCCATTGTCTTCCCGAAAAGCATCGAGCAGGTGCAAGCCATTGTGCGCTGGGCCAATCAGCACCAAGTCGCGCTGGTGCCCTCGGGCGGGCGTACCGGCCTGTCGGCTGCGGCCGTGGCGGCCAATGGTGAAGTGGTTGTATCGTTCGACTACATGAATCAGATTCTCGAACTCAACGAGTTCGACCGTACCGCTCGCTGCCAGGCCGGCGTGGTCACCAAGCAGCTGCAACTGGCTGCGGAAGAAAAGGGCTTGTACTACCCGGTGGACTTCGCCTCGTCCGGATCCAGCCAGGTCGGCGGCAACATTGGCACCAATGCCGGCGGCATCAAGGTGATTCGCTACGGCATGACCCGCAATTGGGTCGCCGGCATGAAAGTGGTGACCGGCGCAGGCGAGATTCTCGAGCTGAACAAAGATCTGATCAAGAACGCCACCGGCTATGACTTGCGCCAGCTGTTCATCGGCGCCGAAGGCACCCTGGGCTTCGTGGTCGAGGCCACCATGCGCCTGGAGCGCGCGCCGAAGAACCTCACCGCGATGGTGCTGGGTACCTCGGATTTCGACGCGATCATGCCGGTGCTACATGCCTTCCAGAGCAAGCTCGATCTGACCGCTTTCGAGTTCTTCTCCGACAAGGCCCTGGCCAAAGTATTGGGCCGTGGCGACGTGCCGGCGCCGTTCGAGACCGAGTGCCCCTTCTATGCGTTGCTGGAGTTCGAAGCCATCAGCGAAGACATCGCCAACGAGGCGCTGGCGATCTTCGAGCATTGCGTCGAGCAGGGCTGGGTATTGGATGGCGTGATGAGCCAGAGCGAGCAGCAGTTGCACAACCTGTGGAAGCTGCGCGAGTACATTTCTGAAACCATCAGCCACTGGACGCCCTACAAGAACGACATCTCGGTGACCGTCTCCAAGGTGCCGGCGTTCCTCAAGGATATCGACGCTATTGTCGAGGCCAACTACCCGGACTTCGAGGTGGTATGGTTCGGCCACATTGGCGACGGCAACCTGCACCTGAACATCCTCAAGCCCGATGCCATGGACAAGGACGAGTTCTTCGCCAAGTGCGCCACGGTGAACAAGTGGGTGTTCGAGACCGTCGAGCGCTACAACGGCTCGATCTCCGCCGAACACGGTGTGGGCATGACCAAGCGTGATTACCTGGGTTACAGCCGCTCGCCCGCGGAAATTGCCTGCATGAAGGCGGTCAAGGCGGTGTTCGACCCCAATGGCATCATGAACCCCGGCAAGATTTTTGCGGTTTGATTCGCTCTGACAACAACAAGCCTTTCAAGGAGTCGCCATGAGCTACCAACACCAATACATTGACGGCACCACCATTCATTACCCGCTGGGCAAGGTGGTCTGCGTGGGGCGCAACTACGCCGAACATGCCAAGGAGCTGAACAACCCGGTGCCCACCGAGCCGTTGCTGTTCATCAAGCCAGGCAGTTGCACGGTATCGCTGATAGGTGGATTCAGCATTCCCGAAGAGCGCGGCGGTGTGCATTACGAGGCGGAAATCGCCGTGTTGATTGGCAAGCCGCTGTCGCGCCGGCCAAGCGTCGAGGAAGTGCTGGATGCCATTTCCGGCCTTGCGCCGGCCTTGGACCTGACCCTGCGCGACGTACAGAGCGCGCTCAAGGAAAAGGGCCTGCCCTGGGAGATTGCCAAGTCGTTCGACGGCGCCTGTGTGCTGGCGCCCTTCGTGCCCGGCGACGCCATCGCTGACCTGGCCGACCTGGGCATTCGCCTGAGCATCAATGGCGAAGTGCGCCAGGATGGCCACAGTTACGACATGCTCAACCCCATCGTGCCACTGATCCAGCACATGGCCGGGCATTTCAATCTGCAGCCTGGCGACGTGATCCTCACGGGCACGCCCGCTGGCGTTGGCCCGCTGCAGCGTGGTGACGAACTGGTCCTCGAGTTGCCGGGCCTGTCGCGCTTCGAAAGCCGCGTGTTGTAAACCGGTCTCTCGCATAACTCGCGACCTGCTGACTCTGTAGGAGCGACGTGTCCGCGATTTGAGGGCCACTTCCGTGCTGCCGATATCGCGGACAAGTCCGCTCCTCCTACCAAGCGACCCGATAAGGCAAATCGCCTATGGGTACCGACTCCCCTCTGCCGCAGCCAAACGAGCTGCGCCTGGGTCAGACACGCGGTCCTTAAGCTTCGTTTAAGGCGCTCTTCAGTTTCGCTTCAGCGGCTAGGCTTACCCTGTGCTGGTCAAACCATGATCAAGGGGTAAACCTCATGAAACGTACTCTACTGGCTTTGCTGCTGGTACCGGCCTTCTCCGTCACGGCCTTTGCGGCAGGTTACAGCGGTCCGGGCGGGGTCGAATCCGTCACTACTGTGGCTGCTGCACTGGAAGCCGCCGACGACACGCCCGTCACCCTGGAAGGCCAGATCGTGCGGCGCATCGGCAAAGAAACCTACGAGTTCAAGGACGCCACCGGTTCCATCGAGGTGGAGATCGATGATGACGAATGGCCGAACCAGACCGTTTCGGAAACCGCCAAGGTGCGCATCAGCGGTGAAGTGGACGCGGGCATGACCAGTCGCGATATCGACGTCGAGCGCGTTGAGCTGCTGCAGTAACGCCGTTGTAGAACCAAAAAAAGCGAACCCGCCACATGGCGGGCTCGCTTTTTCGGCTGAGGCCGGGCCGTTGCGGGGTTAATACCGCCGCGCGCTACAGGCTCAGCGCTTGAGCGTCTGCACGCCCGTAGCGGTGCCCAGCAGCAGCACATCGGCGGGCCGGGCGGCGAACAGGCCATTGGTGACCACGCCGACGATGGCGTTGATGTCGGCTTCGAGCTTGGCCGCATCGGTGATGTGCAGGTTGTGAACGTCGAGGATGACGTTGCCGTTATCGGTGACCACTCCCTGGCGATACACCGGATCGCCGCCCAGTTTGACCAGCTGGCGGGCAACATGGCTGCGCGCCATGGGGATTACCTCTACCGGCAGCGGGAAACCACCCAGAACCGGCACGCGCTTGCTGGCGTCGGCGATGCAGACGAAGGTCTTGGCCGCTGCGGCGACGATTTTTTCGCGGGTCAACGCCGCGCCGCCGCCCTTGATCAGCTCCAGGCGGTCATTGGCTTCGTCAGCGCCATCTACGTAGAACTCCAGTTCGCCGACCGAATTGAGGTCATAGACCGCAATTCCATGGTCTTTCAAACGCTGGGCAGTGGCTTCCGAGCTGGCCACGGCGCCGTCAAAATCGAATGTGTGACGAGCCAGGGCATCGATGAAGTAGTTGGCGGTGGAGCCGGTGCCCACGCCGATGACGCTGTTGCGCTCCAGGTGCGGGAGGATGTAATCGACGGCGGCCTGGGCCACTGCCTGCTTGAGCTGGTCCTGATTCATGACGGGTTCCAGGGGTAAATAAGGCGCGAATTATAGCCTTCGGGGGTGGGACGGTCTCGCCGCGCTGACATCGGTGAAGCGATTTTTCCGAGAAATTCGCGGGTGGTCGTCAGCCGAAGCGCTGGAGTAGACTGATTCCCCCGCGCAATGCCTATCACTATTAAGACCGCCACGATGCTCGAACAGTACGTCAAGAAAATCCTTACCTCGCGCGTCTATGACGTCGCCAAGGAAACGCCGCTGCAACCCGCCCGCCAATTGTCCGAACGCCTGGGCAACCAGATTCTCCTCAAGCGCGAGGATCTGCAGCCGGTGTATTCCTTCAAGATTCGTGGCGCCTACAACAAGATCGCCCAGCTCAGCGCCGAAGAGCGCAGCCGTGGCGTGGTCACCGCGTCGGCCGGCAATCATGCCCAGGGCGTGGCGCTGGCCGCCAAGCACCTGGGCATCAAGGCCACCATCGTCATGCCGCGCACCACGCCGGAATTGAAAGTGCAGGGCGTGCGCGCCCGTGGTGGCAAGGTGGTGTTGCACGGCGACGCCTTTCCCGAAGCGCTGGCCCACTCGCTGAAATTGGTCGAAGAAAAGGGCCTGGTTTATATCCACCCCTACGATGATGAATATGTCATCGCCGGCCAGGGCACCGTGGCCATGGAAATTCTCCGCCAGCAGCAAGGGCCGCTGGACGCGATCTTCGTGCCGGTCGGCGGTGGTGGGCTGATCGCTGGAATTGCCGCCTACGTCAAATACCTGCGCCCGGAAATCAAGGTGATCGGCGTCGAGCCGGACGATTCCAATTGCCTGCAGCAGTCGCTGGCCAGTGGCGAGCGCTCGGTGCTACAGCAGGTCGGCTTGTTCGCCGATGGCGTGGCCGTGGCACAGATTGGCCAGCAGCCCTTCGAGATCTGCAAGGACTACGTTGACGAGGTGATTACCGTCAGCACCGATGAGCTGTGCGCGGCGATCAAGGACATCTACGAAGACACCCGTTCAATCACCGAACCGGCCGGCGCGCTGGGGGTGGCGGGTATCAAGAAATACATAGCCCGTGAAGGGATCGCCGGCCAGGTGCTGGTGGCCGTCGACTCCGGCGCCAACATCAATTTCGATCGCCTGCGTCATGTCGCCGAACGCGCCGAGCTGGGCGAGAAGCGCGAAGCGATCATCGCCGTGACCATTCCCGAGCAACCGGGCAGCTTCAAGACCTTCTGCCAGGCAATTGGCAAGCGGCAAATCACCGAATTCAACTACCGCTACAACTCCGAGCGAGAAGCGCACATCTTCGTGGGCGTGCAGACCCACCCCGAGCACGATCCGCGCGAAGCGCTGGTCGAAGGGCTGCGCGAGAAAGGCTTTCCGGTGCTTGACCTGAGCGAAGACGAGATGGCCAAGCTGCATATCCGCTACATGGTTGGCGGCCATTCGGCAGCCATCAATGACGAGATTGTGCTGCGCTTCGAGTTTCCGGAGCGCCCGGGCGCGCTGTTCAACTTCCTCAACAAGCTGGGCGGACGCTGGAATATCTCGATGTTCCACTACCGCAACCACGGCGCCGCCGATGGCCGGGTAGTCGCCGGGCTGCAGGTGCCCGAGGCAGATCGCCACCTGCTGCCGGCGGCGCTGGATGCAATCGGTTATCCGTACTGGGATGAAAGCGAGAACCCGGCCTACAAGCTGTTTTTGGGGTAAGCAAGGACAGCGACGTCGGACTGGCTAGACTGCAAGCATCAAACAACGGGGAGCGCGCCATGGAGGCCTACCTGAGCCTGCAGATCCTGCAAGGGTTGCTGGCGGTCTTGTTGCTGGCCGTCAGTGCCGGCCTGGCATGGATGGTTTGGCACCGCTGGCAGGCTTCGAGCTGGCCGCAGCGGCCTGCCTTGGATGCCTCGGTGCGGGTGGGCCTGCCGACGTTGGCCGTGCTGGTTATCGCCGCGCCTATAGTGGCCTGGTGGTTGCTGCACCTGGGCGAGGTGCCGTTCGGTTACTTGTGGGTGCTAGGCAGCGCGTGTCTCTACCTTCTCGCCGGCATCGCCTGGTTGTTGTTGGGACAGCGCCTGCTGCGCGTGTATCGTCAGCCCGCGCTGGCTGACCAGGCGCGTTTTTTACCCGTGACATTCGCCTGCGCCGTTGTAGCGCTGGTTGTGTTGCTGATCATTCTGCTGTTGATCGCGCTGCGTCCGCTGTAGCGAAACCTTCGCCTGCTGTAGGGCAGATGTCGTTTTCTACATCCGCCATGACCCTCGCGGGGTGGATCGATAACGCGTGACCCACCCTGAACCTCAGTATCGGCGGCCGGACCTGGTCGGCTCAACGCAGCGATATCACCGGCCAGCCGCGTTTTAGCGCTTCCTCGCGCAGGATCGGGTCGGGATCGACTGCCACTGGGTGGCTGACGCGCGACAGCAGCGGCATGTCGTTGCGCGAGTCGCTGTAAAAATAACTGTCGTCCAGGGATTGCCGGTTTTCTGCCAGCCAGCGCTCCAGACGCGTGACCTTGCCGTCCTGGAAGCAGGGCACGTCGGTGCAGCGCCCTGTGTAGCGGCCTTCCTGCATTTCGCATTCGGTGGCCAACAGCGTGTCCACGCCCAGGCGTCGAGCGATGGGTGCGGTGATAAAACGGTTGGTGGCGGTGATGATCACCACCCGGTCGCCGGCGTCGCGGTGTTGGCGAATCAGTGCCTCGCCCTTGGCCAGGATGATGGGCTCGATATGGTTGTCCATGAACTCACGGTGCCAGTTTTCCAGGTCGCTCAGGGTGCTGCGCCCCAGCAGTTCCTGGCAAAAATCCTGATAGGCCAGAACGTCCAGGCGGCCCTGCAGGTAGTCCTCATAAAAGGCATCGTTGCGTGCGCGGTAGCTGTCGGCGTCGACCAGGCCGCGTTGGCAGAGGAATTCGCCCCAGGCGTGGTCGCTGTCGCCAGCCAGCAAGGTGTTATCAAGATCAAATAAGGCCAGGCGCACGGAAACCTCACAAATGCGGAAAACAAAGAAACCAAGCATACCGGGTCTGCTGGCCAGGCTGAAGGTGATGGGCTGCGTTCACGCGCCTTGACACCGAGGCCTGCAAGTTGCTTCCGGCGCCGCGTATTTTTGTGGAACAATGCGGAAAATGTAGGTTTACGAGGTGGTCCGACGTGATCGACTCCGATGGTTTCCGTCCCAATGTCGGCATCATCCTGACCAATGATAGTGGCCAGGTGTTGTGGGCACGACGAATCAATCAGGATGCCTGGCAATTTCCCCAAGGCGGCATCAATGCGGAAGAAACGCCCGAGCAAGCCCTGTACCGTGAATTGAACGAAGAAATCGGCCTGGACCCGCAGGATGTGGAAATCCTCGCCTGTACCCGGGGCTGGTTGCGTTATCGCCTGCCGCAACGCCTGGTGCGTACTCACAGCCAACCGTTGTGCATCGGTCAGAAGCAGAAGTGGTTTTTGCTGCGCCTGGTCGCGGATGAGCAGCGGGTACGCATGGACCTGACCGGCAAGCCCGAATTCGATGGCTGGCGCTGGGTCAGTTATTGGTACCCGCTGGGCCAAGTCGTCACCTTCAAGCGCGAGGTTTACCGTCGCGCCTTAAAAGAATTAGCGCCGCGCCTGTAGGCGGGGGACGGGAAACGGGGAGAAAGGCTCTGAGCATGCTCAATACGCTGCGCAAGATCGTCCAGGAAGTGAATGCCGCCAAAGATCTTAAAGCGGCATTGGGCATCATTGTGCAGCGGGTGCGTGAGGCGATGGGCAGCCAGGTGTGCTCGGTCTACCTGCTCGACCCGGAAACCAACCGCTATGTGCTGATGGCCACTGAAGGCCTTAACAAGCGTGCCATCGGCAAGGTCAGCATGTCACCCAACGAGGGCCTGGTCGGCCTGGTCGGCAGCCGCGAAGAACCCCTCAACCTGGAACACGCATCCGAGCATCCCCGTTACCGTTACTTCGCCGAAACCGGCGAAGAGCGCTACGCCTCGTTTCTCGGTGCGCCGATCATTCACCACCGACGCGTGATGGGCGTGCTGGTGATTCAGCAAAAAGAACGCCGCCAGTTCGACGAGGGTGAAGAAGCCTTTCTGGTGACCATGAGCGCCCAGCTCGCCGGCGTCATCGCCCATGCCGAGGCCACCGGCACGATCCGCGGCTTGGGCAAGCAGGGCAAGGGCATCCAGGAAGCTCGCTTCGTTGGCATCCCCGGCGCACCCGGCGCCGCCATCGGTACCGCCGTGGTGGTGTTGCCGCCGGCCGATCTGGATGTGGTGCCGGACAAGTCCGTTGAGGATATCGACGCGGAGCTCAAGCGCTTCGACAATGCGCTCGCCGCGGTGCGCATCGACATGCAAAAACTGTCGACCAAGCTGGCCACCCAGTTGCGCCCGGAAGAGCGGGCCTTGTTCGATGTCTACCTGATGATGCTCGACGACGCCTCGCTGAGTAAGGAAGTGGTGCGCATCATCAAGAGCGGCCACTGGGCGCAGGGGGCGCTCAGTCAGGTGGTCAAGGCGCACGTGCATCGCTTTGAAATGATGGATGACGCCTACCTGCGCGAGCGTGCCTCGGACATCCGCGATATCGGCCGCAGGCTGCTGGCCTACCTGCAGGAAGATCATCAACAGACGCTGGAATACCAAGACAACACCATCCTGGTCAGTGAGGAACTCACCCCGGCGATGCTCGGCGAGGTGCCGGAAGGCAAGCTGGTCGGCCTGGTCTCGGTGCTCGGTTCGGGCAACTCCCATGTGGCGATTCTTGCGCGGGCGATGGGTATTCCCACGGTAATGGGCGCCGTCGATCTGCCGTATTCAAAGATCGATGGCATCGAGCTGATCATCGACGGCTACCATGGCGAGGTGTTCACCAACCCCGGTCCGCTCCTGCGCAAGCAATACACCGAGGTGGTCGAGGAGGAGCGGCAACTGACCCAGGGGTTGGATTCCCTGCGGGCGCTGCCCTGCGAAACCCTTGATGGGCAGCGCATGCCGTTATGGGTGAATACGGGCCTGTTCGCCGACGTGGCCCGTGCCCAGAAGCGCGGTGCCGAAGGGGTCGGCCTGTACCGCACCGAAGTGCCGTTCATGAGCAAGGAGCGCTTTCCGAGCGAAAAGGAACAACTGGTCATCTACCGCGAGCAGCTGGCCGCCTTCCATCCGCAGCCGGTCACCATGCGAACCCTGGACATCGGCGGCGACAAAGCGCTGTCGTATTTTCCGATCAAGGAGCAGAACCCGTTCCTGGGCTGGCGCGGCATTCGCATCACTCTCGACCATCCGGAAATTTTCCTCGTCCAGGTGCGCGCCATGCTCAAGGCCAGCGAGGGATTGAACAACCTGCGCATCCTGCTGCCGATGATCTCCGGACTGCATGAACTGGAAGAGTCGCTGCACCTGATTCATCGCGCCTGGAGCGAAGTGCGCGACGAGGAAATCGATATTCCCATGCCCCCGGTAGGGGTGATGATCGAGATTCCCGCGGCGGTGTATCAGATCCGCGAGCTGTCGCGCCTGGTGGATTTTGTCTCGGTCGGCTCCAACGACCTGACCCAGTACCTGCTGGCAGTGGATCGCAATAATCCCCGGGTCGCCGACCTCTACGATTTTTTCCATCCGGCGGTCTTGCAGGCGCTCCGTCAGGTGGTTGACGGTGCCCACGCCGAAGGCAAGTCGGCGAGCATTTGCGGCGAAATGGCCGGCGATCCCGTGGCGGCGGTGCTGTTGCTGGCTATGGGCTTCGACAGCCTGTCGATGAATGCCACCAACCTGCCCAAGGTGAAGTGGCTGCTGCGCCAGATCAGCTCGGCCAAGGCTTGTGAATTGCTGGAGCAGGTCATGCAAATCGACAGCCCGCATATTATTCACAGCACCATGAACCTGGCCCTGCGTAATCTGGGCTTGGGACGGGTGATCAACCCGGCAGCGTCCATCCAGGCCTGAGGGCTTTTGCACCGCTGTGGGCAAACCATGAAGGTGACGACTCATGATGCAGCCTGCCCTGGTAGGCAGCCGCGATGCGGCGCTCGATCTGCTCAAGTGGCTGGCGATGCTGAGCATGTTTGTCGATCACCTGCGGTTTGTCTGGCCTGAGCTGGCCTGGGCGTTCGTGCCCGGTCGCCTGGCCTTTCCCTTCTTCTGTCTGGCTGTGGCCGCGAATGTCAGGCGCGGTGTACTGTCCTGGCGTTACCTGGCGTGGCTCCTCATGTTTGCCCTGCTATCGGAGTGGCCGTACCGGTTGCTGGTGGGCAACAGCACGACGCTGAATATCCTGCCCACCTTGGCCCTGGGGTTGCTGATTGCTCAGGGTGTTGCTCATGATCAAGCGCGAGTGCGCGGGCTGGCGCTGCTGGCACTCGGCGTGGCCTGGTGGGGACAGCAGCACCTGATGTTCGGCTTTTTTGGTGCCTTGCTGCCAACGGCCTGCCTATTGGCGCTGAGCCGACGCGGCGGTTGGTATTTACTCGCGGGAATGTGTGCGGTGCTGGCCAATTATTCACCGACGCTATGGGCCGGCGCGCGACAGTTTCAGGCCTTCGCCTGGGTAAGCGTGATGGTCTGTGGAGTGGCGCCGCTGTTGGGATTGGGCTTGCTGCGCGGTGGACTAAAACTGCGCATCTGGCCGTTGCGGCGTTGGGGTTACCTGCTGTATCCCGGCCACCTGCTGATCTGGGCGCTGGTGCGCGAGCAGGTGGCCCGATAAGACGCGGTTAGCGGTGCTTGTGATGCCAGTGCTCTTTGTAATGGCCCTTGCCACGCTTGTGCTTGTGCTTGTGGCGGTCATGATGCACGCGGCGATGATCACCCCGGTAGTCGCGGCGGTCATCGTCACCGTAGGCATTGCCCAGGGCACCGCCCGCGGCACCACCAATGGCGGCACCCAGCAAGCCGCCATTTGCACCGCCTGCCTGTTGGCCCAGCACGTTGCCGCCGGCCGCGCCCAGGCCGCCGCCCACTGCGGCTTCGGTACGGCTGCGCCGGTCGGCACCCACCGCGCTGCCAGCGGCACCGCCAACGCCCGCGCCGATCGCGGCACCTGTGCTGCCACCGATGTGTCCACCGACCACGCTACCCATTACGCCGCCCAGGGCCCCACCGACTGCCGCTTCAGTATTGTTGCCGGCAAAGACGCCGCCACTGAACAGGCCAAGGGTCAGCAAGATAATCGGGGAATGTCTTTTCATCAGGTGTTGCCTCATCGGAATGACGAAGCGATGCTCGCTGCCAAATGGCTTCTACACAAGCCGGAAGCCGACGAGCTGCATGACTTTACCGGCTTTTTACTGAGTCTTTACAAGGAGTTGCAGGTACATGGAACCTTGCTTGCGAGAGCAAGGTCCGATACAGCTTGGCCAAGCACTGGAGCGGCTCGCAGCTGTTGATTTTTCATCCAGCGCGGTACTTCAATGCGCACACCATGGGTCGCTCAGTGGTAGCGGCATCGGCAGCCACAGCCTCGTTCAACGAATGCTGCGCTAGGGCAGCGAAGTTTGTGTCTTCGCTGCCCTTTCCCCAGTAGGCATTGAACCTTTGTCGCAGTGCCAGAACCGCCGCCTTGTCCGGCGCGGCGCAACTCGCCCAGCCGATATCGGGGAATTGTGATGTGCTTGTGGGTTTTCTTGTTGCATGGACTCAAAGGCGGTATTGCCCAGAGATTTTATGCAAGACCGGCAGCCGCTTGGATGTCGCTTGGTAATTCGAGTAGGTAGGCAGTGCGGAGCGCAACCCCCGCGACATTGTGCGGGGTGCTTGGGTTAGCTGCAGACCAGTTGATAAACCTTATCTGTGGTATCAACTTTTTCAAATATGGTATCGCTGACGGGCTTGCCCTTTTCGTGAGTGGCGCGCTCTTGTGTGGTGCAGTTTAAAACCGACTCAAAAATGATTTGGCGCTCGCTCGGGTCTTTCAGGAAGTGATAAGTAAAATATTCCACCAGAATCTGGTGGTTCTGTTCGCTGCGCTTTGAGGTGCCGTCAAAGACGGTAAAGGCATTGGTCACTGGGGAGATGTAGCTCCAGGGTTTAAAAAAACTGGTGGTGTGTTTCTCGTAAATAACGATGCTTCCTGCGGGTAGTTGGCCAGCTTTAAATTCATACCAGCTGTAGTCGTAGTAGGCGTGGTAGCCAAACATGCATAAGCCAGCACCGACTGAGATAGTCCATTTGGGTAGTCTGCCACCGCTTAATTTTCTTAGCAGGTGAAGGAAGGCGCCTCCGCAAAGACCTACTATCAAAACAGCGAAAAGGTGCCATATCATTATTTATTACTCCGGATAAAAAAGTGGGCTTTCTAAGAAAGCCCACTAAAATTTTGCAACCCTATTTTACACTATTCAAGACTTATGTGTAGCGCACGCGACGAACCATGCCTTGAATTTCCGCTGATGGCTTCTCTGTTAGCAGGGAAACAGCGATAGCAGCGGTGAAGTTAATGGCTGCACCAATACAACCAACAGACAGTGGCGAGATACCAAGAATCCACTCGCTAGGCGTATTCTCCAGGAGGTTGGTTCCCGGGATAAAGAAGATGCCCAGGTAGGTGAAGATATAGCCGATGGTGAAGAGCGAACCCGCCAACATACCTGCAACCGCGCCCCTGCTGTTAATGCGGGCAAAGAAGATGCCCATCATCAGTACAGGGAAGATCGAGGATGCCGCCATACCGAACGCCAGCGCCACTGTCTGCGCCGCAAAGCCGGGTGGATTAAGCCCCAGCCATGTCGCCGCGATAATAGCCGCTGTCATAGAGAGGCGCGCATAGAGCATCTCCTGTTTATCGGTAATATTTGGCGTTAGCGTGTTCTTCAACAAGTCATGACTGAGTGCAGACGAAATGGCCAGTAGCAAGCCAGACGCTGTGGACAGCGACGCGGCAATGGCGCCAGCCGCCATCAAGCCAATCAGCCACCCCGGCATGTTGGCGATTTCCGGCACGGCCAAGACCATGATGTCGTTGTTTACAGTCAGCTCGTTACCCATCCAGCCACGCTCTTCAGCCTTGTCGAAAGACTTGTCGGGCGTCGGCAGGGTGCCATCGTTGTAGAACTGGATGCGACCATCGTTGTTCTTGTCGTTAAAGGTAAGAAGGCCGGTAACTTCCCAGTTCTTGAACCAATCCGGACGCTCTTCGTAAACCAGTGCAGGCTTGTCAGTACCGTCTGGGAACACCGTTTCCAGCAGGTTCAGGCGCGACATGGCTGCCAGCGCAGGCACAGTGGTGTAGAACAGGGCAATGAAGACCAGTGCCCAGCCCGCCGACCAACGTGCGTCCTGAATGTTGGGTACGGTGAAGAAGCGGATGATGACGTGGGGCAGACCTGCAGTACCCACCATCAAGGTCAGGGTGAACAGGAACATGTTCCACTTGTTAGACACGTCAGCGGTGTAGTCCTGGAAGCCAAGGTCACTTACTACTTGGTTCAGTTTTGCAAGTAGTGGCATACCTGAAGCTGTGTGCTCACCCACCAAGCCTGTTTGTGGCAGGAAGTGTCCGGTCATCATCAGCGAGAGGTAAACGGCAGGAATGGTGAAGGCTAGAATCAATACAATGTACTGAGCTACCTGAGTGTAAGTTACACCCTTCATGCCACCCAGCACCGCGTAGAAGAACACCACGATAGCCGAGAGGATAAGCCCCCAGTCAGCGCTTACTTCCAGGAAGCGGGCGAAGGCAACACCGGCACCCGTCATCTGGCCGATTACATAAGTGAGCGAGATAATGATCAAGCACACAACTGCAACCACACGCGCTACCTTACTGTCGTAACGCTTCCCAACGAAGTCTGGCACGGTATAAGTACCGAAACGACGCAGATAAGGAGCTAGCAGAGTAGCAAGTAGCACATAGCCACCCGTCCAGCCCATTACAAAGGAAGAGTTAACGTAACCAGCTGAAATCAAGCCTGCAACCGAAAGGAAGGACGCAGCAGACAGCCAGTCGGCAGCTGTGGCCATGCCGTTCATTACGGGGTTAACTTCACCACCGGCGATGTAGAACTCTCTTGTTGACTTTGCACGGGCCCATACTGCAATCCAGGTATAGATTACAAAGGAGCCCAGTACAAAGAGCAAGTTGACTGCAAATTGGCTCATGCTTACTCCTCCAGGCCGTATTCTTTATCTAGCGCGTTCATTCTCCAGGAGTAGAAGAATATTAATGCTAGGAAAGTAAAGATCGAACCCTGTTGTGCAAACCAGAAGCCCATATCAGCTCCACCGATGTAGATACCCATAAGCAAGGGGCGAAGCAGAATACCAAAGCCGTATGAAACTGTTGCCCATATGCTGAGGGTGATGATGATTAAACGTAGATTGGTTGCCCAATACGCCTTGTCTCTTTCGGTGACTTCTTTTGGCATGATTATGCTTTCCTTGGATTCATTGTTTTTGTTAGCTAGGATTGCTTAACTTCTTGTTTTTATGTGAGTAATTCCTTTTGAATCTCCATTTTTACGGATGGGCCGTTCTTTTATTGCCACTGGTTTTTTAGTGGTTTTCCTTGGTGATTTATACGGCACCCTAACAAGTTTGCCATTCGACTTTAGGATTCTTAACGTTAGTGAGCTAAGTGTTATGGCGGCTGCGATGGCGCCCGCTCGTGGCTTTCTTGCCTAGACCTGCCAGCCCACCGTCTTGCGGCGGTAGATGTCAATCCGGTCGGCGGTGTTCGGCACATGGCGGCTGGCCGGCGTCTTCACGGTGCCGAGGCTGGCTACGACTGCGGCGCTGCTGCCGTTTACCAATAGAGCATCCGCCGCGAATCACTTACAGGCGCTGCAGGTAGTCACTACCGCCCAACTGCCAGCTCTGCTGGCGAATCCACCGGGCGCGCTGTTCGATATAGCGGGTCGGTTGCCCGGCGCTCCAGCGGAGAGGATTGGGCAGGGTGGCGGCGAGCAGGCTGGCCTGGCGCGCTGACAACTGACGCGCGCCAATGTCGAAATGATGGCGGGCGGCAGCTTCGGCACCGAACACGCCTTTACCCCACTCAACGCTGTTGAGGTACACCTCGAGAATGCGCTGCTTGGGCCAGAACACCTCGATCAGCGCGGTGAACCAGGCTTCCAGCCCCTTGCGCACCCAGTTGCGGCCCGACCAGAGAAACACATTCTTGGCCACCTGCTGGCTGAGCGTACTGGCGCCGCGCAACGAGCCGCCGCGCTGGTTATGGGCCAGAGCGTCTTGAATGGCATCGAAATCGAATCCCCAGTGCTCGGCAAATTTTTGATCTTCGGCGGCGATCACGGCGACTTTCAGCGTGTCCGGCAATTCAGCCCACGGCCGCCAGTGACGCTGCAGCTGGGGTTGCCTGCCTTCCAGCCAGGCGTCGACGGTTTGCTCGACCATCAGGGCGGTGCCGGGCGGCGGCAGCCAGCGGAAGATCACCACCAGGGCAATACTGAGCAGAACCAGGGCCAATACGACCTGCAGCAGACGACGGATCATGGCCCGTATCATGGCTGGCCCGGTACGGCGAGGTGTTGAGGTGGCAGGCAAATAACGGACTGGCAAGGCATTATGGCGGGTCTGTTTTTATCGTCGGGAGTGTGACCATGTGGCGAGCCTACCTGTTGGCGGCAGCATTTTTTGGTTTTACCGGTGTGGCGCTGGGCGCCTTTGCCGCACATGGCTTGAAAAGCCATTTGACCACGCAGTACCTGGCGGTGTTCCAGACCGCTGTGCAGTATCAGCTGATTCATGCCTTGGCGTTGTTGAGTGTCGCGTTGCTGGCCCGTCAGGCTGGCTCGCGCGTGCTGGCCACCGCTGGCGCGCTGTTCAGCCTGGGAATCCTGTTGTTTTCCGGCAGTCTGTACCTGATCACCTTGGCCGGTTTGAATCTGGGACTGGTCACGCCGCTGGGCGGTGTGCTGTTTCTTTGCGGCTGGCTGAGCTTGGGTTTGGCCGCCTGGCAGCGACCCACGCCGTAAGCCGGGCGATGGGGCGCGGCTTGGTCGGCCCCCGTGATCGGGCTAGAATGTCGTCCCTTTTCCAGACGGTGGGCGTTACGGCATGCGTATCCTGTTGAACGGCGAACCCTACGAGCTGAACGACGGCCAATCCGTCGCCGATCTCCTGGCGCGGCTCGAGCTGACCGGCCGGCGAGTGGCGGTGGAGCTCAACCTGGACATCGTGCCGCGCAGTCAGCACACCAGTACCTTTCTGGCCGAAGGTGATCGACTTGAAGTGGTGCATGCCATTGGTGGCGGTTGAGTCCTGCTGGTAATGCGCTAATCGATGATCGATGTTTTTTCGCTACCGAGGACTAACCCATGAGCGCAGCACCCCAAGACAAACCCTTCGTGCTGGCCGGCCGCACGTATCAGTCGCGCCTGCTGGTAGGCACCGGCAAGTACCGTGACCTTGAGGAAACCCGCGCGGCCATCGAGGCTTCAGGGGCCGAAATCGTCACCGTGGCGGTGCGCCGCACCAACATTGGCCAGACAGCGGGTGAACCGAACCTGCTCGATGTGATTTCCCCCTCGCGCTATACCATCCTGCCCAATACCGCTGGGTGCTATAACGCCGAGGAGGCGGTGCGCACTTGCCGTCTGGCCCGCGAACTGCTCGATGGCCAACAGCTGATCAAGCTGGAAGTGTTGGCTGACCAGAAAACCCTGTTCCCTAATGTCATCGAAACTCTCAAGGCCGCCGAAGCGCTGGTCAAGGATGGTTTCGAGGTGATGGTCTACACCAGCGACGATCCGATCATCGCGCGTCAGCTGGCCGAGATCGGCTGCGTCGCGGTGATGCCGCTGGCCGGGTTGATCGGCACCGGGCTGGGGATCTGCAACCCCTACAATCTGCGCATCATTCTCGAAGAATCCACCGTTCCGGTGCTGGTGGATGCCGGCGTCGGGACCGCGTCGGATGCCACCATTGCCATGGAAATGGGTTGCGAGGCCGTGCTGATGAACAGCGCCATCGCCAATGCCCAGCATCCAGTGCTGATGGCCCGCGCCATGCGCCATGCCATCGAAGCCGGTCGCCTGGCCTGGCTGGCCGGACGCATGCCGAAAAAGCTCTATGCCAGCGCGTCTTCGCCGCTGGACGGTTTGATTTAACCAGGCCGCTGAAAACGCCGACCATCACGTGGCGGGGCCTACCGTCACGTGCCGTTTATTTGTCACAGGTTTTTTATGACTGACCAGAGCCAAGCGCCCGAGCAAGAGCAGCCGGAGCACCGCCGCACCATCAAGAGTTTCGTCATGCGCGCCGGGCGCATGACCGAAGGCCAGCAGCGCGGGCTGGACCAGGGCTGGCCCTTGTTCGGCCTGGAATTGGCTGACGGCCTGCGGGATTTCGACCAGGTATTTGGTCGTCAGGCGCCACGTACCCTGGAAATTGGTTTTGGCATGGGGCATTCGACCCTGGAGATGGCCGCCGCTGCGCCGGAACAGGACTTTATCGGTATCGAGGTGCATCGGCCGGGCGTGGGCGCCCTGCTAAACGGACTTTTGTCACAGAACCTGACGAATGTCCGGGTATACAGTTGCGACGCCCTGGAAGTGCTGCGCGACTGTATTGCCGACGCCAGCCTCGACCGGGTACTGCTGTTCTTCCCTGACCCCTGGCACAAGTCACGCCACCACAAGCGGCGGATCGTGCAGCCGGCCTTTGCCGAGCTGGTGCGCCAGAAGCTCAAGGTGGGTGGTGTGCTGCACATGGCTACAGATTGGCATGCGTATGCCGAGCATATGCTGGAGGTCATGCGTGCCGCGCCGGGGTATACCAACCTGGCCGGAGCGGAGGACTTTGTGCCGCGCCCCGAGGAGCGTCCGATTACCAAATTCGAACGACGGGGTGAGCGACTCGGCCATGGTGTCTGGGACCTGAAGTTCCAGCGCACTGACTGAAGACACGCAAGCGACAGCAGGGCTACAAGGAAAAAACAACAACAACAAACCGGGACCACCCGGTGAGCTGGTTTTTCCTCACAGGCAATGGACATGGCTTCGGCCAATTACAGGAGTGCGACACGTGAGTGTCGCGGGGAGTTAGCTGTGTTGAAACCCGTGGTAATACTGCTGATGGCCGGTTGCATGATGCACGCCCAGGCCCAAGTCACCCCTGCTCAAGCCGCGCGCCTGGGACAAGATCTTACCCCGCTGGGGGCGGAGCGCGCCGGTAATGCCCAAGGTACCATCCCCGCCTGGACAGGCGGGATTACCCAGCCGCCCGCCTCGTATCAGCCGGGCATGCATCACCCGGACCCGTTTGCCGACGATCCGGTGCTGCGGGTCATCGACAAAAGCAACATGGCGGCCTACCAGGAGCAGTTGCCCGGGGGCCTGCAGAAGCTGCTCGATGAAAATGCGGACTATGCCTTGCGCGTCTTCCCGACCCGACGCAGCGCGTCGGCGCCAGAGCGCATTTATGCCGAGACGCAGAAAAATGCCACACAGGCCCAGCTGATCTCGGCAGGCAATGGCGTGGACGGTGCTGCGGCCGGCATTCCTTTCCCGATCCCACAGAACGGGCTGGAAGCGATCTGGAACCATATCCTGCGTTATCGCGGTGACCAGGTGCACATGATGACCAACCGCGTGGCGGTGCTGGCCAACGGCAGTTACACCCTGCTCAAGATGGACCGCAATATCCTTTTCAATTATGGCCGCGAAGGCATGACGCCGGACCAGTTGAACAACACCCTGTTCCACTACAAGTACCGGGTGGTAGCGCCCTCCCAGCTGTCCGGTTTCGCCCTGGTGATCGAGGAAACCCTGGATCAGGTCATGGCCACGCGCAAGGCCTGGCGCTTCAGCCGAGGCGAGCGTCGTGTTCGCCGCTTGCCGTCACTGGCCTATGACTCGCTGCAGCCCGACACCAATGGCATGGCCACGGCGGATGTGGTCGATGCTTACAATGGTGCACCGGACCGTTATGAGTGGGAGCTGCTGGGCAAGCGCGAAATGATCGTGCCCTATAACAGCTACGCGGTGCACCAACAGGGTCTTCCCTACGAGGACATCCTGCGTCACAAGACCGTCAACCCCGACCTGTTGCGCTACGAGCTGCACCGCGTCTGGGTGGTGGAAGCAACCCTGCGTACCGGCCACCGTCACACCTATGCCAAACGCCGCTTCTACATCGACGAGGATAGCTGGCAAATCCTGGTGGTTGACCTGTACGACAAGCAGGGCGAGTTGGTCGGTGTGCAGGAGGCGCATCCGATCAATTACTACGAACTGCCGGCGTTTTACAGCACGCTGGAGACGGTGTACGACTTCAAGAGCAAGCGGTACTTCGTCGACGGCTTGGACAACAACGAGCCGATGTACGATTTCAACGTCAAACTCCACCCGCGTGACTTCACGGCCCAGGCACTGCGTCGCGAAGGCAACTGAAGGCCTCGAGTTGCACGCGGATTAGCCTTCGCCACTGCGTGTCGCACGTAAGCGTCCTGCCCACGGTAGACGGTGGATGTAAAAAGCGACATCCACCCTACAAACCGACCGCGCCATCGCCAGCAACACGTTCGGCGAGCAGGCGGTTGCCGCACTGTTTGTTGTGCGCGCCGACTGACCACTGGATGAGACTTCACCGGCGGTCAGCGATAATCCCCAGCATGACGAAGGCCAGCAGGAGCACCGGCGCCAAGCTGTAGTTGTTCAGCTGGGCCAGGCCTTTGACCAGCCAGGGCGTGACGAAGACGATGCCTAGGCCGTAAACCAGCGCGCAGAAAACCATGAACAGTAGCGTGCGCAGGAAAAAGTTGAGGCTGCCAATCTGTCGGCGCAGCCAACTGTTCAGACTGGGACCGAACAGCACCAGCAAGGTGGCCATCAGCGTCAGCGCGATTTCGCTCAGATGGCCGCGACTCCAGCGCGACAGGGTGACGAGTAGATCCAGAACAATGTCCATGCGCGTACTGCTCCTCAAAAGCCTGATATCGAGAGGGATGAGGCAGCGTTTATAACCCGAAGAAATAAAGCAGGAAAGGTTTTACCGCAGTCGATCAAATCCGCGGCGTGTTGCACTACGACGGGGTAGACCGGGATCAGGCGTCCGGCAGGAATAGTTGCAGCAGGTCATTGAGAAATAGCTGGCCCTTAGGCGTGGCCACCAGCCGCTGCGGGTCGGCCTGCAGCAGGCCGCGGGATTCGGCTTCGCGCCGCGCGGCAGCCAGGCTAGCCAGCGGCAGTCCGGTGCGCTGGGTGAACAGCTCGGCCGGTACGCCAGCGGTCAGGCGCAACACGTTCATCAGGAACTCGAAGGGCAACTCGTCGGCGCCCAACGGGCGGATGCCGGCCTGGAAGGCTTTGGCCGGATCGAGATAGTCCTTGGGTAGGCGCGTTTTCCAACTGCGCAGGATCTGGCCCTGTGGGTCGCTGAGCTTGGCGTGGGCGCCGGCGCCGAGGCCGAGGAAATCACCAAAGGTCCAGTAATTGAGGTTATGCCGCGCCTGGCGATCCGCTTGGGCGTAAGCCGAGGTTTCGTACTGACCGTAACCGTTGGCGGCGAGCAACGCTTGGCCGGCTTCCTGGATGTCCCAGAGAATGTCGTCCTCGGGCAGCATCGGCGGCTGGTTCCAGAACACCGTGTTGGGTTCGACGGTCAGTTGATACCAGGACAGGTGAGTCGGTTGCTGGGCGATGGCGATGTCCAGGTCGTACAGCGCATCCTCGAGACTCTGGCCCGGCAGGCCATGCATGAGATCGAGGTTGAAATTGTCGAAGCCGGCCGCGCGGGCCATGTCGGCGGCGCGTACCGCTTCGTCACCGTCATGGATGCGCCCCAGGGCCTGCAGCTTGTCGGCCTGAAAGCTCTGCACGCCGATGGACAGGCGATTGATGCCCAGGCTGCGGTAATCGCGGAACTTGGCCTGCTCGAAGGTGCCCGGATTGGCTTCCAGGGTGACTTCGATGTCGTCGGCAAAGCCGACCTCATGTTCCAGATCAGCGAGGATGCGTTCCAGCGCCTGAGGCGAAAACAGGCTGGGGGTGCCGCCGCCGAAGAAGATCGACGTGAGTTTGCGGCCCTGAACATAAGGCAGATCCGCCCGCAGGTCGGCGTGCAGGGCCTGCACATACTCAGCCTCAGGCAGCGACGGGCCGGCGGCATGGGAGTTGAAATCGCAGTACGGGCATTTGCGCACGCACCAGGGGATGTGCACATAGGCCGCCAAGGGCGGCAGCTCGAAGCGGAGCGCCTCAACCGACAGGTTGGGGCTGTGCGTGCTTGCAGCGTGCGGCTTGTGGCTTGTGGTTTTCACACAATCCCCAACCGCTGCTTGAGCAGCGCCATGGCGCGGGCGCGGTGACTGAGCTGGTTCTTCTCGGCCGGCGACAATTCGGCGCTGGAACAGTCACGCTCGGGCACCCAGAACAGCGGGTCGTAGCCAAAGCCCTGCTCGCCTTGGGCGGCATGCAGGATGCGCCCGTGCCACAGGCCTTCACAGAGGATCGGCAGCGGATCGTCGGCGTGACGCACCAGGGCCAGGGCACAGACGAACTGCGCGCCGCGCTCGGCGTCCGGTAAGTCCTTGAGCGCCTCGAGCAGCTTGGCATTGTTGGCGGCGTCCCCAGCGCCATCGGCGTAGCGTGCCGAGTAAATGCCCGGCGCACCGCCGAGGGCATCGACGGCCAGGCCGGAGTCGTCGGCCAATGCCGGCAGGCCGGACAGGCGCGCTGCGTGGCGGGCCTTGAGAATGGCGTTCTCGACAAACGACAGGCCGGTTTCCTCGGCCTCGACGCTGGAAAACTCGCCAATCGAACGCACGCGCACATGCGCGCCGAGCATGGCCTGGAGTTCCTTGAGTTTGCCGGCGTTATGGCTGGCCAGCACCAGTTCGGGAAAGAGGCTCATCGTTCGGAGAAAAATTCCTGGCTAAAAGTGAAGCTGTTGCGTGGGCCGCCGGCGCTCTGCACATTGATGGTGAACGACAGGGTTTCTTCGCTGAAGGGGAATTGCGCCAGGTAATAAATGGCGTCGCCTTCACGCACCTGGCGGAAGCTCAAATTGTTGATCTGACCCATCAGGTTGCGCACCTGGCCGCTGACCGTCGCGGTGGTCGGCTTTCCGGCCTTCTGCACGGCGATGTTCAGCACGCCCTGATTCTTGCCGCGGGTCAGGCCGGAGGCTTCAGCAATCTGTGGTTGCAGGAAGCTGGAGTTGAAGGCGCTGTAATGCACATCGACATCGTCGAAGCTGTACTTGCGTTCAGCCATCGCCGGCAGGGCCAGGCACAGGCTGAAGAACAACAGGAATAGGCGGCGCATGGTGGCTCTCCTCAGTGGCAAACGGTCAGACGGCGATGCCGTGATCCTGCAGACCCGGGCTGCTGAGCCGGTAGATACCGATCTCACCCAATAGATTAGGCCACAGTCGGCTGGCCCAACCGTGGCGATGCGCGCGGTCCACAGCCAGGCGATCGAGCACACGGGCCTGGTGCTCGCGGCACAGGTTCTCGAAATCCTCGAAGGTACAGAAGTGGATGTTCGGCGTGTTGTACCAGGTGTAGGGCAGGAAGTCCGACACCGGCATGCGGCCCTTGGTGGTCAGGTACCAGCGGCAGCGCCAGTGGCCGAAGTTGGGGAAGGTGACGATGCAGGTCTTGCCGACCCGCAGCATTTCGTCGAGCAGGAGGTCAGGGTAGTTCACCGCCTGCAGCGCCTGGGTCATGACCACCACGTCGAAACTGCCGGTGGCGAAGTTGCCCAGGCCCTTGTCCAGGTCCTGCTCAATGACATTGACGCCTTGTTCGATACAGCGGGCGATATTGTCCGGGTCGATTTCCAGGCCGTAGCCGCTCACCTGCTTGTGCTCGGACAGCCAGGCCAGCAACTCGCCGTCGCCGCAGCCCAGGTCGAGCACCCGGCTGCCGGCGGGAATCCAGTCTTGGATAATGTCCAGATCGGCGCGCATGACGACTCCTTAAACGGCGATGCGGTTCATGTAGGTGCTGAAGGCGTGCTGATAGCGCGGGATCGGCAGCAGGAAGGAATCGTGGCCCTGGGGCGCGTCGATTTCCAGGTAACTGACGTTCTTGCCCGTGGCCATCAGCGCATCGACGATCTCCCGCGAGCGCGCTGGCGAGAAACGCCAGTCGGTGGTGAAGGACATCACGCAGAATTTTGCCTGGGCCGGACTCAGCGCCTTGGCCAAGTCGCCGTCATGGGAGGCGGCCGGGTCGAAATAGTCCAGCGCCTTGGTCATCAGCAAATAGGTGTTGGCGTCAAAGCGTGTGGAGAACTCGTCGCCCTGATGGCGCAGATAGCTTTCCACCTGGAACTCCACGCTGTGGAAGTCGTAGTTGAGCTGGTCGCTCTTCAACTCGCGACCAAATTTGGCGCCCATGGCGTCATCTGACAGGTAGGTGATGTGGCCGACCATGCGCGCCAGGCGCAGGCCGCGCTTGGGCACCACGCCCAGTTCCTGGAAATGGCCGCCATGGAAGTCCGTGTCGGACAGAATCGCCTGGCGGGCCACCTCATTGAAGGCGATGTTTTCTGCCGACAAGCGCGGCGCCGAGGCGATGCTCAGGCAATGGCGCACCCGCTCGGGATAGCTGATGGTCCATTGCAGCGCCTGCATGCCGCCCAAGCTGCCACCCACCACGGCCGCCCACTGGTCGATGCCCAGAAAATCGGCCAAACGTGCCTGGCTGTGCACCCAGTCTTCCACGGTCACCACTGGAAAATCCGCACCATAGGCTTTGCCGGTGGCCGGATTGAGGCTTGCCGGCCCGGTCGAACCATTGCAACCGCCCAGGTTGTTGAGACTGACCACGAAGAACTTGCGCGTGTCGATGGCCTTGCCCGGGCCGATGCAACCGTCCCACCAGCCCGGCCGGCGATCATCGGGGCTGTGGTAGCCGGCCGCATGGTGGTGGCCGGACAGGGCGTGGCAAATCAGCACGGCATTGCTGCGTGCGGCATTCAGTTCGCCGTAGGTTTCATAAACCAACTGGTAATCGGCTATTTCGCGCCCACAGGCCAGAGCCAGCGGTTCAGCGAAGTGCGCGGTACGGGGCTCGACCAGCCCTACGGAATCTTCGGGAAAGACAGACGACATCGACCCGGCTCTTGCAGAAAGGAAGCCGCAAAGTCTACTGCCTGGCGCCAGGTAATTCATCAAGCAAAGCGGCTTCACGGCCAGATAGCGTGGAGTCGGGCCGGAATGCGGGTGCTAAACATGGAAAGGAAGGTGATTAAACCAGACTGTGCCTGCTCGATCGCGCCGGTATCCCGCCACGTAGGATGGCGTTGAGCGCAGCGATACCCATGGCATTGTTTTGGCGTTGATGGGTATCGACGCAATGCTCCGGGTAAGTCCTGAAACACATCGCCCGCGCCTCAACCCATCCTACGGCGCTGTGAACGAAGCGAGGAGTCAGCTTGCTGGCGATCCGGACGATCACCTCCACCAATCGCCAGCAAGCTGGCTCCTATAAAGGCCTTCTTCGTATGTGCGTGCGACTCAGCGCAACATTCGGCCGGGCGTGTCGTCGTCGCTGGGCGCCAGGGCCAGTTTTTGCGCGGTCTGAGCCAGGTATTCGCTGTCGGTTTCCGAGCCCAGCTTGATCATCAGGCGCAGGTCGTTGGCCGAGTCGGCGTGGGCTAGGGCATCCTCGTAGGTGATCTCGCCCTGGGTGTACAGCTCATAGAGCGCCTGGTCGAAGGTTTGCATGCCCAACTCGGTGGAACGTTTCATCAGCGCCTTGAGTTCGTGCACCTCGCCCTTGCGGATCAGGTCTGCCGCCAACGGTGTGTTGATCAGCACTTCGATCACCGCGCGGCGGCCTTTGCCGTCCGGAGTGGGCACCAGTTGCTGGGCGACGATGGCACGCAGGTTCAGCGACAGGTCCATCCACACCTGCTGCTGACGGTCGGCGGGGAAGAAGTTGATGATGCGGTCCAGCGCCTGGTTGGCGTTGTTGGCGTGCAGGGTGGCCAGACACAGGTGGCCGGTTTCGGCGAAGGCCACGGCGTAGTCCATGGTCTCGCGGGTCCGCACCTCACCGATCAGGATCACATCGGGGGCCTGGCGCAGGGTGTTTTTCAGCGCCACCTCGAAGGAGTCGGTGTCGATGCCGACTTCGCGCTGGGTGACGATGCAATTCTGGTGCTGGTGGATGTACTCGATCGGGTCTTCGATGGAAATGATGTGCCCGCTGGAGTTCTTGTTGCGATAGCCGATCATCGCCGCCAGCGAGGTGGATTTACCGGTGCCGGTGGCGCCGACGAACAACACCAGGCCGCGCTTGGACAAGGACAGCTTCTTGAGAATTTCTGGCAGCTTCAGTTCATCGAGGGTCGGAATGGTGGTCTCGATGCGCCGCAGCACCATGCCGGCCAGGTTGCGCTGGTAGAAGGCGCTGACCCGGAAACGCCCGATGCCGCGGGCACTGATGGCAAAGTTGCACTCGTGATTCTCGGCAAAATCCCGACGCTGCTGCTCGTTCATCACAGAGTGCACGGTTTCGCGAGTCATCTCGGGTGACAGTGCCGTCTTGGTCACTGGCAGGATGCGTCCATTGACCTTCATCGAGGGTGGCACACCGGCGGTAATGAACAGGTCGGAGGCGCCTTTTTCGACCATCAGGCGCAGCAGGCTTTCGAATTCCATGAATCAATGACTCCCTGTGCGCGCCGGTTAGAAGTTTTCCGGCGTCTTGGCTTTTTCGCGGGCACTGTCGCGGCTGATCAGCCCCTTGGCCACCAGGTTTTTCAGGCAGGCATCCAGCGTCTGCATGCCCAGCGAGCCGCCGGTCTGGATCGCCGAGTACATCTGCGCCACCTTGTCTTCGCGGATCAGGTTACGGATGGCGGGGGTGCCGATCATGATCTCGTGGGCCGCCACGCGGCCGCCGCCGATCTTCTTCAGCAGGCTCTGCGAGATCACCGCCTGCAGCGATTCGGACAGCATCGAGCGCACCATGGATTTTTCCTCGGCGGGGAACACGTCGACGATACGGTCGATGGTCTTGGCGGCCGAGGTGGTGTGCAGGGTGCCGAACACCAGGTGACCGGTTTCCGCCGCGGTCAGGGCCAGGCGGATGGTTTCCAGGTCGCGCATTTCACCGACCAGAATGATGTCCGGGTCTTCACGCAGTGCCGAACGCAGCGCTTCGGTGAAACCCAAGGTGTCGCGGTGCACTTCACGCTGGTTGACCAGGCACTTTTTCGATTCGTGGACGAATTCGATGGGGTCCTCGACGGTGAGGATGTGCTGGTACTTGTGGTTGTTGATGTAATCGAGCATCGCCGCCAGGGTGGTGGACTTACCCGAGCCGGTGGGGCCGGTGACCAGCACCAGACCGCGCGGCACATCGGAAATGGTCTTGAAGATCTCGCCCATGCCGAGGTCTTCCATGGTCAACACTTTTGACGGAATGGTCCGGAACACCGCGCCGGGTCCGCGGTTCTGGTTGAAGGCGTTGACCCGGAAACGCGCCACGCCCGGTACTTCGAAGGAGAAGTCGGTCTCCAGGAATTCTTCATAGTCCTTGCGCTGCTTGTCGTTCATGATGTCGTAGATCAGCGCATGCACCTGCTTGTGATCCATGGCCGGCAGGTTGATGCGTCGCACGTCGCCATCCACACGGATCATTGGCGGCAAACCGGACGACAGATGCAGGTCCGACGCGCCCTGTTTGGCGCTGAAGGCGAGCAGCTCGGTAATATCCATGGGACTCCCCAATCACAAGCAAGCAGGTAGAATGCCTGACCCAGACGGGCCGGCTTTTAGAGCGCAAGTAATGTCGACGATAGAACAGATGATTGCAAAGGTTCGTGCGCGGATCCGTGAGGCGGCGCAAGCCGCGCATCGAGATCCAGCCGCCGTTGGCCTGTTGGCGGTGAGCAAGACCCAGCCAGCGGCGGCCATTCGTCAAGCACATGCCTGCGGAATGACGGATTTCGGCGAGAACTATCTGCAGGAAGCATTGGCCAAACAGGCCGAACTAGGCGACCTGGCGCTGACCTGGCATTTCATCGGGCCGATACAGTCGAACAAGACCCGCGCCATCGCTGAGCATTTTGCCTGGGTGCACTCCGTCGACCGGTTGAAGATCGCCCAGCGCCTGGCCGAGCAGCGCCCGGCCCACCTGCCGCCCTTGAATATCTGCCTGCAGGTGAATGTCAGCGGCGAGGTGAGCAAATCCGGTTGCGCGCCAGAGGAGCTGCCGGCGCTGGCCAGCGCTGTGGCCCAGTTGCCACACCTCAGGCTGCGCGGGCTGATGGCAATTCCCGAACCCAGCGACGATCCCGTCGAGCAACACGCCGCGTTTGCTTGCCTGCGCCAATTGCAGAGCGCGCTACCCTTCGATCTCGACACACTTTCCATGGGCATGAGCCACGACCTCGAAGCCGCCATTGCCGAAGGCGCCACCTGGGTACGCGTCGGCACTGCGCTGTTTGGCGCACGCGACTACGGCACGCGCCCTTAATTAAGGACTTCTCTCCATGAACGAACCCCGAATTGCCTTTATCGGTGCCGGCAACATGGCCGCCAGCCTGATCGGTGGCCTGCTCGCCCAAGGCGTGCCGGCCGAACGCATCCGTGCCAGTGACCCAGGCGCCGAGCAGCGCGCCAAAATCAGCGCTGAACACGGCATTTTCATCTGTGCCGACAACGCTGAAGCCGTGGCCGGCGTCGATGTCATCGTCCTGGCGGTCAAGCCGCAGGTGATGAAAAGCGTGTGCCAGGCGCTGGCGCCGCACCTGACCGATAACCAACTGATCGTGTCCATTGCCGCCGGCATTCCCTGCGCCAGTCTTGAACGCTGGCTTGGCGAGCGCTCGGCTGCAGTCCCCGCTATCGTGCGCTGCATGCCCAACACGCCGGCGTTGCTGCGCCAGGGCGTCAGCGGCCTGTACGCCACGGCGCGGGTCAGCGCCGAACAGCGTCAGCAGGCCGAACAACTGCTGTCCGCCGTGGGCGTGGCGTTGTGGCTGGATACTGAGCAACAGATCGACGCGGTCACTGCGGTGTCCGGCAGCGGGCCGGCATATTTCTTCCTGCTTATCGAGGCGATGACTGCTGCGGGGGAACAGCTCGGGCTGCCCCGCGAAACCGCCGCCCAGCTGACGATGCAGACCGCTTTGGGGGCGGCGCGCATGGCGCTGGAAAGTGATGTCGACGCTGCTGAGTTGCGCCGCCGGGTCACGTCGCCGAACGGTACGACCGAGGCGGCGATAACGAGTTTCCAGGCCGGTGGATTCGAGGCCTTGGTACACCAGGCCCTCACCGCGGCCGCGACACGCTCGGCCGAGCTGGCCGAACAATTGGGTCAATAAGGAGTTTTTGATGAATGGTCTGACAACCGCCGCCGTCTACGTCATCCAGACGCTGGGCAGCCTGTACCTGCTGATCGTCTTGCTGCGTTTTATTCTGCAACTGGTGCGTGCCGATTTCTACAACCCGCTCAGCCAGTTCATCGTGCGCGCCACCTCGCCGCTGCTCATGCCGCTGCGCCGCATCATTCCCGGCTTCGGTGGCGTGGACCTTGCCTCGCTGGTATTGGCCATCCTCGTCCAGTTGGCACTGATGGTGGTCACCCTGCTCCTGATGGGTTACGGCGTTGGCGGCTTTTTGCTGCAGCTGCTGATCTGGTCGGTCATCGGTGTCACGGCGCTGTTTTTGAAGATTTTCTTCTTCGCCCTGATCATCAGCGTGATCCTGTCCTGGGTGGCCCCGGGCAGCCACAACCCGGCCGCACAACTGGTCAACCAGCTCTGCGAGCCGCTGCTGATGCCGATCCGGCGCATCCTGCCGAATCTCGGTGGCCTGGATATTTCGCCGATCTTTGCCTTTATCGCGCTAAATCTGATCGACATGCTGGTAATCCGCAACCTGGCGGCCATGACCAACATGCCGACCATTCTCAGCCCCTTCATGTAATGGAATGGTACCGCTGGGACGGCGAGGATCTGATCCTCGCCTGTCACCTGCAGCCCAAGGCCAGCAAGGACGAATTCGCCGGCCTGCACGGCGACCGCCTGAAGATCCGCCTCACCGCCCCGCCGGTGGAAGGCAAGGCCAACGCCCATCTCATGGCCTTCCTGGCCAAGGCGTTCGGCGTGGCAAAAAGCCAGGTCAGCCTTGAAAGTGGCGAGCTGAATCGGCAGAAGCGCGTGCGGATCGCCAAGCCGCAGCGGCTGCCGGAAGGGCTCGAGGTGCAGCCTCGTCGCTAAACAGTACAGCTAAGGCGGCGGCTGCGCTCCACTCATGGGCACCCGCAATAAGGGCGCGCGTACCATTCCCGCGCGGGACGTACAAGCCCGAGCCGGCTGTCGTGCTGTGTTAGATTAGCCCCGCTCATCGACCCAGGCACGCGTCACCAGCCTGGGCGTGACGCGTCGAGTCGTCGGTATGCTCCGCCAGATTTCCGGTGAGCAACCCAAGCTAATACTCGGCTATTGGCCTTGAAGCGAGCCCGCAGCCGCGGGCACCTCTCAGCCAATCAACACCGCTACTGCAGGCAGACGCCTGCAGACATCCTCGCCCCGACTGCGCAACGCATGGGGCGCTCATAGGGCGTGCCATTGATGCGCAGCCCTTTCTTCCGCCGCGTCAGCGGATCGCGGTCGCTGTATGCGCGGCGGGACAAATTAAGGAGAAAGCATGAGCTTTAAAGTAGCCATCCTTGGCGCCGGTCCCAGTGGTCTTGCCCAGCTGCGCGCCTTCGAGTCCGCGCGCCGTGCGGGCGCCGACATTCCCGAAATCGTTTGCTACGAGAAGCAGGGTGACTGGGGCGGCATGTGGAACTACACCTGGCGTACCGGGCTGGACCAATACGGTGAGCCGGTTCATGGCAGCATGTATCGCTACCTCTGGTGCAACGGCCCCAAAGAGGGCCTCGAGTTTGCCGATTACACCTTCGATGAGCACTTCGGCCGGCCGATCGCCTCCTACACGCCGCGCGCCGTGCTGCGTGACTACATCATGGGCCGGGTCGAAAAAAGCGACGTGCGCAAGTACATCCAGTTCAACACGTCGGTGCAGTGGGTCTCCTACTGCGAAGCAACGAGCAAGTTCACCGTTACCGTGCGCGACCTGCAGCGCAACGAGCTAAGCAGCGATAAGTTCGACCATGTGGTGGTCGCTACCGGGCATTTCTCAACGCCCTACGTACCTTCCTTCGAAGGCGTCGAGAAATTCCCGGGCCGCGTCCTACACGCGCACGATTTCCGTGATGCTCGCGAGTTTTCCGGCAAGAATCTGCTGCTGGTCGGCAGCAGTTACTCAGCTGAAGACATCGGTACCCAGTGTTACAAGTACGGAGCCAAGTCGATCACGTTCAGCTATCGCAGCCGGCCGATGGGCTTCGAGTGGCCGAAGGGCTTCGAGGAAAAGCCGCTGCTGATGCGTGTGGAAGGTAACGTCGCCCACTTCAAGGATGGCAGCAAGCGCGAAGTGGACGCGATCATCCTGTGCACCGGTTATCAGCATCACTTCCCGTTCCTGCCCGATGAGCTGACGCTGCGCACCCACAACCGGCTGTATCCGAACGGGCTGTACAAGGGCGTGTTCTGGCAAGAGAACCCCAAGCTGATCTACCTGGGCATGCAGGATCAGTACTACACCTTCAACATGTTCGACGCCCAGGCCTGGTACGCGCGTGACGTCATGCTCGGTCGCATCCCACTGCCGGACGCCGAGGCGCGCGCCGCCGACATCGCCGAGTGGTTCAGTCGCGAAGAAGCACTGCAGGATGCTTCCCAGGATATCGACTTCCAGGGCGCCTACATCCGCGACCTGATCGGGCAGACCGACTATCCGGAGTTTGATATCGAAGGTATGGGAGATCTTTTCAAGCAATGGCTAAGTGATAAGCAGAAGGACATCCTTGGCTTTCGCAACAAGAGCTACCGCTCGACGCTGACCGGCACGATGGCGCCGCCTCACCACACGCCGTGGATGGAGGCTCTGGACGACTCACTGGAGTCGTTCCTGAGTGTTGAACCAGAGCGCAAGAAGCGCAGCGCCTAAGGGCGTAGCAGTAACGATACGGCGGGCGGCCACCCTTGGGTGGCCGCCCGTTTTTTTATCTGCCAGCCAAGGGTTGAGTAACGCCGCAGCGGCTGCCGGAGGTGCAGGTTGCTGATCAATCGCCGGTCGTTGCAACAGGGCAATGGGACTTGAACGGCTCTAGAAAAAGTCTCGCCCGTTAAACTTCGGGCAAAGGACACTGTTTTTTGGCGGCTAATAAGCGCTTGATGTGCACCAGTCGCTGGACGTTCGGCGTCCCTGACCAATAATGCAGGGGATGCCTTTCGCTCCACAAGGATGTGTACCATGAGCTTGGAACGCCTCAGCCAGCAGGTCGATGACTTCGTCGCCTGGAAGCGGGTACTGATTCGTGAAATCACCCGATATCGGGGCTGGCTGGAGACCAACCGGCTCAGTTCGCCCGCTTTGCAAGCGCGTCTGGAGCGAGCGTTGGCGCGCTTGCGCAGCGACCAGATTACCCTGGCCTTCGTCGGCGAGTTTTCTCGCGGCAAGACCGAGCTGATCAATGCGTTGTTTTTCTCAGGCTACGGTCAGCGCATGCTGCCGTCCCAGGCCGGGCGGACCACCATGTGCCCGACCGAGCTGTTTTTCGATTCCCGTGCCGAACGGGGCTATCTGCGCTTATTGCCCATCGAGACGCGGCTGGGTGAGCTCAGTGTGGCGGAGCATAAACGCAGGTCAGAGGGCTGGTTGCACCTGACTCTCGATCTGGCCAATCCGGAAAGCATGGCGCAGGCCTTTACCCAAGTCGCCAAGGTGAAAGCGTTACCGGTGACGCAGGCCATCGAACTGGGCTTTCATCCTCATCAACTGGAGCCCGCCGAGGAAGAACGGCATGTACTGGTTCCCGCCTGGCGGCATGCGTTGGTGAACCTCGACCATCCGCTGTTGCGCAAGGGGCTACGCGTGCTGGATACGCCGGGGCTGAATGCCTTGGGGTGTGAGCCGGAACTTACCCTCTCGATGCTGCCCAACGCCGAAGCGGTTCTCTTCATGCTGGCCGCCGACAGCGGCGTGACGGCCAGCGACATGATGATCTGGCAGCAGCATATCGGGCAGCTTGATGAAGATCGGCCGCAACGCCTGTTCGCCGTGCTGAACAAGATCGACGTGCTATGGGACGATCTGGCCGGTAACGTACATATGGACGGTGAAGTCCAGCGCATACGCCGGCTTACCGCCGAGCAACTGGGGCTCGACGAGAACAGCGTATTGCCGCTGTCCGCCAAGCAGGCGCTGCTGGGCAAGGTACGCGGCGATGTCGCGCTGGTTGAACGCAGTCGGTTGGCGGACCTGGAGACCCTGCTGTGCGAGCGCATCGTCGCGCATAAGGAACAATTGCTCGAAGGGCAGGTGGTCAGCCAGATACTCGGCCTGCTTGCCAACAGCCAGCAGTTGCTCCAACAGCGCCTGGACAAGGTGTTGGAACAGCAGTTCCAGCTCAGCGAACGCAAGGGGAATAACGCGCAAATGCTGGCCGGGTTGAGCGCGCGAGTACGCGTCGAGCACGACTTGCACCACAAGCGGCTGTTGAGCCTGCGTACCAATCAGAGCCTGTTGTTGCGCCTGTCCGAACAGCTGCGCGCTGCGCTGCATGTGCATCGGCTCGAGGCCCATGTGCAGCAGGTACAGCATCATCTGAACAGCAGTTGGACGACCTTGGGCATCAACCGCGCCATTCTTGCGTTCTTCAATGTGCTGGAGGACGACCTGGACCATCTTGAACGTGAGGTGGCCATGGCTAACAAGATGGTCGCGGCCATCTATCAGCGACATAATCAGGAAGACCCGCTGCATGCGGTGGAAGCACCCAGCTTGAGACTCCAGCCGTACCGCCGCGAACTCCAGCAGCTCAAGGAGCAGGCGGACCTGTTTCGTCTGCAGATTAAGACCCTGCTCACCGAGCAGCGCAGCCTGACCCGACGCTTCCTCAATACCCTGGCGCAGGCGGTGGTCGAACTGCATCAGCGCCTGCGCGAGGCTGTCGAGCACTGGAACGCAGAGGCTTTGCTGCCGCTGCTGCATTATCACCGTGACCGCAAGCAACTGCTCGAGCAGCATCTCCTGGAGCTGCGCACCCTGAGCCAGGACAGCCAGCAGGCCCAGGTGCGTGGCCAGATCCTGTCGCGCTACGCCGAGCAGTTGGGCAGCCAGTTGTCGCAGGCCAACGACATGCTGCGCATCCTGCGTCGTCCGGCGCCGATACTCAGCCGAGGCAAGGTGGTCAACTTGCCGTCGGCGCGTTCAGGTTGATAACCCTGAGCAAATGATCAGCTAAGCCAGCGGGAGTTGTGGATTCAATGCAGTGCGCGGGCTAGATCCAGCAGGGTTTCACGCCAGGCAGCGGCGCTGGGCAGGGCCAGGAACGAGGGATTGAGATAGCTTTCCCGGGCGTCGTAGCGCAGCGTGAGCCCTTGCAGGTCGAGCACTTCGCCGCCGGCGCCTTCCAGCACGCCTTGGGCGGCAGCGGTGTCCCACTGCGAGGTGGGCGCCAGGCGCGGATAACAATCGGCTTCGCCTTCGGCCAGCAGGCAGAATTTTAGCGAGCTGCCTACGCTGGCCAAGTGCAAATCGCCAAACGACGACTTCAATCCCGCCAGCAAGTGTTCTTGAGCAGGGCTGGAGTGGCGCCGGCTGGCCACGACGATAAAGGCTGCCTGCGGCGCCAGACGCACGCTGAGAGGTTGCGGTGAGATCTCTGGCTCCACACGCCACGCGCCCAGCCCGGCGCCACCGTAATAGCAACGCCCGCTGGCTGGCACGCCGACCACCCCAAAGACCACGCGGCCCTGTTCGATCAGCGCCACATTGACCGTGAACTCTTCACTGCCCGCGATGAACTCCTTGGTGCCATCCAAAGGATCCACCAACCACCAGCGGGTCCAGCCGGCCCGCTCGACCAGCGCAAGATCGCAGGCTTCCTCGGAGAGCACGGGAATGTCCGGGTCCAACGCAGCCAGACCTTGAGCAAGCACATGATGTGCGGCCAGATCGGCGGCGGTCACCGGCGAAGCGTCGGCCTTTTCCTGCACCGCCACGTCGCTGCGCCAGTAGGGCAGGATGACCGTACCGGCACGCTGCACCAGGTCGATGACCGGCTGCATGAGATTGACTGGGCTCATAGCGTCAACTCGCCGCGCTGCACCAACAGGTCGCGAGCCAAATAAAGCGCCGCCAGTGCGCGCCCTTCGCTGAACTGTGGGTGTTGAATAAGTGTAAGCAGCTCGCGCAGGTTCACCTTGCTCACCGCCATGGGCTCAGGTTCATCGCCGGGGAGGCGTTCCTCGTAGAGGTCGGTGGCCAGCACTACCTGGATACGCTGGCTCATGTAACCGGGCGACAGCGATAGCTCGGTGAGCAGCTCCAGGCGCCGAGCGCCGAAGCCGGCTTCTTCCTTGAGTTCGCGGTCGGCGGCGACCAATACGTCTTCGCCGGGCTCGATCAGCCCCTTGGGCAGCGACAACTGGTAATCGTCGGTGCCGGCGCAGTATTCCTCGATCAGTACGGCGTGTTCGGCATCCTGCATGGCGACGATCATCACCGCGCCGTAACCGCTGCCCCGGCTCGCCAGTCGTTCGTAGGTACGTTCCACGCCATTGCTGAAGCGCAGCTGCAATTCCTCGACGGCGAATAGCCGACTGCGCGCGACAATCTCGCGGGCCAGAACGGTAGGTTTCTCACGCATGGGACATCTCCAAGTCGGGCGTGGGGGTTATCATAACCGCCTTTTTCAGCTGCACCGCGCCACCGCCCGTGGGTTCGTGTGCCAGCGCCCATCTGGAAATCGCCCATGTCCGCTTTATCATGGACTGCCATCGACACCGTGCTGCTGGATATGGACGGCACACTGCTCGATCTGCACTTCGACAATCATTTCTGGCTCGAACACCTGCCCCAGCGTTACGCCGAGCACCATGGCATCAGCCGTGCCCTGGCCGATCAGGCGTTGGCTCCGGCGTTCGCGCGCCATGCCGGCCAGCTGAGCTGGTATTGCCTGGACTTCTGGAGCAAGGAACTGCAACTGCCGGTGTTGGAGCTCAAGCACGAGGTGGCGCACCTGATTGCGCTTCGCCCCGACGCCGATCGATTTCTCACGGCATTGCGGCTGGCCGGCAAGCGGGTGGCCTTGGTCACCAATGCGCACCGTGATTCGCTGACGCTGAAACTGGAACGCATTGAGCTGGCGCCGTATTTCGACCGCCTGATCAGCTCCCATGACTATGGCTTCGCCAAGGAAGATCAGCAGTTCTGGCACGCGTTGCAAAACGATTTCGGCTTCGAGCCGGCCCGCACGCTGTTTATCGACGACAGCCTGCCGGTGCTACGCAGCGCGCAGCGCTATGGCATCGCCCAGCTATTGGCGGTACGCCAACCGGACAGTCGCAAAGGCGCGAAGGATACCGAGGAGTTCAGTGCGCTGGAGGACTACCAGACGTTGATTGACGGTTTGTAACGGTTCAGTGCCGCCGTTCGGGCCGTTCTGGCGGCTGCTCGGGATCCTGGGAAAGAGCCCGAGCCAGACCTGACGCGGCTATCTGCCCGTCATTCGTTCAAGTGGCTGAGACAGGCGCTTGCCGCCCGTCCGAGGCGCTCGCGGGTAGTGGCATCCAGCGCACTCTGGCCTTGCAGTTGCTTGATTTCCTCATCGCTGAATTCATCGCTTACACGGTCTGCCGCACATGAGCAGTACGCCTTGGACTTGGCCGGCGGCGTGCCCGCCGTGGCGCTGCTCTGACATTCGCTGATGAACTGGTTCTTGGCGCCAGCGGGCCATTCGCCGGCCATAAGCGGGGCGCTGAACAGTAGCGGGATGAAAAGGGCGGTCAGGGACATGGCACGCATCGCGAAACTCCTGTTGAACAAGATAAGCATCGTTCTTGTGAGGGTTTGCGCGGCGTGGAGTTCCCGCAGCGACAACGCTTTACCCACAACCGGGGTGGATAACTCTGGGGACAAGCTGTCGGTAGCTGGCGCTGTGCACAGCCTGCTCTGGATTCTTCGCCAGTGGTGTTTTTTTGAGCGAAATCAGTGCGTTATTCACGTGCTACGCGCCGCGCCGATTGCTGCGACGCCATGGGGTATGCCCGCCGCCGGCCGCGTGCTCTACACTGCGATGTCTTTTACGCCGGGAGCCCTCATGACCCCTTCCTCCCTGCTCGATGAACGCACGGCGCGGTTATTGCCCTGGCTGGTAGCCGTCGCCTTCTTCATGCAGACCCTGGATGGCACCATTCTCAACACGGCCCTGCCGGCCATGGCGATCGACCTGGCCGAAGACCCGCTACGCATGCAGGGCGTGATCATTGCCTACATGCTCACCGTGGCGCTGTTGATCCCGGCCTCGGGATGGGTTGCCGACCGTTTCGGCACGCGGCGCGTTTTTTTCAGCGCCATCCTGCTGTTTACCTTCGGCTCGCTACTCTGCGCCCTGTCCATGACGCTGACCCAACTGATCGGCGCGCGCGTCCTACAAGCCGTGGGCGGCGCGCTGATGATGCCGGTCGGACGGTTGGTGGTGCTGCGCGCTTATCCACGCTCGGAGTTGGTGCGGGTAATGAGCCTGATCACTCTGCCGGGCCTGGTCGGTCCGCTGCTGGGGCCGACGCTCGGCGGCTGGCTGGTGGAATATGCCAGCTGGCACTGGATTTTCCTGATCAACCTGCCGGTCGGAGCGCTGGGGTGTTATGCCGCGCTGCGCTTTATGCCCGACCTGCGCGGGCCGGAGCGCAATCACTTTGATACACCGGGTTTCGTGCTGTTCGGCGCAGCCATGCTGATGATTACCCTGGGCCTGGGCGGCCTCGGCGAGCTGCACATGCCCCATGCGCGGGTCATGCTCCTGCTGTTTGCCGGCGCTGCCTGCCTGGCCGCTTACTGGCTACGGGCGGGGCGCATCGCCAAGCCGTTGTTCAGCCCCAACCTGTTTCGCACGCGCAGCTTCTCCGTGGGCATTCTGGGCAACCTGTTCGGCCGCCTGGGCAGTGGGGCGCTGCCCTTCATGGTGCCGTTGTTGCTGCAAGTCGCGCTCGGCTATTCACCGGCCGAAGCCGGGATGAGCATGATTCCGCTGGCGCTGGCCGCCATGGCCATCAAGCCATTCGCCAAACCGCTGATCGATCGCCTGGGTTATCGACGTGTTCTCACCACCAATACGCTGCTGCTCGGCCTGCTGATCGGCAGCCTGGGCTTCACCAACGCACAGACACCGCTGTTCATGCTGCTGGTTCAGCTGGGGCTGATCGGCGCGATCAACTCGCTGCAGTTCACCGCGATGAACACCATTACCCTGATCGGCTTGCATGACCGAGAGGCGAGCAGCGGCAACAGCCTGCTGGCGGTGGTGGTGCAACTGGCGATGAGCCTGGGGGTGGCCACCGCCGGTGCGCTCCTCGGCGGCTTCACCCTCGACGGGGCGGCGCCGGGCAGCGAGGCGGTACTGCGCGCGTTCCAATTGACCTTCCTGTGCGTCGGCGGCATTTCGATGCTGGCCTCGACGATCTTCCTGCAATTGGGGCGGGAAGATGGCAGGGCCCCCTCGCAACCGTAGGCACGCAGATCGAAGTGCATCCAGCGTCGGGATCGACTGTTGGTCTGCTGCCTCTTGACCCGCATCCATCACCGGCGGAAGGTGATCTTTTTCACTGCGGGCTGAACCTGCGAGGCCGCCGCCATGCTCGATCCGACCTATTGGCTGCTGTTCTTCTCCGCCGCGCTGGCCCTCAACCTGGCGCCGGGGCCTGATCTCTTGTTCGTGCTATCGCGCAGCATTGCCCAAGGGCGGCGCTACGGCATCGCCGCGTCCTGCGGGGTGTGCAGCGGCGCCTTGGTGCATGTCTTGGCTGCGGCGCTTGGGCTTTCGGCGATCCTGGCCACATCGGCGCTGGCCTTCAGCGTGGTGAAGTGGATCGGTGCCGCTTATCTGCTGTATATCGGCTGGCAGGCGCTGCGCTCCGCCGGGCGCAGTTTCACCGCTGTGGAGCAGGCGTCACCCAGCGGCAACGGGTGGCAGATTTATCGCCAGGGTGTGCTGGTCGACCTGCTCAATCCCAAGGCGGCGATCTTTTTCATGGCGTTCCTGCCGCAATTCATCCGCCCGGAATTCGGCCATACCACGCTGCAATTGCTGGGGCTCGGCGTGCAGGTGATTGTCGTGGCGATTCTTGTCGACTCAGTTTGGTGCTGGCGGCCAGCCAGGCCACTGGCCTGTTGCGCCGGCGCCCAGCGATTGCCGCTTGGCTGGAGCGCGGCATGGGCAGTCTGCTGATGGCCTTGGGGCTGCGTCTGGCGCTGAGCGAAAAGGCCTGATGGCCTTCAGGCCCGCCCCGGCACTTGAGTTATGCGGAGGCGGGACAGACTGCAACAAACAGCGGGCTGGTGCGCTCGATGACCTGCGGCGTTTCAGTCAGCGCCCGATTGTGTTCTGAGACCGGGATCATTTGTGCGTGCGTGCAATTCAGGACGTAGCGCTGATGAGTGACCACATCAAAGGCCTTTTTCTCGAAGCGATACTGGATGAATTCAACCAGGGTCAATCCTTCGAGGTGGCGTGTTTGGGTATTCGCGCTATCGACCACGGTAAACGCCGTGGTCATCGGAAAGAGATAGGTCCAGGGTCGCCAGAAGGCCTCGCCCTGTTCGCGGGAGACCACAACGACGCCCTCCGGCTGGCGGGAGGTTTGATGGTCGAACCAGCTGTATTCAAAATAAATCTGGTAGCCCAGCATGCCGATACCGGCAAACACCGGGATCAGCCAGTTAGGCGCGTTGTTTTTAGACAGGACGCGAATCAGCAGGGCAATGCCCGCTGCGCCCAGACCCGCAAAGATAGTTGCGACTAAATGCCAAAGCATACTTTTCTCTTCTTATAAGCAAAGCGGGCCTCGATTAAGAGGCCCGCCCGCGATAGGCCTGTCAGCGTTTTGCTGCAGGAGCTGTGAGTTGCTTAATGATCAAGCGCCGCACCGGCACCTTTCGGGTAACGCACGCTATCAACCAGGTCGCGGATGCGTTGCGGCGTTGTTTCAGTGACGCTGCACACGCTGTAGGCGACCGCAAAGTTGATCACAGCACCGATTACACCAAAGGAGAGGGGCGATATACCCATGATCCAGTTGTCCGGCGTGTTCGGCAGCATGTTGGTGCCCGGGATGAAGAACCAGCCCAGGTAGGTGAAGATATACAGCAAGGTAGCGATCAGGCCTGCCAGCATGCCGGCGACCGCACCTTTATCGTTCATCTTCTTGGAGAAGATTCCCATCATCAGCGCCGGGAAAATCGACGCGCCGGCAATACCGAACGCCAATGCCACCACCTGCGCGGCAAATCCCGGTGGATTGAGTCCCAGCCAGGTGGCCAGAACAATCGCGGCGGCCATCGAGATCCGTGCCGCGAGCATTTCGTTTTTCTCGGAGATCTTCGGATTGATGATTTTCTTCAGCAAGTCATGACTGATGGCCGACGAGATCGCCAAGAGCAAACCCGCTGCCGTCGACAGTGCCGCCGCAATCCCGCCCGCCGCGATCAAGCCGATTACCCAGCCCGGCAGATTGGCAATTTCCGGGTTGGCCAGCACCAGAATGTCGTTGTTGACCGTCAGCTCATTGCCAGCCCAGCCACGCGATTCCGCTTCTGCGGCAAAGGTGGTGTTGGTGTCGTCATAAAACTGGATACGGCCATCTTCGTTCTTGTCCACGAACTTGATCAGGCCTGTTTCTTCCCAGGTCTTCACCCACTGCGGACGCTCCTCATAGGCGAGGGGGGAACCCAGAGCCTGATCGTAGCTTTCTACTTGACCCGCGGCTTCCGGGTAGACCGTGGTGAGCAGGTTCAGACGTGCCATGGAGGCAACGGCAGGCGCGGTCAGGTACAGGAGCGCGATAAACACCAGGGCCCAGCCGGCCGACCAACGCGCATCGGAAACCTTCGGTACGGTGAAAAAGCGAATGATCACGTGGGGCAGACCGGCAGTACCCACCATCAGCGACAGCGTGAACAGCACCATGTTCAAGTGGCTCGGCACATCCGCTGTGTAGTCGGTGAAGCCGAGTTCAACCAGAACTTCGCTGAGCTTGGTTAACAAGGGCGCGCCAGACTCGGTGTGGGTACTGAACATCCCAAGGCTGGGAATCACATGGTCGGTCAGTTGCAGGGATATGAATACGGCAGGAATGGTGTAGGCAATGATCAAGACAACATATTGCGCCACCTGCGTGTAGGTGATGCCTTTCATGCCGCCGAAGACTGCGTATACGAATACCACCAGCGACGCGATCCAGATACCAGCCTCGCTGCTCACTTCAAGGAAGCGCGAGAACGCAACACCGGCACCGGTCATTTGCCCGATCACATAAGTGACGGATGCCAGGATCAGGCACAGCACCGCAACCAATCGTGCGCTCTTGCTGTAAAAACGCTCGCCAATGAAGTCCGGTACGGTGAATTGGCCGAATTTACGCAAATACGGCGCCAGCAGCATTGCCAGAATGACATAGCCGCCGGTCCAGCCCATCAAGTAAGCAGAACTTGCATAGCCCGTGGCGGCAATGATGCCGGCCATGGAAATGAACGACGCGGCTGACATCCAGTCGGCTGCGGTGGCCATGCCGTTGGCTATTGGGTGGACACCGCCGCCTGCGACGTAGAACTCTTTGGTCGAGCCTGCGCGCGCCCACCAGGCAATCGCGATATAGAGGAGGAATGAACCTCCGACAAACAGCAGGTTAATCATGAATTGACTCATGCTGTTTTACTCCTCTACACCGAATTGTTTATCGATCTTGTTCATTCTCCAGGCATAGAAAAAGATCAAGGCGATAAAGGTCAGAATGGCTCCTTGCTGGGCGAACCAGAAACCAAGGTCGGCCCCACCTACATCGATGCCGGCCAACAAGGGCCGTAGAAGAATGCCGAAGCCATACGAAACCAGTACCCAGATCACGAAGCAGCAGGTAATCAAGCGTAGGTTGGCAGACCAATAGGCAGCAGCTTGTGTTTTATCTTGCATAGGCTCATCTCGTGTTTTGTATTTATTGGAGTGTGATGCAGCGTTGCCAGATAAATTTATAGAGAAATTACGCGCAGAATAACCCCCCGATTAAGTCTTTTTTTCTTTTTTTTTGTATCTGTCCGGTTTTGAGGAAAGGCTCTGGGCAGCCCATTACGCGCGAGGTAGTGCGGGCAGCGGCGCCTGCCCAGCGGCTCTGCCTGAGGCGTGCAGCCTGATACACTGCACGCCATTTTTCGCACCCCAGGCCTGCCTCTGTGACCACCTCTGCTTTCTCCTCCCTGCCGCTGTCCGCCGCCTTGCTGTCCACTATCGAGGACCTTGGCTACAGCGCCATGACGCCGATCCAGGCGCAGAGCCTGCCGCTGATCCTCAAAGGCCAGGATCTGATCGCCCAGGCCAAGACTGGCAGTGGCAAGACCGCCGCCTTTGGCATCGGCTTGCTGCACCCGCTCAACCCGCGTTACTTCGGCTGCCAGGCGCTGGTGCTCTGTCCGACGCGCGAGTTGGCCGACCAGGTGGCCAAGGAAATCCGCCGCCTGGCGCGTGCCGCTGACAACATCAAGGTGCTGACCCTGTGTGGCGGCATGCCATTCGGCCCGCAGATCGGCTCGCTGGAACACGGCGCGCATATCGTCGTCGGCACGCCGGGCCGCGTGCAGGAGCATCTTGCCAAGGGCACCCTGAAACTGGACGGCCTGAACACCCTGGTGCTCGACGAAGCCGACCGTATGCTCGACATGGGTTTTATCGATTCGATCAGCGCGATCATCGAGCAGACGCCGGCACGCCGGCAGACGCTGCTGTTTTCCGCCACCTATCCCGATGGCATCGAGCAGCTGGCTGCGCGCTTCCTGAAAAAGCCGGCGCGGGTCGAGGTGGAGAGTCAGCACGACAACGCGCAGATCGAACAGCGTTTCTACGAAATCGAACCGCAGCGCCGTATGGAAGCGGTGGCGCAAGTGCTCGACCATTACCGGCCCACCTCGACCATCACCTTCTGCCAGACCAAGATCCAGTGCGACGAACTGGTGGCCTTTCTCAAGGCTCGTGGACTGAGCGCAGCCGCCTTGCATGGCGACCTGGAACAGCGCGATCGGGATCAGGTGCTGACGTTGTTCGCCAACCGCAGCCTCAGCGTGCTGGTGGCCACTGACGTGGCGGCGCGCGGCATCGACATTGCCGGCCTCGATCTGGTGCTGAACGCCGAGCTGAGCCGCGACCCGGAGATCCACATCCATCGCGTCGGCCGTAGCGGTCGTGCCGGTGAGAAAGGCTTGGCGGTATCGCTGGTCGCGCCGAGCGAGGCGCAGCGCGCCAGCGCCATCGAAGACCTGCAGCAGCGTGCGTTGAACTGGAAAAACCTCGACAGCCTCAAGCCGAACGGCAGCGAGCTGCTGCGCCCGCCGATGATCACCTTGAACATCGGTGGCGGGCGTAAGGACAAGGTACGTCCCGGCGACATCCTCGGCGCGCTGACCGGTGATGCCGGCCTCAAGGCCGAGCAGGTCGGCAAGATCGCCCTGTTTGATCACCAGGCGTATGTGGCGGTGGAGCGCAGCGTTGCCCATCAGGCACTGCTGTGCCTGCAGAACGGCAAGATCAAGGGCCGCTCGTTCCGGGTGCGTAGCCTGTGAGTCATGCCACCGATGTGCTGATCATCGGCGCCGGTGCCGCCGGGCTGATGTGCGCCTTTCAGGCGGCCACGCGCGGTCGCCGCGTGCAGGTGCTCGAGCACGCCAACAAGGCCGGCAAGAAGATTCTCATGTCCGGTGGCGGGCGCTGCAATTTCACTAACCTGTACGTCGAGCCGAGCAATTTCCTGTCCGCCAACCCGCACTTCTGCAAGTCGGCGCTGGCGCGCTTCACCCAGTGGGATTTTCTCGAACTGGTCGGCAAGCACGGCGTGGCCTACCACGAGAAGAAGCTCGGCCAGCTGTTTTGCGACGGCAAGTCCAGCGACATCCTCGACTTGTTGCTCAACGAATGCCGCGAAGCCGATGTGCAGATTCACCTGGATACCTCGGTCGAGACCATCGCTCCGTGCGACGGCGGCGGTTATCGCCTGACCACCAGCATGGGCGAATTCATCTGCCAGTCGTTGGTGATCGCCACCGGCGGGCTGTCGATCCCCACGCTGGGCGCCAGCGGCTTCGGCTATCAGGTGGCACGTCAGTTCGGGCACAGCGTGCTGCCAACCCGTGCCGGGCTGGTGCCATTCACCCTCACCGATCCGCAGCTCAAACAGCTGTGCACGGAGCTATCCGGCACTTCGGTGGACGATTGCCGGGTGAGCTGCAACGGGCAGAGTTTCGTCGAGAATATCCTGTTCACCCACCGTGGCCTGTCGGGCCCGGCAATCCTGCAGATTTCCTCCTACTGGCAGCCCGGCGACCGCGTCGAGATCGACCTTTTGCCGCACCTGGAGCTGCCTGAATGGCTGCCCGAACAGCAGCGCGAACGGCCCAACACGGAACTCAAAACCCTGCTGGGCGAGCTGTTCACCAAGAAGATGGCCGCGCTGCTGTGCGAACTGTGGTTCGTCTCCAGGCCGCTCAAGCAGTACACACCGAGCGAACTGAAGGCCATCGCCGAACAGCTGCAGGCCTGGCAACTGGTGCCGGCCGGCACCGAGGGTTACCGCACCGCCGAAGTCACCTTGGGCGGCCTGGATACCCGGGAGGTCTCTTCGAAGACCATGGAGTCGCTGAAGGCGCCGGGCCTGTACTTCATCGGCGAGGTGCTCGACGTCAGCGGCCACTTGGGCGGCTTCAACTTCCAATGGGCCTGGGCCTCCGCCTACGCGGCGGCGCAGTACGTCTGAACGGTTAAAACCTCGGCAGACGTAGGGTGGATGACGCTTTTACATCCACCAGTGCCTCGCGCGGTGGACAATAAAAACGTTGTCCACCCTACGGGCTGAACCGTAAGAAGCATCGCCCCTCGTAGGGTGGATGTCGCTTTGTACATCCACCAGTACCCCGCTCTGTGGACAAGAAAAGCGTTGTCCACCCTACATACTGGATACCCGTGAAGTCTCTTCGAAGACCATGGAGTCGCTGAAGGCGCCGGGCCTGTACTTCATCGGCGAGGTGCTCGACGTCAGCGGCCACTTGGGCGGCTTCAACTTCCAATGGGCCTGGGCCTCCGCGTACGCGGCGGCGCAGTACGTCTGAACCCGTTAAAACCTCGGTAGACGTAGGGTGGATGGCGCTTTTACATCCACCAGTGCCCCCGCTCGGTGGACAAAAAAACGTTGTCCACCCTACATGTCCAAGCCATACGCTGCACATAAAAAAACCGCGCCGTTGTAACCAACGACGCGGCAAGGGGAACCGGGTGCAGCGGCGTCGTTCAGGCGCCGCCGCGATCAGTCGAGCATGTCGCGGTAGCGTTCGTCCTGCTGGTAGGTCACCGGCTGTGCGAAGCCCGGCACCTGGATCAGCTGATCGGTGATGAGCAGGTCTTGGTCGTGGATCATGTCCAGGCCGAAGTTGTAGATCACGTCGAAGTCGCCCTGCAGCGCGCGCTCTTCGTAGGCCTGGGCGTTGGCACGGGTCTGTTCACGGCGGGCCAGGTAGTCGTTGAATGCGGCTTCGCCGTGGCGCTTGCGCAGCATGCGTTCAGCCACATGGGGGGCCAAGACGTAGCCGGTGGCGTTGTTGCCGCCAAAACCCTTGGAGTTGAGGAAGCACACATCCAGCGTCTGCTGGTCGCGCGCAACGTCGGCGGTGGAGATCTGCAGGTGATCCTGATGCACGTCGTCGGCGACCCGGTCAATGGTCTTGATGCCGGGAATCAATCCGTACTTGAACGAGCCGAGGGCGGCGATCAACTGGTCGGCGCTGGCCGGGGCCAGGGAGTGACCGACATAGGCCTTGACGGCCGCCACTGGCCAGCTGTCGATGCCAAACGTGGTGGCGATGCGGTTAAGCAGTTCAGATTCGGTGGTGCGGTTGGCCGGGGTGCTGGAGCCGTGGGCGTGCACGAAGCTGCGCTGGCGCACGCCGTCGATGCCGACGATTTGCGCGGCGCTGGCCACGGCCTTGGCCAGGGTCAGGTAGTTGCCCGGGCCGGGAGCGGAGATCGAACGCTTGAAGCCGTCGGCATTGACGAAGACATCTGGGGTCGCGCCATGGATATCGGCACCCAGTTGCAAGGCCAACTCGTCATCCATCAACACCACGAACTGGCAGGACTCGGCCAGGGTGAAACCGCAGTTCTCACCGAATGGGCGGCTGGCGCGGCGGAAGTCCACCTCTGGCTTGCCTTCGATGGCGCGCAGGCCATCTTCGGTGGCCAGCGCGCTCATGGCGCCGTAGCCGTCGACGCATTCGACGGTGACCGGCGCTTCGCTGTTGCCGACGATCACCACCCGCGAGCGGCCGTCGACGATGCTGTCGATGCCCTTTTGCAGGTTGTAGAGAAAGGTGGCGCAGGCGCCGGTCATTGCGCCGGTGCTGCCGACGCTGCCCAGCACGTAGGCGTTGATGAAGTCCGCCGGCATGGTGTTCAGGCCCAGCGGCAATTGCTTGGAGGAGACACGTCCACCTTTCAGGCGCGCTTGCATCAGGCCGCCGTAACCGTTGTCGTCGAGCTGGCTCATGATGCTGCCGGCGTGCACGGCGATCTGGTCCGGCGGTACGCTGTCGGTGATGGTTTTCCAGTCGATGCCGATGGAGCGCAGTGCATCGGTCATGCCGACCACGGACATCTGCAGGCCGCGCGGGTGGAAGCGCGAGTTGTACAGCTCGCCGGGCTCGAAACCGGTGGGCAGTTGCCCGGCGGATTTCACCGGCATCTCGCGATAACTGTCGACCTTGAAGTCGCAGCTGCCGTTAAGGGTGACGCGTACCTCGTTGCCCGCCAGCGGCTCGATGCTCCAGTTGGCCGGCAGCGGCTCGGGCAGCTGCTTGCGGCTGGTGGTGAAACTGAAGGGCGCGTCGCTGTCGCTGTTCAGGCTGATACTCTTCTGCCAATGAGTGGCATCGACGTCAAAATACTGTTTTTCGATGCGACGGATCAGCGTGTGATCGAGAATCTGCCGGGCGTAGCGGGTTTCGATGTCAGCCAGGGTCAGTGCCTGGTCGTCGCTGTCGCGGTAGGCACCGTTTGCGTAACGCACCAGCTTCATCATGATCGCCAGGCCGGCGAGGGTCTGTTGACGCGCCTCACTGTCCAGGGACTCGATGACCATACGCCGGAAACCGTGGTGAAACGAACTGCGCCCGGCGGAGTTGTAACCACCGAAACCAACGATGACAGGTAAGCGAGACATAACCCGGAAAACTCCTTACGCAAAGGGCCTGGCGCCCGAAGGTGGGGTGACAGGCCTGAGGCCGTCGATCATGCCGACTGCGTTCAGCCAGCGACGGACAATTCTTGTGGATGCCTATGCTGACGCGGCACTCGACCATCAAGTCACGGCTGTAACCCAATGGTCGTAGATTTCAGGGTGGCCGTGGCAGGCCGTTCGTCTGTTGGCGCGGCTTGCTTGCAAAGGTTTGGCGTACAGGCCGCGCCGTTGTAGCGAAGCATCACGCGCGGCTGCGGGCCCGCTTGAATATCAGCAAGCCCCACAGGAAACCTACGCAGGCGGCAGTGGCGGAGCCCATAAGGATGCCCAGCTTGGCGGCGCTCAGGAGGTTCTCGCTGGTGAACGCCAGGTTGGCGACGAAGATCGACATGGTAAAGCCGATGCCGCCCAGCAGGCCGATCAGCAGCACGCCGTTCCAGTTCATGTCCGGTGCCAGCCGGCACAGACCGAGGCGCACGGTGATCCAGGTGGCCAGGAAGATGCCCAGGGGCTTGCCCAGCACGAGCGCACAGAACACGCCGAACATGACCTTCTGCGAGTCGGCGATGGCCAGGTCGACCGTGCCCAACGCGACGCCGGCGTTGGCCAAGGCGAACAGCGGCATGATGCCGAAGGCCACCCAAGGGTGCAGGGCCTTTTGCACGCGAATCACCGGGGGCAGCAACTCGCGCTGGGTCTTGCGCAGCTCGCTGAGTGGCTGGGCCAATTCATCCGCCTGGCCCTGCCCGGCCAATCTGCGAACCTCATCGAGATTGCTGGCCAGCGCCTCCAGCGGATGGGCATGGCGATACAAGCGTACTACGGGGGTCATCAGGCCCAGCACCACGCCGGCCAGGCTGGGATGCGCGCCGGTTTTCAGCAGGCCGAACCAGATGACGGCGCCGGGGATGACGTAGGCATAGGCGGTGCCGATGCCGATCCATTGCAAGGCCAGCACCATCAGCATGCCGAGCGCGGCGACCAACAGGCCGCTGTAATCCAGCCCGCCGGAATACACCACGGCGATGATCAGCACGGCGATCACGTCATCGATGATCGCCAGGGTGAGCAGGAAGATGCGAAGGCTGCTGGGAATGCCACGGCCCAGCAGGGCGAGCACACCGACAGCGAAGGCAATGTCGGTGGCGGTCGGAATCGCCCAGCCATGGCTGAGCGGTGCCTGCCGGTTGAAAGCCAGGTAAAGCAGCGCTGGTACCAGCACGCCACCGAAGGCCGCGATCACCGGCAGGGCGGCCTGGCGCAGGTTGGCTAGCGCACCGTCGTGGATTTCGCGGCGGATTTCCATGCCAACCACCAGGAAGAACACCGTCATCAGCGCATCGTTGACATAGAAATGCAGTGAGCGGGTGAATTGCCAGTCGCCCAGCCCCAGGGTGATGGGCAGGTGCCAGAGTGCCTCGTAGCTATGCGCCTGTGCGGAGTTGGCCCAGATGAGGGCGATCAGGGTGGCGACCAGCAACGCCGCGCCGCTGACGGCTTCGATGTGGATAAAGCGTTCGAGGGCGGAGAAAGCCTGCTGGGTATAGCGCTGAGCCCTGGAGGCAGGGCGATAGGACAAGGGTTGCGGCATACGTAACTCCCTGCGTGGCGGCCCGACCTCGCATGAGTTTTTTAACCTGCTTCACCGAACAGCGGTGAATGCACCCGGGCCGGATTATAGGCACTGGCATTAGATAAAGGGCAGGCATACGGCTTTAGGATGAGGGTAGGCCAGAAAGCACAAAGCCCGGCACTTGGCCGGGCTCCGTGTTAGGCACGGGTCGAGTTACGGCATACCCAGCCAGTTCGGCAGGCCCAGCGAGATCGACGGTACATACGTGACCAGGACCAGGAAGCCGAGCAGCAGGCACAGCCAAGGCATGGCGGCGCGTACCACGGCGGTGACGGGCATACCGGTCACGGCTGAGGTCACGAACAGGTTCAAGCCCACAGGTGGCGTGATCAGGCCGATTTCCATGTTCACCACCATGATGATGCCCAGGTGGATCGGGTCGATACCCAGCTCCATGGCGATCGGGAACAGGATCGGGGCCAGGATCAGGATCACCGCGGACGGCTCCATGAAGGCACCGGCCACCAGCAGCACGATGTTCACCACGATCAGGAACTGCCAGGGCTCCAAGCCCATATCCAGTACCATGCCGGTGATCTGTTGCGGAATTTGCTCAGTGGTCAGCACGTGGGCAAACAGCATGGCGTTGGCGATGATGAACATCAGCATGATGCCGATCTTGGCCGAGTCCAGAATCACGTGCGGGACTTGCTTGAAGGTCAGGTCCTTGTACACGAAGATCGCGATGAGCGCCGAGTACATGGCGGCCACAGCGGCGGCTTCGGTCGGGGTGAACATGCCGGAGTAGATACCGCCGAGGATGACGACCATCAACAGCAGGCCCCACAGCGCCTTGCGCCCGGCACTCAGCCATTCGCGGAAGGTGGCGCGCGGCATGGCCGGCAGGTTTTTCTTCACGGCAACGATGTAGATCGCCACCATCAGCACCAGGCCGAGCAGCAGACCTGGGACAACACCGGCCATGAACAGCTTGCCCACCGAGGTTTCGGTGGCGGCGGCATACACCACCATGACCACCGACGGCGGAATCAGGATGCCCAGGGTACCGGCGTTGGTCACGATGCCGGCACCAAAGGCCTGCGGGTAACCGGAGCGCACCATGCCGGCGATGGCAATGGAGCCGACTGCGGCCACGGTGGCCGGCGAGGAACCGGACAGGGCGGCGAACAGCATGCACGCCAGTACCGCGCCGATGGCCAGGCCGCCACGGATGTGGCCGACGCAGGCGTTGGCGAAGTCGATCAGGCGACGGGCCACGCCACCGGTGGTCATGAACGCACCGGCCAGCAGGAAGAACGGAATGGCCAAGAGGGTGTAGTGCTCGGAGGTTTCGAACAGCTTGATCGCCAGCGAACGCACGGAGTCGTTACTGAAGAACATGATGGTCAGCGAGCCAGCCAGGCCGAGCGAGATGGCGATCGGTACGCCGATCATCATCAGCGCGAACAGGGCGATGAACAGGAACAGAATCGACATTACTTGTGCTCCTCGGTTTGGTTCAGCTTGACGGCGTCAGCGGCTTCGTCGGCCAGGCCCAGGTCAGACTGCTGACCACGCAGGATGCGCACGAGGATTTCAGCGAAACGAATGAAGCACATGAAAAAGCCGAACGGCACGATGGCTGCGATGTGCCATTGCATGATGCCGTAATGACCGAGATCTTCAGCACCGATGCCGGCTTTGGCCAAGGTGTACACCCACTCCACACTGGATTCGCCCAGCAGGCCGGCGTAGGTCAGGCAGATGAGGCAGGCGATAATGGCGATGGTGCGCTGCGTGCTCTTTTTGAACAGCTTGACCAGCGCATCGACACCGATATGGCCGGCAGTGCGCACGCCATAGGCGATGCCAAAGAAGATCAACCAGGCGAACAGGGCCTTGGTCAGCGCGTTACCCCAGGTCATTGCCTGGGCCATGCTGAGAATGGGATCGCCTATGGCGTACCAAAAATTTTCCATGCTGGGGAAGGCATCCCCAAAGTAATAGAACATGGTGTAGAGGTTGTTGAGCATGACGTAGACGAAAGTCACCAGCGTCATGGCTGCAAGCAGGAAGACGATAAAGCCTTCCTCGAAGTGATCCCAGAGGCGCCGCAGGGCGTTCATGGATGACATCTCCTGGTTGATTGGCTGTGTTATTGGAGGCGTCGCAAGAGCGAACGGGGAGCCTTACCTGGCAAAGCGTCCCTGCTGCGGGAGAGTCCCGCAACAGAGGGCGGGCGCAAGCGCGCCCGCCGCAACAGTCGTACTTACTGTTGGTTGGAAGCCTGGGCAGCCTTGATCAGGTCAGCACCGATTTCAGCTTCGAACTTCTTCCACACCGGCTTCATCGCTTCGCGCCACTTGCCGCGCTGCTCGTCAGTCAGGGTGATGATCTCGGTGGTGCCAGCAGCCAGGATGCGCTGCTTGTCACCTTCGTTCAGGTCGTTGGCCAGCTTGTTCACCTCGACGCTGACTTCATCCATGATGCTGCGCAGCTCGGTGCGGATGTCCGCCGGCAGACCGCTCCAGAACTTGGCGTTGGTGATCACCATGTAGTCGAGCAGGCCGTGGTTGGACTCGGTGATGTACTTTTGTACTTCGTGCATCTTTTGCGAGTAGATGTTCGAGTAGGGGTTCTCGGCACCGTTTACCACGCCGGTCTGCAGACCCTGGTACACCTCGGCGAAGCTCATCTTGCGCGGGTTGGCGCGTACGGCCTTGAACTGCTCGTCCAGTACCGCCGAAGCCTGTACGCGGAACTTCAGGCCACGTGCATCTTTCGGCTCGTGCAGCGGCTTGTTGGCCGACAGCTGCTTGAGGCCGTTGTGCCAGTAGCCCAGACCGGTGATGCCCTTGTCTTCCATGGAGCTGAGCAGGCTTTGGCCGGCTTCGCTCTTCTGGAAGCGGTCCACCGCCTCGATGTCGTCAAACAGGAAGGGCAGGTCGAAGATCTGCACGCCCTTGGAGTAATGCTCGAACTTGGCCAGCGACGGAGCAATGATATGCACGTCGCCCAGCAGCAGCGCTTCCATTTCCTTGCCGTCGCCGTACAGCGAAGAGTTCGGGTACACCTCGACGCGAACCTTGCCGGGCAGGCGCTCTTCAGCCAGCTTCTTGAATAGATTGGCGCCCTGCCCCTTGGGAGTGTTCTCGGCCACCACGTGGGAGAACTTGATCAGGATCGGGTCGGCCGCCTGGGCCACACCAGCGATGCTCAGGGACAGTGCGCAGGCAATTGCCTTGGCAGATAGCTTGAACATTTGGAATGCTTCCTCTTTGTTTTATGTATCGCAAATGCGATGACGCGTTAATGCCCGCGGCAGTCTAATGAATCATCTGACCGATAGCACCGGACATCCTCTAAAGCGTGTCTCGTTTAACGCGCTCTATGCTATTAGCAATAGGTATGCCAGACCCGCGGGGCCGTGTGAACCTTATCGCATTGGCGTTGTATACGCAGGCAAAGGGCGCTTTCTGGCGGATTACCGCCACGCTAGTCGGCAGCCTCTGGCGAGTTTCCGCCAGCTTCATGGAAGCTCAGCCCATGCTTGCGGAGTTTGTCGTGCAGAGTCTTGCGCGGCAGGCCGAGGGCTTCAGCGAGGCTGCGTAGTGAGTTGTGCGGCTGATTGAGTTCTGCCGCGATCAAGGCGCGCTCGAACGCCTCGACTTGTTCGCTGAGACCGCCCGTCACCGACGAGATTTCTGCGCTGACCTCTTCTGTCTCATGCTCCAGGCCCAGGCCTAATCCCAAGGCGAACCGCTCGGCGACGTTCTGCAGCTCTCGGACGTTGCCGGGCCAATCGTGGCGCAGCAGTTGGGCCCGTTGCGCCGGCTGCAGCATGGGGGTCGGCAAACCGTGACGGGTACTGGCGCCCTGGGCGAAATGCTCGAAGAGAAACAGCACATCATCGCCTCGCTCGCGCAAGGCGGGGGTTTTCAAGGGGGCGACATTCAGACGGTAATACAGGTCGGCGCGGAACCGGCCCTGATCGGCGGCCTGACGCAAATCCTCCTTGGTCGCGGCAATGACGCGGATGTCCAGCGGGATCAGCTGGTTGGAACCCATGCGCTCGACCGTCCGTTCCTGAAGCAAGCGCAGCAGCTTGACCTGCACATCGAGGCTCATGCTCTCGATCTCATCGAGAAACAGGGTCCCGCCATTGGCATGCTCAAACTTGCCGATGCGCCGCTTGGCCGCGCCGGTGAAGGCTCCGGCTTCATGGCCGAACAGTTCGCTCTCGACCACCGACTCGGCCAGTGCGCCGGCGTTGATCGCCACGAACGGGCCGCTGCGGCGACTGGACAAGTCGTGCAGAGCGCGCGCCACGACTTCCTTGCCGGTGCCGGTCTCACCGAGGATCAGCACATCGGCGGAGGTCGCAGCCAGGGCGCCGATCTGCTCGCGCAAGCGCTGCATGGGCGGGCATTGGCCGAGCAGGCGGCCATCCAGCTGCTGGCGGTCGGCCAGGGCCAGACGCAAGCTGCGGTTATCCACCACCAGGCGACGTAGATCCAATGCGCGACGCACGCTGTCGAGCAGTTTTTCGCTGGCGAAGGGCTTTTCGAGGAAATCGTAGGCGCCGGCGCGCATGGCCTGTACGGCCAACGGCACGTCGCCGTGGCCGGTAATCAGCAAGATCGGCAACTGCGGGTCCTGGGCCTGAATCTGTTCGAGCAATTGCAGGCCGTCGAGGCCGGGCATGCGGATGTCGCTGACCACCACGCCGGGCCAGTCAGGGTGGATGCGCGCGGCGACATGCAGCGCCGAATCCAGCGCCACGACCTTGAGTCCCGCCAGGTCCAGGGTTTGGCTCAGTGCCTGGCGTAAATGGGGATCGTCGTCGATCAGCAAAACCTGAATAGCGCTGTCAATGGCGAATTCCGTGGTCATGCGGGAAGGTCCTCGGGCGGATAGGGGTTGACGCCGGGCGCGCCGGTGCGCAGGCGCAAGGTCAGCACGGCGCCGCCTTGGGGGTGGTTTTCGAACAGCAGTTCGCCGTCCAGAGCGCGCATCAGGCTTTCGCAGATGGCCAGGCCCAGGCCAAGTCCCTGGGTGCTGGTCTTGGTGGTGAAAAAGGGCTCGCAGGCACGTTGCAGGGCTTCGTCACTGAAGCCTGGGCCATTATCGCGAATACGCAGCTCAATGCTGTCTTCGGTCTGTGTGGTGTGCAGCCAGAGCTTGCGGGGATGGGGTTTTTCGGCCAGGGCATCCAGCGCATTGCCGATCAGGTTGCTTAATACCTGGCGCAGCCGGGTCTCGCCAGCCTGCACCCAGAGCGGGGCGTCCGGCAGGTCGCGGATCAGTTCGACATCCATGGCCCGGCGTCGCTGGCTGTGCAGGGCAATGGCGTCTTCCAGGGCCGGTTGCAGGGCGACGCTTTCCGGCGCATGACGGTCGCGACGGGCGAAGGCGCGCAAATGGGCGATGATCGAGGCCATGCGGGCGGTCAGCGCGCTGATCTGTTGCAGATTGCCGTGCACATCGTGGTGGCGTTGGTGCTCCATGAGTACACGGGCGTTGTCGGCATAACTGCGGATAGCCGCCAGGGGCTGGTTGAGTTCGTGGCTGATGCTCGCGCTCATGGTGCCCAGCGCCGACAGTTTGCCCGCCTGCACCAGTTCATCCTGGGCACGCACCAGCTCCTGCTGTGCGTGTTCGCGTTCCAGCACTTCTTGCTTGAGGCGGCTGTTGAGGGTTTCCAGGGCGCGGGTACGCTCCTGCACACGCAACTCCAGGTCGCGCCGCGCCTTGGTGCTCAGATCGATACGTTCCAAGTAGTGGCGCTGACGCTGCAGCCAGAGGCCGAACAGCAACAATATGGCGAGCAGGGCGATGACGCCGCCGCCGATCACGCTGCGCACGGGGCGGTCGATCAGGCTGGTGGGCGCGAGAATACTCACCGTCCAGTCGATTTCTTCAAGCTCGCGCTGTTGCGACAGCCAGACCCCTGCGCCGAGTTCCAGCGGCTGTAGCTCCTGGGTCGGATAAGGCTTGTGAAAGGCGATGGCCGCCCGTTCTTGATCTGTCTGCTCGCGGGTGAGGCGAAAGCGCCAGTCCGCATGGGAGGTAAGAATCACCACGCCCTGACCGTCGGTGACGAGCAGGCGTTCGGGTGCGTTGCCCCACAGAGTCTCCGTGTGGTCCAGATTGACTTTGACGACCAATACGCCTAGCGCTTCGCTGCCGCTGTAAACGGCTGAGCCAAAGTAATAACCCCGTTTGTCCGAGGTGTTGCCGAGGCCGAAAAAACGACCCAGCCGACCATCCATCGCATCGCGAAAATACGGCCGGAAAATGAAGTTGCGCCCGACGAAACTGTCTCTTTGATCCCAGTTGGACGCGGCCAGGGTCAGCCCCTGTGCATCCATCAGGTAGATGACATCGGCGCCAGTCTGCTGTTGCAGTTGCTTGAGTACATGGCTAGCCAACTCCTGGGAGGCGGAGTTCTGGGGGCTGAGCAAGGCATTACGTAGCACCGGCAGGTTGCCAAGGATGGCGGGCAGGTTCTCATAGCCACGCAAGGTGCCGAGCAGGTTGGCGACGTACAGGTCCAGGGTCTGACGATTCTGCTCGGTGAGTTTGGCGTGGTAGTGGTCTTCAGCCAGATATTTCAACGGCCAGAGTAAGGCTGCCAGAGCCAGCGCACAGGGAACCAGGCGCCGCCAGCGGGGGCGTTTGAGGTAAAGCTGGAATTCGGACATAGGCAAGCGTACTTCGGCAAGCGAAACATAGGGTGGCTGGAAAAGAGCCCCGCGGGCAAGTGGCGACGACCAACGTCGGCCGGGGCGCGTTTGGTTCGGGCGAGCGGGTTGGCATCCCTTGAAACTCAGCTAAACGCCCCAAGCTAGAGGAGAGGAAGCGTGATTGGTCGAATCTATCGATAGCATTTAGTTAATAAATTAGTGCTTGTCGACTGATCGGCTAAGATGCCTCTCGTAAATTTTAAACACCTGAACCCCCAAGGAGTCAGTAAATGTCCGTTATCAACACTCAGATCAAGCCGTTCAAAGCCCAAGCCTTCAAGCAGGGCAAGTTCATCGAAGTTACCGAAGCTGATGTGAAGGGCAAGTGGTCCGTATTCTTCTTCTACCCGGCTGACTTCACCTTCGTATGCCCGACCGAACTGGGCGACGTGGCTGACAACTATGCCGAGCTGCAGAAGATGGGCGTAGAAGTTTACTCGGTCTCTACCGACACCCACTTCACCCACAAGGCCTGGCACGACAGCTCCGAGACCATCGGCAAGATCCAGTACACCATGCTGGGCGACCCGACCATGCAGATCAGCCGCAACTTCGAAATCCTGCGTGAAGACCAGGGCCTGGCCAACCGCGGTACTTTCATCGTTGACCCGGAAGGCATCATCCAGGCTGTGGAAATCACCGCCGAAGGCATCGGCCGTGACGCTACCGACCTGCTGCGCAAGGTCAAGGCTGCCCAGTACGTCGCCGCTCACCCGGGTGAAGTCTGCCCGGCCAAGTGGAAGGAAGGCGAAGCCACTCTGGCTCCGTCCCTGGACCTGGTTGGCAAGATCTAAAAACGGCCGCAAAGCCGCCTAGCTTTACCGATGCTGCGTTGCAATCAGGCTCGGGCTGCTCATTTACAGCTCGTAAACTCCGCGCCCTCGCCTGATTGCGCCTTGCCTCGGCTTCGCTAGCCAACTTTGCAATCCGTTTTGATAGCTACGGGGGCCAACCGGCTCCCCTCTAGCCCGACGCCCGGGCGTGATCCGTCCGGGCGTTTTATTTTCTGAATTTAGTGAAACGGGGTACCGCACACATGTTGGACGCCAATCTTAAAACCCAGTTGAAGGCCTACCTTGAAAAGGTCACCCAGCCGTTCGAGATCGTCGCGTCCCTCGATGATGGCGCGAAATCCCAGGAACTGTTGGGCCTGCTGCAAGACATCACCAGCCTGAGCGACAAGATCACTCTGCGCACCGATGGCAGCGATACACGCCGCCCTTCGTTCTCGTTGAACCGCATCAACGGCAACATCGACCTGCGTTTCGCAGGTATTCCGATGGGCCACGAATTCACCTCGCTGGTGCTGGCGCTGCTGCAAGTCGGCGGCCACCCGTCCAAGACCAGCCAGGACGTGATCGAACAGATCAAAGCCATCGAAGGCGACTTCTCCTTCGAAACCTACTACTCGCTGTCCTGCCAGAACTGCCCGGATGTCGTGCAGGCGCTGAACCTGATGGCCGTGCTCAATCCGAACATTCGCCACGTCGCCATCGACGGCGCGTTGTTCCAGGATGAAGTCGAAGCACGCCAAGTCATGTCGGTGCCGAGCATCTACCTGAACGGCGAACTGTTCGGCCAGGGCCGCATGGGTGAGGAAGAAATCCTCGCCAAGCTGGACACCAATGCCGGTGCCCGCGACGCTGAAAAACTCAACGCCAAAGAAGCCTTTGACGTGCTCGTCATCGGCGGTGGTCCGGCGGGCGCGGCGGCAGCGGTTTATTCCGCACGTAAGGGCATCCGCACCGGTGTTGCTGCCGAGCGTTTCGGCGGCCAGGTGCTGGACACCATGTCCATCGAGAACTTCATTTCGGTGACGGCCACCGAAGGCCCGAAACTGGCCCGCGCTCTGGAAGAGCACGTGCGCGAATACGACGTGGACATCATGAACCTGCAGCGTGCCAGCAAGCTGATCCCGGCCGCGACCGAGGGTGGCCTGCACACTGTCGAGTTCGAGAACGGTGCGCAGCTCAAGTCCAAGACGCTGATTCTGTCCACAGGTGCCCGCTGGCGCGAAATGAACGTGCCGGGCGAAGCCGAGTACAAGGCCAAGGGCGTGTGCTTCTGCCCGCACTGCGACGGTCCGCTGTTCAAGGGCAAGCGTGTGGCAGTCATCGGCGGCGGTAACTCCGGCGTTGAAGCCGCCATCGACCTGGCCGGCATCGTGGGCCACGTGACCCTGCTGGAGTTCGGCGAAAGCATGCGTGCCGACGCGGTGCTGCAGAGCAAGCTGCGTAGCCTGCCGAACGTGACCATTCACCTGATGGCGCAAACCACCGAAGTGCTGGGCGATGGCCAGAAGGTCACCGGCCTGGTGTACAAGGACCGCACCAGCGAAGAGCTGCACACCGTCGAGCTGGAAGGCATTTTTGTGCAGATCGGCCTGCTGCCCAACAGTGATTGGCTCAAAGGCAGCGTCGAACTGAACCGCTTCGGCGAGATCATCGTCGACGCCAAAGGCCAGACCAATATCCCTGGCGTGTTTGCCGCCGGTGACGTGACTACAGTGCCCTACAAGCAGATCATCATCGCCACCGGCGATGGCGCCAAGGCGTCGTTGAGTGCCTTCGACTATCTGATCCGTCAGGGCTAAGAAATACCTAAATGCCTGCGTGCACAGGCCAGGCCCCGTGGTGAAAACCACGGGGCCTTTTTTATGTCCGACTGATTTGGCGCGCTACTGTCAGCACAGCTCCTGTAGGGTGGATGTCGCTTTTCCATCCACCCAGGGCCCGCTCGCTGAACCGCTACCCAGTGGATCGCCACCCGATGGATCTGATACTGCCTTTCGTGGCAAGGTCGCCAATCCCACAGACCGGAGGGTGTACAAAGCAATTGTGAGACGCCCGACTTCGGGCCGAAGCATTGCCGTTCAATTGGCTGGCTGGTCTGGCCATCCGGGCCCATCCTGGGGCAGGACGATGCGCTTGCGGTCATACTTTCCTGCCATAGTTGAAACGGGCCAATCAGGGGAGGCAACACATAGCATGTATCACGGAGAACGACTCAACGCCTGGACGCATCTGGTCGGCGCGGTTCTTTCCTTTATAGGTGCAATCTGGCTGCTGGTACTGGCCAGCCTGGATGGCGATCCATTGAAAATCGTCGGGGTAGCGGTCTACGGGCTGACCTTGCTATTGCTCTATACGATTTCCACCGTCTATCACAGCGTACGCGGGCGCGCGAAAGTGATCATGCGCAAGCTTGATCACCTGTCGATCTACTTGCTGATTGCCGGCAGCTACACGCCGTTCTGCCTGATCACCCTGCAAGGCGCCTGGGGTTGGACGTTGTTCGGGATTGTCTGGGGCATGGCACTGATCGGAATGTTGCAGGAAATCAAGCCGCGTTCCGAAGCGCGGGTGTTATCCATCGTCATTTATGCGCTGATGGGCTGGATCGTGCTGGTGGCGGTCAAGCCGCTACTCGCCGCCCTGGGGCGCGCGGGCTTCACCTGGCTGGCCGCTGGGGGCGTGCTGTATACGGTGGGCATTGTTTTCTTTGCCTACGACACGCGGTATCGCCACTGGCACGGTATCTGGCACCTGTTCGTTATTGCCGGCAGCCTGCTGCACTTTATTGCCATTCTCTTTTATGTGCTGTAAGGCGCGAGGCATCGGCATCGTGCGACTTGGCCGCCACTAACGGCCGAATAATGTGAATTCTTTGCTAGGAATGGGTTGGAAGACAACCGTTCGTCACGGCTTGGCGTAGAATCCCTAGGCCGTTTCCAGGCGTCATTCGGGAGAAATGCATCACCATGTCTCTGTCCTTCTTGCGCGGCCTGCTGGTCGCCACCTGTTTTGGTATGTTGGCCGGCCAGGCCCAGGCTGCCACCCTCTCTGCTGATCTAAAGCCCGAAGCCGGCACGCTGAAGCTCGGCGTACAACCATGGCTGGGTTATGGCCAGTGGTATGTCGCTGAAGATCAGGGCCTGTTCAAGGCCAATGGCTTGAACAAAGTCGAACTGATTAACTTCAACGAAGACAAGGACATGAACGCCGCGCTTGCCAGCGGGCGCATCGACGCCGGCAACCTGGCGACCCACACCGCCATGGCCATGGTCGCCGCCGGCTTGCCGGTGAAGATCGTCCTGTTGCTCGACCAGAGCACCAGCGCCGACGCGCTGATCGCCGATGCCTCGGTCAAGACACTCGCCGACCTCAAGGGCAAAAGTGTCGCCTACGAGGAAGGCACCACCAGCGACATCCTGCTGCACAGCGCGTTGGCCAAGGCCGGCATGAGCCTGGCCGATGTGAAGCCGGTGCCGATGCCCGCATCTTCCGCCGGCAGCGCGCTGCTCGCAGGCCAGGTACCGGCTGCGGTCACTTACGAGCCATACCTGAGCGCCGCGGCCCGGCAAGGCGCGAATATCCACACGCTGTACCAGGGCTCCGACGATGCCGGCTTGATCAGCGATGTGCTGGTGGTGCGTGAAGACGTACTGAAACAGCGCCCCGGTCAGGTTCTGGCGCTGCTGAAAAGTTGGGATGCGGCCTATACGCACTTCCAGGCCCAGCCCGAACAAGGCCGCGCCATCATCGCCAAGGGCGTCGGTGCGGATGTCGGCGAACTGGACAGCGCCTTCGCAGGGGTGCAGTTCTACTCCCTGGCCGATAACCAGCGCGAGTTGCAAGGCAGCTTCGTTGGCGACACGTGGCAGCACATCATCAAGGCCGCCGGCAACGCCGGTATCCTGCCGCAACCGATCGATCCCGAGCAGATACTCGACACCCGTTTCGTCGACACCCTGAAGTAACCGAACGGCGCCCCGCAGCGACGCGGGGCGTCAGCGCTGCCTGTTTTTATCGAGAGAACCACCCAGCGCCAGGGCAGGCCGAGGGTGGTCATGATTATGCCCCTACGCAAAGCGTCCCCTCTGTTCACCATCGGCAAGCCCCTGGCGCGTCGGCCGCAATGGCTGATCGGCATTGGCGTATTTGTCGTGCTCGGCCTGGCCTGGTACCTGTCTACGGCCAGTGGCCTGGTGCCGAAACTGTTTCTGCCGCATCCCGCCGACGTCTGGGCCCGCATGGTCAAACTGGCTGTCGAAGGCACCTTGTGGGCCGACCTCAAGGTCAGCCTGTATCGCATCCTGGTGGCTTTTCTGGTGTCCTCGGCCATGAGCATCGTCATCGGCGTGCTGGCCGGCTGCTATGGCTTCTGGAAGGCCGTCAGCGAGCCGCTGGTGGATTTCATCCGCTACATGCCGGTGGTGGCCTTTGTGCCGCTGAGCATTCTGTGGACCGGCACAGGTGACATGCAGAAATTCCTGGTCATCTGGATCGGTACCTTCTTCCAACAAGTGCTGATGGTCATGGACGCGGTCAAACGCGTACCGCAGGACTTCATCGGCCTGGGCCGCACGCTGGGCCTGAAGGATCGCCGCATCCTGCTGCGCATCGTTCTCCCCAGTGCGCTGCCGGGCATCTGGGACGCCTTGCGCATCAGCCTGGGCTGGGCCTGGACCTGGCTGGTGCTGGCCGAACTGGTGGCTGCCAGCTCCGGCCTGGGCTATCGCATCACCGTGTCGCAGCGTTTCTTTCAGGCCGACACCATCATCGGCTACATCCTGCTGCTCGGCGTGCTCGGGCTGATTACCGATCAACTGATGCGCGCCGCCGAGCGCGTGTTGTTCCGCTACAACCGGAGGCGCAGCTGATGGCCAGCCTGGAAATCAAGGGGCTCACCAAGAGCTATCCCATGGGCAGACAGCGTCGCGAGGTGTTGTGCGACATCGACCTGACCCTGGCCGACAACGAATTTGTTTCCCTGGTGGGCACCTCGGGCTGTGGCAAGAGCACGCTGCTGTCGATTGCCGCTGGCCTTGAGGATTTCGATCGCGGCGCGGTGCTGGTGGATGGCCAGCCGATTACCGGCGCCGGGCTGGACCGCGGCGTGGTCTTCCAGTCCTACACCTTGCTGCCCTGGCTGACCGCGCGGCAAAACATCGAATTCGCCCTGAAAGCTGCCGGTCATGGGCGTGGCGAGTGCCGCGAAATCGCCGCCGAGCACCTGGAGCTGGTTAACCTCAGCGCGTTCGCCGAGGCCTACCCGAATGAACTCTCCGGCGGCATGCAGCAGCGCGTGGCCATCGCCCGCGCGCTGTCCTACCGACCGAAGATCCTGCTGATGGACGAACCCTTCGGCGCGCTGGATGCCATGACCCGCCATCAGATGCAGGACCTGCTGACCCGCATCTGGGAAAGTCACCGGCTGACGGTGATGTTTGTCACCCACGACATCGAAGAGGCGGTGTACCTCTCCGATCGCATCGTGGTCATGGGCCTCGGTCCGGGACGGATCAAGACCAGCTACCACGTCGGCCTAGCGCGTCCGCGCCATGAAGACATGGTGTCCACAGCGGATTTCATCGCGTTGCAGCGCGAGGTGCTGCGTTCGATCCGCGAGGAAGAACGCAAGGCAGGCTGAACCTTCTCCAACCCTCGGGGGCACGATGTGATTGAACTCGATTCAGCCCTGGCGCAGCGCATCGTCGATCGCGCCATGGCCATCCTGCCGTACAACATCAATGTCATGGATGCCCAGGGCATGATCATCGGCAGTGGTGACGGCGCGCGCCTGCACACTCGCCATGAGGGCGCGCAGCTGGTGCTGGCCAATCGGCGCGTGGTGGAGATTGATGAACAGGCGGCAGCGTGCCTGCGCGGGGTCAAACCCGGCGTCAACCTGCCGCTGCTGCATGCGGACCAGTTGATTGGCGTGCTGGGCATTACCGGCGCGCCCGACGTGGTGAGGCCCTATGCCGAGCTGGTGCGCATGGCGGCCGAAATGCTGGTCGAGCACCAGGTGCTGCAAAGCGACCGGCATTGGCAACAGCAACAGCGCGAAACCTGGGCGCGTCAGTTGCTCGATCCGCAGCAGAGCCTGGCCACGCTGGCGGCGGAGGCCGAGCACCTGGGGTTGAAGCTGACCTGGCCCTGCCAGCTGTGTTTGCTGCAGGTGCAATGGGTGGGCGATCCCGTGTCCCATCAGGCCCGGCTGGTGGCGGGAATGGAGGGCAAAAGTGGGCAGGTACTGGCACCGCTGAGCGCCGATGAGCTGCTCTGGTGTCGTCCTTACAAAGCTGGGCGCGACGACCAGGCCTGGCTGGAAATGGCCGACGCGCAGCATTGGGGCGTGCGCCGTCTGGTGGTCAGCGATGTATTGCCCGATCTGCACGCAGCGCGTCAGGCCAGCCAGGTACTGCGCGATGTGCTGGCCTATGGGCAGGCACGTTTCCCAACGCGACGATTGTTGTACCTGGACGCGCTGCGCTTGCCCACGCTGTTGTATGCCCAACGGCACAGCTGGCTGTTGCAGGGCTGGCTGGCGCCTTTGCGTCAGGTGTTGGCGCAGGACAGCCAGGGTGTGTTGCGCGCCACGCTGGAGGCATGGTGCGCCCATGACGGGCAGATTCAGGCCTGTGCCCAGGCGTTGGGTATTCACCGCAACACCTTGCGCTATCGTCTGGAGCGCATCGGCGAACTCAGTGGCCTGGAGTTGAGTCGACTGGATCAGCGCCTGCAGCTTTATATCGGTTTAGGGCTGCTGACCGAGAACTCGCCTTGACTTGATTGTGCGACTGCACAAAAAACGCTGTCATCCGTAGGGTTTTTGCGTCCCGTTGCACAAGGCGCTCAGGTCTGCGTCTGAGTCAAAATGATGTAGTGCCATTCGGCATTGGCTACAACGCCGCGGTGTGGGCGTAAGAGGGCACCGCAGCGTTCCGCTCAAAAAACAACAACGAGGAAACTGGCCATGGGTCTGGTTCTTATTCTGGTGGCACTGATCGTCTTCATCGTGCTGGCCACCACACGCTTGAAATTGCATCCCTTCCTGGCGCTGCTAGCCGCCGCGTTTATCGCCGGCTTTGCCTATCAACTGCCAAGTGCTGAAATCGTCAAGAACATCGCCGGCGGTTTCGGCGGCATTCTCGGTTACATCGGCATCGTCATCGCGCTGGGCACCATCATCGGGGTGATTCTGGAGCGCAGTGGTGCGGCGATCACCATGGCGGAAACGGTGATCAAGCTGCTCGGCGAGCGGTTCCCCACGCTGACCATGTCGATCATCGGCTACCTGGTGTCGATCCCGGTGTTCTGCGACTCCGGCTACGTGATCCTCAATTCGCTGAAAAATGCCTTGGCCACGCGCATGAAAGTGTCAGTGGTGGCCATGAGCGTGGCGCTCGCCACGGGCCTGTATGCGACCCACACCTTCGTGCCGCCGACACCGGGCCCGATTGCCGCCGCCGGCAACCTGGGGCTGGAGTCCAGCCTGGGCCTGGTGATTGCCGTGGGCCTGGTGGTGGCGCTGGTCACCGCGCTGGCGGGCATGCTGTGGGCCAACCGCTTCATCGGTAAGGACTACGCCCTGGAAGATGACGGTCTGGCCCATGACGACGCGCAGGACTTTGCCGCGCTGCGCGCCAAGTACGGCACTTTGCCGTCGGCGGCCCAGGCCTTCGCGCCGATTTTCGTGCCGATTCTATTGATCTGCCTGGGCTCGGTGGCGGTGTTCCCCAGCAAGCCGCTGGGTGATGGTCTGGTGCTGGACGTCCTCAGCTTCCTCGGTCAGCCGGTGGTGGCCCTGCTGGTCGGCCTGGCGCTGGCCTGCACGCTGTTGAAAAGCGCCGACAAGCGTAAAGAGTTTCACGACCATGTCGCCGAGGGCCTGCTGCAGGCCGCGCCGATTCTGCTGATTACCGGTGCCGGCGGTGCGTTCGGCGCGGTGCTCAAGGTCACGCCGCTGGGCGATTACCTCGGCCAGACGCTGTCGGCGCTGGGCATTGGTCTGTTGATGCCGTTCGTGGTCGCGGCCGCACTGAAAACCGCCCAGGGTTCGACCACCGTATCGCTGGTCACCACCTCGGCGCTGGTGGCGCCGCTGCTGACGCAGTTGGGCCTGGACAGCGAAATGGGCCGGGTGCTCACCGTCATGGCCATCGGTGCCGGCGCGATGACCGTCTCCCATGCCAACGACAGCTTCTTCTGGGTGGTCACCCAATTCAGCCGCATGCCGGTGGCGTTGGCCTACCGCGCCCAGACCATGGCCACCCTGATTCAGGGCGTGGCGGGCATCATCACCGTATGGCTGCTGAGCCTGGTGTTGCTGTAACAGGCCGTTCGGGCCTGCGCAGCAGATGATGTAGAAAGAGCCGAAGGCGACACGTTCGGCTCTTTCGTTTTGTTCAGTGGTGTTACGTCAGCAGTCATGCGCACCACGCCGCTTTTGAGGTTGGATATGAAAATCGTCATTGCTCCGGATTCTTTCAAAGAGAGCCTCAGTGCGCCCCAGGTGGCTGCTGCGATTGCCCAGGGTTGGACGGCCATCTATCCAGAGGCCGAATGCCTGTTGCGGCCTATGGCCGATGGCGGTGAAGGCACCGTGGACGCGTTGCTGGCGGCCACGGGCGGGGAGCGCCGCGAGTGCTCAGTACAGGGGCCATTGGGCACGCCTGTGGCCGCCCACTGGGGCTTGCTCGCGGACGGCACCGCAGTGATTGAAATGGCCGCCGCCAGTGGCCTGCACTGGGTGCCGCTCGCACAGCGCAACGTATTGCAGGCCTGCAGCTACGGCACGGGCGAACTGATCGTTCAAGCGCTGGACGCCGGCGCACGGCGCATCATTCTGGGCCTGGGCGGCAGTGCCACCAACGATGGCGGCAGCGGACTGCTGCGTGCACTGGGCGTGCGCTTTCTCGATGACCAGGGACAGTTATTGGCCCCGGGTGGCGCTGCCTTGGCGCAGTTGGCGCAGATAGATGTGTCGGGTCTGGATGCTCGCTTGCAGCAGGTTCAGGTGCAGGTGGCAGCGGATGTCGACAACCCGCTGTGCGGTCCGCGCGGCGCCTCGGCGGTATTCGGCCCGCAAAAAGGCGCCAGCGCCGCTGAGGTCGAGCAGTTGGACGCGGCGCTGGCCCACTATGCGCAAATCATGGCGCGAACCCTGGGTGAAGACCATGCGCAGGTTCCCGGTGTGGGCGCCGCAGGCGGCCTGGGGTTTGCCGCGCGCGCGGTTCTCAAGGCCGGTTTTCGCCCGGGCATCGAGGTGGTTGCCGAACTGTCCGGCCTGGCTGAGGCGGTGCAGGGCGCGGATTTGGTTATCACCGGCGAAGGCCGTCTGGACGCACAGACCCTGCACGGGAAAACCCCTTTAGGCGTGGCTCGCATCGCTGCCGCCGCTGGCGTGCCAGTGATCGCCTTAGCCGGCAGTTTGGGTGAAGGCTATCAGCGCTTGTATGACGTCGGTATCGCCGCTGCGTTCAGCCTCACCCCCGGCCCGGTCAGCCTGGAGCAAGCCTGCGCCGAAGCGACGGACCTTCTGCGAAACCGCGCGACCGATATCGCCCGCTTGTGGCGTCTGGCACGAGGGTAATGAGGAAATCCTGCTGCCAATAAAAAACCGCGCCGACATGCGCCGGCGCGGTTAGCTGTTATCACCGCTTCGCTTCTGTATCCGGCGCGGCGGAGCGGGCCAGAAACGCCCTGGTCAGTTCCGGCAGATGCTCGCGCAGCCAATCGGACATGGCTATTTCCTGTGGCAGGATCGTTTCGCACGCGCGTTGGGTTTCGATGTCCCCGGCCGCTTTGGCGGCTTCGATCAGCACGGTGTAGGAAGCGATCTCCATGTTCTCGAACACGTAGCCACTCATGGCGCCCTTTACCACTTCGTCACTCATGGCCATACCGCTCACAGCCTGACCGAACGCCATGAGCTTGGCTGAGATGTCCTTTATGGTGGAGGGGCTGCTGCCCAGACGCTGCAAGCAGCTTTCCAGCAACGCCCGCTGCTGGTGGGTTTCCTCAAGGTGCTGTTCGATACGCATGCGTAAGTCCGGATAGTGCTCCAACCGCTCGGCCTGCGAGCTGAGCATCTTCTCCGCCTGCTGCTCCATTGCATGCGCATCGCGCAACCAATCGAGGAGGTTGTCTTGTGCGGTTGCCATCGTCTCGCTCCTGTAATGGTGGAAAGGTAAAATTTTGAGCGAGCCTGGGTGCTTCTGTTCATGACAGGGGACAGGCGGCGCGTGGCCGCAAGCTGTGCCGGCTTTGGCGTCGGCGTTTAGTTCGCGAGCAGGTTTGGCGTCAGGAAAGTTAGCGGGGCCACGGGATCTGCATAACCCAGCCCTGGCTATTGGGAAGTTGGGGTTTAGTGAGGGTTGGTCAATCAGGGCTTGCGCGGGTAACCGATGGGTGCACATCGAGCGCCGCTGCCAACCCCGCCGCAAACAGCCGGACGATAGGCTCAGGTGTCAGCACCGTAACGTACTGTTGTGTCGCGATAGCTGGTTGCAGCGGCGTATAGCCGGCGAACGACCAGCGCCACTGTTTACCACGCCAGAGCAGCACGCACTCGCCGGCGTGCTCGATCATGCAGCCGTCCGGCAGGTCGGCGAGCTTGGCGGTCCAGGTGCGCTGGCTGCCGTCAGCGTTTAGGCGGGCGGCGTGCAGCAGGTTGTCGAGGGCCTTGGCCGATAGGTCCTGCTGCTCGGGGAAGGCCCGCGCCCAGGCTGCCTTGAACAGCTTGTAGGCCGGGCGGCGGCATTCCGCGCAGGGGCGGGTGGCCGGCGGCGTAGGCGGTCGGCTCGTCGAGGAAGAACAGCTCGGTGTAGCTGTTCGGCATCATCATCGCGGGGCGCTGGTAGTCCTTGAAGGACAGCGCGCAGGTGATCCACGGGTGACCCTTCCACTGACGAACGATCTGCCGCTCGGTGTTGTGCAGGCGGCCGCGGTTGCCCATGAAGATCCCGCGTGCGGAGACAGCATGCAACTGGCTGTGGGGGTCGACGCGGTTTTTCAGGGGCATATTCGGCATTCCGTTGCAGATGCGTTTAGGGCAGTTTCAGTCTTCGCCGAAGTAATCGCTATCGAGCTGTTTGACTTCGTAGACCTGCTTCACGCTGCAGCCAAGGTTGTGCTCCACCATAAGCCGAGCCAGCTCGCTGCCGTCAATCAGCACCACTTTGATATCCAGGCCCAGCGCCGCCTCGCGGGCACCGGTGGAGAAGTCCGAGGTGGTGATGAACACGCCCTTACGGGCGCGCTGGCGGGTCAGGGCACCGATGAACTTGTCGATCTCCGGGCGGTGCACCGTATTGCTCCAGCGCTTGGCCTGCAGATAGATCACGTCCAGCCCCAGCTTGTCTTCCTTGATGATGCCGTCGATACCATCGTCGCCGGTGGCCTGGGTGGCGCGGCCGGCTTCCTTGCGCGAGCCGCCGTAACCCATGGCGATCATCAGATCGACGACTAACTGTTCGAAGAAAGCCGGCGATGCCGCGCGTACCTGTGCCAGTAGCTCATCTGCCAGCGACAGCATCAGCGCCTGGTGCGCATCGGCCAGTTGTTCATCAGGGGTCGCTTCGACTTCCGGAGTCGCCGGTACAGTCAGAATGGCGACGTCTGCGGGGCGGGCGGTGTGGAAGTCGGCAAATTCCGGGTAGCGCTTCAGCCAGCTCACGGTGATGCGTGCCGGGCCGTTCTCCAGCGCATCGCGGCCGCGCTCGGTGATCTGCACCAGCCCTTTTGCCGGAATGCTCAGCAGCCCGGCCTTGTTCAGGTAGGTGCGCGCCCAGCCGACCCGGTTATTGATCACCGTCTGCTTGCCGGACGGCAGGCGCTCGCTGCGCTCCGCCTCGCTGAGCTGGAGCTCGTTGGCGATGCGTTCGCGCAGCGCGCTCAGGGCGAGCGGACCATCCGCGACAGATGCCAGGACTGGGCGCATGACCGATTGAAAATCAGGAATGGACATGCCGGTCGTCCAAGCGTTGGAAAGCATCGACTGACAAACCAAGCTGGCGGCTGGCAAGCGTGCGCCACTCTTCAAGAGCGGCCTCGATAGCTGCCTTGTCAGCCAGCTGATCAAGCGCTATTGCCTTGGAAAAGCAGCGGTAGCCCGGCAGATCCGTAGCGTTCACTTCGCCGTCCTCGGGGTAATCGATGCCCTGCCAGACGTTGCCAAACCAATTGCAGGGCTTGGCGGCGGGTCTGTCGCAGACCACCACCGATAGCACCAGCTCGCTGCGGGTTTGCTCGACCGGCTCGGGACTGAACTGTCCGCTGTGCTGATCGAACCCCGTATCGCTACGTATCCAGGCACCAAACATCAAGTCGCCCGGAAGGTGATTGTCCCAGGGCGCATCCTGGCCACCGTTTTTCAGCCAGATCGCCGACAGGTCGTAGAACGGGAGGTAGCGCCGGCCACTGTTGTCTCGCTTTTCCAGCCCATCAAGACCCTGCGGCAACGGATACACATACTGGTGATGGTAAGCAGAGGCGCCAAGCTGCTCGCGGATATAACCCAACAGCTCGAACATGCGTTGCTGGTAATCGGCCAGCAGGCGATAGGCCTTGCGTACATCCAGCAAGGCGTCTTGCAAAGGTGCAGTCATTTCAGGCTCCAAGTGGCAAATTCGCCGGGGCAGGTGTTGAGTGCGACCGGCTGCAGATCGGTCAGCCAGCGCATCGGGTGTGTGCGTAAGCCATGCCAGGCGTAGCACTTGGCGATGTCATCCAGCAGGCGCAGGCAGCCTGGGGGCGAATCGGGCGGCAAGTGCGCCTCCAGCGCCTGATACAACTGTTGCCAGCTCGCGCAGACCAGTTTGAAGCGGCCGGCTTTGCCATTGGTCAAATAGGGCTGCAACTCCGCCAGCAGTCGCTGACGGCCCGCTTCGCTGTAGTCGTTCAGGCCACCCAGCGTCAGCAGGATGCAGGGGTCTGACAGTACGTTTTGCTGCCAACCGGCCAGAAGCTCGTTTGCCAATTGAGTAGCCAGTTGCTGGCGCACAGTGTCGTACCGCTTGGCTTCCACCAGCACCGTATATTCACTGCCCTCCAGCAGCACGTCCGGTTCGACGCGAGTGCCGTCTGCCAGATACCAGGACGGCCAGTATTCGATGCGCTGCAGCGGGCCAAAGGGTTCGCCCAGCACATCGCTGAGCACGCGGGCCAGTAGATCTTCCGGCAGGTAGCTCAGGCGCTCAAAAACACTGGCGGTCAGCACGTCCTCGGCGCCTTCGGCTTCTTCCAGTGCCATGTGCGAGCTGTGCAAACCGGTGCCGCGCTTCTTGCCGGCCAGTACTGCGTTAAGCATGGTCAGGTTCCTTTCATTCCAGCCATTCAGGCGCTTTCGGTCTTGCGACGTCCGCGCTTGGCCTTGGGTGCGGCGGCGCGCTGGGCCTGGATGCGCTCCAGCAGTAAGCTGGCCGGTTCGTCGTTGGGGTTCGGGGGCACCAGTTCGCCGCGGAAGGCCTTGGCGAGGATGCTTTGGGTCAGGCGGTCGATGCGCGTTTTCGCCTGGTTGACCTTGGTTTCCAACTGGTCGGCGAAGGCGAACAGTTGCTCGACGCGGCGGACGATTTCGGTTTGTTCGGCGAGAGGGGGAAGCAAGAGCCGTAGCTCTTTCAGTGCCGGCATATAGATTGTCTTGACGGTAGAGCCTTGGCCGGATTGCAACAGATGATCCCGGCCAGCCATGAATGAGTACATTAAATACTTTGGCCGCAACTCGTCCTTGCACACCCAATTGGCGAAGTGCTGAGTGGTTGCCATTGAGCGCCCCATGATGGTGACGAATCCCACCGAAATATCTCGGGAAAAGCAGACCGTTCCCTTCGGTAAGAGACGCGCACTAGAGTTTTCAATGCCAAGCATGGTCGGCATGTACTTGGTTTCGGAAATTTCCTTTCCGTCGGCTGCTCGAATGTCCTGCAGGCTAATCCACGGCACATCGCCATTTTCCCAGTAGGCAGCAACGCTCTTTCTGGGCGTGTGCCCGGACTCAAGCTCGGCAAGGCTCACCAGTTTTTCCCAGCGCCAGCCTTCGGGAGCAGCCCCTTGGTCACGCTCGAAAAAAACGAGCGGCGTCTGCGACAAAGAAGAACTGGCTGTTCCACTGCGCCATTCTTCCGTCAACCGCCCGGAAACAGCGGCGGCGAGGACGGACTGGCGGAAGCGTTTGAGCAGCGCGGGGATACCGTCGATGCGGGCTTTCAGGGTATCGACCTGGGCCAGCAGCGCGTCGAGCTTGGCGGCGATGCGGGTTTGTTCGGCGAGTGGTGGCAACCCGACCTCCAAATCATACGCATCTTGACGACTCAAGCCCGGAATAGCGGTCGATTTGTTCAGATCACCAAGCCTAAGAGTCTTCAAGAGATAAAAGCAGAATTTCGGCTTAACAAATTCAAATGAATCGACATAGTAAGTCGTATCAATAGGTGAGCAATTTTTCTCCGAAAAGCAAACTTCTCCGACACTGCCCTTTCTACCAATCACAATTGTCGGCGCAGGCGCAAGCCACGTTGAATGCTGGCCAACAATGCCATTCGACCCGAAAACAGGGAACTCACCCCCATCACGCACTGCCGCAGGCAATGCTTTTCCATACTTGAATTCGGCAACCTCACCAAGCTTTACTGTAAGCCAGCCACTCGGCAACTCACTCATTCCCCAGCCCCCACTTCCAACCCCATCACCTCCGCCATCAATTGCTTCTGCGCGGCCACTTCATCGACGGCTCCCAGCGCCTTCATCAGTTCTTCCAGCTCGCGCAGCGCCTCGGTCAGTTCGGCCATGGCCTCGCCAGCCAGCACTTCCGGGGTGGGCAGATCGGCAGCGTCGATGCTGCTGTCGTCCTTCAGCCAGCTGATGTCCAGCGAGTCGCCGCGTTCGCGGATCTGCTCGCGGGTGAACACGCGGAAGCGGCTCAGCTCGCCGAGGCCCTCGACGTTCTCGGCGCGCGGGCTGTGGCCGTTGGGATCAATGCCGTAGGCGTCCTCGAAGGGCTTGAGATGCTGCGCGCCGAACGGGGTGCGCTTGCCGAAGCTGGGCATGTTGCTGCGCAGGTCATAGATCCACACGCGCTGGGTACAGCTTTCTTCCTGGCGTGGGTTGTCTTGGGTGCCCTTTTGGAAGAACAGCACGTTGGTCTTCACGCCCTGGGCGTAGAAGATGCCGGTGGGCAGGCGCAGGAGGGTGTGCAGGTTGCACTTGTCCAGCAGGTCGCGGCGCACCTCGGTGCCGACGCCGGCCTCGAACAGCACGTTGTCCGGCAGCACCACGGCGGCGCGCCCGCCGGGCTTGAGGCCACGGTAGATGTGCTGCAGAAAGGCCAGCTGCTTGTTGCTGGTGCGGTAGGTTAGGTCGTCGCGGGTCGGGCCGCCGCCGCCCTTGGCGGTGCCGAACGGCGGGTTGGAAAGGATCACGTCAACCTTGGGCAGGTTGGCGCCGACCTGGCCGAGGGCGTTGCCCAGGTGCACCACGCCTTCTTCGTCGCCTTCCATGCCGTGCAGCAGGGTATTCATCAGGGCTAGCCGGCGCGTGCCGGGCACCAGCTCGACACCGACAAAGGCGCGGTTGCGCTGGAAGGCCTGGGCCTTGGCGTCGAGGTCGTAGTGGTCGTCGGTGTTGCTCTTGATGTACGCATCGGCGGCAATCAAGAAACCGGCGGTGCCGGCGGCCGGGTCCTGGATGGTCTCGCCCGGCTGCGGCTGGATGCAGCGGATGATGCTGTCGATCAGCGGGCGTGGGGTGAAATATTGGCCGGCACCGGACTTGGTTTCGCTGGCGTTCTTTTCCAGCAGGCCTTCGTAAAGGTCGCCGAGGCCGTCCTGGCGGGCGCTGAACCAGTCGATGCCGTCGAGGCTCTTGATCAGCTGTTCAAGGTGACGCGGCTCCTTGAGGCGGGTTTGCGCGTCGGCGTAGATGGCGGCGATCAGCGGGTCACTGTTCTTGCCCAGGTCCAACAGCATCTGCCGGTAATGGTCGAGCAGGTTGAGCCCGGACTTGTCGGCCAGGTCCGGCCAGCGCGCGCCTGCGGGCAGCTTGTGCTCGAAGGCGTCGTTGTTCTGCACCTGCTCGTATTCCATCTTGATGAACAGCAGCAGAACCAGCTCGGTGACGTAGTCGCTGTAGTTGATGCCGTCGTCGCGCAGGACGTCGCAGAGGTTCCAGAGTTTCTGGACGATGTCGGAATTGGTCATGAGGGTACTCGTGGCGAAAATTGTGCAAGAGCCGAATGGCGCAGGCCTCGGCTCATCGGTGTGATTGGTGGTTTGTTCAGGTGTCTGTGGCGCTCTGTTCAGCCTGTAGTGCGCGACCGGCCTGGGTCAGCCGATAGCGTTGTTTGCTGCTGTTGGGCTTGTCTGGAATGGTCATCTCGACCAGACCAAGCGCCAGCAGCGGGGCCAGTACCTGCACACGAAACTTACTGCGGTTGCTGCGCCCGGCGAGGGTCATTAGTTCGGGGGTGGCGTGGTCACCCGTCATCTGGCTCAAAAGGGTGAGCTGCTCCTGGGGCAAGGGCGGACTGGCCTCGGCTTGGTCCCGACTTGGTCCCGACTTGGCCCCAACTTGGTCCCTAATGAGCCCCTGAATAGACCCTTTTTCCTCCATTGGCCGTTGAATCACCACCTTGAACTGGTTGCCCTGCCTGTCGTCGTAGAGCTCGATTTTCGGCCAGGCGTCGATCGCGCGCGGGATGCCGGTTCCCAGGCCCCGATAGGGCAGGATGTGCACGGCATGGGAGGTGAGCGTCGGGTTGCGGCGGTTGGACAGGCCGTACCGAATCTTCTCCGTATCGAGCACATCCGGCAGGTGCCCCGGACTGATCAGTTCGATCCGGTCGGCGAAGATCATCAGCCGGATGGAGGCGCTCACAAAGTAGTCGCGGTGGATCAGGGCATTGACCAGCAGCTCTTCAAAAACGTCTTCCGGCACCTCCAGTTGACCGAGGGTGTTAAAGCCTTGCTGGCGCTGCACATGCCGCAGGTTGCGCTTGATGAAGGCCAGGCTGCGCCGGTACTGCTCCAGCAGGTTGCCGTCGATATCTTCGCTGTCGAGATAGTGACGGTCGTGCAGAACCGTGCCCGGAAACGCCACGGCTTTGATATCGAAGGCCGGACACAGACGTTGGGGCGCCTGGCCGAACAGCAGCAGTCCGGCCAGGTTGGGCGTGCCGCCGCTGGCGAGGCCGAGGTTTTCCAGGGTGCGGATGGTTTCCAGGCCGGCCTGCTCGGGGCTTTGCCGGAAGCGTCGTTGGAAATACTCGCCAAGCGCCTTGGCGTCGATATCCGCCGCGCTGCTGCCCGCCACCGGAACCGCATCGGCATACACCAGCCCGGCCTGTTGGAATAGGCGCTGCAGTTCTTCACGGGCTGTGACCCGACGCTTGTCGGCGCCGTTTTTTACCCAGATGCGGCCATGGCTGTCGACGTAGGGTCTGTTCAGGCCTTGTTCGACAGTCACCACCATGACCAGGCCGTGCTCGGTCTGGACGTTGCTGGACAAGGGGTTGATCGCTGGCTTGACGTTCTGCGAGGCCGCATTGGAGAGCATCTGGTTGAGCCGCCCAACGTCGGCGCCACTCAACCCGCTCACTGCACCGGAGTCGTCAACGCCAATCAGTAAATAGCCACCGGAGGAGTTGGCAAACGCCACCAACTCTGCCGCCAGGGCATCGATGTTGTTGAAGTCGCGCTTGAACTGGTGGCGGCTGTCTTCACCACAGGCAAGGATGTGTTGAAGCTCGACAAGGGTCATGGGGCATCTCTGGATATCGGCGGCACCGTCTGCCGGTGAGTCGCGTCGCGGGGGGTATTGTCCGTGCCTGCGGTTGGAATGTCTTGATTCTTGCGCATTTTACCGGGGTCATTGTCTATCATCGATGAGCGCGGACACTGTCCATCGCCCATGAACGCGTTCACCCCGTCTGTACCCACAGGTTGTCATTCAGCGCCTCCAGCACTACGCCGAGGTGGCCGCCGAGGCGTTTGTCCAACTGCTTGCTGCCGCCGTCATTCTTGAAGGCTTCGCCGATCTGCCTGTCGTCGATCACCAACTCGTGCACCAACTGCTTGGCCAGGCGTTCCAGCCATTTACGCTGTACCGGTGTCCAGGGTTGCAGGTCGTAGATGCGTTGCATGGCGTTGGCCACGCGCTGCTCGAAGGGCAGCAGCGCCTCGCCGAGGGCGGCGCGGCGGATGAAGCCGACGATACTGGCGGCGATTTCCTGGTTGGTCTGGTTGCGCCAGGCGCTCTGCAGGTTCACTTCGCTGTAGCCATGCTGGTCGAGCAGTAGGCGCACCTCGCGCAGCTGTTCGCGGGTGAGATCCTGCGGACGGTTGACCACCACGCCGAGGGCCACTGACTGGTTGAGCTGGTTCTTGATGAAGTCGTTGAAGCTTTCCAGGTAGTCGGCGGGCTTCTGGTTGGCGCCGTAATTCTGCTCGCGGACCATCAGCTCGTCCGTGTGGCTGGAAATGACCGGGTAATTTTCCGAGCCGAGCAGGGCATTGACGGTGGCGAGCTGGTAGAGCAACTGGGCGTGCTGGCGGACAAACTGTGCGGCCTGCTGCGGGCCGAGCTGGTGCAGGTGTTGGTGCAACTTATCCGGCGCCACGCCCCAGGCGTCTTCCAGTTCGGTGAGTTTCTGTTTGAGGGTCGGTTTTTCCTCAGCCTTATGGCTGGCCTTGCGCAGGATGCGCATGACCCGCTGGCTGAGCTGGTCGAGCACGTCGTGGGCATGGCTGCTGTCCGGCAGGCTGCCGGGTGCGTCGAGGCTGGCCGGGTTGGTCAGCTCGTTGACCAACTGTTCAAGGGTCACGCTGGGGTCTTTGACCAGCGGCTTCATGGTGTCGACGGCTTCGAGGCTGGCGTAGAGATCGACCGGGTCGTAGATCTTGAACACGGTCTTACCGATGTCATCACAACGGCGGGTGGCGCGGCCCTTCATCTGTTCATAGAGGATGCGCGAGCGCACCCGGCGCATGAACACCAGATGGCAGATGCGCGGTACGTCGATGCCGGTGGTGAGCAGGTCGACGGTGATGGCGATGCTCGGGTAGCGCTCGTTCTTGTACTGGCGGATCAGCTGTTCGACCTTGTCGCTCTGCCCGGTGATGATCTGCACGGCGGACTGGTTGTAGTGCTCGCCGTGGACCTCTTTGAAGGCCTCGTCGAGCAGGTTCTTGACCCGTTCGGCGTGGGCCTGGTTGACGCAGAAGATCATCGCCTTCTCGTCGCTCAGCGGATCGAGTTCCTGGGCGAGCTGTTCGCAGACCACCTTGTCGAAGCCGGGGGTGATCACCATACGGTTGAAGGACTCGATCTCGAAGTCGAGTTCGTCCTCCAGCTCGGCCACGTCCACCTCGCCGGTGGCGGTGTTGATGACGCTGACGCTTTCACCCTTGGCGAAGTGGATACCGTTCTGGCTGAGCAGGGTCTGGTAGCGGATCGGCGGCTCGTGGTCGATCAGCCAGTCATCGGCCACCGCCTCGCGGTAGCTGTAGGTGAAGACCGGGGCGCCGAAAACTTCGCTGGTGTGCTTGGCCGGGGTGGCGGTCAGACCGATGCGGCAGGCGTCGAAGTAATCGAGCACGCGGCGGTACTGCGACAGGTACTGGTTGAAGTCGCGCACCGCCAGCTCGCCTTCGGTCATCTCCTGGTCAAGGGTGTAACCACGGTGGGCTTCGTCGACGATTATGCAGTCGAAGGCGTCGATGGGTGGTGGAGTATCTGATTGGAAGATGCGTCGCACCATGGCCTGCACGGTGGCGACCTGGATGCGTGTCTCGGCCTCGGCGGCCATGTCGCCGAGTTCCTTGATGTCGTAGATCTGCGCCAGGGTGTGGTTCTGCTCCAGCGTCGCTTCGTTGAAGGCTTCGATGGCCTGCTGACCGAGGGCGCTGCGATCCACTAGAAACAGGATGCGGCGGAAGCGTTCGGCTTTGAGCAGGCGGTACATCAGGCCGATGATGGTGCGGGTCTTGCCGGTCCCGGTGGCCATGGCCAGCAGGCATTGGCGGCGGTTGGCGGCCAGCGCTTGTTCCACGGCCTTGATGGCGTTTTCCTGGTAGTCACGCAGTTTCAGGTAGGCGAAGCCTTCATGCTGGAGCGTGCTCTCAGCCTGCTCGCGGCTGCGTTTGAGCAGGTCGAGCAGACCCTCGGGCGTATGGAAGTCCTGCAGCGGGCGCCGCAGGTTGGCTGGGCCGCGCAAATCGCGAAACCAGATGCCGGACTGTTCGGCGAGTTGCTTAACGTAGGGCCGGCCATTGCAGGCGAAGGCGAACGGCACCTGGAAATGCCCGCCCTGGCCATCGGCCCAGCCGGCGTCTTGCCCGGCGCGTTGCAGATCGCCTGCGATGATCAGCTGGCGAGAATAACGCTCGGCCTGCGGGATGCGGTCGGCGATGTTGATGCGCTGGCGTTTGGCTTCGACGATGGCCATCGGCGTGAGGCCGATAAACAGCACGTAATCGGCATTTTCCTTGGACTTGCTGGTCGGCCACTCGGCAATGGCCTTGTTCTTGCCCTTTTCCGGTCGTGCGCCCTTGCTCCAAGTGAGATCGAGCGAGTCTGCTTCCCAGCCGGCATCATTCAGCTGCTGGTCGATGAGGATGCGGGTGAGGTCTTCGCTGAGGTCGAACTGGCTGCTGGCCTGCTGAGTTTTGCGCATGACCTGCTGGGCGGCCTGCGGCTGGTTTTCCAATTGCTGATGTAGTGCCTGCAGGCGTGCCTCGAATTCGCTGCGAGTCTTGGCCAGTTCGGCTTCGTGCTCCAGAGCGATCTGCTCGTAGGTGCGCGCTTCCTCGCTCATTTGCCCGGAGAGGCTGGCGTACTCTTCTTTCTCCCGCGCCAACAGCTCGGCCAGTTGCTGGTTGCTTTCCAGCTGCTGGCGGCTGTCACCCAACTCGGCGCGCAGTTGTTCTATTTGCTCTTGCAACTCACGCAGCGGCGCACTGGGGTCGGCGGGGGTGACGAAGGGGCCGGACTTGAAGGCGCTGCCGTTCTTGCCGAACGATTGCTGATACCAGATGGCCAGGGCACGAGCGACCTTGAGCCCGTCCAGCGCCTCGCGGTGCTGGGTGCGGAATTCGTGAGTGGCCTTGTTGCCTTCGATACGGAGGGTGTGGAACAGGTTGCGGATGTTGCCGTCGAGCTGGATTTCCCGGCTCAGGCGGAAAAGGAGGTCGGACTGGGAGAGGGTGGCGTCGAATTCGATGCCAGCGCGTACAGCCAGATCCTGAGCCAGTGCCTCACCTAGCTGACGCAGCTTGATCAGGGTCGTGTTGGGATCTCTGGCGAATGCTCGCTCGGCCGCATTGGCGAGCTGGAAGAACACCGGGTCGTGTTCCTTGAGAAAGGCGAAGTTACTGCTCTCGACCATGTTCCATCCCTTGAAATCATCCCCCGGCTATCCCGGACTGGGTTTGATAGAGGGGTGATCATGCCAGACGAAGACTGCCGATGGTAATCAAAGGGCCAGCAAGGGAGCGGAAAGCACAGTAGGGAAAGGCGGGGGATTTATCGCTTCGTGTTAGCCCGAGCCATAAACGAAAAAGGCCCACCTTGCGGTGAGCCTAAGTCGTTGTTTTGTATGGTGCCGGCACCAGGAGTCGAACGGTGGGTCTGCAGGGCGTATGGATTCGGGAATGTGTGGCTTTCAGTTGAGATGCGTATACCTAAGCGTATACCCATAGCCAAAGATACCGTTGTGCTTATTGTTAACTGGCTCGTCAACTCAGTAGGCAACGGACATCCTCGTTCGGAAATGGACATCGATGTCACAGGCGTCTGCTTGCATAAACATGTCGATGTCCTGTTTGGCGTGGAATGTCTGTTCGAGCAGTGTGAATCCGCTGAAAGTGGCATGTCGTTCCGCTAGAACGGAATACCCCTCTCGGCACTTGGCGGAGTCTCGGCCGTTTTATTTCAGTCCAGGATTTCCAGTAACGACGAAACCCCTGAGCATGATGTGACTAGGGCTTTACATGACTGCTATTTGGCTGGATGGCTCCGGTTCTATTTTAGGAATATTCTAACTCTGGCGTTCCGGGCGGGCAGTGCGAGCCCAGCGGAGAAAGCAGGTACAGAGCCTTGGCCGGCGTTGGATGATTACTGGGTAGAAGCTCACGAAAAGCAATTCCTGCCCACGGTTAAGAACAAAGGGGATCCCAGCTTCTTCGGCCCAAAGTAGACGAACGCCCAGTCGGGTAGCGCTGCCGAAAGACGGCGATAGAACATTGCATGATCGAACCCTGACAGCGGCTCGGTCTTCACACGATGCCAATGCCCAGAAATCCGTCACTTTTCATCGTACTCCTCAACGACTTTATGGAGCACGACCCCGCCCAGTCCGCGCAATCGGTAGGACGCCTTGTCGCCATCCGGATGAATGAAGGGGTTCCGACTCTGACCATTCGAGCGTCGTAGTCCCTGCGCAACCGCCCATAACCAGCCCGCAGGCCAATAGCAAGAAAACTCTGTTCATTGTTCCCATCCCTGCAAAATCAATGGTTTGAATTGGACTGGTGGGTAGCAGCGCTATCGCAGCACAAATGATATCAATGCAAAAGCTTGCGCCAAGGGTTTCCTGGCCCTTGCTTCTCCGGTCCGGTGGGGGACTATTTATTCGGGTTTATATGGAGAAAGAACATGCAAGAGTTTTCATCGAGGCTGAGAGAGCTTTTAGAACTGGCGGAGAGAACTCCAGACTTTCATGAGGTTGAGATTACGTTCTTCATCCGACTGCAAGAAGGCGGCGAGAGCTATTATCTACGCTTGATGTCCGATTCAGACAGCGCACGCACTTCTCGTCAGGCGTGTTTGACCTCAGATGGAGAACAGGGGCAATGGTTCTAGGAGATGGTCATGGTCAAATACTTCCGAAGCCTTTTTGGGGTAGGTAGTTTTAACGACGGATACATCACTATTGTCTATCGAGGCCGGAACGAAAGCGTTGTTATCCATGACACACTGTCTGGTGACGGTTCCGAGCCCCAATGCGGCAATACCCTATTACAGGAATCGTTTATAGAACCATCCTTCGATGTCGATTCTGTATTATCGGAGCCTCCTTTCAATCACGGAGCATTACTCTTGACGAACCCGGCCACGGGACTTCCAATGATTGATGACTTTGTCGACGCAGGAGGGAATCTTTTTGGGTTCGGCGACTGACAAGTAGTTCTTCGCCACAAGACTCGCCGGGGCGTGGGCGTGGGCGTGGGCATGCAGGCTACGGCGTCCAGATCCGACTGCAATTTCCTTTGCTCACCCCTTGTTCCACATAGTTATCTTGGTGGAACACCATTTTTCTATTCCACTGTTCTCTACGGAACTTCGCGTAGCATTCCGTACCTGGCTCCGGCTAATTGGTGGAAATGAGCATTTACCCGGCACCCTAAGCTTGATGCAAATAGGACAATCTTTTCCGCAACAAACTCGTCGGAGAAGATATATGCATCATCAGCAGGCCCTTGATTATCTGGTAAAGATCGAAGATGAAATGGTGGACATGCGCCGGGGGATTGAGATTCACTTCCCTAGGGTGCCGCGGATGTTTCATCAGGATTTGCCGTTTTCCCACCTGATGCCTATCGGCCAACCCCTGATTCGGGCGTGGCTCGATTTTATGGCGGCCGTTATTCAGGCGGAGGCAATTGATGTTCAGCAGCAATTTCGGCAGGCGCGTGCCGAGCATCAGAAAGAACACCGAAAGGGGAAGAGTTGGACGCACGATGTGAGACTGAAAAATACGCCGAATGGCGTTACGGTTGAGTGGTTTAGCTACACTGGGAAATATGGGGAATTCCACTTCTCGAAGGGAATTCGAAGTGGGGGCAGCGTCAGAGTTCCTGCGAGAGCTTTCAAGAATTGCTCGTTGATCGAAAAAAACGCGATCTCTGAAGCAGAAGATAATTTCTCTCATTTGCGGCACGCGACGATGTGGCTTTCCACCCTGTCCAAAGCGTTGAACGCACTGCTACAGTCGCAAAATGCGAAGAATTTGAGAGACCTGGATAATAAGTACAAAGAGTGACCATCACGGGGGGTTGCAAGCGGTTTGGTCAAGCCGTTCAGTCGGCAGCTTAATAAACAGCCCTTCATAGCCATCATGAAAAAGCCCGCGCCGTAACTATACGACGCGGGCTTTTTGCCGTAACGCTGGCTGCGGCGAACCCCCGAAACGGAGGCAGTGCATTGCACTAATTCCGTGGCTCGCTGCCGGTGTTATGGGCCACCGCCGGCCGGGCCGCTCCAGTATCGCTCCTGAGCAGAGCTGCAATCTTGTCGAGATAATTGCACATTCGCCTTTACTAGCAAGGCCGGAGAGGAGCGGTTAAGGTTCGTACCCGATCAAGACAACTCGCAGGGAGGCGGCGCTATAATGCCTCCCTTGCTTTACGAGTAAGGAAAAACGCGTGAGCAGACTCTGACCTTATCATCTGGAATAGTGCATATCTGCTAATCAGGGCCTTCAAGCCCTCGGAATAGGGTCGAATCATCCTGCCCTTCACTGTGCTATGCCGTCTGGAGTGTGTACTTGAGCCCACCCGCGATAAGGTGCGTAGCCAGTACGAGGCGATGGAGGCCAGCGACGTGGACATGGACACTATCGCATCGGTAAGGTGGAAGAACGCGCGCTTTCTCTACGACGTCCACAAGTTCACCGATGGCAAGCCGGAGACGAAGGCTCCCTGATCCTCTATCAGGGGCACCATCGCACCTAAGGCGATGAAACGAAAGGGCCGCAGTGGAGGGTGGCCTCCTTCATGGCATAGCCGGGCAACTCCGTTTCTAGCATGCTCCGGGAGTTCTCAGTTACGATGCTCCGTTTGTAACTTGGGGCAAGTAGGATGCAAGTCAAGTATCAGGATTTCAACGGCGCAGGGAATGCTATTGCGGGTGTTTATCAGCAACAGTGGGTCGAGCTTGAGCGGGTGCTAACAGCCATGCCGCTGCACCTCAAGGCATCGGACCAAGCAGGGAAGCAGGGCGCGCCGATCTTTGACCCAGTGGGCACCAACCAGCACATCGCCGATGGCCTCGTCCCGCTGGGCTGGCAAGAGAAGATCGCCATTCCAGCAGCCTTCAAATTCCTCGGCACCGATGTGGACTTCGGCAAGAACGGCGTCGTGGTGGAAGTACAGTTCTCCAACTACCCGTTTCTCCTCAACAACACCCAGCGCTCGGATCTCTTCTACAGAGCGCAGACGGTCTTCCACGGTGCGCCCACGGGACTGGTCATCATCGTAACCAAGGCCGGTATGTTCCCCTCATCGAACAGCACCCTCTACTATGAGCAGGCGCTAAACCAGCTTACGGCACTGGCGCAGCATGCCGCCTTCACCGTTCCTATCCGGCTGGTGGGCCTGTTCGAGCCCGTGGGGGGCGTCCAGGCAACATGGACCGACTACTCGGCAGCCCGCTACTCCCGCACCGTGGGAACAAGGGGACTACGCCCGTTCATCATCACGAACGGGCGCGCAGGCCGCTGCAAAATCGACCCCGAGATAATGCTGGAAGACCTCTGACGTCTACTGCCCGTCGAACAGCGGGAGCGGCTCGGGCGGCAGGACCTCGCGCAGCGGTTTTTTCGATTTCCCGTTGAGGTCATTCGCCTCGGGGATTGGCCTGCCTGCGATCTTTGCCTCGAACGCATCGGCCTCGTACTGCAGGCGCTCCGTCAACTGCTCGGCGTGGTACTCCTCCGGGTATATCTTCGCCTTGCTGCCGTCGGAGGCCACCTTGCCGACCTGGACGTCGAAGCGGAACTTCTCGATGGGCTCCCCCGTGCGAGCCACGTAAGCGCGCAGGGTCTTGAGGTTGGGGAAGTAGCCTCGCTCGTCAGGCAGGCCGCTTAGGCGGCGCATAGAGACCGCATGATAGCCCGCGTTCAATTCGGCGCCGAGATAGCGTCGATCGTGGTCACGTGCGACCACCGCCGTGGTGCCGGTACCCATGTACGGGTCCAGCACCACGCCGCCCTTGGGCGTCGTCGCGAGGACGATGCGAGCGATCAGCCCCTCGGGGAACTGCGCAGGGTGGACAGTCTGCTCCTCGTGGTTGTGCTTCACATTCTGGAAGACCCACACGTCGCCTGGGTTCTTGCCTTCGGGGTTGCAGGATAGCTCTCCCTTGTTTTCGCCACGGTGGGACTTTTTGTTCTGCCACTTCTGTGGCACACGCACGGCGTCTAGGTCGAAGAAGAACTCCTCGCCCTTGGTAAACCACAAGATGGTCTCGTGTCGGCCGGAAAACTTGTTCTTCGCATGTAGGCCGTGCTGACGAACCCAGACGATACGGTTGCGCGGCAGCATTCCGAGGTCTTCGAGAATGGGGAAAAACTTCACATCAAGAGGCACGAGCGTGCCCTTGTGAGAGAAGGAGCCCACCTGCCAGAAGATCGAACCAGTGGGTTTGAGGACACGATGGCACTCTCGCAGCACGGCACGCTGGTCGTCGAGGTAGTGCTGAAGCTCCCGCTTCGCCTCGTATTCCTTGCCGATGTTGTAAGGGGGTGACGAGACGACGAGGTCTACGGACTCATCGGGGAGGGAGCACAGCAACTCAAGACAGTCGCCATTAACAATGCGGTCTAGCAAAACAGGTAGCCTCGTGGTGGTAGTTTTCTAGTTAGGGATGCTCATGCGAAAACCCTTCTCAGTTTACCGGCTGGGGGCCGGTTCGACCACAGCCACGGTCCGCCAACCACTCAGTCGATTCCTTTCATATCGGCAACGTGCACCTTCTACCGGGGGACCTCTTGCGCATGTCGTGGCCGTACCACCGAACCGACTCGGCAGTTGCCTGTGCCCCTCGATCTGCGCATTGATCATCGCGTGCGGATAGCCTGTCGAGTCCATTAGGAACTCGCGGGCAAGGCGGCCGATGCCTTGCCTGCAGGCTTCTTGTTGGTCTCTATCGTAGCCTTGTACGTCTCGGTAAGCTCGGCCTTCGGCTGTGTGCGCGGCTCGGTCACCTCGGGCTTCATTGGCCACCCGAACGTGCTCAGATGCTATTGGCCTCGGCGATCTGTTCGATCCGCGCGATCAGCTTGGCCTTTGAGTTGTGCATGGCCAGCAGGGACTTGGTACTCATCTGTTGCAGTTCCATGGCGCTCTCCGATTCGGTTGGTCCGTGGGTGCATTAGGTCGCGTTCATGGGATTCCGGGAGCGGGGTCCCTCAAAAAAGTTGCCCTCCGACTGTCGATTGGCGCGCGTCGCCTCGCAACTGCATGAGCAAGAAGGGCCGTCCTTGTGGGATGGTCCTTTGAAGCACGGCGGAGCAACCCCGGCCTCTGTTCCGACTCCGCCGCTGGGCACCAAACCTAATGCACGTGGGCAAACGGGCGGCTCTCGGCCAGGGTGAAGTCCTCGCGGGATACTTAGGCGTCCTAGGCACGGCTGTTGGTGGTACCCGCCAGGCGCGCAGCCTCGTCGAAGTAGTCGGAGAACGGGCGGACCCCGGTGGCTTCGGCCCGCTCGGCCAGGGTCGCGAGAACGTCCCGGGCGGTCCTTGGTGGGCATGCGGTCAATCAGGGACAGCACGGCGGAGGCCAGGGCGACGTGCCTCCCGACCAACAGACCAGGGGCGTTCTTCCAGCGCGACGCGATCTGTTACTTGCGGGTCGCAACGTTCTTGTTCAGGCGGTCGACGTGGAGAGGGTGCGCTTGTGCAGGTCGAGCTGCGAGGCGAGTTCGCCGATTCCTGGGCGTGACGTCGTTGTACGAGCTGGCCAATGTCCCCTTGATCCGCGTATCTATCTTGGTGGAATGCTCCCCCTTCGTTCCACTTCACCTACTGTGGAACGAGGGGGCAATATAATGCTGGTTGTGCGCCCTTCTGAAGCGAAGTCAGTTTGGGCACTAAGCTTCGGCTCGCTGCCCGAGGTTGGGTTCGTCGGCGGGACTTGGGACATTTGGGACTTGGGTTCGAAAAGCACGTTAGGCTTATAGCAGGTGCATCGGCCACAGCTTCGGCTTGACCACAGCACACAGCACTTGTGAGAGAAGCGCCCCGGCCAGGTGGTGGCAGCAATGGTGCCGTCAGTTCCAACCACGTTTGATTTGAGCGCACCGTGTCCAGCCATTTGCTGGCCGGGAATGGCCTTTAGGCCATCAAAGGATGTGTGGTGTTTTGAAGGAGTGACCCCTTTCTCACTAAAGTCACTAAAGTCCCAAGTCCCAAGTCCCAAGTCCCATCGGGGGACTCGGGGTTTCGTAGAGAGATGTGACTAGTCCAACCGGGCTCTGGACGAGCTTACTGTGGCCGAGCGGTGGAACTGCAGGGGCAGGATTGCCCGAGGCTTACTCGGCCTTTTACCTGGCGGCTTTAGTCAGCAAGGCATTTACGAGTTGATTCCGGATGCGCCTGGCTGGGGTCCGCTTTTACTGATCATCCAGCGGATAATGCCTCCGCTCCCCTTCCTCAGGCATTTGCACTGGATGCCAAACTGGCGAAGGGCCGGCGCAGCGCGGCGCATGGCATCCCCGAGGCCCTTGGGGGACCTTGGCCATGAGTCACAACCGGGGGAGCGGTATTTTTCAAGGAGAATTAATAGATTTTTAACGGAGTCAGTTACGCCTTCAGGGTGATCCTTGATCAGCTCCTGTATAGCCATAGCCACAGGACTCTCGTCGATAGTACGCAGCAAGCTCAATTGTCGGCTGGCATCGAACTCTCGAAGGAAATCATCTGGCTCGCCTCCCATGACCTGTGCCACAGCCATACCTAAACGCGCATATTCGAGCAGGCGCGGCCGCCTTTCGGGTGGTAGCTGTATCGTTGGAAGAGCCTCCAACGCCTTGGCTGCGATATTTAACAGGGCCCCCAGTAGGCTGGGCGCGAGCAGCTCGAATTCATACCAAATTTCGTTGGCTTCTCGCCGCTCAGCGATTACTGGCAACTCTATGCTGATCGTTCGATCAACGAGATCCTGCGCAGTTACCGACACTGCAATCCCGTTGAGGATGATCGGGCGTTTCACCTCTATCACGCTCTCATCGAAGTTCGAGTATAACTTGCGCTTTGCGAAGCCACCGCCTGTTGCCACGATACAAAGCGCATCCTGCATAGAGGCTGAGAGGTGAGAGACATTTTCGTAACTCAGGACTGCGGAAGCTCTTGCAGAGACGAAAATGTCCTCGGCACATTTCGGAACGCCCCTGAGATTGCAACCATTTGGGTCTATCAAGCACCGCAAGATCCGTTGGGTCCCGCTCTTGGCAGTTCCATGCTCGCCGATTAGCTCCAGAAGCGGGTAAGGGGTTTCAGGACGTAGGCACTCAATTAGCCAGGTTAGAATTAACAGTCTGGCACTATGCGGAACATTCACCAGCCGCCATAGGGGGTCAATGCTGCCGCCAGGAATTGGCAGGGGAAGCGGCTGCATCGATTCAGGTCGAATAAATACGGTTTCGGGAGAACTAATGATGTCCCAACTACCCCGCCGAAGCCGGACCGCTCGACTCTCACCGGGTGCCGCCAGATCGAGATAATAGGCTCCGTTATACTCAGCCGTGCGCAGGCTTACGCTTAGGCAGGGGCCTTGAAAACGTGCTAGCCCAGTAAGTGTTCCGAGTGCTTCGCGCATGGGCTGCTCGCGCAGGGAGTGGCCGTTTGCTTGGTAGTAGTTGGCCAGTATGCGATCGCGAAACTGGCGACTTTCGAGCGCAAAGAATTCTCCGGTACTCCTGTCCTGGCAAAACGCTACTTGGTTGTCATCGTGGAACAGGTGGAAGCGCTCCGTGACGAACCTGACGAGGGAGGTCGCCGGATTTTGTCCGATACTGGATGAAGGCTTGTCAGTCTGCGCATCGTTATGCGGCTCAGCCGGCAGTGTCTCAAACGAGACTGCAGCAGGTTCGTTGTTTGTGTCCGACAGGCCTTGGGCAGTTGCAAGATTGTTGAGCTGGAAGTGCTTGGCAGCAGACTGGACCAAAGGTTTCATGCCAGGTCCCTCTTACTGATCTGGATAAGCAGCCAGGCATGAATCTCCTCTGCGACGTAATAGCACCGCGCCTGTCGGCCGTGACCGGGCTTGACCGGTAGGGGGAAATCAGGATCGTTTTCGCGCAGCTTTTGGAGACCGGAACGGCTTTTGCCAAGCATCCGGCAGACTTGGGGCTGAGGAATCAGTGCCTTGCCAAGGGAAAGTTCAAGGTGCATTCGAGTGCGTCTCCGTGTTGTTGACGCTCTCGATTTTCAGCATCTGCAAGCGGTGCTTGGCTTTTCTAATTGCAGGAGAAATGCGTTTTCACAGCTTGACCTGCTGGAGTCAGCTTTCTTTTACGCTTGGCCTAGCCTCGATACCTTGTCCGATGTCAGTTCAGGATGAGCAAATTCATACGGAGTGACGAAGCGTGCCCTGCAGTTATCGAGGTAATCGGCCCACCATTGCATCATGAGTCGTCTCTCATGGATGTGCTCTGCTTTATGGATGTAAGCTGCTCGCACATTATTCCGCTCTTGATGGCTCATCTGACGTTCGACGGCGTCATGGCTCCACAGCCCAGACTCGACGAGGGCTGAGCATGCCATTGCTCGGAAGCCGTGGCCGCAAACTTCACTCTTGGTGTCGTACCCCATCCGTCGCAACGCAGCATTAACGGTATTTTCGCTCATCGGTTTCCAGAAACTGCTTTTCCCGGCGAAAATCAGCTCAAAGCGGCCCGTGAGTTGCTGAGCTTTTTCGGCCAATACCAGGCTTTGCCGGCTCAGCGGCACTAAGTGTGGTGTTTCCATCTTCATCCCCCGGGATGAATAGCGAACACCCTCTATAGATTCGCGCGTTCCTGGAATTGTCCAAAGGGCACGCTCAAAGTCGATTTCGTCCCAACGCGCGAAGCGCAGCTCACTGGATCGGGTGAAAACCAGCAGCGACAGTTCTATAGCTATACGTGTGAGCGGGTGTCCACGGTAAGCATCAATCCTCTGCAGAAATTCAGGTAGCCGCTCTAAGGGCAAGGCTGGACGGTGTTCAACCCGGCGTGTTGCGGTAGCACCCAAGAGGTCAGCGGCAGGGTTGCTATCTATATAACCTTGTTGAACGGCAAAACGCATAATTTTCGCCAAGTACTGCCCCATACGGTTCGCTGTGTCCAAGGTGCCGCGCTTCTCAATTTTTTTAAGAGGGCTGAGTAGGTCGCGTGTTTTGAGATCAGCGATTGGTCTGGTCCCTAGCTCTAAAAAGATGTGTATTTCTAAACGGCGCAGCACGCTATCCGCATGGTGCTGCTTCCATTTGCCGGCGCTGGCTGCATGCCACTCTCGTGCAATAGCTTCAAATGTATGTCTGCGAGCTTGTTCAGCGTCTTGCTTTGCCTGCCGTGCGCTTTCGACCGGGTCAATGCCCTTCGCCAAAAGCTCCAAAGCGTCTGCCCGACGATGGCGTGCCATTTTGAGTCCAACAGCAGGGTAGTTTCCAAACGTGGCCAAACCGGCCCTGCCATCGGGCCGGGTGTACTTCATGCGCCAAACCTTCGTGCCGCGGCTCTTCACAAGGAGATACAAGCCTTGCCCGTCGAACAACGTGTAGTCTTTTTCTCGGGGTTTGGCGGAGTCGCATTTGGCGTCGGTTAGGGGGACTGCTAAGCGTGGCATAGGTATATGAATGTCCGTCGAACTGGGATATACCGTCACGTATACCCAATCCCTCAGAACATACAAATGCACCCAGATGCATCCAGAAACGACAAACCCCGCACGGGGCGGGGTTTGATGTCGCTTTCGGATCATGAGGAGTCATGGGAAAGCATTTGATTGGTGCCGGCACCAAGAGTCGAACTCGGGACCTACTGATTACAAGTCAGTTGCTCTACCAGCTGAGCTATACCGGCGTAATGGAGGCGCATTATAACGATTGGGCTTGCGCTGTAAACCGTTGAATGGGCTTTTCGGTCTCGTTGGGTAGAAAATGGTTTGCGGTTATTCACAATCGGAATTGAACGTCGAGCTTTTTGAGAAAAAATCTGTGATTGGCTCGACGAAATGCTCAACCTGCTGTTTTAACTGACTTTATTGCCGTTGGTTGAAAATAGGCCAACTATTCAGAAGGCCCGGTTTTCGGGCTTTAGAGCTGCTTTTCCAAGCATTGCGCACAGAGTTATCCACAGGTTTTGTGGGTATCTCACTTAACGTTCGGCGATAAGCAGGAGGTTGCGCGGTGTCAGTTCGCTAGGGCAAAAATGGCCCAGGCGGACTTGAAAACCCTGATCTTCCAGAAACAGGGCACGATCCAGCACCAACCAGAGCTCCAGCGGGCGACGGAACAGGCCGCGCACCAGTTCCAGGTTGCGTACCTCGGCCAGGCGCTGCCAGCCGGAGGCTTCCAGGGCAGGCCAGTCTTGCTCGCCTGGATCCGGCAGATTTTTGAGGGCGGCCAGCTCACGGCAGTAATCGGCGCAGCTCTTGTTCAGCCAGCCAGTAGGCAGCGAGGGGGTATTGAGGTACTCGTCGATATTACGCAACTGACGTTGCAGCAGGTCGAAGCTCAGGCGGCGGGCCATGGACAGGTCACGCTGGCGGCGCACCCGAGCGCCGGCAGTGACGGTTTCGCTCAGCGGTAGGCCGAGTTCGTCGCGGCTCAGCCGCAACGTCGAAGTGTGGCCGGCGGTGGAAAGCGGTCGATAGCTATCGCCGGCGGTACGGTTGTAGCAGCAGGGGGCGATTGCCAGTTGCCGACAACCTTGCCTGACGGCCAGCTGTAGCAGGCGCACGTGCAAATCGCCGCAGGCATGCAGGGCCACGGGCGTGATGCTGGGGTCGAGGTGGCGGGCGGCGTCCTCGGCCATCACATCCTGATGCAGATGCCGGGCCATGGGCAGGCTGCGCCTGGCCAATAGCTGACCCGCGCTCACCAATGCTTCGTCCCGTTCCAGGCAGGTGAGGGCGGTGCCGTTGCTCGCCAAGTGATGACCGAGATGGCCCTTGCCGGCGCACCAGTCGAGCCAATGTTGAGGTGCCTGGTCGAATTGCAGGTGACCGCTGAACGCCTGGATCTGTTGCCATTTACGCCCGGGCACGGCAACGGGTTCGGCATAGTCTTGTGGCGGTGCGCAGAACAGGGTTTCGACCTGGCTGAGCGCCAGTGCCTCGGCGGCCAAGGTGGGAAACGGCGCGGGTGCTTCTCTGAGCAGGGCTGGCTGATGATGTGCAGTTTCGGCGTCGGCCAGGCTGCGTCGGCGTAGCCAGTGGCCCAGTTCAGGGTGCTGATGTTCCCAGGGCAGGTGCCGGTGGGTGAAAGGGCGCGGGCGCCACAGGTCCTGATGACGGAGCAGAAAGCTGTTCAGGGACTGGAAGTGTGCGGCAAGGCGGGAAGGCATGAATGTACCGGTGGGCGTAGCGTCCGGGCGACGGCGCAGGTGCCTGATTAAAAGCGACGGCGCCCGGCTGACTGTCAGCCGGGCGCCGTCTGTTCGGATCAATAAATGCTGAAGGGGAAATACTTGTCGTTGATCTTCTTGTAGGTGCCGTTAGCGACAATTGCGGCCAGTGCCTTGTTCAGGCGCTCACGCAGCTCATCGTCGCCCTTGCGCACGGCAATACCGATCTTGTCGTTGTCGAACACCGGCTCGCCCTTGAACTCGAAGTTCTTGCCGGCATCGCTCTTGAGCCATTCCCACTGAACGAAGGTATCGGCAAGGATGCCATCGATGCGACCGGAAGACAGGTCCAGATAGGCGTTTTCCTGGGTGTCGTAGAGCTTGATCTCGATGCTGTTGCCCAGGTTGTCGTCCAGCCAAGAGCCGGCGATGGTGGCGCGCTGGGCACCGATTACCTTGCCTTTGAGGCTGTCCTTGTCAGTCTTGAAATTCGCCGACTTGGGTGCCACGAATTGCAGCTTGTTGGTGTAATAGGGGTTGGTGAAGTCAACGGCCTGCTGGCGCTCCTCGGTGATCGACATGGAGGCGATCAGCATGTCGAACTTACCGGAGTTGAGGGCCGGGATGATGCCGTCCCAGTCAGAGGTAACCACGTTGCATTCGACTTTCATCTCGGCGCACAGCGCTTGGCCGATTTCGACGTCGAAACCAACGACTTGTCCGCTGGCGTCTATCAGGTTGAACGGGGGGTAGGCACCTTCGGTACCGATGGTCAGTTTTTCGGCAGCAAAACTGCTGCTGGCGAACACGAGTGCAGCGGCAGTCAGCAGAAGTTTCTTGTAGTTCTTCATGGAGTGTTGCTCCCTTTTCTTGGCAGTGGCTGGACATGCAGTGTTTAGAATAGGTCGGCCGGGAGGTTTAATTCCCGGCCGCAGTACCGATATCAGGCATTTTTCATACCAGGGCGACGCGTGGGTTGTATCAACGACCTTGCTGGGTAGCATCGACCCGCAGCCAGCGCTCCAGCAATTTGAAGCCCTGCATCAATATGAACGCGATCAGTAGGTAGATCAGGCCGGCTGTCAGGAACATTTCCTCATGCAAATAGGTGCGGGCGGCGACCTTGCGCGCCATGCCCGTCAGTTCCAGCAGGGTGATGGTGCTGGCCAAGGCGCTGGCCTTGAGCATCAGAATCACCTCGTTGCTGTAGGCCGGCATGCCGATGCGTGCTGCGCGCGGCAGGACGATATGCCACATGGTCTGGCGACGGGACATGCCCAGCGCCCGGGCCGCTTCGATTTCGCCCGGTGGCACCGCCTGGATGGCGCCGCGGATGATCTCGGCGATATAGGCCGCCGTGTGCAACGTCATGGTGATGATCGCGCACCAATAGGGATCGCGAAGATAGGGCCACAGTGGTCCTTCCCGAACCGCCTCGAACTGCGCCAGGCCGTAGTAGACCAGGAACAGTTGCACCAGCAGCGGAGTGCCGCGGAAAAAGAAGATGTAGCAATAAGGCAGCGCTTGCACCGCCAGATTGCGCGAAGCACGGGCAATGCCCAGCGGCAGGGCGAGGATCAGGCCGGCCACCACGGAAACACCGACCAGTTGCAAGGTCAGCAATGCGCCGTCGAGGAAGCTTGGCAGCCAACGGATGAAAACGTCCCAGCTCATGCTGCGCTCCTTGCAAAGCCGCGAGCGGCACGTTTTTCCAGGAAGTGCATGCAGGTCATGGCCAGCACGGTCAGGCCCAGGTAGATGAAGGCTGCAACCAGGAAGAAGGTGAAGGGCTCCTTACTGACGCTGACTGCAATCTGCGAGCGGCGCATGATTTCTTCCAGGCCGATCACCGAGACCAGTGCGGTGTCCTTCATCAGGATCATGAACAGGTTGCCCAGGCCCGGCAGGGCGATGCGCCACATTTGCGGCAGCACCAGGCGCCAGAAGATTCGCACCTTGCTCAGGCCCAGGGCCAGTCCGGCTTCCCGGTGACCCTTGGGAATGGCCAGCAGCGCGCCGCGGAATACTTCGGTGGCATAGGCGCCGAAACACAGGCCCAGGGCGATGGTGCCTGCCGCGAACGGGCTCAGAGCAAGGTTCTTGATGCCGAACAGTTCACCGAGGGCGCGCATCACGTCGGTGGTGCCGAAGTAGATCAGCAACACCCAGAGCAGCTCGGGAATGCCGCGCACAATGGTTGAATAGGTGCCGCCGACCCAGCGCAAGGTGGCGTAGGGGGAGGTCTTGGCCAAGGCGCCGAGCAGGCCGAGTATCAGGCCGAGGGCCAGGGAGGCCAGGGCCAGTTGGATGGTCATCCAGGTCCCGGCAACAAGGGCCGGGCCGAATCCGTGCAAATCGATCATGTGAGCTCGTGCGCCGCCGCCCGGCGGAGAACCAGGCGGCGGTCTGGCTGATTAGTAAATGCTGAAGGGGAAGTACTTGGCATTGATTTTTTCATAGGTGCCATCGGCGAGGATCTCCGCCAGCGCCTTGTTCAGCCGCTCGCGCAGTTCGTCATCGTTCTTGCGCACGCCAATGGCGATCTTGTCGTCGTCGAAGACCGGTTCACCTTTGAATTCGAAATCCTTGCCGGCCGGACTGTTCAGCCATTCCCACTGGGCGTATTTGTCGAACAGCATGGCGTCGATGCGGCCGGTGGACAGGTCCAGGTAGGCGTTTTCCTGGGTGTCGTAGAGTTTGATGTCGATCACGTCTTCCAGGTGGTCTTCCAGCCAGATGCCGGCGATGGTCGCGCGCTGTGCGCCGATCACCTTGCCCTTGAGGCTGTCTTTGTCAGTCTTGAAGTCGACCGACTTGGGCGCCACGAACTGCAGCTTGTTGGTGTAGTAGGGGTCGGTGAAGGAAATGGCCTGCTTGCGTTCCTCGGTCACCGACATGGAGGCAGCGAGCATGTCGAACTTGCCGGAGTTGAGCGCCGGGATCAGGCCGTCCCAGTCGAACAGTACCACCTCGCACTCAACCTTCATCTTCGCGCACAGCGCCTGGGCAATATCGATGTCGAAGCCGACCACCTCGCCCTTGGGGCTGATCATCGTGAAGGGCGGCAGGGCGCCTTCGGTACCGATCTTGAGCTTCTCGGCCGCGAAAGCCTGGGTAGCGACGAACAGGGAAAAGACAGCACCCAGCACAAATGTCTTGATGTGTTCCATGTGATTACTCCCTCAGCGGTTGCTGGACATGAATTGTTTGCAGCGTGCCGAACGGGGGTTGTCGAATACCTGCTCGGGTGTGCCCTGTTCTTCGACCAGGCCCTGATGGAGAAACACCACCTCGCTGGAAACCTGTTTGGCGAAATTCATTTCGTGGGTGACCAGCAGCATGGTGCGACCTTCTTCGGCCAGGGCGCGGATCACGTTAAGCACCTCCTGGACCATTTCCGGGTCCAGCGCCGAGGTCGGCTCATCGAACAGGATGACCTTGGGCTGCATCGCCAGCGTGCGGGCGATGGCCGCGCGCTGCTGCTGGCCGCCGGACAGCTGATTGGGATACACGTGGCGCTTGTCGGCAATGCCGACCTTGGCCAGCAGCGCTTCGGCCGCCTCGATGGCCTCGGCCTTGCTCTGGCCGAGCACGCGGCGCGGGGCTTCGATGATGTTGTCGAGCACGCTCATGTGCGGCCAGAGGTTGAAGTTCTGGAACACAAATCCGAGCTTGCTGCGCATCCGGTTGATCTGTGCGGCGTCGGCCGCAACCAGTTCGCCACTCTTGCCCTGCTTGAGCTTGAGCTGTTCGCCGGCAACCAGGATCTCCCCTTCGTTGGGGTTTTCCAACAGGTTGATGCAGCGCAAGAAAGTGGATTTTCCGGAGCCGGAGGAGCCGAGAATGGAGATCACATCACCATCGCGAGCGGTGAGGGAAATGCCCTTGAGCACTTCGAGGTCGCCATAGCGCTTGTGCAGGTTGCGGATTTCCAGTGCAGGCGGTGCCTGAACCATACGTTGTCCTCTTTTGTTCTTCATGACGCACAACTGCGGCAACGCTCTCGTCTGCACGCTAGCACAGGGGGCATGGAGCGCCAAGCAAACCGCACGCAGCATCAATAAAGCAAAAAGCCCACCACGAGGTGGGCTTGCGGGTGTCTCAGGGCTCTCGAAATATCCTCTAAATGGAAGGATTTTGTCGGCTTGAGACTCAGGGTGGCGGGATTTTACTGAAAGTGCCGGTCGCGATCTACGCCACATGGGATTTCGCGACAGAACAATGCATTCTGACTCACAGCAGGATGTTATCCGCGACCTTATCAACGCCGCTTCTATAACCGTTTTGTCGGATAGACGCGGGCCAGGTCAGGCGGTCAAATGCAGTGCATCGGTGCTCAGTCCGATGCTGTAAGACTTTGCCTGAAAGTCGCTTTGTTCACGCAATCTAAAAGGATTGGTGCGTGCCTCTGTTCCACTTGGTTCACCCCCAACATCGTTTCGCGCTGGTGCTTGCAGCAGGTTTGCTCGGGCTGGCCTTGCTCGGCCTGTTGGCGATCCAGTGGGCAGCTGGGGTTTTACCTTCGCACAACCCGCATTTTCTGACGTGGCATCAGTGTCTGGAAATCCTTGCCATTCTGGTGGCTGGGCTGATTTTCACGGTGGGCTGGACTACCTATGGCCTGCATCGCCAGCGCAATATCCTGCTGGTGTCCTGTGCCTTTCTGGGTGTGGCCATTGCGGATACGTCGCACATGCTTTCCTACCCGGGCATGCCCAGCTTCTTTACGCCGAGCGATCCGGAAAAGGCCATCAACTTCTGGTTGCTGGCCCGTTACCTGGCTGCGTTGTCCTTGTTGCTGGTGGCCTGCTTTCCCTGGCATCTGGTCGAAGAGCAGCGGCAGCCGTTCCGTGCGCCCTGGCGGCTGCTGGGCCTGTGCGGCGTGCTCGCTGTCGTGGTTCCGGCGCACTGGGTTTTTTTGGTCCATCCACACTGGATGCCGCGCACCTTTATTCCCGGGTCGGGCCTGACACCGATCAAGCAAATTGCCGAATATGGCCTGATCGGCATGCATCTGCTCAGCATGCTTCTGCTGGTACGCCAGCTGCGCGAGCGCAGCAGTTTCAACGTGGCACTGTTATTCGGCGCGCTGGGCCTGATGGTCATGAGTGAGCTGCTGTTCACGCGCTATGCGCAAGTGACCGATCTCTACAATCTGGCCGGTCATGTCTACAAGGTGCTGGCCTACCTGCTGCTGTATCGCGTGATGTTCGTGGGGACCATCCTGGCCCCTTACCGCGCGCTCCACGAAACCCGCGAACACGCCCACGCGGTAATCGATGCCATTCCCGATCTGTTGTTCGAGTTTGATGCCAAAGGGCTGTGCCTGCGCGTACACATTCCCGACAATTACCGGCAAATCGATGACCTGCCCTACATGCTGCACCGCACGCTTGACGAAGCACTGCCGACCGAGGCTGCCAACGCATGCCGGTTGGCGCTCAACGAAGCCCGCCTGCAAGGCGTCAGCAATGGCCGTCAGCTGCGCCTGGAGCAGGCCGGTGGCGTGGTGCATTTCGAGCTGTCGGCCGCGCGCATGTACAAGGGTTTTCAGCAGCGCTTTGTGGTGCTGGCGCGGGACATTTCCCAGCGCATCCTCGATCAGCAGCGCATCCAGCAATTGGCCCACTTCGACGCCTTGACCGGTTTGCCCAATCGCACGCTGTTTGCTGCGCGCTTCGCCCAGGCGCTGGAGATTTGCGAGCGCAATCAGCAGCCATTGGCTGTGTTGTTCATGGACCTGGACCACTTCAAGCACGTCAATGATCAGCTGGGTCATCAGGTTGGCGATTCGTTGCTGGTGGCCGTGGCCCAGCGCCTGCGGGACTTGTTGCGCGACGAGGACAGCGTGGCCCGCCAGGGTGGCGATGAGTTCATCCTCACCTTGCCCTTTACCAACGCACAGAGCGCCGCCCAGGTTGCCGTGCGAGTGCAGGCTCAGCTTGCTCAGCCCATTGAGGTGCAGGGCCATAGCCTGCAGGTCAGCGCCTCGATCGGTATTGCCATGTTTCCTGAGGATGGCCGGGATCAGGACACGCTGTTTCGCCATGCCGACAGCGCCATGTATCGCGTCAAACAGGAAGGGCGCGGCCACCATGCGTTCTTCACAGCCGAGTTGCAGGCGCGCCTGATGCGCGCGCAATTGCTCAGCAACGCCTTGCGCCAGGCCCTGGCGAACGACGAGCTGGAATTGCATTACCAGCCGCAGCTGAACGTGGAAGAGGGGCGCCTGGTGGGTACCGAGGCGCTGCTGCGCTGGCGGCATCCCGTGCTGGGCAACATCGCGCCGACGGAATTCATTCCGGTGGCCGAAAGCACCGGACAGATTGTCGAGATTGGCGCCTGGGTACTGCGCACTGCAATCACCCAGATGAGCCGTTGGTTGGCTGCCGGCTATCCGGCCGAGATGCGCATGGCGGTCAACCTGTCGATGGCCCAGTTTCGTGTGCCGGGGTTGTTCGAGCTGGTGTGTGAGAGCTTGACCGAGAGCGGCTTGCCCGCCAACTGCCTGGAGCTGGAATTGACCGAAAGCCTGACCACGCCAGACTCGGTCAGCGTGGGGCGGGAAATGCAGCGGCTGGCCGAGCGGGGCGTACACCTGGCCATCGATGATTTCGGCACAGGCTATTCATCGCTCGGCTATTTGAAGCATCTGCCTGTGCATCGCTTGAAGATTGATCGATCATTCGTGCGCGATTTGCATAACGATGCCAGCGACCAGCGCATCGTGCAGGCCATCCTCGGCATCGCTGATGGCCTGGGGTTGAAGACCATGGCCGAGGGGATCGAAACCCAAGAGCAATTGGCCCTGCTGCGGCGTCTGGGCTGTCAGGAGGTCCAGGGCTATCTGTTCAGCCGGCCATTGCCGGCGGATCAATTCGAGGCATGGGTGCGCAGTACGGATTGGTTGCCGGCGCACCGGCACGCTGAAAACAGCTGATCGAGAGTCGACCGTTCACTCGCCGCGAATATAGCTTTCCAACTGGCGAATCAGGCTCTCCTGCTCGTAAATGGCTTCCTTGACCAAGTCGCCGATCGATAGCATGCCGATCAGCTTGCCGTCCTCGACCACGGGCAGGTGGCGCAGGTGGCGCTCGGTCATGGTGGTCATGCACGCCTGAATGCTCTGGCGGGGCTCGGTGGTGATCACTGGAGCACTCATGATGGCGCTGACCGGGGTGCCCACCGAAGAACGGCCTTGCAGTACCACCTTGCGTGCATAGTCCCGTTCACTGACCACGCCAATCAGTTGACCGTCCTCGACAATCGGCAAGGCGCCGACATTGTGCTCGGCCATGATGCGCAAGGCTTCCAGCACGGTGGTGTGCGGGGCGATGGTATGAACATCGTGGTTCTGCTTGTCCTTGATCATCTGAGCAACGGTCTTCATGCGCTTCTCCGGCAGTGGCGTTTGGACGACCACGGGCCGTCTTGATGCAATGGAGGATCGCGGAACTCCCCCGTGTCGAGCAAGAGCGACATTGGATCGATTGAAAAACCGTCAACTGCATGCTTGCCGGGCCAGGCGGCATTTATGCCTGGCAGGCAATAAAAAGCCCCAAGCGAATGATCTTCGTTTGGGGCTTTTCGGTATCAGTGGTGCCCAGGGACGGAATCGA
>JADGMW010000004.1_pt4 | contig 108393 bp, 111 predicted proteins | sample 8641801 | NCBI WGS metagenome assembly JADGMW01 (sample SAMN16272018, study PRJNA661076) | feces metagenome | isolation source: fecal sample from diarrhoea affected cattle A | host: Bos taurus | place: South Africa: Lokaleng Village, Mahikeng | collected 2019-09
AGCGACGCGGACCCGTCCCGCCGGGGACGCGGACCGCGAGCGGACCCCGTCCCGCAGTGGACGTCAGCGACGTGGACCCCGTCCCGCAGTGGACGTCAGCGACGTGGACCCCGTCCCGCCGGGGACGCGGACCGCGAGCGGACCCCGTCCCGCCGGGCGCGCTCGCGACGCGCGCGGGCCGCTCTCGTAACCTCGGACCGTGACCGTCCTCGTCGACCCCCCGCTGTGGCCCCGGCACGGGACCGTGTGGGGGCACCTCGTGAGCGACACCTCGTACGCGGAGCTGCACGACTTCGCGGAGCGCGCCGGCATCCCGCGGCGGGCGTTCGACCAGGACCACTACGACGTGCCGGCCGAGCGGTGGGACGACGTCGTCGCGCTGGGCGCCGAACCCGTGGGCACGCGTGACCTGGTCCGCCGCCTGCGCGCCTCGGGACTGCGCGTCACCGCCCGCGAACGTCACCCGCCAGCTCCCCCGGCGGGACGGCCAGGACACCCGGCACGTCCCACCGGCTGAGACACGGCCCCCACGAGACCGGGCTCGGTCGTCGATCGCGGCATCGAAGGACGACCCAGCCCGGTCTCGCGCGGACCGCGTCCCGGGATGTGGACGACGGGCGCCTCAGGCCTGGACTGCCGTCCGCGACCGCGCCACCGCCGCGGCCAGGCCCACCGCGAGCGCTGCACAGACCAGCACCCCGACCGCTCCCGCCACGGCGACGAGCACACCCCCCGCGTCGCCGTAGTCGGCCAGCGGCATCCCGGCGAGCGCGTGGTCACGGGCCGCACCGGCGAACCCGGTGCGTTCCGCGGTCGCCTCGAGGCCGTCGGGCGCGGACGAGGCGAACGACGACAGCACCACGGCCGCCAGCCCTCCGAGTCCGGCGAGGACGCCGGCAGGACGCAGCGCCCCCGAGCGGGCGGGCGCGCCGTCGCGCGCGGTGAGCGCGACCGCGTCGGGCCGCACGGCGACGACCACCGCGACCACCGCCCCCGTGATCACGGCCTCACCGAGCCCGATCAGGGCGTGCACACCGAGCATGTGCGCCGCCAGCGCACCCGTCGGCACGCCGACCGTCCCGCCCACGGCATACAGCCCGACGAACAGCGCCGCCGCTGCGACGACCCCCGCGGCACCACCGAGAGCCGCACCCAGCGGGCCTGCCGCGCGCCCGTCCCCGCCGGCCGTCCGGCGGCGCGCGGCGCCGACGACGCCCCGCGCGACCACCCAGCCGACGAGCGTGCCGACGACCGCCATGAGCAGCGTGTTCGTCCCCAGTGCCGTGAGGCCGCCGTCCGCGAAGACCGCCGCCTGCACGACCAGCACCACCGTCACCGACAGCAGCCCCCACACCGGTCCCAGCAGCGCAGCAGCGACCGCGCCCCCCATCAGGTGCCCGCTCGTGCCGGCACCGACCGGGTAGTTCACCATCTGCAGGCCGAACACGGCGGCCGTCGTCGCGCCGATCATCGCCGGGTGCGGCCCACGCGCCGCACCGCGTCGGGCGCGCAGCGCGGCCGCCACGACGACGGCGCCGGCGGCCGCCGCGGTCGTCGCGGACACCGGGTCGCTCAGGTACTGGTCGGGAACGTGCATCGTCGTGCTCCTTCGGGTGCTCGGGGGCGCGATCGCCCTGTCCGGGATCGGTGGTACGGGTGTCGGGCCGACGTGCCGTGCCGGCTCATCAGGTCCTCTGCGTCGCGAGGACCGCCGGCCGGCCGGGGCCGGCGCGGGCCCCCGTCGCGGCGGGAGCGCGGGGCACGCAGGTCCAGCAGACGACCCACGAGCCGTCGGTGAGCTCGACCGGCCCGAGGGCCGCGGGCGCGGGCAGCGACACCAGGAGCCTGCCGAGCGCCCCGGCCGAGAGCCGCCAGACGTCGCCGGCGAACGACGCGCCCGCACCCCGTGCGACCCGCGCGAGGGCCGGCCCGTGGGGGTACGCCGGGCGGGGCTCGTCCCCGTCCGGCGCGCGGAGCTCGTACGCGTCCGACGTCCGCGCCCCGCGCTCGCACCGCCCGCCGAGGCCGGCGAGGGTGCGCCGCACAGCGCCGTCGGCCGGCCCGACGACCAGCAGCTCGACGGACCCCGGCACCACCAGGGGCGCGACGGGCCTCGGCAGCACCTGGGCGCCGTCGCCCGCCACCGGCGCGAGCAGCCGCGCCGCGAGGTCGAGGGCAGGCTGGTCGTCGAAGGCACGCGCGAGGACGCTGACGCCGAACGGCTCGCCGTCGACCGTCCCGACGGGCAGCGCGACGGCGGCCAGGTCCAGCAGGTTGACGAAGTTCGTGTAGGTCCCGAGCCGGCGGTTGACCCCCACGGGGTCGGCCGCGACGTCGGCGAGCGTCGGGTGGTCGGTGGTCGTGGGCAGCAGCAGCAGGTCGCACCCGTCGAGCACGTCGAGCGCGTGGGCGCGCGCCGTGGCCAACGCGGCCCGGTCCCGCACGTACTCCGCCGCGGAGACGCTCGCCCCGGCGAGCACGATGGCCGCGACGGTGGGGTCGGCGTCCGGCGGCGAGCCCGCCAGGAAGTCCCCGACGGCGGCGTACCGCTCGGCGAGGATCGCACCGTCGTAGAGCAGGTGCGCGGCGGCGAGCATGCCGGACACGTCGACCTCCACCGTGCGCGCACCCACGGCCCGCGCGTGCGCGACGGCGGCACGGAAGGCGACGCGCCACGACGGCGTCAGCGCCTCGAGGTCCGCCGCCCGGGGCACGGCGACGACCGGGTGCTCGGGCAGCGCGAGCCGGACGTCCGCCGGCCAGCCACGACCGCCCGACCGGTCGCCCGAGGCCTCGACCATGATCCGGGTCGCGTGCGCACCGGTGGCCAGGTCGCGCGTCAGCGTCGTGACGACGTCGTACGACGCGCACGCGGGCACGACGCCGTCGGTCGGGACGAGGCCCACGGTCGTCTTGATGCCCACCAGACCGTGGAACGCGGCCGGGACGCGGCCCGAGCCGGCCGTGTCGGTGCCGATGCCGATGTCCGCGACGCCCAGCGCGACGGCGACCGCCGACCCGGACGACGACCCCCCGGACACGCGGTCCGGCAGCGTCGCGTGCCGGACCGCGCCGTACGGGCTGCGCGTGCCGACCAGGCCCGTGGCGAACTGGTCGAGGTTGGTCTTGCCCAGCAGGACCGCGCCCGCGTCGAGCAGCGCCTGCACGGCCGGTGCGGTGCGCGGGGCCGGGCCGGGGCGGCCGCGGGGGTCCGTGGCGTACGAGGGGCAGCCGGCGGTCGTCGGCAGCCCGGCGACGTCGACGTTGTCCTTGACGGCCAGCGTCGTGCCCGCCAGCGGCAGGTGCTCGCCCGCGGCGACCCGCTGGTCGACACGCCGGGCGGCGGCGAGCGCGTCGGCCTCGGGGAGCAGCAGGGTCCACACCTCGGGCCGGTCGACCTCCCGCAACCGCGCGTGGGCCGCGCGCACCCGGGCCTGCGCGGTCGCGCTGCGCGTACCGGCCGCGCCGGGACGCCGGGCCGTCACGTGGCGACCTCCAGCACCGCGAGGGGCGTGCCGGGTGCCACGTGGTGCCCCGGCTCGACGAGCACGCGCACCACGCGACCGTCGGCCGGCGCGGCGACGGGCAGCTCGAGCTTCATGGCCTCCAGGGCGACCAGCACGTCGCCCGCGCGCACGTCGGCGCCGACGGTGGCCGCCACCCGCCACACGGCCCCGACCATGGGCGACACCACGAGCACGTGCCCGGCGGGGAGGTCGACGACGGGCGCGTCGCCGTCCGGAGCACCGGCGGCGCCGTGGCCCCGCCACGACGGACCGCACCGCGCAGCACCGGCACGCGCCCCCTCGTCCTCGGCACGGACGTCGAGCTCGCCCGCCGCGGCCCAGGCGGCGCGCTCCGCCGCGAAGGCCACCGCCTGCCGCGCACGCGTCGCCGCGATCTCCTCGGCGTGCGTGGTCAGCAACGCGTGGTGCTCCCGCGCGGAGAACTCCCCCTCCTCGACGTGCACGTCGAGGCGCCCGGCGGCGAACGCGGCGCGCTGCTCCGCGAGCTCGGCGGCGCTCACGCGGTGCCACACGATGCGGTCGAAGAACCGCAGCAGCCACGGCGCGCCCGACGTCCCACGACGCCGGTGCCCCGACCAGACCGGCAGGGTCCGGCCGACCAGCTGGTAGCCACCCGGGGAGTCCATGCCGTAGACGCACAGGTACTGCCCGCCCAGCCCGACCGTCCCCGCCGCGGTCCACGTGCGCGCCGGGTTGTACTTGGTCGTCAGCAGCCGGTGCCGGGGGTCGAGGGGCACGGCCAGGGGGGCACCCAGGTACACGTCGCCGAGGCCGAGCACCAGGTACTCCGCCGCCAGCAGGGTGTCCAGGACGTCGTGCGCGCTCGCCAGGCCGTTCATGCGGCGTACGAGCTCGACGTTCGACGGCAGCCAGGGCGCGCGCTCCCGCACGCCCGCGGTGTACCGCTCGACCGCCTCGTCCACCGCCGGGTCCTCGAACGACAGCGGCAGGTGCACGCGGCGGGACGGCACGACGAGCACGTCGGTCGGGGGCAGGTGGGCCTCCAGCGCGGCGAGCACGTCCACGAGCGCGCGCACGGGCAGCGACGCCGGGTCGACGTGCACGTGCAGGGTGCGCACCCCGGGCGTGACGTCGACGACGCCGGGCAGCGCGCGGGCGCGCAGCGCCTCGGCGAGCGCGTGCACCCGCAGCCGCAGCCCGAGGTCCAGCACCGGAGGGCCGTACTCGACCAGCACGTTGTCGTCACCGCCACGCCGGTAGACCACCTCAGGACGCCCGCGTGGGCCGTCGGCCGTCACCTGCGCGAGCACGCCGTCGTCGCCGTCGGGACCGGTGCGCAGGTCCGGGGGCAGCGTCGCCGCGGCGCGTCGGACGGTCGAGGTGCGCAGCACCTCGGCGGCGGCCGCGTCGACCGGAACCAGGCGCACGGTGTCCCCGGGGCGGATCTGCCCGAGGCGCCAGCGGTGGCCCGTCACCACCGTGACAGGGCACGCGAACCCGCCCAGCGAGGGCCCGTCCGGGCCCAGCAGGATCGGGGTGTCGCCCGACAGGTTGAGCGCGCCGACGCTGTACGGGTTGTCGTGGACGTTCGACGGGTGCAGGCCGGCCTCGCCGCCGTCGGGCCGTGCCCAGCGCAGCCGCGGGCCGGTCAGGCGGACACCGCTGCGGTCGGTGTGGGCCTGCACCTGCCACGTGGCGCCGTACAGCGTCGCCATGCCCTCGCGCGTCAGGTGGGCCGGGGCGGGCTGCGGCCCCTCCTGCACCGCGAGCTCCCACGCGTGCGTGAGCCGCGGACGCGCCTCGAGGGGCACCGGCGCGACCGGGCGGGCGTCGTCCGGCACCGGCGCGGGGACCAGCACGTCCCCCGTCGCGAGCGCACTCCCGGTGTACCCGCCGAACCCGCCGGGCACGAACGTCGCCGCCGACCCGAGATACCGCGGGACGTCCAGACCCCCGCGGACCAGCACGTACGTCCGCAGGCCGGGCCCGTGGGGTGCGCCGATGTCGAGCACGCCGCCCGCGGGCACGTCGACGGGCTGCCACGACGGGACGGGCACGCCGTCGACGCTCACCGGCACGTCCGCGCCCGTCACGCACACCACCGCCGGGTGGCTGAACCGCAGCCGGGGGCCCGCCAGCGTGCACTCCAGGCCCGGTGCGCCCTCGGGGTTGCCGAGCGCGACGTTGCCGAGCCGGAACGACAGGTCGTCCACCGGCCCCGACGGGCACACGCCCACGTCCCAGTACCCGACGCGTCCGGGCCAGTCCTGCACGGTCGTCAGGACGCCGGGCCGCAGCACCTCGACCCACGGCTCGTCGTCCGTGACCCCGGCGAGGGTCGCGGTCGTGTGGCGTGCCGCCCGGACGTCCGGGTCCGCCACGGCGGCGCGCAGCAGCGGCAGGTTGGTGGCGACGCCGTGCACGGCCGTGCCCGCGAGCGCGACCCCGGCCGCGGCGAACGCCGACGCGCGGTCGGAGGCGTGCACGACGACCTTGGCGAGCAGCGGGTCGTAGTGCGTCGTGATCTCCTGACCGGGCTCGGCCCAGGTGTCGACGCGGACGTCCGCGGGCAGGTCGACGGCGGTGAGCAGGCCGGTGCCGGGGCGGTAGCCGCGGCGCGGGTCCTCCGCGTAGACGCGCGCCTCGACCGCGTGGCCGTGGACCGGCGGGCCGGTGTCGGGCAGGGCGGCGAGCTCGGCGTGCAGGTCGCCGTCCCCGCGCGCGAGGCGCAGCATCCAGCCGACGAGGTCGACGCCCGTGACCTCCTCGGTGACGGTGTGCTCGACCTGCAGCCGCGCGTTGACCTCGAGGAACGCGTGGTCCCCGCGCTCGACGTCGACGACGTACTCCACCGTGCCGGCCGACCGGTACCCGACCGACGCGGTCAACGCACGCGCGGACGCGGCCAGCTGCGCGCGCAGGTCGCCGGGCAGGCCCGGGGCGGGCGCCTCCTCGACGACCTTCTGGTGGCGGCGCTGCAGCGAGCAGTCGCGGTCCCCCAGGCTGACGACCCGCCCCGTGCCGTCGCCGAACACCTGGACCTCCACGTGCCGGGCCCGGCGCACGAGCCGCTCGAGGAAGATCCCGTCGTGGGACGCCGGGAGCCGCGCGAGCCGCTCGTACGCCGCGCGCACGTCCGCGGGTGTCGCGCACGCGCGCATGCCGAGGCCACCGCCCCCGCCGGCGGCCTTGACCATCACGGGGTAGCCGAGGTGCTCGGCGGCGGCCAGCGCGTCGTCGACGTCGGCCAGCAGACCGCTCCCCGGCAGCAGCGGGACGCCTGCCGCCTGCGCGGCCCGGCGCGCGCGGTGCTTGTCGCCGAACAACGCGAGCTGGTCGGGCGTCGGGCCGACGAACGTCAGCCCTGCCGCCTCGACCGCGCTCGCGAAGCCGGGGTCCTCCGACAGGAACCCGTACCCCGGGTGGACCGCGCCCGCCCCGGTGCGCAGCGCGGCCTCCACGACCGCGTCGACGTGCAGGTACGCGTCGGGCGGGCCGATCCGCACGGCCACGTCCGCCAGCCGCACGTGCGGCGCGGCGGCGTCGACGTCGGAGTGCACCGCCACCGTGCGCAGGCCCAGCGCGGCCGCCGCGCGCAGGATGCGCACGGCGATCTCGCCCCGGTTGGCCACGAGCAGGGTGTCGAACACGGCGTCCTTCAGGTCGGGAGCGGCGTGTATACGCGCCGGTATCCCGGACGGTAGGGATGCGGTGTTGCCCCGGACGTCCGACGATGTGAACGCTGGGTTACGCGCCTCGCGTTGACCGGTTCGCCGGGATACTGCACGCTCGGACGACCACGACGGCAGGAGGCCGGCATGAGCGCAGCGGCGGCGGGCGCCACAGGGCAGGTGGACGAGGGGCGCAAGCGCGGCGCGTTCAGCTCGCGGCGCGTCTTCATCCTCGCGGCGATCGGCTCGGCGGTCGGGCTGGGCAACATCTGGCGGTTCCCGTACGTGACCTACGAGAACGGGGGCGGCGCGTTCATCGTGCCGTACCTGGTCGCGCTGCTGACGGCGGGCCTGCCGTTCCTGCTGCTCGACTACGCGATCGGTCACCGGAACCGCGGCTCCGCCCCGCTGTCCTTCGCCCGCCTGCGCCGCGGCACCGAGGGGCTCGGCTGGTGGCAGGTGGCCATCTGCTTCGTCATCGCCGTCTACTACGCGGCCGTGGTCGCGTGGGCGCTGCGCTACACCTTCTTCTCGCTCGACAAGGCCTGGGGCTCCGACCCCGAGGGCTTCTTCTTCGGCGAGTTCCTCCAGGCCGGCGACGTCCGCGTCACCACCGACGTCGTGCCCGGGGTGCTCGTGCCCCTCGCGATCGTCTGGCTGGGCGTGCTGGTGATCATGGCGCTGGGCGTCCAGCGCGGGATCGGTGCGAGCTCCGTGGTCTTCATCCCGGTGCTGATCCTGGCGTTCGCGGCCCTCGTCGTGCAGGCGCTGCTGCTGCCCGGCGCGGCGGCCGGGCTCGACGCCCTCTTCACACCGGACTGGTCGGCGCTCACCTCGGCATCGGTGTGGGCGGCCGCGTTCGGCCAGATCTTCTTCTCGCTGTCCATCGGCTTCGGCATCATGATCACGTACGCCTCGTACGTGGGCCGCCGCGAGGACATGGTCGGCTCGGGCTTCGTCGTCGGCTTCGCGAACTCCAGCTTCGAGCTGCTCGCCGGCATCGGCGTGTTCGCCGCCCTCGGGTTCATGGCGCAGGCCAACGGGGTCGCGGTCGGCGACGTCGCCAGCAGCGGGATCGGTCTGGCGTTCATCGCGTTCCCGACGATCATCAGCGAGGCACCGGCCGGCGCGCTCATCGGCGTCCTGTTCTTCGGGTCCCTCGTCCTGGCCGGCATCACGTCGCTCGTCAGCGTCATCGAGGTGGTCATCTCCGCCGTCCGCGACAAGTTCGACACCCGTCGCCTCACCGCGACCCTCGCGGTCGTCGTGCCGTGCGCGCTGCTGAGCCTGGCCCTGTTCAGCACGACGAGCGGCATCTACGTCCTCGACGTCGTCGACCACTTCGTCAACCAGTACGGCATCCTCGTCGTGGCGCTGGTCAGCATGCTGGTCGTCGCCTGGGCGCTGCGCGCCCTGCCCGCCCTCGGCGCGCACCTCAACGTCCACGGCCGCCCGCGGCTCGGTCGGACCTGGCGCTTCCTGACGAGCGTCGTGGCCCCGGTGGGGCTGGTCGTCGTGCTCGTCTTCGCGCTCCGCGACGACCTCGGCGCACCCTACGAGGACTACCCCGCCTGGCTGCTGATCGTCTTCGGCTGGCTCATGGTCGTGCTGCTGCCGGTCGTCGGGTTCCTGCTGGCCCGCGTCCCGTGGCGCGCCGGGACCCACCTGGACGGGCCGCCACCCGGCTCCGACCCCACGGCACCGCTGGACGCCACCGGCATCGGGGCGTCCGGGGCTCGCCCGGCCCGTGACGACGAGGGAGACCGCTGATGAGCACGAGCGCGATCGTGATGATGGTGGTGGCGATGGTCGTCATCTGGGGTGGGCTGGCCGCGGCGATCGTCAACCTGCTGCGGCACGGCTCGGTCGAGAACCGCGCGGAGAACGTGCGCCGGGACCTGTGAGGCCTGCGGCCGGCTGACGAGGCGGGGTCGCCGCACCCTCTCAGCCCGCGACCGCCATGCGCGCCATCGCGTGCGACGCGCGCTCCATCACGACCTCCAACGACTCCCCCACGTGCCGGTGCAGCGCCGTGAGCGCCTCGCCGAGCCGCTCGCCGAGGACCAGGTCGAGGATCTCGATGTGCTCCTCGACGGTCGCGGTGATGCGCTCGTCCTCGATGAAGTCGTGCATGCGCACGGCGCGGATCTTCTGGTTCACGGTGACCAGGGCGTCGGTGAGCTGGCCGTTGCCCGACGCCTGGGACAGCGCGCGGTGGAAGCCCTCGTCGAGCACCACGAAGCTCGGGTCCGGGTCGGGGACGACGTCGCGCATCTCCTGCCAGCGGGCCAGCTCGGCGCCCAGGAGGTCACGGTCGTGCTGGACCTGCGGGTTCTCGATGGCGCGCGCGATGCCCCGCAGCTCGAGCGTGATCCGCAGCTCGTACAGGTCGCGCAACGCGGCCAGCGACGGCACGACGACGGCGTAGCCGAAGTCCGTGCGCTCGACGAGCCCGTCGGACAGCAGCCGCGACAGCGCCTCGCGCACCGGGGTGCGGGACACCTCGAACGCCTTCGACAGCTTGGGCTCGGTGAGCCGCTCACGCGGCGAGACACGCCCGTTGAGGATCTCGTCGCGCAGCTGCTGGTACACCTGCTCGCGCAACGACCCGCTGGCCATGCTCATGACAGTAGCCCTCCGCCCCCCACGTCCCCGGGGCGGACGCCCCGGGGATCAGCCGCGCGACGACGCTCAGAGCGCCATCGCGGCACGCACGTCACCCTCCTGGGCGACGCCACCGACACCGTCGGCCGTCACCCTCCCCGACTCCAGGACGTAGTAGCGCGACGACGCGGCGAGCGCGAAGCCCACGTGCTGCTCCACGAGCAGCACCGACAGCCCGTTCCCTGCGAGCTGCACGATCGCGTCCTCGATCTCGGCGACGACCGACGGCTGGATGCCCTCGGTCGGCTCGTCGAGGACGATGAGCCGCGGCCCGGTGATGAGCGCGCGGGCGATCGCGAGCTGCTGACGCTGCCCGCCGGACAGCAGCCCTGCACGCCGCCCCAGCAGCTCGCGCAGCGCGGGGAACAGGTCGAGCGCCTCGTCGAGCCGCCGGGCCCCCGCCGGCCCGGCGACGTCGGCGACGAGCTGCAGGTTCTCCCGCGCAGTGAGCTGCCCGAACGACTGCTGCCCCTGCGGCACGTACGCCAGGCCCGCGCGCACCCGCTGGTGCGGCCGCCACCGCGTGACGTCCTGCCCACCGAGCAGGACCGTGCCGGACCGCACCGGCAGCAGCCCGACCGCGGCCCGCAGGAGCGTCGTCTTGCCCGCACCGTTGTGGCCCATGACGGCGACGACCGACCCGTCCGGCACCTCGACGTCGACCCCGTGGACGACCGCGGTGCGGCCGTACCCGACGTGCACCCCGCGCAGCTCCAGCATCACTCCACCTCCGTGCTCGCGACGGGCGCGGCGTCCGTCTGCGCCGCCGCGCCATCCGTCTGCGCCGCCGCGCCTCGCCCCCGCCCGTGCGCCCCCGACCCCAGGTACACCTCGACGACCCGCGGGTCCGCCTGCACCTGCGCGACCGTCCCCTCGGACAGGACCCTCCCCTGGTGCAGCACCGTGACCGAGGAGGCGAACGAGCGCAGGAACTCCATGTCGTGCTCGACGACGACGACCGTGCGCTGCTCGCCGATGCGCTGCAGCAGCAGGCCCGTCTCCTCGCGCTCGGCCTGGCTCATGCCCGCCACCGGCTCGTCGAGCAGCAGCAGCCGCGCGTCCTGGACCAGCAGCATGCCGATCTCGAGCCACTGCTTCTGCCCGTGCGCGAGCACCCCGGCGGGCAGGTCGCGCACCTGCGTCAGGCCCACGGTCTCCAGCGCGGCCTCGACCTCGGGCGGCACGACGTGCCGACGTCGCAGCATGGTCCACGGCCCGCGCCCGGCCCCGGCGGCGATGTCCAGGTTCTGCAGCACCGAGAGCTCGTCGAAGACGCTCGCGGTCTGGAACGTCCGCCCGACGCCCGCGCGCACGATCCGGTGCGACGGTCGCCCGAGCAGCTCGACGCCGCCGAACTGCACGGACCCGGTCGCGGGCGCCAGGCCCGTGATCGCGTCGACGATCGTGGTCTTGCCGGCGCCGTTCGGCCCGATCAGGAAGCGCAGGTCCCCCTGCGTGACGGTCAGGTCCACGCCGTCGACCGCGACGAACCCGTCGAAGACGACGCGCAGGTCGCGGATCTCCAGGTAGTCGTGGCGGAAGCGCTCACCCGGGGCGGCGATGACCGCCTCGAGGGCCTCGGGGTCCAGGCCGCCTGTGGCGTCGGGCGCGACGACGGGGCCGGTGTCGGTGTGCTCGCTCATGCGTGCCTCCCTGCGGTGCGGGCCGCGTCGGCGGCGTGCTGCGCGTCGTCATCGGGTGCCGTGCCGGTCCCCGCGGGCGTGGCGGTCGGGGCCGGCGGGTCCCCCGGCACGTCGTCCGACGTCCCACGGCGCCGCCGCCACAGGCCGCCGAGGGACGCGAACCCCTGCGGCAGGAACGCGACGACGAGGATGAACAGCGCCCCCTGGAAGTAGGTCCAGAAGGACGGGAACTGCTCCGAGAGGCCGGTCTCGGCCCACGACACGGCCACCGCGCCCAGCACCGGGCCCAGCAGCGTCGCGCGCCCGCCGATCGCGACGCCCACGAGGAACCCGATGGACGGGATCACGCCCACGTCGGCGGGCGAGATGATCCCCACGACCGGGGCGAACAGCGCGCCGCCGATGCCGGCGAAGCACGCCGCGATCGCGTAGGCGACGACCTTGACGTTCGCCGGGTCGTACCCGAGGAACCGGACGCGGTTCTCCTGGTCGCGGACGGCGACGAGCAGCTCGCCGTAGCGCGAGTGCATGAGCAGCCGCACCACCACCACCATCGCGATGAGCACGCCTGCCGCGATGAAGTAGAGCATCCGCTTGTTGACGGGGTCGGCCAGGTCGTACCCGAAGAACGACCGGAACCCGTTGAGGCCGTTAGTGCCGCCCGTGACCTTCTGCTGACCGACCAGCAGGATCGCGAACGCGGCCGCGAGCGCCTGGGACAGGATCGCGAAGTACGCGCCGCGCACCCGGCGGCGGAACACCGCGAGACCGAGCAGCGCGGCGATGCCGGCGGGCAGCACGAGGATCGCCAGGACGGTCACGACGGGGCTGCGCAACGGCTCCCACCAGCCGGGCACGACGCCGTCGCCGTACAGCAGCAGGAAGTCCGGCACCCCGCCGGGGCCCGCGTCGGACAGCTTCATGTGCATCGCCATCAGGTAGCCCCCGATGCCGAAGAACACGCCCTGCCCGAGGACGAGCATGCCGCCGCGCCCCCACGCCAGGCCGATCCCGACCGCGACCATCGCGAGGCACAGGAACTTGGCGAGCAGGTTCAGCCGGAAGTCCGAGAGCAGCGCGGGGGCCAGCCCGAACAGCACGACCGCGGCGACCGCGACGCCGGCCCACACGCGCACGGCAGGGCGCCGCCACCAGGTCGTCGACGTGCTCGCAGGCTGCGCGGCGTCCGTCGTCCCCGCGCTCATGCCAGGCTCCGCGTGCGGACCGAGACCAGGCCCTGCGGCCGGACCTGCAGGAACGCGACGATGACGACGAAGAGCAGGACCTTGGCCAGGCTCGCGGTCGTCGAGTACTCGAACGTCGCCTGCACGATCCCGAGCGAGAACGCGGCGATCACGGCGCCCTTGAGCTGGCCGATGCCCCCGACGACGACCACGAGGAACGCGTCGACGATGTAGTTGGTGCCCAGGGTCGGGCCGATCGACCCGAGCAACGTCAGCGCGACGCCCGCGACCCCCGCCACGCCGGAGCCGACGAAGAACGTGAGGCGGTCGGTGGCACGCGTCGAGACGCCGGAGGTCTCCGCGAGGTCGCGGTTCTGCACGGTCGCGCGGATGCGGCGGCCCAGCGACGTCATCTTGAGGACGAGGGCCAGCACGACCACGCACGCGATCGCGAGACCCAGGATGAACAGCCGCGTCTTCGGCAGGTTCATGCCGAGGAACGGCACCGCACCCGAGAGCCACGCCGGGGCGCGCACGTCGACGTTGGGGGCACCGAACACGTCCCGCGCCAGCTGCTGCAGCACCAGCGCGACGCCGAACGTCACGAGCAGCGTGTCCAACGGCCTGCGGTACATCCGGGAGATCAACGTGACCTCCAGCAGCAGGCCCAGCAGGCCGCCGACGACGAACCCGACGGGCAGCGCGACGAGCAGCGAGACGCCCGCGTCGGGGATGAACGCCTGCAGGACGAACGCCGTGTACGCGCCGGCCATCATGAACTCGCCGTGCGCCATGTTGATGACGCCCATCTGGCCGAACGTCAGGGCCAGGCCGAGCGCCGCGAGCAGGAGCACCGAGCCGAGGCTCAGGCCCGCGAAGAGCTGGGAGAACAGGGCGTCCATGCGGCGCCGCCTTCCGTGGGTGGTCGTGCACCGGGGCGGGTGGCCCGGTCCGTTCGTCGGACCGGGCCACCGCGCTCAGGGGTGCGTCCGGGCGTGCGGGACGCGGGTCAGGACAGGCCCTCGGCCCAGTCGTAGCCCTCGAGGAACGGGTCCGGCTCGATCGGGCCGTCCGACTCCCAGACGGAGTGGATGAGACCGTCCGCACCGATCTCGCCGATGTACGCCGTCTTGGCGATGTGGTGGTTGTCGCCGTTGACGGTGACGGTGCCCTCCGGGGCGTCGAAGCTGACGCCGTCCGCGGCCTCCTGGATGTCCGCGACCGCGAAGGACTCGGCCTTCTCGACCATGCCCTTCCACAGGTAGAGCGACGTGTACGCGGCCTCCATCGGGTCGGACGTCGGGCGGTCGTCGCCGTACTTCTCCTTGAACGCCGCGACGAACGTCGTGTTCTCGGGCGACTCGACCGTCTGGTAGTAGTTCCACGCGGTGAGCTGGCCGACGATGTTGTCGACGCCGATGCCGCCGACCTCCTCCTCGGCGATCGACACCGAGACCACGGGGGTGGCGTCCACCGTCAGGCCGACGTTCTTGTACTCCTTGAAGAACGCGACGTTGGAGTCACCGTTCAGGGTGTTGAACACCGCGTCCGCGCCGGACGCCTTGAGCTTGTTGACGATGGTCGCGAAGTCGGTGTGCCCCAGCGGCGCGTACTCCTCACCGACGATCTCGATGCCGTTCGCCTCGGCGTAGGCGTTGATGATCTTGTTCGCGGTGCGCGGGAAGACGTAGTCCGACCCGACGAGGAAGACCTTCTTCTTCCCCTGCTCCTTGAGGTAGTCCATGCCGGGGATGATCTGCTGGTTCGTCGTCGCGCCGGTGTAGAAGATGTTCTTCGACGCCTCGAGGCCCTCGTACTGCACGGGGTAGAACAGCAGCGAGTTCTTCGACTCGAAGACCGGCAGCATCGCCTTGCGGGACGAGGACGTCCAGCCGCCGAAGACCGCGGCGACGCAGTCGGACGAGATGAGCTTGTCGGCCTTCTCGGCGAAGACGGTCGGCTCGGAGGCGCCGTCCTCGGCGACGACCTCCAGCTGCTTGCCGAGCACGCCGCCGGCCGCGTTGATCTCCTCCGCCGCCAGGTCGAGCGAGTCGCGGACCGTCTGCTCGGAGATGGCCATGGTGCCGGACAGCGAGTTGAGGAACCCGATCTTCACGGTGTCGCCGGAGGTGTCGACGCAGGACGCGCCACCGGAGGCGGACGCCGTGCCGCCGTCGCTGCCTGCGGCGGTGCGGGCGCCGCCGCAGGCCGACAGCGTGAGGGCGGCCGCGAGCGCCGCGGCCGACAGTGCGAGCGCGCGCTTCCGGGACGTCCGCGAGGGGAGGGGGTGTGTGGTCAACGGAGTGCCTTTCGATCAGGACGAGCTGACGGGCGATGCCGGGCTCGGGCGCCGACCCACCGCGTGCCACCGCGCTGTGTCCCGCGGCGTATACAGGCCGGTGCCCATGGCCGAGGACGCTAGGGAGCACGTGTTTCGCGGATCCGCCGGTTCCTGTAAACATCGCGTTTCGGCTGTATACGCAGGCGGATACAGCCCCGTCGACGGCCCTAGGGTGCGGTCCATGAGGCTCACTCCCGCCGATACCGAGAAGCTGTTGCTGTCCGTCGCCGGCATGGTCGCGCGCGACCGGCTGACCCGCGGCGTCCGGCTCAACCACCCCGAGGCCGTCGCGCTGCTCAGCACCTGGGTGATCGAGCGCGCACGCGACGGGGTCGGCGTGTCGCAGCTGATGTCGGACGGCCGCTCGGTGCTGCGCCGCGACCAGGTCATGGACGGCGTCCCGGAGATGCTGGCTGACGTGCAGGTCGAGGCGACCTTCCCCGACGGCCGCAAGCTCGTGACCCTCCACCACCCCATCCCCTGACTCACGAGACCGAGAGATCGAGGGGTTCCGGCCCCGGAAAACTCTGGCTCACCAGACCGACCTTGGAGGTAGGCACATGGCAGGCACGTCCGGCGACGGCCCCGGTGCGGTGCGCACGCGCGCGGGCACGCTCGTGCTCAACGGGGACCGCGCAGCGCACGAGCGGATCACGCTCGTCGTCGAGAACACCGGGGACCGGCCGGTGCAGATCGGCTCCCACCTGCACCTGCCCGATGCCAACGCGGCACTCGCCTTCGACCGCGCGGCCGCGCACGGGTTCCGGCTGGACGTGCCGTCGGGGACCTCGCAGCGGTTCGAGCCGGGGGCCTCGCGGGCGGTCGAGGCCGTCGCGATCCGCGGGGCACGGCGTGTGCCGGGCCTGCAGCGCGGCAAGGCCGACGGGGGTGCGCTCTAGTGGTCGAGATCTCGCGTGCGCGGTACGCCGCGCTGTACGGCCCGACGACCGGCGACCAGGTGCGCCTCGGTGACACCGACCTGTGGATCGAGGTCGAGGACGACCTGACCGTCGGCGGCGAGGAGGCCGTGTTCGGCGGCGGCAAGTCGATCCGCGAGTCGATGGCGCAGGGCTCGACGACGCGGGCGCAGGGGGCACCGGACACGGTGATCACCAACGCCCTGGTCCTGGACTGGTGGGGCATCGTCAAGGCGGACGTCGGCATCCGCGACGGACGCATCGTGGCCCTGGGCCGCGCAGGCAACCCCGACGTCGCGGACGGCGTGCACCCTGACCTGCACATCGGCCCGTCGACCGACGTCATCAGCGGCGAGGGACGCATCCTCACGGCGGGCGGCATCGACGTCCACGTGCACTTCCTGTCCCCGTCGCAGGTGCACGAGGCCCTGGCGACCGGCCTGACGACGCTCGCCGGCGGCGGGACGGGCCCGTCCGAGGGCTCGAAGGCGACGACAGTGACGCCGGGGGCCTGGCACCTGCGCGCACTGCACCGCGCGCTCGACACCGTCCCGGTGAACCTGCTGCTGCTGGGCAAGGGCAACACCGTCAGCGCCGAGGGCCTGGCCGAGCAGGCCCTGGCCGGCGCCGGCGGCTACAAGGTCCACGAGGACTGGGGCTCGACGCCCGCGGCGATCGACGCCGCACTGCGCGCCGCCGACGACTGGGGGCTGCAGGTCGCGCTGCACTCCGACTCGCTCAACGAGGCCGGGTTCGTCGAGTCGACGATCGGCGCGATCGCGGGCCGGTCGATCCATGCGTTCCACGCCGAGGGCGCCGGCGGCGGGCACGCGCCGGACATCCTCACGGTCGCCTCCCTGCCGCACGTCATCCCCGGATCGACCAACCCGACGCTCCCCCACACGGTCAACACGGTGGCCGAGCACCTCGACATGCTCATGGTCTGCCACCACCTCAACCCGGCCGTCCCCGAGGACCTCGCGTTCGCCGAGTCCCGCATCCGCGCGACGACCATCGCTGCCGAGGACGTCCTGCACGACATGGGTGCGCTGTCCATCACGTCGTCCGACGCCCAGGCCATGGGCCGCATCGGCGAGGTGATCACCCGCACGTGGCAGGTCGCGCACGTCATGAAGCACCGGCGCGGACCGCTGTCGTCGGCCATGCCCGCGGACAACGAGCGTGCCCGCCGCTACGTCGCGAAGTACACGATCAACCCCGCGGTCGCGCACGGCATCGACCACGTCGTCGGGTCGGTCGAGGTCGGCAAGCTCGCGGACCTCGTGCTGTGGGACCCGCGGTTCTTCGGCGTCCGGCCCGACGTGGTGATGAAGGGCGGCGCGATCGCGTGGGCCGCGCTGGGCGACCCGAACGCGTCCATCCCGACCCCGCAGCCGGTGCTGATGCGGCCGTCGTTCGCCGACGCGACCGGGGCGGACGTGTCGGTGTCGTTCGTCGCGCCGGCCGCCCTCGACGACGGCCTGGCCGATCGTCTCGGCCTGCGGCGCCGTCTGGAGGGCGTGCGTCCCACGCGCGACGTCGGCAAGGCGCAGATGGTCAACAACGACACCCTCCCGCGCATCGAGGTCGACCCGGAGACGTTCACCATCCGCATCGACGGCGACGTCGTCGAGCCGGCCCCCGCGGACGTCCTGCCCCTCGCCCAGCTCTACTCCCTCTTCTGACATGGACACCCCCACCCCTCCCCCGCGGGAGAGCAGTCCAGTCACCGACGCGTCAGCCCTGCTCGTTCTCGCCATGCTGGCCGACGCCCGCCTCCCGACCGGCGCCCACGCCCACTCCGCCGGCCTCGAGCCGGCCGTCCAGGCGGGCCTGCTCACCCCGGCCGCGTCCCCCGACGTGCCACCCAGTCACGCCACCCCTGACTGGATTGCACTCTCACGACCAACGGGGGTGCCTACGGGGGTGCCCACGGGGGTGCCCACGGGGGTGCCCACGGGGGTGCCTACGGGGGTGCCCACCCGGGGGCTCGCGGGGGTGGCCTCCCACCCCACCCCGGGCGTGAGAGTGCGATCCAGTCACCGCACCCGCGACTCGATCGCACTCTCGCGAGGGCGGGGTGGGGGGGAGGACGTGGGGCGGGTGCCCGCGCTGGCGGCGACGCGGCTGCGGACCGTGACCGCGACCGAGGCGGGGGCCGCCGTGGTCGCGCGGCATCGGTGGCTCGACCGGCGTGACCTCGCGCCGGTCGAGGACGCGTGGGCCGCGCGCACCCCCAGCCCTGCGGTCCGCGACGCGACGCGGCGCCTGGGCCGCGGCTACCTGCGGCTCGCGCTGGCGCTGTGGCCCGACGAGCTCGCCGGCGCGTTCGCGCCCGGGTCCGCGCCCCCGCGCCCGCTGGTCGCGGGCGCGATCGGGGCGGTCGCCGGTCTCGACGCGCTGCAGGTCGCGCTGCTCGTCGGCTACGACGACGTCCAGACGATCGCGTCGGCCGCGCTCAAGCTCACCCCCCTGGACCCCGCGACGACGACGCGCTGGGTGCTCGACCTGCACCCGGCCGTGGCGGCGATGGCGGCCGACGTCGCCCACCTGACCGACCCGGACGACATCCCGTCGGCGGGAGCACCGATGACCGACGCGTGGGCACAGGCCCACGCCCGCACCACCCGGAGGCTGTTCCATGGCTGAGACCCCCGCCACCCCCACCCGCGCGTTCCGGCTCGGCGTCGCCGGACCGGTCGGCACCGGCAAGACGTCGCTCATCGGGCTGCTGTGCCGCGAGCTGGCGGACGAGATCGAGATGGGCGTCGTCACCAACGACATCTACACCGACGAGGACGCGCAGATCCTGCGGGCGGCGGGCGTGCTGGAGATCGACCGCATCCGTGCCGTCGAGACGGGCGCGTGCCCGCACACCGCGATCCGCGACGACGTCACCCCCAACCTCATCGCCGTCGAGGACCTCGAGGCCGACCACGGGCCGCTGGACCTCGTGCTGGTCGAGTCCGGCGGCGACAACCTCACCGCGACCTTCTCCCCCGCGCTCGTCGACGCGCAGATCTTCGTCCTCGACGTGGCCGGCGGCGGCGACGTCGCCCGCAAGGGCGGCCCGGGCATCGCGCGCGCCGACCTGCTCGTCGTCAACAAGACGGACCTCGCGCCGTACGTCGAGGTCGACGTCGAGCGCATGCTGAGCGACGCGTCCGACGCCCGCGACGGCGGCCCCGTCATCGGCCTGTCGCGGCACGACCGCGCGTCCGTCGACGCCCTGACCGACTGGGTGCGGCGCATGACGGCGGCCGTCCGCGCGGGGCAGCACACGCCCGTCGACCCCGGCCCGATGGCACCGCACAGCCACGCCGACGAGGACGGGCACGTGACCGTCCACAGCCACGACCCGGCGGACGGCCACGCCCACGACCGCGTCGCCCACGGACACCCGCACCCCCAGGAGCACCGCCCGCACCCGCTCGCGCACGAGCGCCCGGCAGTGTGAGCCCCTCCACGCTCGGTGCGACCCGGCTCGTCGTCGCCCGCGCACCCGACGGGCGCGTGCGGGCGGACCTCGACGGGACGCTGCTGTCGTGCCGACGGCTGCCGGACGAGCACGGGACGGTCCGCGTCGCGCTCGTCGCCACCCAGGCCCTGCTGCTGGCCGGCGACGACGTGCGGATCACCGTGCAGGTCGACGACGGCCTGGCGCTCGAGGTCGTCGAGGTCGCCGGGACGGTCGCGTACGACATGCAGGGCGGCAGCGCGACGTGGCGTGTCGACGTGCGTCTGGGTGCCGGTGCGCTGCTCGTCTGGGACGCGTTGCCGTTCGTCGTCGCCACCGGCGCCGACGTGCAGCGCACGGCGACGCTCGAGCTGGCCGAGGGCGCGCGTGCGGTGCTGCGCGAGACGTTCGTCCTCGGCCGCACGGGCGAGGTGGGTGGTCGGCTGACGACGACCACGCGCGCCCGTCTGGCGGGTCGCCCGCTGCTCGTCGAGACGCTCACGGTCGACCCGGACGCCCGCCGGGACCCGGCGCTGCTGGGCGGCGCACGGTGCCTCGACACCGTGACGGTGCTCGGCTCCCGCTACGACGCCGAGCCGCCGCCCGGCGCCGACGTCCTGCAGCTCGACGGTCCCGGCACGCTGGTCCGCACCTTCGGCACGGACGCCCACACGGGCGACCTGACGGGCGCCGTCACGCTCGCCCGGCACACCGTGACCGCCGGCCCCGATGGCGCGACGCCCGCACGTCGGTGAAGATGGCCCGGTGCTCGTGCCCGCCCGCGGGGAGGTGGGCGGGCACGAGCACGCCGGAGGTGGACATCCTGCAGGTCACGACGCACGAGCCCCAGGGCGTCCGCACGACCGGCCGGCCGGTGGCCTGCCGCACCCGTGTCGCCGTCACCGCCGAGGGCGACGTCGAGCTCGCGGGTGACCTCGTGAGCGCGCGGCGCCTGCCAGCCGAGCACGGCCGAGCCCGCGTCGCGCTCCTCGCGCCGCCGGCGCCGGTCGGGGGCGACCTGCGGATCGAGGTCGACGTCGCGCCGGGTCGCGCGCTCGAGATCGTCGAGAGCACGCGCACCGGAACCCACGACGTGAACGGCCCCCGGACCACGTGGCTCGCCCACGTCCGCCTCGGGCAGGACGCCGTCCTGATCTGGCCGAGCCTGCCGGTCGTGGTCGGCGACGGGGCCGACGTCCTGCGGCTCACGCACGTGGAGCTGGCGCAGGGTGCCCGCGTGGTCCTGCGCGAGACCCTCGTCCTGGGACGCACGGGCGAGGCGGGCGGGCGCGTGCGCACGACGGTGCGGGCGCGGCTGGCTGACCGGCCGCTGCTCTCGGAGACGTTCGTCGCCGAGCCGGCACCACCGATGATCGGCGAGCTCGACGCCGTGCTCGACGCGGTCAGCCTCATCCGCGACCCGCAGGACGCCATGGCGGCCGCCCACCGCGACCGACAGCCGCCCGTGCAGGAGCAGCGCCTCGACACGCTGCTCGTCCTGGGCGCACGCCTCCACCACCCGGACGCGCTGCAGCTGGAGCGCGAGGGCACCATGCTGCGCGGCCCGGAGGCGCGCGCTCACGACGGCGACCTGGCCGGGCTGATCGCCCCGTACGCGTCGTTCGTCCTGCCCGGCTGACCGCGGACCGACCACCGGCCGTCGCGACCAGGCCACCTCCTCCCGAGTGGCCGCAGCGTCCGCCCACGAGGCAGGACTACCCTGCATGACATGCTGCTGCGCCCCCTCGACCAGTCCGCCAAGCTCAAGGACGTCCTCTACGAGATCCGGGGCAAGGCACTCGACGAGGCAGCACGCATGGAGGCCGAGGGCCGCCGCGTGCTCAAGCTCAACACCGGCAACCCTGCGGCGTTCGGGTTCGACGCGCCGCACCAGATCGTCGCCGACGTCATCGCCGCGGTCCCCCACGCGCACGGGTACACCGAGTCGCGCGGCATCCTGTCGGCACGCCGCGCCATCGTCACGCGGTACGAGACCGTCGAGGGCTTCCCCACGTTCGACGTCGACGACGTGTACCTGGGCAACGGCGTCTCGGAGCTCATCACCATGACGCTCCAGGCGCTGCTCGACGAGGGCGACGAGGTCCTCATCCCGTCGCCGGACTACCCGCTGTGGACGGCCATGACGAGCCTGTCCGACGGCAAGCCCGTGCACTACCGGTGCGACGAGACGAACGGCTGGGAGCCGGACGTCGAGCACATCCGCGAGCAGATCACGCCGCGCACCAAGGCGATCGTGGTCATCAACCCCAACAACCCGACCGGCGCGGTGTACCGCCGCGAGGTGCTCGAGCAGATCGCCGACATCGCGCGCGAGCACAGCCTGCTCCTGCTGGCGGACGAGATCTACGACCGCATCCTCTACGACGACGCGCAGCACATCCCGATGGCGAGCGTCGCGCCCGACCTGCTGTGCCTGACCTTCAACGGGCTGTCGAAGACGTACCGGGTCGCCGGCTACCGCTCCGGGTGGGTCGTCGTCACCGGGCCGCAGAGCCACGCCAAGGGCTTCCTCGAGGGCATGACCCTGCTCGCGTCGACGCGGCTGTGCCCCAACGTCCCGGCGCAGTACGCCATCCAGGCGGCCCTGGGCGGCGTGCAGTCGATCAACGGCCTCGTCGCACCGGGCGGCCGGCTGCACGAGCAGCGGCAGGTCGCGTGGGAGGGCGTCAACGCCATCCCGGGCGTCTCGTGCACCAAGCCGGACGGCGCGCTCTACCTCTTCCCGCGCCTCGACCCCGAGGTGTTCGGCATCGTCGACGACGCCCAGCTCGTCTACGACCTGCTCGTCAGCGAGCAGATCCTCCTCGTGCAGGGCACCGGGTTCAACTGGCCCACGCCCGACCACCTGCGCATCGTCACGCTGCCCGAGGCGCGCGTGCTCGCCGAGGCGGTCGAGCGCATGGGCAACTTCCTGTCCTCGTACCGGCAGACCCGCTGACCCGTCGGCGGGCGGCCCGGGCCTCCCGGTCGCCCGCCGACGCGCTCACAGCACGAGCAGCGAGAAGCCGCCGGACCCGTACCCCGGGACCTCGACGACGAGGTCGGTGCGCCGCACGTAGGCACGCACCCACGGCGCGGCGTCGGCGGGCAGCGCCTCGCGCGGCTGGTACACCGCGTCGAGCCGCAGGTGCGGCGCACCCTCGACGTTGAGCAGCGAGGCGAGGACGTTGAGCACCTCGGCCGCGTTCTCGTCGAGCGGCGCCTCGAGCACCTGGCTCACCGCGCAGTCCTGCGCGAGGCGGGCCGGCACGAGGCCGAGCGCCGCCCCGAGGTGTGCCGCCGCGGCGACGTCCAGCAGGCACATCGCCTTGAGGCGCAGCAGCCCGTCGACGTAGAGGCCGACCATGGCGCCCCCCTCGGACGACGGGTCGACCATCGGGGCGCCGGTGCGGACGTCGACCTCCCGCCCCACGAGGCCGCAGAGCAGCTCCCGCACGTGCTTCGCGGTGGGCAGGGGCGTCTCGGTCATGCGAGCACCGGCTCGATGACGGACCGGAACTGCTCGGCCGTGAACGGCTTGGAGACGAGGAACAGGGCCCCCTCACGCCCGGCGAGCTCGCGCATCTCCGGCGACCCCTCCGAGGTGACGAAGCCCAGCGGGGTCTCGTACCCCTCGGCGCGCAGCCGGCGCAGCAGGTCGATGCCCGTCATCTCGGGCATGTTCCAGTCCGAGAGGATGACGTCCGGCTCCTCGGCACGCACGGCCTCGAGCGCCTGCGCACCGTCGCCGGCCTCCCGGACCTCCCAGTCGTAGCCCGCCTGCCGGAGCGTACGGACGACGATCTGGCGCATGACGCGGCTGTCGTCCACGACCAGGACGCGGATCATCGGTGTCCTCCTCGGTTGCGGGGGTGCGCCGTCACGCGGCACCCCTGACGGTGAGCACGAGCGCGCGCCCGCGCCAGTCCAGCGTGACCCGCGTGAGGACGACCGTGGCGTCCTCGCACGGCTCGTGGTCGGCGACCTCGGGCAGCCCGAGGGTGCCGTGCGCCGGCAGCAGCGACTTGACGTTGCCCCCGACGACGTTGGCGACCTCCCCGAACGCGTCGCGCAGGTCCTCGTCACCGACCGCCTCGTCCGGCCCGAGCGCGAGCAGCGCCCGGGCGAGCGCGTCGGCGGTCGTGCGCTCGGTCGTCACCGAGGCCCGGCCGACCCACCCGCCGTGCAGGTCGACCCACGCGACGACGGGCCGCGCCCAGTCCGGGGCGGGGCCGTCCCAGGGGCGGACCGTGCCCGGCTCGCCGTCGACCATCGCGGCGAACAGGTCCTGGGCGATCGTGTAGACGTCGCCGTCGGCGAGGGTCTGGCTCATGCGTGCACCCCCTGGGGGACGAGGCCGAGCAGCACGAGCTTCTCGCGCACCGCCTCGGCCGAGAACGGCTTGATGAGGTACTCGTGCGCCCCGGCGGCCAGCGCCCGCACGATCTGGGAGTGCTCGCTCTCGGTCGTCACCATCATGAGCGTCATGGACCTCCACTCGGGGCGGGCCCGGACCTGGGAGACGAACGTCAGCCCGTCCATGACGGGCATGTTCCAGTCGATGCACGCGAGCTCCGGCAGCGGCCCCTCCGCGAGCCGCTCGAGCGCGTCCTGGCCGTGCTCGGCCTCGACGGTCTCGAACCCCAGCCCTTCGAGGATGCGGCAGACGATCCGGCGCATCGCGCGGGAGTCGTCGATGACGAGCGCTCTCACAGTGGCCCAGCTCCTCGCGGTGTCGGCAGGCCGGTCGCGGTGGCGACCGGTACGGCAGGGACGTGGACGCCGGGAGCCCAGAGGGCGGCGACCGGCGTGACGGCGTGCGCCGGCACGGGCACGGCGCGGAAGATCGTGGCCGCGCCGGCCGCGACCCGCTCGAAGCCCTCGTGGACCCCGAGGGTCGTCTCGGCGGACCCGAGCACGAGCCACCCGCCGGGCTGCAACGAGCGCAGCACCTGGTCGAGCACCCGCACCCGGGTCGCCAGGTCGAAGTAGATGAGCACGTTGCGCAGGAACACGACGTCGAACGTCCGCCACGCCGGGGGCGCCCCGAGCAGGTTGTGGTGCGCGAACCGCACCCGCGAGCGCAGCGCGTCGGACACCTGCCACCCGCTGCCGCTGCGCCGGAAGTGACGCACGAGCGCGGCCGCCGGCATGCCGCGGTTCATCTCGAGCGAGGTGTAGTGCCCCTCCCTGCCGCGCTCGAGCGCGCGGGGGGACAGGTCGGTCGCGAGGACGTCGCAGTCCCCCGCGGCCAGGTCGGCGAGGGTCATGGCGATCGAGTAGGGCTCCTGGCCGGTCGCGCACGCGGCCGACCAGATGCGCAGCGGCCCGGAGGGCCGGGTCGCGCGCACCTGCGGCACGACGTGCTCGCGCAGCGCGTCGAACGGCGCGACGTCACGGAACCACGACGTCTCGTTCGTCGTCATCGCCTCGACGACCTCCTCGACGGTCGCCGGCGTCGGGTGGGCGCGCAGCCGCGCGACGAACGTGTCGACGTCCGTGGCGCCGCACTCCCGCGCGGGCTGCGCGAGCCGGCTCTCGACGAGGTACTCCTTGCCGGGCTCGAGGTGGATCCCGGCGCGCTCGTGGACGAGCTGCGCGACGTACGCGAACGTGGCCTGCGAGATCGTCATCGGGCTCCCCCCGTGCGGGTCTGGACGGCCCGGGCGACGGCCGGTGCGAGGTCGTCGAGCGGCAGGACGTGGTGGGCGTACCCGGCGGCGACGACCGCGCCGGGCATGCCCCACACGACGCTCGTGGCGCGGTCCTGGGCCAGGACGGTGCCGCCCGCGGCGACGACCCTGCCGGCCCCCGTGCGCCCGTCCGCGCCCATGCCGGTGAGCACGACGGCGAGCGTCCGCCCGCCGACGGCGTCGACCGCCGACCCGAGCAGGACGTCGACCGCCGGGCGGCAGAAGTTCACCGGCGGCCCGTCGGTGAGCCGCGCCACGAGGCCGCCGGCGACCCGGCGCACCTCGAGGTGGCGGTCGCCGGGGGCGATGTGCACGCGACCGGGCCGCAGCACCTCCTCGTCCGCCACCTCGACGACCGACCACGGCCCGACGCGGTCGAGCCGGCCCGCGAGCTGCCGGGTGAACACCGGCGGCATGTGCTGGACGACCGCCACCGGCACGTCGAGCAGCGGGAGCCCCTCGAGCAGCCGGGTGAGGGCAGCCGGGCCACCGGTCGAGGCGCCGACGAGGACGAGCTCGACGCCGTGCGGCGCAGGCGGCCGGGGCGGGGCGGGGACCGCAGGCGCCGCCGGTGCGCGCGCCGGCGCGGGTGCGGCGCGCCCGCCGAGCGCCAGCACGCGCGGCACGAGCTGCGCGGCCACCTCGTCGACGGACTGCGCCACCGTGCCGGTGCCCGTCGGCTTCGCGACGTAGTCGGTGGCACCGGCGGCCAGCGCGTCGAGCGTCGAGCGCGCGCCACGCTCGGTGAGCGTCGAGAACATGATGATCGGCTGCCGGTGCCCGGCGGCCCGCAGCGCGCGGACCGCCTCGATGCCGTCCATCTCCGGCATCTCGACGTCCATCGTGACGACGTCGGGCGCCAGCTGCTCGACCTTCTGCACCGCGATGCGGCCGTTGGCGGCCACACCCACGACCTCGATCGAGGGTTCGCGCGACAGCGCCGCGTGCACGAGCCGCCGCACGACGACCGAGTCGTCGACGACGAGCACCCGCGTCGTGGGCACCGCCCCTCCCGCGACCATCAGTAGATGAAGGCCGCGACGCGTCCGCGCAGCTCCTCGGAGAGGCGCGCGAGCTCGGTGACGGAGTCGTTCATCTGCGCGACGACCTGCGAGGACGTCTGGGCCGAGGTCGCGACGCCGGTGATGTTCGAGGCGATCTCGCCGGCGCCCATCGCTGCCTCCGTGACGCCGCGGCTCATCTCGTTGGTCGTCGCGGTCTGCTCCTCGACGGCCGAGGCGATCGTCATCTGGTAGTCGTTGATGCGCGCGATGATCGCCGAGATCTCGCCGATCGCCGCGACGGCGCCGTCGGTGTCCGACTGGATCGCCTCGACGCGGCGGGCGATGTCCTCGGTGGCCTTCGCCGTCTCCTGCGCGAGCTCCTTGACCTCCCCGGCCACGACCGCGAAGCCCTTGCCCGCCTCGCCGGCGCGCGCGGCCTCGATCGTCGCGTTGAGCGCCAGCAGGTTCGTCTGCTCGGCGATCGTCGTGATGACCTTGACGACCTCGCCGATCTCCCGCGAGCTCACGCCGAGCTTGGCGACGGTGTCGTTCGTCTGCACCGCGACGGCCGTCGCCTGGTCGGCCACGCGTGCGGCCTCCTGCGCGTTCTGCGCGATCTCCCGGATGCTCGCGCCCATCTGCTCGGCGCCCGCGGCCACCGCCTGCACGTTGCGCGAGACCTGCTCCGCGGCAGCCGCGACGACGCCGGCCTGCACGCTCGTCTCCTCGGCCCCGGAGGCGACCTGCGCACCCGCGGCCGACATCTCCTCGGAAGCCTCCGCGACCTGCGTGGACGCGAGCGCCACGCCGGACATCGCCTCGCGCAGGGCCAGCTGGGCGACGGTGAGCCCGTCGGCCACCCGGCCGAGCTCGTCCCGGCTGCGGACGTCCACCACGGCGGTGAGGTCCCGCTCGGCGAGACGCGCGACGGCCGCGGTGACCGCCGCGGTCGAGCGTGCGATGCCACCGGCGACGATCCACCCGATGGCGGCGGACACCGCCGCACCCACCGCCAGCACGACGACGAGCACGGTGCTCGTGCGGTCGGCGTCCGCGTCCGCGTCCGCGGCGCTCGCGGCGGCCGCCTCCTGGGCGCTGTGCGACAGGCCGGCCAGCTGCTCGATGATCGACTCCGCGAGCGGGCCCACCTGGTCGTCCCTCAGGGCCTGGACCTCCTCCATCCGGCCCTGGTCGCCGAGTGCCTCGACCTCGGCGACGAGCCCGAGGTAGGTCTCGACGTCGGCGTCGAGCGCGTCGACGAGCGCGAGGATGTCGGCGTCGGGCTCGGTCGCACGGAAGTCGACGATCCCCTCGGTGAGCAGCTCGCCGATCTCGTCCTGCTGCTCGGTGTACCTGGCCTTGAGGGCGTCGGTCGCCGCGTGGAGGTTGTTGACCGTGGCGAGGCGGTAGTCGGTGAAGAGGAAGCGCAGCTCCTCCGCCTTGGCGGCGCCGAGGGTGTGCTGGGAGTACAGCGTCTGGGTGGTGCTCGCGCTCGTGGCGAGCGCGTTGATGCCGAGCAGGCCGCCGACGAGCCCGCCGAGAACGGCGACGCAGACCGCCGCGGCCACCTTGAGCCGGACGGACACCCCGCGCCGGGAGCGCGGCCCCGCGGACGGCGTCGAGGCGGGTGCACCGGCGCCGCGGGGCGTCGGCCGGGCGGCGGGCGCCTCGGGTGCTGCAGGGGTCGGGGTGAGTGTCTGCGACATGTCGCTCTCCATGGGGGTTGGGGTGGCGGGCCTCGGACCGTCGGTGTGGGGTACCTCGCCGTCGGGGGAGTGCCGGGGTCGGACGTGCCGAACGTCGTCGTCGGGTCAGAACACGAACGTGCTCGCACGTGCGCGCAGGTCCTCGGACATCCGGGCCAGGTCGGCGACGGACGTGCTCATCTGCGCGACCACCTCGGACGAGGAGTGCGCGGAGGCGGCGACGCCGCCGATGTTCGCCGCGATCTCGCCCGAGCCGGTGGCCGCCTCGGTGACGCTGCGCGACATCTCGTTCGTCGTGGCGGTCTGCTCCTCGACCGCGGACGCGATGCTCGTCTGGAAGTCGTTGATCCGGGCGATGGTGCCGCTGATCCGGCCGATCGAGTCGACCGCACCGGAGGTGTCGGTCTGGATGGCCTCGACGCGGCGCGCGATGTCCTCGGTGGCCTTCGCGGTCTGCTGCGCGAGCTCCTTGACCTCGCTGGCGACGACGGCGAAGCCCTTGCCCGCCTCCCCGGCGCGCGCGGCCTCGATGGTCGCGTTGAGGGCGAGCAGGTTGGTCTGCTCGGCGATCTGCGTGATGAGCTTGACGACGTTGCCGATCTCCGCGCTGGAGGACCCCAGGCGCTGCACCGTGTCGTTCGCGCCCGCCGCCTCGCTGGTGGCCTCCTCGGCCACCCTCGCGGCCGCGGCCGCGTTCTGCGCGATCTCGCGGATGGACGAACCCATCTGCTCGGTGCCCGCGGCCACCGCCTGCACGTTGCGGCTCACCTGCTCGGCGGCGGCCGCGACCGTGCCGGCCTGCGCGCTCGTCGCCTCCGAGCCGGACGCGACCTGGTCGGAGGCCGCGGCGAGCTCCTCGGCGGCGGCCGCGACCGAGCCGGACGCCTCGACGACCCCGGCGAGGGTGGCACGCACGGACTCCTGGGCGGCCGCGAGCTGGACGGCCATGCGCCCGACCTCGTCCCGGTGGTCGACGTGCGGGACGCGCGTGAAGTCGCCGGCGGCCATCGCCTGGACCGACCGCTGCACCTCGAGCACCGAGGCGCGCACCGTGCGGGCCATGAGCACGGCGACGACGACCGCGCAGAGCAGGACGAGCCCGGTGACGGCGGACAGGTAGCGCCCGGCCTCGGCGGCCTCGGCGTCGGCGTCGGCCGCCGCCTGCTCCATCCGCGCGGTGATCTCGTCTCCGAACGCGTCGAGGTGCACGAGGTACGCCTCGATCATCGGGCCGCTCACCCCGCTCTCGACGTCCTGGAAGGCGGCGCGGTCGTCCGAGCGGGCGGCCGGGAGGAGCTTGAGGTCACGGACCTCGGCCCACTCCCGGTAGCCCTTCCAGAACTTCCGCCAGCTCTCGCTCTCCTCGGCGAACGGCGTGACGTTGAGGACGGCGGCGGCCGCCGACAGCTCGGCGTCGTTCGCGGCCTGCTCGTCCAGCCAGCGCTGCTGGTCGCCCACGTTGTCGGTGGCCGCGACCTGTGCGACGACGAGCCGGGCCGTCAGCTGTCCCTGGTAGACCACGGCCCGCGGCTCGGCGACGGTGGTCTGCAGCTCGGCCAGCTCGGAGGTGAGCCCGCCGACGACGCGCATCTCCGCGACGGCGTACACCGCTCCCCCGAGGCACACGGTGCCGAGCAGCGCGACGACGAGCAGGATCTTCGTCTGGATCGACCGGTCGCGGAACCGGCCCACGAGACCGCGGCGACCCGGACGCGCGGCGGTCGACCGCCCCATCGCGTGTCCTGCCCCGTCGAGGGACGCGCGGGCGCGAGGTGCCCCGCGCGGCCGGCGGACGCGGGGCAGGACGCGGCTCATCCGGCGACCGCCGCGTCGACGTCGAGGACGAGCAGCAGCCGGTCCTCGAGCTTGTGGGCGCCGCGCACGAGCGCGCGCAGTGCGGGGTCGAGGGTCGCGGGCGGCTCCTCGAACGAGTCGGGGCCGGCGTCGACGACGTCGCCGACGGCGTCGACGAGCAGGCTCACCGGCTCCCCGTCCACGTGGACGACGATCATCATCGGCTCCTGCTCCCCGCGCGGCGGCAGGCCGAGCCGCGTGCGCAGGTCGAGCGCGAGGACCACCTGCCCGCGCAGGTTGACGAGGCCCGCGACGTCCGTGGGCGCCAGCGGCACCCGGGTGCGCGGACGCGCCGTGAGCGCCTCCTGGACGCGCAGCACGTCGATGCCGTAGGTGGCCTCGTCGAGCGTGAAGGTGACGTACCTGCTCATGCCTCTGCTCCTGCCGGCTCCGCCGCGTCGACGGCGTCGAGGAAGCCCGGGTCGGCGGCGAGCACCGCCGTGCGCACGTCGAGCAGCTCGACGACGTGCTCCCCGATGACGGTCGAGCCGACGAGGCCCCGGTCGCTCACGTCGGCGTGCCGGTCCTCGACGTCGTCGACGATGTCGAGGACCTGGTGGACGACGATCCCCGCCGACCTGCCGCCGCGGGAGAGGACGACGACGAGCATGTCCTCGACCGGGTCGCCCGGGTCGGCGCCGAGCACGTCGTCCAGACGCGCGAGCGGCAGGATGACGCCGCGTCGCCGGACGACCTCCCGCCCTCCGACGCGCTCGACCTGGTCGGCGCGCAGGTGCTCGAGGCGGGTGACCTCGTCGGTCGGGAGGGCCACGCGCCGCCCGTCGCCCGTCGTGACGACGAGGACGGGACGGCTGGCGGCGGCCTCCGCCGTGACGTCCGCCGCCGGGGCGGTGACCTCCACGTCCCCGACCATCGCCCGCCGGGCGACGGCCTGGACGTCGACGATGAGGCACACCCGGCCGTCCCCGAGCACCGCCGCGCCGGCGTAGAGACCGATCGCGGTGAGGCGTGCGGACAGCGCCTTGACGACGATCTCCTCGGTGTGGAGCACCCGGTCGACGACGAGCCCGAAGCGGTGCTCGTGCGCCTGCACGACCGCGACGACCGCGTCCTGGGCGGCGTCCCACGAGCCGGTGCCGAGCACCTCGGAGAGGCCGACGAGCGGCAGCAGCTCGCCGCGCAGCCGGTAGACGCGTGCGCCGTGCACGTGCTCGACGGCGAGCGCGCCACGGCCCTCGCCGAGGGCGACGAGCTCGAGCAGGTCGACCTGCGGCAGCGCGTAGACGTCACCGTCGCACTCGACGGTGAGCGCCGGCATGATCGCCAGCGTCAGCGGGATCCGCAGGCGCCAGACGGTGCCCTCGCCGACCTGGGACTCGACGTCCACGGTGCCGCCGACGCCCTCGATCTTCGTGCGCACCACGTCCATGCCGACGCCCCGGCCGGACACGTTCGTCACGGCCTGCGCGGTGGAGAAGCCCGGCAGGAAGACGAGGTGCAGCAGCTCGGCCGGGGTGGCGGCGGCGACCTGCTCGGCGGTCCGCAGCCCGCGCTCGACAGCCTTCGCCCCGACGACGGCCGGGTCGATGCCCGCGCCGTCGTCCGCGACCTCGACGACGACCTGGCCGCCACTGTGGAAGGCGCGCATGGACAGCCGCCCCGTGGCGGGCTTGCCCGCGGCGACCCGCGACGCGGGCGGCTCGATGCCGTGGTCGACGGCGTTGCGCACGAGGTGCGTGAGCGGGTCCTTGACCGCCTCGAGGACGCTGCGGTCCACCTCGGTCTCCCCGCCGGACATCTCGAGCTGGACCTCGCGCCCGCACGTCGAGGCGAGGTCGCGCACGACGCGCGGCATCTTCGACCACAGGTGCTCGATGGGCTGCATGCGCGTGCGCATGACGCCCTCCTGCAGCTCACCGGCGACCAGGTCGAGCTGCTGGGCCGTGCGGGACAGGTCGAGGTCCTCGAGGTCGGCGGCGAGCCGGGTGATGCGGTTGCGCGCGAGGACGAGCTCACCGACCTGGCGCATGAGCCCGTCGAGGAGGTCGACGTCGACGCGGATCGCGGTCTCCGCGGCGCGCACCTGGGCGCCGGGCTCCTCGGCGGCCTCGACCCCGGCCTCGGCGCCGGCCTCGGGCGACGGGTGGGGCGTCGGTACGGCCGGGGCGGGTGGGACGACGGCGGGCTCGACCGGCACCGTGGCGGTCGCGGGCACGTCCTGCGTCTCGGTGGCGGGCGCGGCGGCGAGGACCCCCTCGAGCGCGGCGACGACGTCGTCGATCGGCACGTCGCCCTCGGTGCCGTCGCGGTCGACGGCGGCGAGCACGGACCGGACACGGTCGACCATGGCGAGCAGCACGTCGGTCGTGCGCTGGTCCATGGTCCGGCGGCCGTCGCGCAGCTCGGCGAGGAGGCTCTCACCGGCGTGCGTGAGGCGCTCGAGCCGGGCGAAGGCGAGGAAGCCGCTCGTGCCCTTGATGGTGTGGATCGTGCGGAACACGCTGCTGAGCAGCGGGCGCGAGGTCGGGTCCTTCTCGAGTGCCACGAGGTCCTGATCGAGCTGGTCGAGATTCTCCAGCGACTCCATCAGGAACTCGCGGACGATCTCGTCGACGTCGTCCACGTCCACCTCCCCCGCCGGGCCACGCGCGCCGGCAGGTGCCTGATCGGCACGGCGGTGGGAGGACTGAGACGTCGGTGGGCTCAGCCCTGCGCGGGTGCGCCCTGCCCACCTGCCGCGTCGGGGGCGGCGGCCCCGTGGCCGGACCGCGGGACCAGGTCACGCAGGGCGGCGACGGCGTCGTCGTCGGCCTGCACGGCGGTGACGTTCTCGACGCGCACCGCGTCGAGCACCTCCGCACGGTGGACGCGCACGTGGCGGGGAGCGTCGATGCCCAGCCGGACGCCGTCGGACCGCACCTCGAGGACGGTGACGACGATGTCGTCCCCGATGACGAGGCTCTCTCCGACACGACGGGTGAGCACGAGCATGCGGCGACACTACCTCCCGTCCGGCACGACGCCGGCGACGGCCCGGCTCAGCCCAGCGCCTGCTCGAGCTCCTGGCCGAGAGCCGCGGCCCACACCAGGCGCGACGCCGGGACGCCGTCGACCCAGGCCACGGGCAGGCCGGGCTCGAGCACCGTGCCCGGCGCCGCGGTCTCGAGCAGACCGTGCACGGCCAGCGCGTCGACGCGGTGCCGGACGCCGACGGCGGCGACCCACGCGGCGACGTCGGCCGGCTTGGTCCGGGCGTCCGTCACGGCCCACACCTGGTCCGGTGCGAGCTGCGCGAGCGCCTGCGCGGCGAGCGTGCGGTCGTGCGGCTTCGGTCCGACCCGCAGCGCGACGACCTGCGGCGCACGGGCGTCGCGCGGGAACGGGACGACCGCCGCGGCGTCGAGCTCGTGCACGCGCTCGTCCGGGAGCGCCCAGCGCACCGCGAGGCTGCGGACCACGGCCCGTGGCCCGTCGCCCTCGCCGGCGACGACGAGCAGCTCACCGGCGCCGCGCGGCGCCGGGGGCGGCTGCGGCAACCGCCGCAGGACGGCGGCGAGCGTCACCGGGCCCGGCCCGAGCAGGCGGTCGGGCACGCCCATGCGGACGAGCTCGGCCCGCAGCGTCGGGGGTTCGGGGCTGCGCACGGTCGCCGCCGCCGCGTCCGCCGGCGCCGCGGTGGCCGGCGCCGCGGTGGCCCGCGCTGCGGTGGCCGGCGCGGGCGGGACGGGGTGCGTCGCGGCCCGCGCGACGTCGGCCCGGGCGGGCACGACGACGTCCGGCACCGGCAGCCCGACGAGCGACCTCACCTGGTCGAGCACCACCGCGAACTGCTCCGAGCTCGTCGACACCTGGGTGCTCCCCCCACCCGCGTCCGGGGAGCGGGCCGGACCGTCCGCGGCGTCCGCGGCGTCGAGCAGCGCGTCGAGGTCGCCGTCCGGCGCCGGTGCGGGTGCGGGTGGGTGGTGGGCGAACGCCCGGGGCGGGGGCGCCGCCTCGTCCGGCACGTCGACCATCATCTCGAAGTGCTCCGTGGTGAAGAAGCCCGCGAACCCGCCGGAGCGCACCCGCTCGGCGCTGACGATGCGCGCCGTGGGGCCGAACTGCTCGCGCACGGTGGCGACGAGCTCGGTGAGGTCGGTGCCCTCAAGCAGCAATCGCGTGGTCACCGTTCACCACCCCGACGGTGTCGACGCGCACCCCGGCCGCCGTGACCTCGGGGTACGAGAGCACGGTGAGCCGGGTGTCCGCGAGCGCGACGAGCCGGCGCAGCGCGGGGCGGATGGCCGGGGAGCAGACGAGCACGGCGCCGCGACCCTCGGCCTCCGCCCGTGCCACCACGGTGCGGACCTGCGTGAGCACCGCGTCGAGACGCTGGGGGTCGACGACGAGCTGGGTGCCCTGGTCGCCGGGCCGCAGCCCTTCGGCGAGCTGGTGCTCGAGGACCGGTTCGAGCGTGACGACGCGCAGCGCACCGTCCTGGACGTACGGTCCGGCGAGCGCCGGCCCGAGCGCGGCGCGGGCCGCCTCGACGAGCCCCTCGGGGTCGGTCGAGACGCGGGCGCGCAGCGTGAGGGCCTCGTAGACCCGCCCGAGGTCGCGGATGGCGACGCGCTCGGCGAGCAGCCCCTGCAGGACGCGCTGCACCTCCCCGAGGGAGAGCAGGGACGGCACGAGCTCCTCGACGACCGACGGGTTGACCTGCTTGAGCCCGTCGGTGAGCAGCCGGACGTCCTCACGCCCGAGCAGCCGCGCGGCGTGCTCGTGGACGAGCGCCGACAGGTGCGTGACGAGCACCGACACCCGGTCGACGACGGTCGCGCCGGCGATCTCCGCCGGGTGGCGCAGCTCGGCGGGGATCCACTTGCCCGGCAGGCCGAAGACCGGCTCGTTGACCGGCTGGCCGGGCAGCGCGGCGAGGTCGTCCCCGAGCGCGAGGAGCCGCCCGGCGGGCGCCTGCCCGCGACCCACCTCGACGCCCGCGACCCGCACGACGTACGTCGACGGCGGCAGGTCGACGGAGTCCCGCGTCCGCACCGGCGGCACGACGATGCCGAGGTCCATCGCGACCTTGCGGCGCAGCGCCCGCACGCGGGCGAGCAGGTCCTGGTCGGGGCCGGTGCCGACGAGGTCGACGAGGTCGGGCGCGAGGAGGATCTCGAGGGTGTGCACCCGCATCTGCTCGATGAGCTGGTCGGGGGTGTCGGTGGCCGGCGGCGCGACGCCCGCAGCGGGCACGGCGGCGGCCCGCGCCTCGGCCTTCTGCTCCGCGCCGACGCGCTGGGCCGCGACGAGCATGAGCGCACCGACGAGGAGGAACGGCACCTTCGGCATGCCGGGCAGCAGCGCGAGCACCACGGCGGCGCCGCCGGCGACGGTGAGCGCGGTGCGCGACTGCGTGAGCTGGGTCGCCGCCGCCGTGCCCATGTCACCCTCGGCGGTGGCCCGGGTGACGACGATGCCGGTGGCCACCGACAGCAGCAGCGCGGGGATCTGCGTGACCAGGCCGTCGCCGATCGTGAGCAGGGAGAACCGCTCGATCGACTCCCCCGCGGACATGCCCATCTCGAGCATCCCGATGGCGAAGCCGCCGACGAGGTTGATGAGCGTGATGACGATGCCCGCGATGGCGTCGCCCTTGACGAACTTCGAGCCACCGTCCATCGCGCCGTAGAAGTCGGCCTCGGCGGAGATCTCGGCCCGGCGGCGACGGGCCTGGTCCTCGTCGATGAGGCCGGAGTTGAGGTCGGCGTCGATCGCCATCTGCTTGCCGGGCATCGCGTCGAGGGTGAACCGGGCGCCCACCTCGGCGACGCGGCCGGCGCCGCTGGTGATGACGACGAACTGGATGACGACGAGGATGAGGAAGATGACGAGCCCGATGACGAGCGAGCCGCCGACGACGAAGTGGCCGAACGCGTCGATGACCTCCCCGGCGTAGCCGTCGCGCAGCACGAGCCGGGTGCTCGCGACGTTGATCCCCAGCCGGAACAGCGTGAGCACGAGGATGAGCGAGGGGAACACCGAGAAGTCGAGTGGCTTGCGCACGTACATGCTCGTCAGCAGCACGACGAGCGAGCCGGTGATGTTGACGACGATGAGCACGTCGAGCAGCTGCGGCGGCAGCGGGACGACGAGCAGCAGGACGATGCCGACGACCCCGACGGGCACCGCGAGGTGGGCGACGGAACGGCTCTTCACGGTCAGCTCCTGGTGGCGCCGGCACGCGGCCGGCGAGGTCGGGACGGGGTACCGGCCGGCAGGGCCGGACCGGTGGGAAGACGGTGGTGGCCGGCGCTCGCACCGCGGCGGCGCAGCGCCATGACGAACGCGAGGACGCGCGCGACGGCGGTGAAGAGGTGCTCGGGGATCTCCTGGCCGACGTCGCAGGCGCCGTGCAGGGCGCGTGCCAGCGGCACGTCCTCGACGAGCGGCACGCGGTGCTCGGCCGCGAGCTCGCGGATGCGGGCGGCCACGGCGCCGGCGCCCTTGGCGACGACGCGGGGCGCGCCGGAGCCGGGCTCGTACCGCAGCGCGACGGCGACGTGCGTGGGGTTGACGAGGACGACGTCGGCGCCCGCGACCTCGGCCATCATCCGGTTGCGGCTCATGCGGGCCTGCCGGGAGCGGATCGCGCCCTTGACCAGCGGGTCACCCTCGGTGCGCTTGTTGTCCTCCTTGAGCTCCTGCTTCGTCATCCGCGTCGACTTGCGGTTGCGCCGCATGACGACGACGAGGTCGAGGACGGCGAAGCCGATGCCGGCGGCGATGCCGCCGCGCAGGAGGGTGGACGTGCCGTCGCCGGCGGCGGACAGCAGCGCGGACAGCGTGAGGTGCCCCGAGGCCATGAGGGTCGGCACCATGGCCTGCACGCCGGCGTAGAGCACGCCGGCGACGGCGAGGGTCTTGAGGAAGGTCTTCGTGCCCTGCCACAGGGCCTGCGGCCCGACGAACCGCTTGGCGGCGGCGGCAGGCTTGAGGTGGTCGAAGCGCGGCTTCATGCTGCGCGCGTGGACTCCGCCCTGCGCCACCGCGACGACGACGGTGGTGAGGACGAGCACGAGGAACATCGGGGTGAGCGTCGACACGGCCGACGAGATGCCGGCGCGCAGCACCTCCACGGCCTGGGCGGGGTCGGCGGTCACCGCGACGTGCCTCACCTGCGCCATCTGGTCGAGCGCCGCACCCTGGGCACGCTCGAGGACCCCGGGCAGCATGACCGCCGCGGCCCCGAGCCCCACCCACGCCGACAGGTCCTGCGACCGGCCCAGCTGCCCCTTGCGGCGCACGTCCTTGAGCCGCTGCGGGGTCGCCTTCTCGCTGCGCTCGCCGCTGCCTGCGCCGCTCACCGCAGCACCGCCGGCAGGTCCCGCGCGACGTCGTCCGCGAACGCGGAGAGCACGGCCGGCAGCGCGAGCAGCGCGAACCCGGCGAGCGTGAGGGTGAGGAGGATCTTCAGCGGGAAGCCGAGCGCGAACGCGTTGAGCGCCGGCGACACCCGGGTGAGCAGGCCGAGCCCGACGTCGGCGAGGAAGAGGACGACGAGCAGGGGGCCGGCGATCTGCAGCGCGCCGACGAACATGTCCGTCAGCCCGTCCGTGACCGAGCGGCCGTACGACGCGGTGGAGAACATCACGCCGACCGGCAGCGCGTCGAAGGTGCGCACGAGCCCGGCCACGACCACCTGGTAGCCGTCGGAGGCGAAGAGCAGCGCGGTCGCGAGCATCTGGTAGAGCCGGCTGAACTGCGCGCTGTTCGTCATGCTCATCGGGTCGTAGGCCGCCGCGATCTGGAACCCGCCGAAGACGTCGACGAGCGAGCCGGCGGACTGCACGGCGGCGAGCACGAGGTAGACGAGGAAGCCGCTGGCCGCACCGACGAGCGCCTGGAGCACGAGGTCACCGACGAAGGTCGCGGTGCTGTCGGCCTCGACCTGCGGCAGGCGAGGCGTCACCGCCATCGCCAGCCCGGTGCCGAGCGCGACCTTCACCGTCCCCGGGATCGCGCGCTGCGCGAACGGCGGCGCCACGACGAGGAACGCGATGATCCGCACCGAGGCGAGCAGCGTGGTCTCGACCGTGGCGAGCGGCAGGGTGACGGCGGCGGGGTCCATCGGCCCGGCTCACCCGGCCAGCAGCGCGGGGATGCGGGCGTACAGCTCGTGCGTGAAGGTGACGAGCTCGGTGATCATCCAGTGCCCGCACACCAGCAGCGCGCTCGCGGCAGCGAGCGCCTTGGGCACGAACGACAGCGTGATCTCCTGGATCTGCGTGACCGACTGCACGAGGGAGACGGTGAACCCCACGACGAGCGCGCTGACGAGCACCGGGGCGGCGAGCTTGGCCGCCAGCACGAGCGAGTCGAGGGCGATGTCGAGGACGGCGTTGGTGTCCACTACCCGCCCCCGGTGTACGAGCCGACGAGCGCGGTGACGACCAGACCCCAGCCGTCGACGAGCACGAACAGCAGCAGCTTGAACGGCAGGGAGACCATGGTCGGCGGGAGCATCATCATGCCCATCGCCATGAGCGCGGCGGAGACGACGAGGTCGATGACGAGGAACGGCACGAAGATGACGAAGCCCATGATGAACGCGGCCCGCAGCTCCGAGAGCAGGAACGCCGGTGCGAGCACGCTGAAGGACACGTCGGCGTGGGTCTGCGGGTCGGGCTGGTCGGCGGCCCGGGTGAGCAGCGCGAGGTCCTCCTGGCGGGTGTGGGAGAGCATGAACTCCCGCAGCGGCACCTGGCCGGCCTCGACGGCGTCCGTGAAGGTGAGCGACCCGTCGAGGTAGGGCTGCACGCCGAGGTCGTTCACCGCCCCGATGACCGGGGCCATGACGAACAGCGAGAGGAACAGCGCGATCCCGGCGAGCACCTGGTTGGGCGGCACCCCCTGCAGCCCGAGCGCGTTCCGGGTGAGGGAGAGCACGACGAGGATCTTCGTGAAGCTCGTCGTCAGCAGCAGGAGCGAGGGCGCGACCGACAGCAGCGTGATGCCGAGCAGCACGACGACCGAGCTGCTCGGGGTGCCGTTGATCCCGTTGATGCTCACGCTCACCTCGGCGCCGTCACCGGCGGGCGGGGTGGGTGGGGTCGGGCCGACGGTGGCGTGCGCGGGGGCGGCGAGGACGACCTGCAGCAGCACGACGAAGAGCAGCGCCAGGGCGAGAGCGAGCGCGACCCGGCGGGTGCCGGAGCCGACGGTGCCGGTGCGGGCGGCGCCGGTGAGGGCGGGCCGGGGCGCGGCGCCGAGCAGGCCGGCGTGGGTCATCGCCGCACCGTGCGGTCCTGCAGCACCCGCAGGGTCGCCCGCCACGTCGCCGGGGAGAGCACGGAGCCGGCGAGCGGCCCGGACGTGACACCGACCGGGCCGGGCGCGGCAGCGGCCGGTCCCGCCGGGTCGGCGGCGGACGCGTGCGCCGCCGCGGGCAGGGGCGCGGCCGCCTCGGCGACCGGGCGCAGCTCGGTGAGCATCGTCACCTGCTGCTCGCCGAACCCGACGAGCAGCCGCCGGCTGCCGACCGCGACGACGGCGACCCCGGCGGTCCGCGAGAGCTGCTGCCTGTCGACGACCCGCACGCTCGGCTCACGGTCGTCACGTGCGGGACGCGCGGCGCCGAAACGCCGCGCGAGGTACCACACGAGCCCGACGACGCATGCGAGCGAGAGCAGCACGCGGCCGACGAGCAGCAGCTCGTCCATCAGCCTGCGTCCGCCGGGCTGACGATCTCGGTGACGCGGATGGCGAAGTCCTCGTCGACGACGACGACCTCACCGCGGGCGACGACCCGGCCGTTGACGACGACGTCGGCGGGGCCGCCGGCGGCCCGGTCGAGCTCGAGCACGGTGCCGGGCGTGAGGTCGAGGACCTGGCGCAGCGGCAGACGGGTGCGCCCGAGCTCGGCGGTGAGGGTGAGCTCGACGTCGTACAGGGCGCGCAGCGCGGCGCCGCGCTGCTCCGCCACCGCCACCGCCGGGCGCGGGGCGGGTGCCGCGGCCGGGCGCACGGCGAGCCACGCCTGCGTGGCCCCGCCGCCGTCGAGGGCGAGCACCTGGGCGCCGGCGCCGGTGACGGCCGCGGCGGTCGTGAGGCGGGCGGGCTCGAGGACGCCTCCGCCGACGGCCTCGACGGCGGCCTGCAGCGCCGGGCGCAGCGCGTCCGTCGGCTCGAGGACGCCGCCGCCGGCCTCGGCGAGCGCCGCGGCGACGAGGGGGCCGACCACGAGCGCGACCTCGGTGACCCGTTCGCCGACGACCCGGGCCGCGACGGCCGTGGCCCCCGGGTCCGGCGCGGCGGCGCCGGGTGCGGCGTACAGCGGGACGGCTGCGGGGACGAGCCGTGCGGCAGCGGCGGCTGCCGCGGCGACGTCGACTGTGGTGCTCATGGGTGGTTCTCCTCGACGCTCAGGACCTGGCAGGCGATGCGGGACCCGTGCGTGCCGGCGGCGGCGTGCGCGAGCACGACGTCGTCGACGACGACCTCGAGCGGGCGGCTCGCCGGGTGGGACAGCGGCAGCACGTCGCCGACCTGGAGGTCGACGACGTCACGGGGGTGGCTGATGCGCGGGGTGAACCGCACGGCGACCTCGACGGGCACCTCGAGCACCGCGCGCTCGAGGGCGGCGTGCGCCTGCGCGAGGCTCTCGCGGGAGTCCGGCCCGGCGCCGTCCGGCGCCCGGTCGGTGCGCAGCGCGGCGAGCACGGGCTCGGCGGGGAGCATGAGCGTGGCGACGTCGCTGCGGTCCTCACCGATGCGGATCGTGAAACGGGCGACGACCACGGCGTCGGTCGCCGCGACGGCCTGCACGAACTGCGGGTTGTACTGGATCGAGCGCACCGACAGCTCGAGCGCCATGATCGGGGCGAACGTGTACGACAGGTCCGCGAGCGCGTGGCCGAGCAGGTCGCGCACGACGGACGTCTCGATCTCGGTGAGCTCGCGGCCCTCGCGGTCGTCGCCCAGGCCCGTGCCCCCGAAGAGGTAGTCGACCCACACGAGCGTCGTCGGCACCGGCACCTGGAGCAGCGCGGTGCCACGCCCCCGCTCCCCCGCGCACACGAACAGCCCGGTCGGGGTCGGCAGGCTCGCGACGTGGTCGTCGTAGGTCTGCAGCGTGACGTCCTCGAAGGACACCTGGACGAGGGCGCGCAGCCGGGTCGTCAGCTGGGTGCCCCACAGCCGCGCGAACCGCTGCAGCGCCATCGACAGGTGCCGGGCGTGCTCGCGCGACAGCGTGAGCGGCCGTCGGAAGTCGTACGGCTCCGGTGCGGCGTTGCGCCGGCGGGCGGGCGCGGCGGGCGGGGACGGCGTCACGCACCCCCCATCGGCCGGGAGCGTGCGGACGTGAGAAGAACTCCTGCGCCCGCCGGACCGCACGACGCCGGCGGCGCCCCGCGTGGCGCCGCCCGGGTCACGTCACTGCGTGACGTAGTTCGTCAGGTAGACGTCCATCACCTCGCCGTCGTACGTCTCCTGCAGCACCGTGACGAGCTCGGCCGTGAGCGCGTCACGCGCCACCGGGTCCTGGACCTCGGCGATCGTCCGGCCGGAGAAGAGCGCGATGGCGGCGTCGAGCGCGGGAGCCGGGTCGGGCGCGCCGTGCGCGTCGGCCGTCAGCTGCAGCCCGAGCCCGAGGCGCAGGTAGTGGCCGTCGGCGAGGTTGACCGAGATCGCCTCGACGTGGGCGACCTCACCGGGCTCGGCGGTGGGCTCCGGGACGGAGGCCCCCGCGCCGCGCCCGTAGAGGAACCACCCTGCGGCGACCGCGGCCGCCAGCAGGACGACGGCGACCGCGACGAGGAGCGCCGCCCGGCGGCGACGGCGCGGGCGCGCGGGCTCCGGCTCGGTGGGTGCCGGCGGCGGCGGCGCGGTGGCGGCGCGGGCGCCGATCTTCTGGCGGGACACGACTCGCTGCTCGACGGGCACCTCACACCTCCGGGTGCGGTCGGTGGGTGACGGTCACGAGGTGACCACCACGGGGATGAGCTCGCGCACGCGCTCGGGCGCGTCGCTGAGGACGACGAGGTCGACGCGGCGGTTCATCGCCAGGGACTCCTCGTCCATCCCCGGCGCGACCGGGCGCGCGTCGCCGTAGCCGACGGCCGAGATCCGGCCCGGGGGCAGCCCGTCGGACTCGACGAGGTGGCGCAGCACCCGCGTCGCACGGTCCGCCGAGAGCTCCCAGTTCGTCGCGTAGCGGCCGCCCACGGGCAGCACGTTCGCGTGCCCCTCGACGGCGAGCTGCTCGCTGAGGCCGACGAGCGTGGGGGCGGCCACGTCGAGCACCCGCTGCGCGGTGTCGGTGAGGGCCGCGCTCGCCGGGCCGAAGAAGACGTCGTCGGCGACGAGGCCGAGCACGAGCCCCCGGTCGTCGATGCGGAACTGCACGACGCCCTCGAGTCCCTGGGAGCGCAGCCCGCCGAGGATCGCCTCGCGCACCTGCTGGAGGTGCGTGACCTCCTCGCGGGCCGCGGCGACCAGCGCCGGGTCGACCGTCTCGGACGCTCGCGGCACGGCGCCCTGCGTGCCGAGGCCGTCGTCGGCGTCGACGAGCCCCGCGGTGCCCTCGAAGCGGCCGTCGTCAGGGCCCTTCGGGCCGCCGTCGAGGATGCCGGCGGTGCCGTCGAGCACGGACGCGGTGACGACGACCTGCCCGTCGCCGAAGCCCGCCGCGAGCGACTCGCGCAGCGCGATGTACTTCTCCTGGTCGACCTGGCTGATGGCGAACAGGACGATGAACAGCGCCATGAGCACGGTGATCATGTCCGAGTAGCTGACGAGCCAGCGCTCGTGGTTGACGTACTCGTCGGGCTCGACGTGCCGGCGCCGGCGCCGGCCGCGCGCGCTCACGCCGCTTCCTTGCCGCTGTCGGGCTGCTTGCCGTCGCTGGGCACGAGGCTGCGCAGCCGCTCGCTCACGAGGCGCGGGTTGGCTCCGGCCTGGACGGCGAGCAGGCCCTCGAGCGTCACCTCCATCTGCTGGCACTCGAGGTCGGAGATGCGCCGGATGCGCGCGCCGAGCGGCAGCCACACGACGTTCGCGGACGCGATGCCCCACAGGGTCGCGACGAAGGCCGAGGCGATGGAGTGGCCGAGCGTCGCGGGCTCCGAGAGGTTCTCGAGCACGTGGACGAGCGAGATGACGGTGCCGATGATGCCGATGGTCGGCGCGTAGCCACCCATGTCGATGAAGTAGCGCGCGCTCACGCGGTCGGCCGTGCGCTTCGTGGCGATGCGGTCCTCGAGGATCATCCGCAGGTCCTCGGGGTCCGTGCCGTCGATCGCGGCCTGCAGGCCCTCGCGCAGGAACGGGTCCTCGATCTTGCGGGCCTCGTCCTCGAGCGAGAGCAGCCCCTCGCGGCGGGCGCGCTCGGCGAGCCGCACGACGGTGTCGACGTGCGCGCCCGGCCTCGGGGCACGGGCCCGCAGCGCCCGCGGCACCGCGGCGTACGCGGCGGCGGCGTCCCGCAGGGTGTTGCCCGCGAGACCGACACCGATGGTGCCGAGCCACACGAGGATGAGCGGCGCCGGCAGCACGATCGACATCGGGTCGGCGCCCTCGAGCGTCATCGCGACGAAGATCGCCCCGAAGGCGATGACGACGCCGATGATCCCTGCCGGGTCCATCAGCGGTTCCTCGGGCGCAGCGGCACCGGAGGCGGTGTCGGCCCCTCGTCGGGCGTGTCGTCCGGGACGAGCTGGACGGGGCCCCGGCGCTCGATCTCCCGGGCGCGGGCCAGCAGGCCGGCCCGCTGCTCGTGGACGAGCGCGATGACCTCGTCGATGGACTCGCGGACGATGAGCTTGGTCCCGTCGACGAGGGTGAGGATCGTGTCGGGTGCACTGTCGACCCGCTGGATGAGGTCGGGGTTGACCCCGAACCTCCCACCGCTCAGGCGCGTCACGACGATCACTGCATCATCCCGTCCCTGGTCACTGCTGTCGTGCGGCGCTCGGCCGCGTACACCCCGTCCGTGGGGTGCAGGTATCTCATCGGCAGCTCGCGGCCGGCGCTGAGAGGTCGCGGCGAGAGTGCTCAGGTCTGGAACGCCCAGTGCCACGGTTCGCGCGGGGTGTCCTCGGCGAACCCGTAGCGGGCGGCGTTGGCACGCATCCACGCCTGCGCCTGGTCGTCGAGGCGCAGGTCCGTCGCGAGGGCCCAGCCGTGGTCCGACGTGCCGGGCGCGGCCGCGAGCCCGCCCTGCGAGTACAGGCCCTTGCGCCGCACGAGGTCGGCCTGCGTCTCGTACGTGCGGTACGAGTCGGTGATGCCGATGGTGACGCCCTGGGCGCGCGCGTCGGCGACGAGCCGCGTGAGCGCCTCGGCGGCCGGCTGCCACAGCCGGTGCCCGGTGTCACCGACGGGCGACAGCGCGTCGGCGGGGATCCGGCCGTTCTCGTAGCGGGCGAGCCCCTGGGGCAGCGGGTCGCCGTTGACGCGGCGCACCGACGACGGCGAGGTGTCGACGGCGACCGCCGCCACCGCGCCGGCGAGCGCGTCGGCGAACGACGTCGACGTCCCGGCCGTGGCAGGGCGTGCCACCACGGCCGGGGTCGGCGCGACGAGCTGCTGGAGCTGCGCGACGCGTGCCACGATCGCTGAGATCTGCTCCATGCTCAGCGCTTGAGGTTGACCAGCTCGTTGAGCACCTCGTCGGACGTCGTGATGATGCGCGAGTTCGCCTGGAACCCGCGCTGGGCGACGATGAGGCTCGTGAACTCGCTCGACAGGTCGACGTTCGACATCTCGAGCGCGCTGCCGGCGAGCGTCCCGCGACCACCGGTGCCCGCGGTACCGAGCTGCGCGCCGCCGGAGTTCACGCTCGTGCGGTAGAGCGAGCCGCCGGCCTTCTCCAGCCCCGCGGGGTTGGTGAAGGAGCCGAGGGCGATGCGGCCGATGGTCTGCTTGAGCCCGTTGCTGAACGCGCCGGTGATGGTGCCGTCCGCGCCGAGCGAGAAGGACAGCAGGGTGCCGGCGGCCTGGCCGTCCTGTCCGCCGGACTGCACGGTGTCGAGGCCGGCGTACCCGGTGAGGGTGCCGAGCTCGAGGGTGATGCCGCCGACCGTCGGCTGGACGGGGCCGGTGATCTTCCCGTCGGCGCCGAAGACGACGGGCTCCGGTCCGAAGGTCCCGGTGCCGTCCGTGGCCGTCACGGTCCAGCCGGCCGCGTCCTTGGTGAACGTCGTCGTCAGGGTGCGCTCGTTGCCGATCTCGTCGTAGAGCTTCTCGGTGAGGGTGCGCGTCGTACCGACCGCGGCCGCGGCGTCGAGGTTGCCCTTGATGTCGGACGTCGTGGAGGGCACCGCGGCCATCGTCGTGCCGGCCGGGACCTGCAGGTCGGTGAGCGGCCCGGTGGTGTCGACGACGCCGTTCACGGCGGCCCACCCCTGCACGAGCGCGCCGTCACCGGGGAGCACCATCTGGCCGGTGGCGTCGAAGTCGAAGGACCCGGCGCGGGTGTAGAACGTCTCGGCGCCCTTGCGGACGACGAAGAAACCGTCGCCCTGGATCATCATGTCGGTGCTGCGGCCGGTGGACTGCACCGCACCCTGCGTGAAGTTCGTCGTCACGCCCGCGACGCGCACGCCGAGGCCGACCTGCGCGGGGTTGGTGCCACCGACGCCGTCCTGCGCGCCGCCGGCGCCCAGGAGCATCTGGCTGAGGGTGTCCTGGAACTGCACCTGCGAGGACTTGAAGCCCGTGGTGTTGACGTTGGCGATGTTGTTGCCGGTGACGTCGAGCATGGTCTGGTGGCTACGCAGACCGCTGATGCCGGAGAAGAGCGAGCGGAGCATGGTGGGGTTCCCTTCGGGTGGTCCGCGTCAGGCGGCGGTGTCGGGCGCGGTGTCGGGCGCGGTGTCGGGCGCGGTGTCGGGCGCGGGGTCGGGCGCGGTGGTGCGTGGTGCGGTGACGGCGGCGATCGCGTCGAGCGGCACGTCGGTCTCGCCGACGCGGACGGTCGGCACCGCGCCGGTGTAGGTCACCGAGCTGACGACGCCGTGGTGGGCGACGCCGTCGGCGTCCGCCCAGCGCACCTCGTGCCCCACGAGGGCCGCTGCGGAGGAGCGCATCTGCAGCGCGAACGCCTCGCGCTGGGTGTCGGAGAGCTCGACGAGCCGCTCCATCGTCGTCAGCTGCGTGGTCTGCGCCATGAGCTGCGAGGTGTCCATCGGGCTCGTCGGGTCCTGGTAGCGCAGCTGCGCGACGAGGAGCTGGAGGAACGCCTGCTTGTCGAGGGTGTCGCCCGCCGCGGCGGCGACGGGCTCGGGGGTGCGTGCCGTCCCGGAGACGGCGTACGACGTGTCGATGCTCATGGGGCCTCCGCGTCAGACGACGAGGTCGAGCGCGCCGCGGCGCGCGGTGGTCGTGGGGTCGGGGACGGCGGGTGCCGCGGGAGCGGCCGCCGGCCCGTCGGACGGGTGCCCGGGACCGTCGTGGTGGGTGCCGGGCCCGCCGTCGCGGGCGGTCCCGCCGGTGTCCTGCCCGCTGCGGGCGTCGCCGCGCTGCAGCCCGATCTCGGCCTGCAGGCCGGACGCCTGGAGGTCCCGGCGCAGGTCGGCCAGGCCGGCCCGCAGCAGGTCCCGGGTGACCTCGCTCGCCCCGACGAGCTCGAGGCGCACGACGTCGCCGGTGATGTGCGCGACGACCCGGACCGGCCCGAGGTGCTCGGGGTCGAGCGGCACCGACAGCACGTGACGGCCGGTGCCGAGCGAGCCGACGGTGCGCAGCCGCGCCCCGAGCTGCTCGGCGACGGGCACGGACGGTGCGGCGGCAGGGCGCTGGGGTGCGAGGGCCGGTGCGGGGGCCGGTGCTGCGGCCGCCGGGGAGGCCGGGCCCCCGGGAGCCGTGACGACCGGGGCGGGGGTGCCCTCGGCGCCGGTGCGGGACCCGATCTCGGCCGACGGCACCGCGGGCGGCGCGGTCGCGACCGGGTCCGCCGGCAGCGCGGCGCCCGGGCCGGTCGGCCGGCCGGCCGTGGTCGCCGGGCGCGCGGGACCGTCCGCGGGTGCGGTGCCCTCGGGTGCGGTGCCCTGGTCTGCGGTGCCCTGGTCTGCGGTGCCCTGGGGTGCGGGCGGGGTCGCCGGCTGCGTGACGCCGCCCTGCGTGCCGGCCGGGGGCACCGGCGGGGCCGCCGCGACCGGCACGCCGTCCGGCGTGGACGACGGCGCCGCGGCGGGCGCGACGGGCGAGCCACCCGGCGCACCACCCTCGGTGGCGGTCACGGACGGCACCGTGGCGGCGGGGCCCGTGGCCGGTGCCGGTGCGGGGGCCGTCGGCAGCAGGCCGACCGGCACGGCCACGGCCGACGCGTCCTGCGCCGTCGCGGCGTCCTCCTCCGTCGGCAGCTGCCCGTCGGGGCCCGCCCCGTCGACGGCAGCCCGCCCGGCGGGGGTCGTCCGGTCGGCACCCGGCCGGGCCGCCTCGGTCCGGTCGGCACCCGGCCGGCCGGTGCCGAGCTCGGCGGCGAGCGCCTGCTCGAACGCGCCGGCCGGGCCCGTGGCCGCGGGTGCGCCCCTGGGGACCGGCCGGGCGACGGCCGGCAGGGTCGTGACGGCGGCGGTCATGCGCCCTCCTCGCCCAGTGCGGTGGTCGGCGGACGGCGAGCGGCCACCTCGTCGATCGCGGCCTGCTCGGCGCGCTCGTCCTCGGCGCGCTGCTCCTCGTCGTGCTTGTCGCGCAGCCGCTCGACGGCACGGGTGCGGACCCGTGCCCGCGTCCACTCGTCCTGTCGGCGCCCGGTCTCCTCCTCGGCGTCCCGCACCTCGGCGACGTCCTCGGTGAGCAGGGAGGACAGCGCGACCCGGGCAGCGACCGCCGCCTTCCAGGCGGACAGCTCGGCCTCCCCCGGCGGTCGGGACGAGCCGAGCATCTCCGCGGTGCAGGCGGCGCGGCGGCGGGCGGCGTCCTCCTCGCGGCGGGCCGCCGCCAGCTCGGCCGCGGCGGTGTCCTCCGCGAGCGCGCGCACCCGCAGCAGGCCCGCGAGCGGGAACGGTCGGCTCATCGCTGCTCCCCCATCTGCTGCACGAGCGCGTGCAGCCGGTCCCACGAGTCGGCGGCGGCCGCTCGCTCGTCCATGCCCTGGCGCAGGAAGGCGTCGATCGCGCCGGCGTGCGTCACCGCCGTGTCGACGAGCGGGTTCGACCCGGAGACGTACGCGCCGACGTCCAGCAGGTCCTGCGCCTGCCGGCGGGCCGCCATGACGGCCCGCAGGCGTGCGGCGTCCGCCCGCTGCTGCGGGGTGCACACGTGCGACGCGACGCGCGACACCGACGCGAGCGCGTCGACGGACGGGAAGTGCCCGGCGACCGCGAGGCGGCGGTCGAGGACGACGTGCCCGTCGAGGATCGACCGGGCCGCGTCCGCGACCGGCTCGTTGTGGTCGTCGCCGTCGACGAGCACCGTGTACAGGCCCGTCACGGACCCCGTCGGCCCGGTGCCGGCGCGCTCGAGGAGCTGCGCGAGCAGCGCGAACGTGCTCGGCGGGTACCCGCGCGTCGCGGGCGGCTCCCCGACGGACAGCCCGATCTCCCGCTGCGCCATCGCGACGCGGGTGAGGGAGTCCATCATGAGCACGGCGTGCCGGCCCTCGTCGCGCAGGTGCTCGGCGATGCGCGTGGCGACGAACGCCGACCGCAGCCGCACGAGCGGCGGCTGGTCGGACGTCGCGACGACGACGACGGAGCGTGCGAGCCCCTCCGGGCCGAGGTCGTCCTCGAGGAACTCGCGCACCTCACGGCCGCGCTCGCCGACGAGCGCGATGACCGACACCTCGGCGTCGGTGCCGCGTGCCACCATCGACAGGAGGCTCGACTTGCCGACGCCCGAGCCGGCGAACAGCCCGAGGCGCTGGCCACGTCCCGCGCTGACGAGCGTGTCGAGGACCCGCACTCCGAGCGGCAGCGGCGCGTCCACGCGGGCGCGGTCGAGCGGGTGCGGCGCGGCGCGGTCGAGCGGCACGCGCGCCTGCGCGTCCAGCGGGCCGCGGCCGTCGATCGGCCGGCCCAGCCCGTCGAGCACCCGCCCGAGCAGGCCGGGGCCGACGGGCACCCGCAGGCCGGTGCCGTGCGCGCGGACCGGCAGACCGGCGCGCATCCCGTGCGCCGGCCCGAGCGGCATGCAGCGAGCCGTGCCGCCGCTCGTCGCGACGACCTCGGCGGGCACGGCGTCCGCACCCTCGCCGACGGTGACGAGCTCGCCCACCGCCGCCCCGGTGCCGACGGTCTCGAGCGAGAGCCCGACGGCGGCACGCACCCGCCCGACGCGCTCGGGCCGCGCGGCGCGCCGGACGGCCTCCCAGCGCGGGTCGGCGGACGTCGCGAGGGCGGGTGTCGCCAGGGCGGTGCTCACGCCTCCCCCCAGGCGGCGCGGACCCGGTCGAGCGCGCTGCGCAGGCGCGCGTCGACGCTGCCGTCGGCGTGCTCGGCGACGGCGTCCCCGGGCTCCAGGGCGGGGTCGGCGACGAGCGCGAGCCCGTCGGGGCGCTCCGGCAGCGCGTCGAGGTCCTGCGGGTGCAGGCGCACGACGAGATCGGCGGGCAGGTCGGGCACGGCGAGCACGCGGTCGAGCGCCGCCCGGGCGCGTGCGGACGCGTCGGAGAGCTCGGCACCGAGCAGCACCTGCGCGAGCTCGAGGGCGGCGTGCCGCACCGTGTCGAGCAGGTGCTCGACGACCGGCTCCTCCCGGGCGCGGACCGCGCGGGCGGCGGTCTCGAGCGCCGCGAGCGCCGCGGCGTGCTCCTGCGCGCGGCGCTGCTCGGCCCGCTCCTGCTCGGCCCGCACCCGCTCGGCCTCGACCGCGGCGTCCACGGCGGCCTGCCGGGCGGCGTGCCGGGCGGCCGCGGCGTAGCCCGCGGCCCAGCCGGCGCCGTGCGCGGCGGCATCCGGGCGGGCCTGCCCGCCGAGGCGCGCGAAGTCCGCCGGGCGCAGCACGCCCGGGCCGGGCGTCCAGGTGGTCACCCCCGGGGCGAGGTCGACGTCAGGCAACGAGCTCGTCCTCGCCCTCGCGCCGCACGACGATCTGCCCGCTCTCCTCCAGGCCACGGATGACCTGGACGATCGCGGCACGCGCCTCCTCGACCTGGGACAGCCGCACCGGGCCGAGCATCTCGATCTCCTCGAGGAGGTTCTCGCGCGCCCGCTCGGACATGTTGCGCAGGACCTTCTCGCGTACCTCGGGCCCGGCGCCCTTGAGCGCCTGCGACAACGTGCCGGTCTCGACCTGGCGCAGCACCAGCTGCACGGCACGGTCCTCGAGCAGCACGACGTCGGCGAAGACGAACATGAGGCTGCGGACCTGCTCGGCGAGCGCCTCGTCGCGCTCGGTGAGCCCCTCGAGGATCGCCCGCTCCGTCGTCGGGTCGGCGCGGTTGATGATCTCGACGAGCGGCTGCACACCGCCGACGGCCGCGAGCTCACGCGGCGCGAGCACCGCCGAGGCCTTGCGGTGCAGGCTCTCGGCGACGACCGCGACGACGTCCGGGGACGCGCGCTCCATGAGGGCGATCCGGTGTGCGACGTCGGCGCGCAGGTCGTTCGGCAGACCCGCGAGGATCGCGGACGCGTGCTCGGGGCGCAGGTGCGCGAGCACCAGGGCGATGGTCTGCGGGTGCTCGCCGTCGAGGAGCGAGACGACCTGCCGGGCATCGGCCTGCTGGAGGAAGTCGAAGGAGTGCCCGGCCATCGACGCCTGCAGCCGCTCGAGCATCCCCGCGGCCTGGTCCTTGCCGAGGGACGCCTCGAGCACCTGCTGGGCGAACCCGACGCCGCCGCCAAGCCCCGGGCCGAGCTGCGCCACGGCGCAGAACTCGTCGACGACCTCGTCCGCGAGCCGCTGGTCGACCCGCTCGAGGCGCATGATCTCGCCGGTGAGCTCCTCGACCTCGGCGACGTCGAGGTGCTCCATGACGCGCGCCGCCCGTTCCCGCCCCAGCTGCACGAGGAGCAGCGCGGCCTTCTGCCGTCCGGACAGGTTCATGGCCGGGCACCTGCCATCCAGCCGCGGAGCAGCTCGGCGACCTGCTCGGGCTGCTCGTCGGCGAGGGCGGCGACCTCGGCCCGGCGCACCTCGGCCGGGTCCGGCGCGGCCGGTGGCGGCGGGAGCACGGGCAGGTCGTCCTCGTCGGCCAACGCGCCGTCGAGCAGCGTGAGCGGCATCGCGGCGGCACGGGCGGCCTCGAGCTCCCCGAGGTCGAGCGCCTCGCGCCGGGCACGCCGTGAGCGCCGGCCGACCGCGACGAGCACGGCGATCACGACGGCCGCGATCGCGGCGGCCACCGCGAGGTCGCGCACGAGGTCGCGCTGCGCGACCGCGGCGGCCTGCTCGTCGGCCACCGCGAGCGCCTCGGCGGCGGCCTCGGCCGTCGTCGTATCGAACGGCATGCGCTGCACCGAGAGGGTGTCGCCCCGCTCGGCGTCGATGCCGGCGGCCGCGGCCACCGCGTCGCGCAGGGCGCCCATGTCGATGGCGGCGGCGGCGGTCTGGTCGACGAGCACGGACACCGACTGGCGCTGCAGGGCGCCGGGGCCGGAGCGCGTCACCTCGGTGCTCTTGTTCACCGCGTTGGTGACGTCCTCGCTGGTGGCACTGTAGGAGCCGCCGCCGTCGTCGTTCGGCACGGCGATGTTGTCCGGGCCGAGCACCCCGGTGCCGCCGGCGCCCGCCGCGGCGCCGCCGGTGTACTCCTCGGTCGTCGTCGAGGAGCCGAGCGGGGGGGTGTCCGGCGTGGCGGAGAACTCCTCGGTCGTCCGCTCGGTCTCGGTGTGGTCGACCTCCGCGGTGACGGCGACGGTCGCCCCGCCGACGCCGACGAGCCGGTCGAGCATCGTCTGCACGGCGCCGCCCACCCGGTTCTCGTGCTCGGCCGCGAGCGAGTCCTCGGACCCGCCGGAACCCTCCTCGCCGACCGCCGAGAGCACCGTGCCCGAGGCGTCGACGACGGCGACGTCGAGCGGCGCCATGCCGTCGACCCCGGCCGAGACGAGGTGCGTGATCGCCCGCACCTGGTCGGTGGAGAGCTGCACGCCGGTGCGCGTACGCACGAAGACGGAGGCGGTCGGGGCGCCGCGCTCGGCGACGAAGACCGTCTCCTCGGGGATCGCGAGCCGCACGGTCGCGGCCTCGACGCCCTCGATCGCGGAGACCGTGCGGGACAGCTCGCCCTCGAGGGCACGGCGGTAGGTCGTCTCCTGCTGGAACTCCGAGGCCGTCATCGGCATCTCGTCGAGCAGCGAGTACCCGGCACCGTCGGCGTCCGCGGGCAGGCCCGCCGCGGCGAGCCGCACGCGCTGCTCGTACACCGCTGCGGTCGGCACGAGCACCGTGGCGCCGCCGTCGGCCAGCTCGTAGCCGACGCCGGCGGAGGTGAGCTCGTCGACGACGGCGCTCGCGTCCGCACCGGACAGGCCGGAGAACAGCGGGACCATCGACGGCCGCGACATCCAGCTCGACAGCGCGACCACGCCGAGCACGAGCGCGCCGATCCCGATGAGGGCGAACGTGCGCTGCGCGATCGTGAACGCGCGCAGTACCGACGTCAGCCGGCCGAGGGCGTCCTGCACCTGTGCGGGCATCAGGCCTGCATCCTCATGATCTCGGTGAACGCGTCGACGGCCTTGTTGCGCACGGCCGCGGTGAGCTCGAGCGCGAGCGAGGAGCGCGCCGCGGCGATCGTGTAGTCGTGGACGTCGTCGAGGTCACCGGTGACCGCCTGCACGGCGAGCCCCTGCGACGTCGACTGCAGCTGCTGGAGCTGGTCGATGTTCCCGAGGACGGCGGTGAACGCCGAGCCGTCGGTCGCACCCGCGGCGCCGAGGCCGGCGCCCGCGCCGGTGGTCGGCAGCATCCCGCCGGGGCCGGTCACGCCGGAGACGGCCGGCACCGCGAACGTGCTCACTGGTTGCGTCCGATCTGCAGCGCCGCCTGGTACGACTCGGTCACCCGCGACACCGTCGCGGCGTTCGCCTGGTAGCCGCGCTGGGCCATGATGAGTTGCGTCATCTGGGAGGCCATGTCGACGTCGGGGTAGCGCACGTACCCGTCCTCGTCGGCGAGCGGGTGCCCGGGCTCGTGGACGAGCCGGCCCTCGGCGCTGCCGAGCGCGATGCCCGCGACCTGCACGCCCCCGTCGCCGCCCGTCATCGGCTCGACGAGGACGAAGCGCGACCGGAACGCCTCCTCGCTCGTCGGCGTGACGGTGCTCGCGTTCGCGATGTTGTCGCTGATCGCGTCCAGCCACTTGCGCGTGACGGTCATGCCCGTGCCGGCCACACCGATGGCCCCGAAGATCGTCATCAGCTCGTCCTCATCGCGGTCCGCACCGAGCTGAACGTGCCCGACATCGCCTGGCTCGCCAGCTGGAAGCGCAGGTTCGTGTCGATCTGGAGCAGCGTCTCGGCGTCGAGGTTGACGTTGTTGCCGTCCTCGCGGGTCGGCTCGAGGGACTCCGCGACGGTCGCCGGGACGGCGCCGCTGCCGCGGGACACGGCCTGGGACAGCGCCTCCTCGAACTGGACCCGCTTGGCCTGGTAGCCGGGGGTCTGCAGGTTGGAGACGTTGTCCGCGCTGGTCCGCTGGCGCAGCGCGAGACCGTCCAGCGCGCTGTCGAGCGCGACGGAGGTCACCGAGTCGAACAAGCCCATGACGAGCCACCTCACCGATGACGAGGAGTGGGGTCGGCCGATCCGTGGCCAGTTGCGCGAGCATCCGTTCTCGCACGGCCCCCATCGGCCGACCCCGGTGGGGTGTGAGACCTCGGCCCGACGACGTCACCCGTCCGGCGGTACGCCGCGCGCCGGTACGTCCGGGTCGTCCCGAGACGCCCGGGTGGCGGGTTCACGCCTGGGTGTCGACGAACACCGGGCGCGCCACCGGACGCGTGCGCATCGCGTCGGCGGCGACGAGCTGGCGCCGCGCGGCGGCCATCGCCTCCGCGGTGCGCCGCGCGAGGTCGAGCTGGCGCTCGAGGAGCGCCTGTGCGCGCTCCTGCAGCGGCGCCGGCAGCGGTCCCAGCCCGGCAGGCGGCTGCCACCGGCGGGCGGCGACGTCCGCGACGTCGGGCAGGTGGGCCTCGGCGAGCAGCCGCTCAGCCGTGGCGACGTCGAGCTCGAGCTCGTCCAGAGCGCGCTCCCACCGGTCGTGCCAGCCGCCGGGCCCGACCGGCGGAACCGCGGCGGCCACGTCAGCCGACCCCGAGCAGGCCCGTGCCGGAGGCCGGTGCCGGCGTGCCCGCGACCGGCGCGGCCGCGTCGCGGGCCGACTGCTCGGCCGCCTCGCGCCACGTGCGCGCGATCGGCTCGACGACGCGGGCGCACGCCCGCACCCGCTCGACGTCACCGGCGGCCGAGGCCGCGAGCAGCTCGCCGTGCAGCCACGTGTAGATCGACAGCAGCCCCGGCCCGCCCTCCCAGCCGTCGACGTCGAGGCTGGCGATGAGCTCGGCGACGATCTCCTGCGCGTGCGCGAGCTGCTGGGTGGCCCGCGGACGCTGCCCCGCGTCGAGCGCGTGGGCGGCGCGCTCGACGTCGAGCAGCAGCCGGTCGCACAGCATCGTCAGCAGCCGTGCCGGGCTCGCGGTCTGCACCGAGGTCGCGACGTAGCTGCTGCGGGCGTCGTACATGGGGGCCTCCTGCTACTTCGTCGACTGCTGGTCCAGTGCCGCGATCTGGCTGGCGAGATAGCTCGACTGCGCGGACAGCCGCGACAGCGTCGTCTCGAGCGCCGCGTACTGCCGCTCGAGCGCGCTGCGGCGCATGGCGAGCCGGTCGTCCCAGCCGGACATGCGGTCGCCGAGGTCGCGCACCGTCGTCTGCTGGGCCTCGACCGCGAGCGTCAGCGTGCCGTCACCGCTGCGGGAGGCCACGGTCGCCATCTCCGCGAGGCGCGAGGCCACGCCGCTGACGACCGCCTGCACCTTGTCGGGGTCCTTCGCCAGGGCGGCGGCGAACGCCTGCTCGTCGAACGTGAACGTGCCGTCGCGGTTGATGACGATCCCGACGTCGGAGGGCGACGTCCCGTCCACGGGCATCGACGCCTCGGTCATGACCTGCTGCTGGAGCAGGCGGATGCGCGTGTCACCGGCGAAGAGCCCGCCGCTGACGACGGTGCGACCGTCCTCGTCCGTGCTCTCCTTCGACTTCGTGCGCGAGGCGATCTCCGAGAGCACGACGTTGACGTTGGCGACGAGGTCCGATGCGAGCTTCTGCAACGCGGCGTCGTCCGGGGCGACCGTCACCGTGAGGGGCTCGGCCCCAGGGGCCGTCACCGCCGTCACCGTGAGGTCGACGCCCGTCATGACGCCGTCGAAGGTGTTCGAGGACGACGTGAGCACCTGCTCGGCGCCCGACCCGGGGAACAGCGTGATAGCCGCGTCCGAGGCTGCCCGGATCGTCCGGAGGTCGACGGCCACGTCGCCGTCGGCTCCCGCGTAGGTGAGCGTGAAGGCGTTCTGGGTGCCGGTCTCGGTGCCGGTGAGCTGCAGGCGGTACGTGCTCTCACCGGTGGGCCGGCCCTGGTCGTCGAGCACGGGGAGCTTGACGGCGGTGGCGCGCACACCCGTCCCGGACGCGTTGAACGCGTCGACGAGGTCGGGCACGTCGGCGCTGCGCGCGGTGACGGTGACGGTCTCGCCACCCCTCGTCAGCGTGAAGGTCGCCCCGTCCCCGGCGTGGTCACCGGGCGCGGGGAGCGTGACGAGCGACGCCTGGGACTGCGCGACCGCGTCGACACGGAACGTCAGGGTGCCCGAGGTGGCGGTGCTGCCGACCGCGGTGGTGGCGCCCGGGGCGCTCACCCCGGCCTGGGTCACCGTGCCGGACACCGCCTGCCAGGACGCCGGCCTGGCGGCCGCGGTCGCGGCCTCCGCGAGCGAGGACACTCTCGTCGTGAGGGACTCCAGCGCGCTGGCGAGCGACTGCGCGGCCGCCTTCTTCGAGGCCAGCTGCCGCTGCGTGCCGGCCTCGAGGTAGATGAGGTTGTCGATGAGGTCGCCCGTCTTGATCCCGCTGACAAGCCCGTCGATCGTCGCCATCGAGGGTCCTCCTGGTGTCCGGTGCCGTGTGGCCGTGCGTGGAGCACGACCGGCGGTGGGCGGGGCGCCCACCGCCGGTCGCTGATGCTGGTCCGGTCACCTCGCGGTGACCGGGCAGGTCACTGCAGCAGCTGCAGGACGGACTGCGGCAGCGCCTTCGCCTGCGCGAGCATCGCGGTGCCCGCCTGCGAGAGGATCTGCGCCCGCGTGAACGCCACCATCTCCTCGGCCATGTCCGTGTCACGGATGCGGCTCTCCGACGCGGAGAGGTTCTCCACGGCGACGTTGAGGTTGTTGATGGTGTGGTCGAAGCGGTTCTGCACGGCACCGAGCTGCGAACGGACCTTCGAGACGGCCTCGATCGCGTTGTCGATCGCCGTGATGGCGCTCTGCGGGCCACCCGTGCCACCGACCGCGTCGGCACCGCCGGCGAGCGTGACGCCGGTGAGCCCCGTGACCGCGCCGTTGCCGGCCACACCGGCGGCGACGGCCTTGACGGTGACGTCGTAGTTCGCCGGGGTCGTGGCGTTGGCCGTGACGGTCACCGCGTAGTTGGCGCCGGCAGCGGTCTGCAGCGCGGTCTGGACGTCGGCGGCGGTCGGGGTGCCGGTGAGCGCCGTGCCGCCCTTCATGGTGTTGACGGCCGTCAGGGCGAGGTTCGTCTGGGTGGCGCTGGCCTGTGCGGCCGTCGTCCCCCCGGCGCTGTCCGCCGTCACGTCGATGCCCGTGAGGCCGAGGCCACCCGAGGACAGACCGCCCGTACCGGTGACACCGGTCGCGAGGCCGGCGAGGTCGGTGGTGGTGAGCCCGACCTTGATCTGGTTGTCGTCGCCCGTGTTGGCACCGACGTGGAAGACGCCCGAGTAGGTGCCGTCCAGGAGCTTCGCCCCGTTGAACTGCGTCGTCTTGGCGATGCGGTCGAGCTCGGTGCTCAGCTCGCCGATCTCGTCCTGGATGTTGGACTTCGCCGCGGCCGACAGACCACCGGTGTTGGCGGCCTGCACCGACAGGGTGCGCATACGCTGCAGGATCGAGTGCGTCTCGGTGAGCGCACCCTCCGCGGTCTGGACGACGGAGATGCCGTCCTGGGCGTTGCGGACGGCCTGCTTGGTGCCGCCGATCTGGGCGCGCAGGCCCTCGGAGATCGCCAGGCCGGCCGCGTCGTCGGCCGCGCGGTTGATCCGCAGACCGGACGAGAGCTTCTCGAGCGAGGACGACAGGTCACCCTGCGTCGCCGAGAGGTTGCGGTACGAGTTCATCGCCGCGATGTTCGTGTTGATGGAGAGACCCATGGTTCTCTTCCTCCTTGAGTCGGGTCAGGACAGCCCATCCGTGGGCACGACCTGCTCATCGGAGGCGCCGGCCCGCTCCTGAGGAGTTCGGTCCGGCGGCGTTCTCAGGCGGTGTGGACGCCGGTCTCCGAGGAGACCGGCCCGTGCTGCGTCGGCACGGCCGCCGAGGGCGCGGTGACGGCGCCGGCGAGCGCCGCCCGCGCCGCGATCGCCGCGTAGTACGCCTGCCGCCGCCGCTCGGCCACGCCGTCGGGCCGCGTGGGGGCGGCGACGAGGTCGGGGTCGAACGCGGTGTTCAGGCCGTCACGCATGAGGTTGAGCGCCTCGGTACGGAGCTGGCTGATGCGCGACTGCGTCACGCCGAGCTCGGCGGCGAGGTCCGCGATCGTGCCGTCGTGCAGGTACAGCCCTTCGACGACGACGCGCAGCCGCTCGGGCAGCTCGGCGACGGCGGCCCGCAGCCAGTGCGCGCGCTCCTGGGTGAGCACCTCCTCCTCAGGGGTGCGCGACGGGTCGCGCAGCGAGTCCGCGACAGAGCTCTCCGGCACGTCGAGGGAGAGCACACGCCGCTCGGCGTCGAGCCGGGCCGCGTCGACGGCCTGCGTGTCGACGCCCATGGCCTCGGCGAGCTCGGCCCTCGTCGGGGTCCGGCCGAGGGCCGCACGCAGCCGCTCCGCGGCGCACTCGAGCTCGCGTCCGCGCCGGCGGGCACCGCGGGTCGCCCAGTCCATCGAGCGCAGCTCGTCGAGGATCGCGCCCTTGATCCGCAGCGTCGCGTACCGCGCGAAGGGCACGTTCGTCGACGGGTCGTAGGCGCGGGCGGCGAGCACGAGAGCGAGCGCACCGGCGGACGCGAGCTCGTCGCGGGTGACGGTCGGGGGCACTCGGTGCAGCGCCTCGGTAACGTTGTAACCGACGAGGGGCAGGTGCTCGAGGACGAGGGCCTCAATGTCGGCCTCGGGAGGGGAAACGCTCACATCAATGCAGGTCGGCGGGTCACGGCCTCATTCTTGACCCCCAACGGGTAAGTGCATTGACCCGCGTCAGACGGACATTCCCCGCACGCACGTGCCGAACCGGTGCGAACCGGTTCAGCAGGCCGTCTCCGGGATGACCAGATTCGTGCAGAATGCAAGGAAGTCGCGGCACGCCGGTGTGATCAACGTCACTTGACCTGGACATATGCCCAGGTCGGCACGTCGCCGCAGGCGTGACGTGTGGGTGCTATCACCTAGGACCGGAGACCTGTGGGTCAGAAGCCGGCGCGGCCGGCCGATAGGCAGTGGAGGCACCACGAAGGGTGCCTCCGGGAGGAGCGTGAGCAGTGAGCACGAGAGCAGTCCTCGAGCGGCTGTCCGAGGTGCTGTGGCGCGAGCGCCACCTCCTCGAGCTGCTGCTGTTCAAGCTGGAGGAGGAGCAGCTCGTCCTCACCTCCGGGCGCACCCGCTGGCTCGGCCACGCCACTCGCGAGGTCGAGGCGGTGCTCGACGAGATCCGCACGGCCGAGCTCGGGCGCGCCGTCGAGGCGGACGCCGCCGCGCAGGCCCTCGGGCTCGAGCCCGGCGCGAGCCTCGCCGAGCTCGCCGCGCACGCGCCCGCCCCGTGGGACGAGCTGCTGCGCACCCACCGCGACGCGTTCGCGTCCCTCACCGCCGAGATCTCCGCGCTCGCCGACGGCAACCGCGAGCTGCTCGCGGTCTCGCACCGTGCCGCGCAGGAGACACTCATGTCCCTCCGGGACACCGTCCAGACGTACGACGGCTCCGGTCAGCGGAGCAACGTCGCCGTCCCGGACGCCCAGCTCGTCGACCGGTCCATCTAGGGAGCACCAACCACGTGAGCACCTTCTCCGGCCTCGGCACGGCCCTGAGCTCGCTCGTCGCGCAGCGTCAGGCGCTCGACGTGTCCGCCCAGAACGTCGCCAACGCGAACACCGTCGGTTACACGCGCCAGCGCGCCTCGCTCGTCGCGGTGCCCGGCCAGACGCTCCCGGCGATGTTCGCCACGGGCGACGGCATCGGCAACGGCGTGCGCGCCGCGACCGTCGACCGCCTCGGTGACGTCTTCCTCGACGCCAAGGTCCGCGCCGCGAGCTCGAACGCCTCGTTCCTCACCGCCCGCGCCGACGCGCTGGCCACGCTCGAGAAGAGCCTCGGCGAGCCCTCAGAGACGGGCCTCGCCGCCCAGCTCGCGGACTTCTGGGGCGGCTGGGCGGACGTCGCCAACGGCTCCGACCGCGACGCGGCCCGGGCCGTCCTGCTCGAGCGCGGCGTGGCCGTCGCCACGGCGGTGCAGACCCGCTACAGCGACGTGCAGACGCAGTGGCAGCAGGCACGTGGCACCGCCGTCGCGCTCGTCGACCGCGTCAACGCAGCCGCCGCGTCGATCGCCGACCTCAACGAGAAGATCCTGGCCATCGAGAACTCGGGCGGCACCGCCCACGAGCTGTCCGACCAGCGCGACCTGCTCGTCACCGAGCTCTCGGGCCTCGTCGGGGCGTCGATGCGGACCCGGGACAACGGGCAGGTCGACGTGCTCGTCGGCGGCAACGCGCTCGTCTCCGGCACGCACGTGAGCACGCTCGAGCTCGGCGGGCCCGCCGCGTTCTCGCAGGCCATGGCCGGGCAGTCCGTGACCGTCGTGTGGGCCGACGGCGCGGGGCACCGCGCCGAGCTCGGCGGCGGCCGCATCGCCGGCCTCGTCTCCGTCCTCGCGCCCGCGGGCGACGGCGGCCTGCTCACCGGCGCGGGCGCGCGGCTCGACGGTCTCGCCCGCTCGCTCGCGGACGCGGTCAACGACGTCCACGCCCAGGGCGTCACCCGCGACGGCACCCCCGGTGGGCCCTTCTTCACGCAGGACCCGGCGGGAGCGCTCGACCTGCGGGTCGTCCTCACCGACCCCGCCTCGGTCGCCGCAGCCGCCCCGGGCACGGGCGCGCTCGACGGGTCGGTCGCGGCGCGGGTCGCCGCGATCGGGTCGACGTCGGAGGGCCCGGACGCGACGTGGCGCTCGATCGTCACCGACCTCGGCGTCCAGGCCGCTGCGGCGACCTCGCGGGCCACGGTCTCGCAGAAGGCGCTGCAGTCCGTGTCGCTGCAGCAGCTCGCGAACGCGGGCGTCGACCTCGACGAGGAGTCGGTGAGCATGCTCGCGCACCAGCGTGCGTACGAGGGTGCCGCACGAGTCCTCACCGTGATCGACGAGATGCTCGACACGCTCATCAACCGCACCGGCATCGTCGGGAGGTGACCGGAATGGTCGCTCGCATCACTCATGGCACGATCCAGCGCTCCACGCTGGCCAACCTCCAGACCAACCTCACGGCCGTCGCGCGCCTCCAGGCCCAGATGTCCAGCGGCACGAAGATCTCGGTGCCCTCGGACGACCCGGCCGGCGCGCACGACGTGCTCCGGCTGCGTGCCGACCAGCGCACCGCGGTGCAGCACAAGCGCAACACCGACGACGGCGACGCGTGGCTCACCACCATCGACACAGCCCTCCAGGCCTCGCTCGCCATCGTGCGCCGGTCGCGCGACCTCGCGGTCCGCGCCGGTGCGCAGGGCTCGCTCGGCCCGGACTCCCGCGAGGCGCTGGCCGCCGAGGTGGAGGCCCGTCGCGACGAGCTGCTCCAGCAGGCCAACTCGACGTACTCGGGCCGGCACGTCTTCGCCGGGACGAGCGCAGACGCCGCGTTCGCCGTCGACACCTCGACGCCGACGCGCACCTACGTGTGGTCCGGCACCCCCGCCGCCACGGTGACCCGCGAGGTCGGGCCGGGCACGAACGTCCGGGTCGACGCCGACGGCTCGGCGGTCTTCGGTGTCGGGGGCGCGTCGGTCTTCGCGGCGCTCGACCGGCTCGCCGCCGACATCCGCGCCGGCGCCGACATCTCCCCGTCCATCGACGCGATCGACGCCCACATGTCGAGCATGCTCCGGGAGGTGGCCGCCGTCGGTGCCCGCCACAACCAGGTGCTCGGCGCCAAGGACGTCCTCGCCGAGCGCGACATCACGCTGCGGACGCAGGTCTCGGCCCTCATCGACGTCGACCTCGCCGCGATCATCGTCGAGATCCAGTCCCAGGAGCTCGCCTACCGCGGCGCCCTCGGGGCGGCGTCGAAGGTGCTCGCGCCCTCGCTCATGGACTTCCTGCGATGAGCACCGCGGGCGTGACCGTCGCCACGCCGGACGGGCCGCGCGCGCTGCCGGCCGTGCTGCGCACCGCCCGGCCGCTGCCCGGCCTGCCGGAGCACGAGGAGTTCACGCTCGCACCGCTCGACGGCTCGGGGGCGGTCCTCACCCTCACCTCGACGCCGGGTCGAGCGCGGCCGGTCCGGTTGTTCGTCGTCGCGCCGCACACGTTCTTCCCGTCCTACGCGCCCGAGGTGCCCGCCGACACCCGCGCGACGCTCGGCCTGGCCGAGGGCGAGAGCCCCGTGCTGCTCGCCGTCGTCCACCCCGCCGGCGTCGACCGCGAGGTGCCGTCGGCGAACCTGCTGGCGCCGCTCGTCGTCCACCCTGCCGACGGCCGGGTGGTCCAGGCCGTGCTCGACGGGGACCTGCCGTTGCGCGCACCGCTCGGCTGAGGGCGCCGCAGGGTGCAGCGGCTCAGGTCGGCACCGGGCCGGCCGATGGTGTGGGGGTGAGACCAGCCCCGTCGCAGGAGGTCGCGTGAGCATCCCGTCCACCCCCGTCCGCACCGGTGTGACGATCCAGCGGCAGCCCGTCCTGCACCCCGACCGCAGCGTCTTCGCCTACGCGGTGCGCGGCGTCGTCCCGGACGTCGACGGCCGCCCGATGCCCGAGGGCTCGGTCGAGCACATGGTCGACGCGATGTTCCGCACCATCGACCTGGAGACGCTCGCCGGCGAGCGCCCGCTCGTCGTGCGACTCACCCGCGGCCTGCTCGCCTCCCCCGGCGAGCTGCTCCACCTGCCACGCGGCGTCGTCCTCGAGGTCCCGCCGCACGTGCTCGCGGACCCGACGGCGCTCGACCGCCTGCGCGCCATGGTCGACGACGAGCAGCGCCTGGCCCTCGCGGACTACGTCGGCCGGCCGGACCAGGACGCGGCGCTGCCGCTCGTCCAGATGGTCAAGGTCGACGCCGCGTGCGACCGCAGGCTCCTCGACGTGCGCGTCGCGCGGGCGTCGTCACGCGGTGCCGTCGTCGTCGCCGAGAACGCCACGACGCCGGCCCGCGTCGACGCCGCCCTCGAGGCCGGTGCCGAGCTGCTCCAGGGGCCGCTCGTCATCGACCGCCGCCATGAGCCCGAGCGCGCGATGAGCGTCGGCGAGATCCAGTGCGTCGAGCTCATCCGCCTCGTCTCCGGCCCGAACCCCGACCCGGCCGCGTGCGCCGACACCATCTCGCGCGACCCGGAGCTCTCCATCCGCGTGCTCCACCTCGTCAACTCCTCGGCGATGGGCGTGCGGCACAAGGTGGACTCGGTGCAGCGCGCCGTCGTGCTGCTCGGCCCGCGCCCGCTCGGGGCGCTGGCGACCGCGGCGATCATCGGCTCGACGCCCGCGACGATGGAGACCCTCTGGTACCTGCTCACGCGTGCCACGGCCTGCGGCACGATCGTGGGCGACGACGTCGCCTACACCGTCGGCCTGCTGTCCTCGGTCGCGGCGCGGCTCCAGCTCCCCCCGGCGACGATCGTCTCCCGCTCCGGGGTCTCGGCCGAGGTGGCCGACGCCCTCGAGCGCGGCACCGGCCGCTACGGCCCGGTGCTGCGTGCCGTCCTCGCCCAGGAGCGCAACGACAGCGAGGGCGTCGCCGCGGCCGGGTTCGACCCGCGCGACGTCGCCCGCGCCTACCTCGACGCGGTCGCCACCGCGCTGTCCGTCGCGAGCCGCATCGCCGCGACCGGCTGACCGCCCGGCGGGCCGACCGCACGGGCCCCCGAGCAGCCCCGGACGCGCCGAGGGCCGGCCACCCCTGCGGGTGACCGGCCCTCGTGCCGTTCAGGTGGTGCTCAGCGACTCAGAAACCGCCGCCGAAGTCCTCGCCACCGCCGCCGCCGCCGGCCGGGGCCGACTTCTCCGGCTTGTCGGCCACGACGGCCTCCGTGGTGAGGAACAGCGCCGCGATGGACGCGGCGTTCTGCAGCGCGGAGCGCGTGACCTTGACCGGGTCGTTGACGCCCGCGGCCAGCAGGTCCTCGTACACGCCGGTCGCGGCGTTGAGGCCGTGCCCGGCGGGGAGGTTGCGGACCTTCTCCGCCACGACGCCGCCCTCGAGGCCGGCGTTGATGGCGATCTGCTTGAGCGGGGCCTCGATCGCGTACTTCACGATGTTGGCACCGGTCGCCTCGTCACCCTCGAGCTCGAGCTTCTCGAACGCGACCTTGCCGGCCTGGATGAGCGCCACGCCACCACCGGCGACGATGCCCTCCTCGACGGCCGCCTTGGCGTTGCGCACGGCGTCCTCGATGCGGTGCTTGCGCTCCTTGAGCTCGACCTCGGTGGCCGCGCCCGCCTTGATGACGGCGACGCCACCGGCGAGCTTCGCGAGACGCTCCTGGAGCTTCTCGCGGTCGTAGTCCGAGTCCGAGTTCTCGATCTCGGCACGGATCTGGTTGACGCGGCCCGCGATCAGCGAGGCCTCGCCACCACCCTCGACGATGGTCGTCTCGTCCTTCGTGACGACGACCTTGCGCGCGGTGCCGAGCACCTCGAGGCCGACCGAGTCCAGCTTCAGACCGACGGTCTCGGAGACGACCTGGCCACCGGTGAGGACGGCCATGTCCTGCAGCATCGCCTTGCGGCGGTCGCCGAAGCCCGGCGCCTTGACGGCGATGGACTTGAAGATGCCGCGGATGCGGTTGACGACGAGCGTCGCCAGCGCCTCGGACTCGACGTCCTCGGCCACGATGAGCAGCGGCTTGCCGGCCTGGATGACCTTCTCCAGCAGCGGCAGCAGGTCCTTGACGTTCGAGACCTTGGACTCGACGAGCAGGACGTACGCGTCCTCCAGGACGGCCTCCTGGCGCTCCGGGTCCGTCACGAAGTACGCCGACAGGAAGCCCTTGTCGAAGCGCATGCCCTCGGTGAGCTCGAGCTCGAGGCCCAGGGCGCTCGACTCCTCGACGGTGATGACGCCCTCCTTGCCCACCTTGTCGAGGGCCTCGGCGATGAGCTCGCCGATCGCGGGGTCACCGGCGGAGATGGCGGCGGTGGCCGCGATCTCCTCCTTGGTCTCGATCTCCTTGGCCTGGGCCAGGAGCTGCGCCGTGACGGCCTCGACGGCCTTCTCGATGCCCTTCTTCAGGGCGATCGGGTTGGCACCCGCGGCGACGTTGCGCAGACCCTCGCGCACGAGCGCCTGGGCCAGCACGGTGGCGGTGGTGGTGCCGTCACCGGCGACGTCGTCCGTCTTCTTGGCGACCTCCTTGACGAGCTCGGCGCCGATGCGCTCGAACGGCTCCTCGAGGTCGATCTCCTTGGCGATGGAGACGCCGTCGTTGGTGATCGTCGGCGCGCCCCACTTCTTGTCGAGCACGACGTTGCGGCCCTTCGGGCCCAGGGTGACCTTGACGGTGTCGGCGAGGACGTTGAGCCCACGCTCCATGCTCCGTCGGGCCTCCTCGTCGAAGGCGATGATCTTGGCCATGGGGCTGTGATCCTTCTTCCAGTTCGTGGGTGGCCGGTCGGTGCCCGCGACGGACGGACCGCCGCGCGCGCTCACGTCCCGCTCGCGACGACCCTCACCTGACGGCCGGGTGTTCTGTCACTCTCCACCGGAGAGTGCTAAGTCCAATGGTTAGCACTCGACCCCCTCGAGTGCAAGCAGCAGACGTGTCAGCCCCTTCGCCGAGCGCGAACCCCTAAGGTGCTCGTTGTGCTCGACACGGTGGTCGTGAGCCGCGCCCTGCGCACCCGCGCCGGCGCGGTCACCCTGCTGGGCGGCCTGCTGCTGATCACGAGCACGGCGGGCGGGACCCCCGGCGCCGCGCCGGGCACGGACCCGGTCGACATCGCCGTCGGAGCCGGAGCGGCCGCGGGCGTCGGGCGGGGGGTGGGCGCCCTGGCCGACGCGCAGATCCCGCTGTACCAGCAGGCCGTGTCGGTCCTGCCGGACGGCGCGCGCGACGCCGTGCCGTCGGACGCCCTCGCGGTCTACCTGCCCGGCACGCGCGTCCCGGACCCCGCGGCCGCGGTGCTCGCGGGCGCGGTCGGCGCGACACCGACCACGACCGTCGTCGTCGGGCCGCGCGCCGCCGCGTCCGCGGCCGCCGAGCAGCACGCGTGGCTCGCCGCCGGTCAGGTCCCCGGGGCGGGGGGACCGCACGAGGACCTCGCGCGTGCCGCCCTGCTCGACCTGCACTCGCTGACGGTCGCGGACGGGGTCGTCGTCGCCGGCTGGTCCCCGCGATGGCGCTACGTGTGGCCCCGCGACTCGGCCTTCGTCGCCGTCGCGCTGGCACGTACGGGCCACGTCGACGACGCGCTCGCCGTGCTGGACTTCCTCGCCGGCGTCCAGGCGCCCGACGGGTCGTTCCACGCGCGGTACCTGCCCGACGGCTCCGGCCCGCCCGACGACCGCGGCCTGCAGACGGACGGCACGGGGTGGGCGATGTGGGCGGCGGGCCTCGTCCTCGCCGAGGTCGACGACGCGGACCGGGTCGCCCAGGCGCAGCGCCTGGCGCCGCTCGTCGAGCGGTCGGCCGGACGTGCCCTGAGCCTCGTCGCAGGCGGTCTGCCGCCCGCGTCACCGGACTACTGGGAGGTCGCCGAGGGCGAGGTGACGCTCGGCACGGCCGCACCCCTGGTGGCCGGGCTGGAGCAGGCGGCGGTCGTGCTCGACGCCGCCGGCCTGCCCGGTCGCGCGGCGGCGGCCGCGACCGGTGCCGCCCGCGCACGCCAGGCCGTCGTCGACGCGTTCGGCCCCACCGGCTACGGCCGGTACGCGACCCGCACGGTGCCGGACGCCGCGAGCGCGTTCGTCCTCGCCCCGTTCTGGGCGCAGCCGCCGCCCGGCGCGGGCGCCGCGTGGCAGGCCTCCGTGCCCTCCATGCTCCGGCCGGCCCAGGGGCTGGCTCCGGGGGGCGGCTGGCGCCGCGACGGGGTGTCGTGGACGCCGCAGACGACGCTGTACGCCTGGGTGGCCGCCGAGCAGGGCGACCCCGCCGGGGCGGCGCACTGGTTGGGCGTCGTCGAGCGGCACCGGACGCCGTCCGGTGCGATCCCCGAGAAGCTGCTGGCGGACGGCGCACCCGCCGCGGTCGCACCGCTCGGGTGGAGCGCGGCGTGCGTGCTCCTCGCGATCGACGCCCTCGACACCGCGCGCTCGTCGCCGACGTGACGCCCGGGCCGGCGCGGTGCGCGTCGACCGGTCGGTGCGTGGGACCGCCGGTCAGGCGTCGGGGTCGCTGACCAGCACCACGGTGATCCCGCCGCCGGCCTGCTGGGGTGAGACCTCGATCGTCGGGACCCCGACGGTGGTGGCCACCAGCTCAGCGGTCGGGCGCAGGTCCTCCGACGTGACGAAGACGGTGGACACGGCCGGGACGGTACCGGTCGCGTTGTCCGGGAAGACGGCGGTGAAGCCCGCGCCCTCGAGCTCGTCCGCCACACGGCCTGCGAGCCCGGAGACGCGCGCGCCGTTGAGCACGGAGACCGGCGTCGCGAGGTCCGGCGCGGGCGGCGGGGGCTCCTCCGTCGCGGGCACCTCGGGCTCGGTGTCGGCCGGGGGCTCCTCGCCCGGGTCCTCGCCCGCGGCCGCGTCGTCGGGCGGCACCGCCGGCGCCTCCTCGCCCTGGGACGAGCCGCCCGCCAGCGGCAGGTCACCGGTGCGCGACAGGTACGCGACGGCACCGTAGGCCAGCACGGGCACCACCAGGAGCACGACCAGGAACGGCCACCACCGACTCCAGGCGGACCGGGGCGCACGGTGGACACCGGTCGGCGCGTCGGGCGAGATCGCGTCGAACTCGTCCTCGGGGTAGGGGTAGTCGGCCTTGCTCACGGCCGCAAGGCTAACCGCTCGCCGCGACGGGCAGGTCGCGCCCCGCCGCCGGGCCGCCGACCAGCCAGGAGCGACCTGGACGTACCCGGCACCCGGTCCTCAGGCCTCGGCGCCCAGCCGGCGCGCGGTACGGGCCCGCTGGCGCGACGACCGCATGCGGCGCAGCCGCTTGACGAGCATCGGGTCGTGCGCGAGCGCGGCCGGGTCGTCGATGAGCGCGTTGAGGAGCTGGTAGTACCGGGTGGCGGACATGTCGAACAGCTCGCGGACGGCCTGCTCCTTGGCGCCTGCGTACTTCCACCACTGCCGCTCGAACGCGAGGACCTCCCGGTCGCGCGGGCTCAGCCCGTCGCTCCCGCGCTCGTCGTCGCGCAGGTCGTCCCCGACCACGTGGGTCGCCGTGCCGGCTGTGCCGTCCATGGCTCTCCTCCTCGCGGGTCGTGCCGTGGGTGCTCCGCCCGGCATCGTACGCGGCGAACGACACGGGTGTCATTCGCACGCGCGGGTGGTGCCGTGGTCCGCCGACCCGGCGACGTCGGGGCCGTGGGGCGGTAGCCTGCGTCGCCGTGAACGCACCCCTGGAGGACCTGGTCGCACCGGACTGGGCGCACGCGCTGGCGCCCGCCGAGCCGGCGCTGCGTGCCGCCGGGCAGTTCCTGCGCGACGAGGTCGCCGCCGGGCGGGAGTACCTGCCCGCGGCGGACGCGGTCCTGCGCGCGTTCCACCGCCCGCTCGCGGACGTCCGCGTGCTGGTCGTCGGACAGGACCCGTACCCCACGCCCGGGCACCCGATGGGCCTGTCGTTCGCGGTCCAGGCGGACGTGCGGCCCCTGCCCCGCTCGCTCGACAACGTCTTCCGCGAGCTGGTGGCCGACGTGGGGGTCCCCCGTCCGACGACCGGGGACCTCACGCCGTGGGCGGACCAGGGCGTCATGCTGCTCAACAGGGTGCTCACGGTGCGCCCCGGTGCGCCCGCGTCCCACCGCCGCAGGGGCTGGGAGCAGGTGACCGACCGTGCGATCGCCGCGCTCGTCGAGCGCGGCGGGCCGCTCGTGGCCGTGCTGTGGGGCCGCGACGCGCAGTCGCTGCGGCCGGCCCTGCGCGACGTGCCGGTCGTGGCGAGCGCGCACCCCAGCCCGCTGTCGGCGTCGCGCGGCTTCTTCGGCTCCCGGCCGTTCTCCCGGGTCGACGCGCTGCTGCGCGAGCAGGGTGCCGACCCCGTGGACTGGCGCCTGCCGTGACCCACGGGCGGACACCGGCCCGCGGCGGTCCCGTTCGTCGCATGATGGGGGGATGACGTCGCACGAGGGGTCCCGTCCTACGACCGCCGGCGCTCCCCTTCCTGCCGGTCCGCCGCGCTGGACCCGCTACGTCGCCTGCGGCGACTCGTTCTCCGAAGGGTTGTGGGACGCGCCCGACGGTCCGGACGCGCCGCTGCGCGGGTGGGCCGACCTGCTCGCGTCCCACCTGTCGCGCCGCCGCACGGACGCCGGCTCCGAGCCCCTGCAGTACGCGAACCTCGCTGTCCGCGGCCGCCTCGTGCGGTCCATCCTCACCGACCAGGTGCCGGCAGCCCTCGAGCTCGAGCCCGACCTCGTCAGCATCGTCGGCGGCGGCAACGACATCCTGCGCCCGTCCGTCGACGTGGACACCGTGGCGGCCGACATCGAGCGGACCGTCGCTCAGGTGCGCTCGCGCGGCGTGGACGTGCTGCTGAGCACCGGCTTCGACACGCGGGACAGCCCGCTGGTGCGGGCGACGCGAGCTCGCGTGGGCGTCTTCAACGCGCACATCTGGTCGATCGCGCGGCGGAACGGCGCCTACGTCCTCGACCCCTGGGGCATGCGCAGCCTGCGGGACTGGCGCATGTGGTCCGACGACCGGATCCACCTGACCACCGACGGGCACGCGCGCGTCGCCCAGGGTGCGCTGGTCGCCCTCGGGCAGTCACCCGACCGCGCCGACTGGGACGACCCGCTCGCCCCCCTGCCGCCCGTCCCGCGGCTCGCCCGGGCCCGGCAGGACGCCCGCTGGCTGCGCGAGCACGCCTACCCGTGGGCGACGCGGCGACTGCGCCGACGGTCGTCCGGGGACCTGCTGAGCGCGAAGCGGCCACAGGCGCTCCCCGTGGAGTGAGCGACCCGCGGTGCCGGTGGGTCCGGCGCCTCAGTGGTCGTCCGCGAGGACCCCGAGCCGCATGGTGGCCTCCACCCGGGCACCCGTCGGGACGCGCGGCACGACACGCAGCGCACCACCCACGAGCCGCAGCCGCTGGTCCAGACGCGCCGTGCCCGACGCCGGGTCCGGCTCGGCGGGGGGCACGTACGGGTCGCCGTCGTTGGACACGACGATCCGCAGCTCGTCGGCCACCAGGTCGAGCTCCGCCTCGACGAGCGCGGGCGGTCCGTTCTTGAGCGCGTTGGACACCGCCTCCTCGACCACGCGCACCGCCAGCAGCCGCTCGGCGACCGTCAGGCCCACCGCGGACGGGTCGTCGACGGCCCGCAGCCCGTCACCCACCCGCAGCCGAGTCGCGATCGTCGCGGGCAACCGGCCCAGCAGGGCCCGGACCGCCGGCACCAGGCCCAGCTCGAGCCGGTCCGGGTACAGCAGCCGGCTCATCTGACGCACGTCCTGCTCGCGCGACTCCGCCAGCTCGGCGCGTACCAGCGCGATCTCCTCGGCGACCTCCGGCAGCACACCGGCGGCCCCCTGCTGGACCGCCGCGAGCCGCGCGTCCACCACCAGCAGCCGCTGCTGGACCGTGCCGTGCAGACCCTCGGCGACCTGCCGGCGCACCCGGATCTCCTCCGCCTCCAGCGCCTGCAGCGCGAGCTCGACGCTGACCGCCTGCCGCTCCACCGCGCGCGTGGTGACCCGCATCCGGCGACGCGAGACGAGGGCCCACACCCCGATGCCCGCGGAGACGAACGCGATGAACGCCCCGGTGGTGACCTCGGCCGCCAGCATCGGCTTGTCGTCCAGCGGGTGCACGCCCAGCACCACCTGCGCCGCGACCCGCAGCACGCCCATGAAGACGGCCGCCACCGCCGCGCGCCCGACGACCGCGACGACGCTCCGGGGGCGGTGGGCCCGCAGCACCGCCAACGCCGCGACCAGCCCCAGCACCGCGGTGCCGTTCGCCACCAGCCTGCGCCACAGGTCGACCTGCGCCCACTCGGGCACCAGCTCGGAGTAGATCCACTCGCTCTGGATCGAGGCACCCAGCGCGAAGCCGAGCGCGACGACCCCCGTGCCGCGCAGGAGCGTCAGACGGTCCGCCGCCTCGTCGTGCCGCCGCACGGCGGCGGGCGTCATGTCACGGTCGACCGCCATCGTCCCCCACCCCTCACGTCGACGTGCGCCGAGCCGTCCGCGCACGTCGCAGGCGCAACAGCCCAGGCGTGACCATACTGGTCCGGATGATCCCTCCACCGTCCCGACGCCTGCGCGTCGCCCTCGTCGAGGACCAGCCCCTGTTCCGCTCGATGCTGGAGCGGACGATCGCCGACATGCGTGGCCTCGACGTCGTGGCCGCGGTCGGCACGGTCGCCGAGGCGCGCCGGATCCTGCAGCCTGGCGTCGCCGACGTCGTGGTGCTCGACATCGACCTGCCCGACGGCAACGGCATCGCGCTGGGCGTCACGCTGCGCCGCGCGCAGCCCGATCTGGGGGTGCTGCTGCTGTCCGCGCACGACGCGATGGACCTGCTGCTCGACCTGCCGCCCGATGTCGCGCACGGCTGGTGCTACCTGTCGAAGAACAGCGGCACGAGCGAGCAGGTCCTGCTGCGCGCCGTCCACGCCGCCGCCGCAGGTGAGACCGTGCTCGACCCGGCCCTGCTCGACCGGGTCTCCCCGCGCGTCGGGTCCGCGGTCTCACGGCTGACGCAGCGCCAGTACGAGGTGCTGCGGCTGCTCGCCCAGGGGTTCTCCAACGCCGGCATCGCCGCGAGGCTCGAGATCGCCGAGAAGTCGGTCCAGAACCACGTGTACGCGGTCTACTCGGCCCTCGGCATCGACGCCGAACCCGCGCGCAACCCGCGGGTGAGGGCCGCGCTGCGGCTCCTCGAGGAGACGGGGCCGTCCCTGTGATCCCGGCGTGCGGTCCGCACGCCCGTCCGTCCGGAACGAGGAGGTCGTCGTGGTGCTGATCGGGGCGCACGTGCGCGGTACGGAGCCCGTGACCGAGGCCGAGCGTGTGGGTGCGCAGGCCGTGCAGGTCTTCCTCGCCGACCCGCAGGGCTGGAAGAAGCCGGTGCGTCGGGAGGACGCCGACGCGCTCGTCGCCTCCGGGCTCGGCATCTACGCGCACGCGCCGTACCTGGTGAACGTCGCGTCGACCAACAACCGCATCCGGATCCCGAGCCGCAACATGATCGCCCAGCACACCGCGGCCGCCGCCGACCTGGGCGCGCGCGGGCTCGTCGTGCACGGGGGGCACGTCGGCGACGGCGAGGACGTCGCGGTCGGTATCGACAACTGGCGCAAGACCTTCGAGCGCGCGACGTTCCCCGTACGCGTGCTCGTCGAGAACACCGCGGGCGGCGAGAACGCGTGCGCCCGCACGCTCGACCGGTGGGCGATGCTGTGGGACGCCATCGGCGGGTACGACGTGGGCGTGTGCCTCGACACGTGCCACGCGTGGGCGGCGGGCGAGGACCTCGAGACGATCGTGGAGCGGCTGACGGCCATCACGGGACGCGTCGACCTCGTGCACGCCAACTCCTCGCGCGACCCGCACGGCTCGAGCCGCGACCGTCACGCCGGCTTCGCCGACGGCACGATCCCTCTCGAGCTCATCGCCCACGTCGTGCGCGAGGCCGGCTGCGACGTCGTCGTCGAGACGCCGGCCGAGACGCAGGCCGACGACATCGCGTACCTGCGCGAGGCGCTCGACCTCTAGATGTACTTCCTCGACCAGGGCGTCTCGCACGTCGGGGCCTGCCAGCGGCAGGACTGCACGCACAACGACCACCTCGGGTGCAGCGCCCCGTCGGTGCGGACCGGCGCGGGGCCCGACCTCGCCGACTGCCTGACGTCCGCCTCGCGCTGAGGCACGCGACACGGCGGCCGCACCCGGACCGGGCGCGGCCGCCGAACCTGCGACCTGTGGCGGTCTGCCGGCGGTCGCGTGCTCACGTCGCCTACGGGGCGGCCGGGTGCAGCAGCTCGGCCATGCCGAGCCGCTGCACGAAGGCGGCGCGCGCCTGGTAGGCCGCCCAGTTCACGTGCTCGACCCCTGCGTCGGCGTCGTCGACGACCGTGCGGAACGGCTTGGCCCCGAAGGGCAGGGCCAGGACCCGGACGACCTCCTTCGCCACACCCTCGGCACCCTGGAGCGGTCCGGGTCCCAGGAGCCCCGCGGTCGCCTGCTCGTTCGCGGCGACCAGCGGGTCGAGCACCTGGTAGGCGCTGGTCCGCTCGAGGTCGCTCGCACGGCCGGCGTTCGGGAAGTGCTGGGTGCCCTGCGTGATCGGGCCCGGCATGACGATCACCGTCTCGATGCCGAACGCGTTGGCCTCGTAGGCCGTGGTGACGGCGAGGGCGTCCATGGCCGCCTTCGAGACGACGTAGGGCCCGAGGAACGGTGGCGTCGTGACCGGGATGGTGCTGCCGATGTACAGCAGCGTGCCCGACCGCCGCTCGCGGAAGTGCGGCAGGACGGCGCGGTTCACCCGGTGGACGCCGATGGTGTTGACGTCGATCAGGTGCATGAGCTCCTCGGGCGCGAACGCCTCGACGTACCCGACGTTGAGGTGGCCTGCGTTGTTCACGACGACGTCGAGCCCGCCCGCCTCGGTGACGACCCGGTCGACGGCCGCCTGCACGGAGGCCTCCGACGTCACGTCCAGCTCGACGACCCGCAGGTCGACGCCGTCACGCGCCGCGGTGTCGAGGAGGCTCGCGGCACGCTCGGCGTTGCGTCCGTCGACGCCGCGCATGCTGGCGAAGACGGTGTGCCCGTCGGCGGCGAGGTGCCGGGCGGTGAGGTTGCCGATGCCCGTGGCGGCACCGGTGATGAGGATGACCGACATGACTTCCTTCTTTCTCTTCCTGATGGTGTGTCGTGGGTGGTGGCGGACGACCGGCCCCGCGGGACCTAGGCCTGGCCGCCGTTGACGAAGAGCGTCTGGCCGTTGATCCACCGCGCGGGGCCGGCCAGCGCGGAGATCACCTCGGCCAGGTCGCCCGGGGTGCCGATGCGTCCCATCGGGTTCTGGCCGGCGATCTGCTCGACGAGCTCGGCGCTCTTGCCCTCGAGGAAGAGCGCGGTCGCCGTGGGGCCCGGAGCGACGGCGTTGACCGTGACGTCGCGGCCGCGCAGCTCCCGGGCGAGGATGAGGCTGAGCGCCTCGACAGCCGCCTTGCTCGCGGCGTACGCGGCGTAGCCGGGGGTGCTCAGCCGTGTCACCGACGTGGACACGTTGATGATCGCTCCACCCTGTCGGACCCGCCGGGCCGCCTGCTGAGCGACCACGAAGGTGCCGCGCACGTTGGTGCGGTGCATGCGGTCCAGTGCGACGAGATCGATGTCCGCCACCGGCGCCAGGACCATGACTCCTGCGGCGTTGACGACGACGTCGACGCCGCCGAAGTCCCGTTCCGCCGCGTCGAACAGTGCGGCGACCGCGGCCTCGTCGGCCACGTCCGCCTGGACGGCGATGGCGCGGCCACCGGCGTCCTGGATGCCGCCCACTGCGGCGTCCGCCTCGGCCTGGTTGCCGACGTACGCGATGACGACGGCGAGGCCGTCGGCGGCGAGCCGCTCGGCAGTGGCCCGACCGATGCCTCGCGAGCCTCCCGTCACGATGGCGACGCGACCCGTTGTCCCGTTCATGTGGTTCTCCTCGACTGGCTGGTGCCGTTGATAACACCGCGACACTATCACCGCTACCTGCCACTGACAACATCGATATGTTGTCAGCGGTAGTACCGCAGTTATCGCCGGTCCGTTATCATCGCCAGGTGGCTACCCCATCGACCCGCGAGCGCATCGTCCGGAGCGCAGCAGCCCTTCTCGCCGAAGGCGGCCGCGAGGCCGTCTCGACGCGGTCGGTGTCCGCTGCCGCAGGCGTGCAGTCGCCCGCCATCTACCGGCACTTCGTCGACATGAGGGCGCTCCTGGACGCCGTCGCCGAGCACGGGTTCGAGGACTACCTGCTGAGGAAGGGTGCTCTGGCCCCCTCAGGAGACCCGGTCGAGGACCTCCGGCGGGGGTGGGACCTGCACGTGGAGTTCGGGGTGAGCCATCCCGCGCTGTACTCGCTCGCGTACGGCCAGGGGCAGCCCGGCGTGCAGACCCCGGCGGCAGAGAAGGCCTCCGCCATCCTCGCTGCGCAGATCAAGGCCATCGCTCTCGCCGGACGGCTTCAGATGAGTGAGGGCACGGCGGCGCACCTGGTCCACGCCGCGGGCTGTGGCGTCACGTTCACCCTCATCTCGATGCCGCAGGACCAGCGCGACCCGGATCTCTCAGCGCGTGCCCGCGAGGCGGCGATCGCGGCCGTCACCACCGATGGCGGCCCCGGCGACGTCGGCCGGGGGCGGCGCGGCACCGTCGTCGCGATGCGTGCCATGGCGCCGGAGCTCACCGAGCTCAGCGACGCGGAACGCGCGCTCCTGGCGGAGTGGATGGAGCGCGCCTCGCGGTAGGACCCCCGGCGACGTCGCGGGGCCGCCCTCCGGGGTCAGGGTGATCACGCGGTGTCGAACCCGGAGGTCCTCGCTCGTGTCGAGGACGTCCGTGGGCACGGCACCTGGATGGAGCCCCCTGTCGGATTCGAACCGACGACCTGCTGTTTACAAGACAGCTGCTCTGGCCATCTGAGCTAAGGAGGCGAGGCGGCCAGGGTACCGGCCGCACCGCCGCGGGCGCCCGCCCCTCGCGGGGGACGGACGCCCGTGGCGTGTCGGGTCAGCCCTTGGCGGCCGCGGCCTCGAGGACCGCCTGGGTGAGCGGACCGGGGTTGTACAGGTCGCCCTCCCACTTCTCGCCGTCGATGAGCACGGTCGGCGTGCTGAGGCCGCCGAGGTCCTCCCCGGCCTGCTGCGTGGTCGCCACGACGAACGGGGCGAAGCGGCGCCACGTGCCCTCGCGGGACTCCTTCTCGTCCTCGGAGGTCGCGACCTCGAACGTGCCGTCCACCGTCTCCGTGAAGCTGTCGACGACCTCCTGCGGGACGCCCACCTCGGTCGCGATCTCGGCGATCCGCTTGTCCTTCAGGCCCGCGGTCGCCTCCTCCGGCTGGTTCGCGAACAGGGCCGTGACGAAGTCGGTGAAGTGCTCCGGGTCCTCCGCGGCGACCGTGGCGGCGGCGTTGGCGGCCCGCGTCGAGTAGAAGGTGCCCTGCGAGTTGCCGTCGAGGAAGGCGATGTTCTTGTAGACGACGGTCACGCCCTCGCCGGCGGCGAGCGCCTCGAGCTCACTGGAGTTGGCGAGGTCGAACTTCCCGCACCAGGGGCACATGAAGTCGTAGTAGACCTCGACCACGACGTCGTCCTCGCCCCCTGCCTCACCGACACCTGCGGCACTGATCGGGATGCCGCCGGTCTCGTCGGCGACGTCAGGGGTGTCGATGTCGTCGAACGCCGGGGCGAGCGCGTTCTCGGACCCGCCGGCGAAGACGACGTCGCCGTACGCCTCCGCGTTGGCCTGGCCCTGGCGGACGATCGCGAAGATCACGCCACCGAGCACGAGGACGGCCGCGAGCAGGCCGCCGATCGCGATCAGCCGCGTGCGCTTCGCCTTGCGCTCCTGCTCCTGGCGCATCGCGAGCGCCTTGGCACGTGCGTCGTCGCGGCGCTGCGACTTGGTGGGACGGGGGTCGTTGGTGGGCATGGGTGCTCCTGGTCTCGGGTGCCGGTCCGACCGGCGGGGACGTGCGGGGCTGCTGAGGTCCTGCGCGGGGTGCGCGTCAGGGCGCCGGGGGCCCGCGACGCGGGCGCGCGGGGTCGTGCCCTCGATCGCGCCGCACGCGGACGGCGACGCCCGACGTCGGCAGGCCCGACCGTCCGGGGAAGGCCGGGAGACCCACCACCGCGACGGGGGGCACGAGGTGCGACGCGAGCAGGCCGACGACAGCGGCCACACCACGGCGCGTCACCACCCCGAGGCCCAGGCCGCACGCGGTCAGCAGGACGTGGGCGGCGACCACGGGCAGCGCGACGCTCAGCAGCAGCACGGCACCGGTCGAGACGGAACCGAGGCCGAGGGCGCCGTCGGGGCACTCGGAGGCCGAGCGCAGCACCGCCATGCGGACCCCGAGGGCCGCCAGCGGGCCCTCGGCGCTGACGCACTGGTGCAGCAGGACGCGTCCCTGCACGCCCAGCACGACGGACAGCACGGCGAGCACGCCGGCCAGGGCCCCGAGGAACGGGGTCCGGGCAGCGACGGGCAGGCGGGCACGCCGAGCCACGGGGGCTACCGCCCGCACCGTCGACGTCGCACGCACGGCACCAGGGTAGGGCCACGCGCACCGCGGGTCATCCACCCGCTGTCCGGCCCGGGAGCGGTCAGGGACGAGGGAGGGTGGGCGTCGACGCGGGCCACCAGGTGATCGGCGGGACGTCCAGCAGGCGGTCGGTGAGCACCACCGCGGCGACGAGGGCGACGACGACCACCACCAGGCTCCCCACCGGAGCGGGCGCGACGGCCGCCAGGGTCCGACGGGCGCCCGTGCGCGTCATGCGGGAGAGCGGCCCCCACCACAGGAAGGCGATCGCGAGGACCACGAGCGCACCCACGACCAGCACGGCCGTCTGCCCCTGCGGCTCCTGGCCGGGGGGCGACCCGCCGATCTCCCAGCGTCCCGACGCCAGCAGCCACCAGCCCAGCCCGCCGACGATGAGCACGACCGCTCCGCCGACGAGCACCGCCGGCAGCACGCCCAGGACCGAGCGCAGCAGGTACCAGGGCGTCGACACCGCGGCGAGCAGCCGGTCCCCCCGGCGCACGCCGCGCCGCTCACGGCGGCCGTGCATCGCCTCGACGGTCGCCCCGACGGTGCGCACGACGACGACGAGCACCAGGACCACCGCGATGGTCGCGACCGGGTACTGCATGCCCGCGAGCGCGGCGACCGCCCCGAGTGCGAGCAGCGACCCCCAGCGGCGGCGGGCCGGCGGACGCTCGTACCAGGGCCCCTCCTCGTCGGTCCACTCCGACTCGTCGACGTCCTGGTCGAGCCAGTCGACGCCGTCGGCGTCGTGCTCGTCGGCGTAGGTGCTGTCGTCGTCGGGGTCGGTGGTGCCGTCCCCGGTCCCGGCGTCCGGCGGTGCAGCGGGTGACGCGGGACGCCGCACCGGGACCGCGACCGTGCGACCGTCGTGCACGGGCGCCTCGGCCGGTGCCACGACCGCGGCGGCACCTGCGGCGCCCGCCGAGGTCCCGACGGCGACGGTCGGCAGCTCGTCCCGCGGCGACGGTGGCCGCTGCGTGACGAGCTCGGTCGGGAGCTCGTCCTCGTCCCACGCGTCGTCGTCCTCCGCGTCGGGGTCCTCCGCGTCGAGGTCGTCGTCCGCGGGGTCCTCGTCCGCGAGGTCCTCGTCCGCGAGGTCCTCGCCCGCGTCGAGGTCGTCGTCCTCACCACGGTCCTCGGCGACGAGGCCCTCGGGGTCGTCGACGTCGTCCACATCGGCCTCGTCGACGTCCTCCGCGTCGGCGACGTCCTCGTCCACCTCCTCGTCGGCCTCGTCGAGCGCGCCGTCCAGGTCGTCGTCCGCGAGCGGGTCGTCATCCGGGTCGACGCCCGCCTCGGCGCCGGTGTCGACGTCCGCGTCGTCCGGCGTCCCGGCCGCTGCGAGCGCGCCGGCACCGGCGGCTGCCGCTGCGGCCGCCACCGCGGGCCCCGACGTCTCACCGCTCGAGAGCGCGATCGTCGGCACCGCACCGGGCGGCAGCTCCCCCTGCGTCGCGACGGTCCGGAGCGCTGCGACCACGTCCGCCGGGTCCGTGCGGTCGGCGGGGGCGGGACGCAGGGCGCCCGCGAGCGCGGCGCGCGTGAGCGGTCCCACCCCGAGAAGGTCGACCTCGCCGGCGCGGGCGCGCGCCAGCACGGCCTCCACCGGCCGGCTGCCGAACGGGTCCCGCCCGGTCGCCGCGAACGCGAGCACCGCCGCCCAGCCCCACAGGTCCGTCGCCGGGCCGGGCTCCCCGCCGTCGAGCAGCTCGGGTGCGAGGTACCCCGGGGTGCCCAGCACGAAGCCCGCGGTCGTGAGGTTCGCGTCGTCGTCGACGCCCTGCGCGAGCCCGAAGTCGATGAGCACGGGTCCGTCGTCCGTCAGCAGCACGTTCGAGGGCTTCATGTCGCGGTGCACGACACCTGCGGCGTGCACGGCCGTGAGCGCCGAGCGCAGCCCCTCGGCCAGCAGCAGGAGCTCGTCGGCGTCGAGCGGGCCGCTCGCGCGCACGCGCTCGGTCAGGGTGTCGCCCGCCACCAGCTCGGTGACGAGGAACGCCTCGGTCGAGTCCGCCTCGGCGTCCAGCACGGCGGCGACCGACCCGTGCCGCAGACGCTGCAGCGCGGCGACCTCCCGCATGAGCCTGGCGCGCACCACGGAGTCCGACGCGACGTGCGGGTGCAGCAGCTTGAGCGCGACGGGCTCGCCGCCGCCGTCGACCGCGCGGTACACGGTGCCCATGCCGCCCGAGCCCAGGGGGGCGACGATCGTGTACCCGCCGATCTGGGACCCCGGCGTCAGACCGATCCGCTCCATGACGGGAAACCTAGCCGGTCGGGCCGACGCACGGCGCGGTCCGGCGCCCGAGCGTGTCACCCGTGGGACGACTAGGGTCGGAGACCGAACCACCCGCGAGGAGCTGATCCGGTGCCCATCGACGCGCCACACGACGGCCAGGACCTGGTCGTCGTCGCGAACCGCCTGCCGGTCGACGTGACCCTGGACGACCAGGGGGAGCCGACCTGGACGCGGTCCCCCGGCGGCCTCGTGACGGCGCTCGCGCCGGTCATGGCCCAGACCAAGGGCGCGTGGGTCGGCTGGGGCGGGTCACCGGGCCTGGAGCTCGAGCCGTTCGACGTCGACGGCACCGAGCTGGTCCCGGTGATGCTGACGGAGACCGACGTCGAGCGGTACTACGAGGGGTTCTCGAACGACACCCTGTGGCCGCTGTACCACGACGTGATCGCCCCGCCGCAGTTCCACCGGCAGTGGTGGGACGCGTACCGGCGCGTCAACGAGCGCTTCGCGCAGGCGGCCGCCGCCAACGCGGCGCACGGCGCGACGGTGTGGGTGCACGACTACCAGCTGCAGCTCGTCCCGGCGTACCTGCGGGCGCTGCGCCCCGACCTGCGCATCGGGTACTTCCACCACATCCCCTTCCCCCCGCTCGAGATCTTCGCGCAGCTGCCGTGGCGCAAGCAGGTGGTCGAGGGCCTGCTCGGCGCGGACCTCATCGGGTTCCAGCGCGGCGGGGACGCGGCGAACTTCGTCCGGATCGTGCGGCGGCTGACGGACCTGACGACGCGCGGGCAGATGATCACGGTCGACGAGGGCACCCCGACGCAGCGCCACGTGCGCGCCCAGGCGTTCCCCATCTCGATCGACTCGCACGCGTTCGACCAGCTCGCGCGCACCGAGGCCGTCCAGGAGCGCGCGCGGGAGATCCGCCGCGAGCTCGGTGACCCGCAGTACCTGCTGCTGGGCGTCGACCGGCTCGACTACACCAAGGGCATCCGCCACCGCATCAAGGCGTACGGCGAGCTGCTCGAGGACGGGCGGCTGTCGGCCACGCAGACCACGCTGGTGCAGGTGGCCAGCCCCAGCCGCGAGAACGTCGGCGCCTACCAGCAGCTGCGCGACGACGTCGAGCTGCTGGTCGGCCGCATCAACGGGGACCACGGGCAGGTGGGCCACGCGCCCGTGCAGTACCTGCACCAGTCGTTCCCCATGGAGGAGATGGCGGCCCTCTACCTCGCCGCCGACGTCATGCTGGTGACAGCCCTGCGCGACGGGATGAACCTGGTCGCCAAGGAGTACGTGGCGGCGCGGTCGGACGAGCGCGGCTGCCTGGTGCTCAGCGAGTTCACGGGCGCCGCGGACGAGCTGGTGGGCGCCGTGCTGGTCAACCCGCACGACATCGACGGCATGAAGGACGCGATCACGTACGCCGTGCACCTCGACCCCAAGGAGGCGCGCAAGCGCATGCGCAGGTTGCGACGCCGCGTGCTGACCCACGACGTCGCCGCGTGGTCGGGGCAGTTCCTGGCCGCGCTGACGGCCGTACCGGTGAGGGACGGGAATGCCTGACGCGCCGACGCCCGACGACGTCGTCACGCACGGCCCCGACGGGGGCGTGCCCGCCGACCTGCGCGACCGGCTCCTGGCCCTCGCCGCCGACACCGCGGCGCGGCCCCTGCTCGTGGCCCTGGACTTCGACGGCACGCTCGCCCCGCTCCAGGACGACCCGGCGGCCTCGCGCATCCTGCCCGCGGGCGTCGAGGTGCTCGCCTCGCTGGCGGGCCTGGACGGCGTCGCGCTGGCGCTGGTGTCCGGACGCGCGATGGCGGACCTGCACACGCTCGCCGAGGTGCCCCCGGGGACGTACCTGGTCGGCAGCCACGGCGTCGAACGTGCGCGCGTCACCCCGTTCGGCCTGGACCGCGACGTCGTCGAGCTGACGCACGAGCAGGCGGACCTGCTCGCCGGCCTGGGGGCACGCGCGGCCGCGGTGGCGCGGGGTCGCGACGGCGTGTGGGTCGAGACCAAGCCGACGGCCGTGGTGGTGCACACGCGCCTCGCGGAGCCGCAGGACGCCGTGCCGGCCGAGGCCGAGGCCGTCGCGCTCGGCACCGAGCTGGGGGTGGGCACGCTGCACGGCAAGGACGTCGTGGAGCTGACCGTCCTGCGGGCGGACAAGGGGACGGCGCTGCAGGCGCTGCGCCACGAGCTGGGGGCCCCCGTCGTGCTGTACGCCGGTGACGACGTCACGGACGAGCACGCCTTCGCCGCCCTCGACCCGCAGGACGTGACGATCAAGGTCGGGCCGGGGACGACCGTCGCGCGTCACCGCGTCGCGGACCCGGCGGCGGGAGTCGCCGCGCTGGCCGTGCTGCGCGACGCGCTCGAGCGGGCGTCGCGCGCCTGACGGACGGTCACGTGCACGGCACGCTGCGTCCCGGGCCTGGTCCTGCCCCACGTGTCCTGTGCCATACTGTCCGCGACCGGGGGAGGTCCGACGGACCCCCCTCGTTCCGTGTCAGCGGAGACACATGGGCTCAGCAGGCCCGCACCCGCGGACCTGCGTTGACACTCTTCACGACGGATCGTCCGGCACGTACCTGCCGGTGAAGGGAAAGTACAACCATGGCTACGGTCAGCTTCGACCACGCGACCCGGATCTACCCGGGCACCGAGCGTCCCGCGGTGGACGCCCTCAACCTCCACGTCGAGGACGGCGAGTTCCTCGTCCTCGTCGGCCCCTCCGGCTGCGGCAAGTCGACCTCCCTGCGCATGCTCGCAGGTCTCGAGGACGTCAACGCCGGGCGCATCCTCATCGGTGACCGCGACGTCACCGACGTGCAGCCCAAGGACCGGGACATCGCGATGGTGTTCCAGAACTACGCGCTGTACCCGCACATGACGGTCGCCGACAACATGGGCTTCGCGCTCAAGATCGCCGGCACCCCGAAGGCGGAGATCCGTCAGCGTGTCGAGGAGGCTGCCAAGATCCTCGACCTGCAGCAGTACCTGGACCGCAAGCCGAAGGCGCTCTCCGGTGGCCAGCGCCAGCGCGTCGCCATGGGCCGTGCCATCGTGCGTCAGCCCCAGGTGTTCCTCATGGACGAGCCGCTGTCGAACCTCGACGCCAAGCTCCGCGTCCAGACGCGCACGCAGATCGCGTCGCTGCAGCGCCGCCTCGGCGTCACGACGGTCTACGTCACGCACGACCAGACCGAGGCCCTGACCATGGGTGACCGCATCGCGGTCCTCAAGGACGGCATCCTCCAGCAGGTCGGCACGCCGCGTGACATGTACGACACCCCGGCCAACGTCTTCGTCGCCGGCTTCATCGGCTCGCCGGCCATGAACATCGGCACGTTCCCCGTGCTCGAGGGCTCGGCGTCGGTCGGCTCGTCGCGTCTGGCGCTCCCGCGCGAGGCCATCACGACGCTCACCGACGACGACCGCGGCCACATCACGGTCGGCTTCCGCCCCGAGTCGCTGGACGTCGTCCCCCAGGGCACGCCGGACTCGTTCCCGGTCGTCGTCAACATCGTCGAGGAGCTCGGCTCGGACGCGTACGTCTACGGTGCGCTGACGAACGACTTCGGCGAGGCGTCCGCGGTGCACTCCGGCGCCGGTGACGCGCAGATCATCGTGCGCGTCGACCCCCGCCAGGTCCCGCCGAAGGGCTCGACGATCTTCGTCCGCATCCGCCCGACGGAGCAGCACCTGTTCCACGCGGGCTCGGGCGAGCGCATCTCCTGACACCCAGCACCACACGCAGAGGCGGGTCCGGCGCATGCCGGGCCCGCCTCTGGCGTCTCGTAGGCCAGGGGTCGCGGCAGGATGTCGCCAGGACCTGAGAAGATCTGTGCATGAGCGTCACGGCACAACGCCTGCAGATCACGGCGGCGAACCCGGACCCCGCCCTCCTGGACCTGCCGTGGCACATCCCGCTGGAGGACTGGCCCTCGGAGACGCTGGCGGCCCTGCCGCGCGGCATCTCCCGGCACATCGTGCGGTTCGCGCGGCTGTCCGGGCGAGTGATCGCCATCAAGGAGATCGGCGAGACGGTCGCCTACCGGGAGTACGAGCTGCTGCGCCAGCTGCGCAAGCTCGACGTCCCGAGCGTCGAGCCCGTGGGGGTCATCACGGGACGTCGTTCACCCGAGGGCGAGCCGCTCGAGGCCGTGCTCATCACGCAGCACCTGAGCTTCTCGCTGCCGTACCGCGCCCTGTTCAGCCAGTCGCTGCGGCCCGACACGGCGACCCGCCTCATCGACGCCCTCGCCGTGCTCCTCGTGCGCCTGCACCTCGCGGGCTTCTACTGGGGCGACGTGTCGCTGTCGAACACGTTGTTCCGCCGCGACGCCGAGACGTTCGCCGCGTACCTGGTCGACGCGGAGACCGGCGACCTGCACGACGTCCTGACCCCCGGGCAGCGCGGGTACGACCTCGAGGTCGCGCGGGTCAACATCATCGGCGAGCTCATGGACCTGCAGGCCGGGGAGTTCCTCGACGAGGACGAGGACGCCGTCGGGATCGGCGAGGCGCTCGTCGTGCGGTACGAGGAGCTGTGGCGTGCGCTGACCGAGACGGAGTCGTTCGGGTTCGGCGAGCGCTGGCGCGTGCAGGCCCGCATCGACCGGCTCAACGACCTCGGGTTCGACGTGGGTGAGCTCGCCATCACGACGGACCTCGACGGCACGTCCGTGCGGATCCAGCCGAAGGTCGTCGACGCGGGCCACCACTCCCGTCGGCTCATGCGCCTGACGGGCCTGGACGTGCAGGAGAACCAGGCGCGGCGCCTGCTCAACGACCTCGACGAGTTCCGGGCCGCGACGGACCGGCAGGCCGACGACGAGGCGTTCGTCGCCCACGACTGGTTGACCGACATCTTCGAGCCCGCGGTGCGCAGCGTGCCGCGCGAGCTGCGCGGCAAGCTCGAGCCCGCGCAGATCTACCACGAGCTGCTCGACCACCGCTGGTACCTCTCGCAGCAGCAGCACCGGGACGTCCCGATGCCCGAGGTCGCGGCGAGCTACGTCGACACCATCCTGCCGACGCGCCCCGACGAGCACGCCGTCCTGGGCACCCGGGCGGAGGACCTCCGCGACGGCGAGCCCGGCGCCGGCGGTGCCGACGACGACTACGACCCGGATCAGGTCATCGGCTGACGCACACCGAGGTCGAGCGCGAGCTCGACCTCGGCGGCGCCGTCGGCGACGACGTCAGGCGCGCTGCCGGGCGACCTCGTACAGGGCGATGCCCGCCGCGACGCCCGCGTTGAGCGACTCCACGGCCGAGGCGATCGGGATCGAGACGATCGCGTCGCACTGCTCGCGCACGAGCCGTGACAGGCCCTTGCCCTCCGAGCCGACGACGAGCACCAGCGGGTCGGCGGCGAAGGGCAGGCCGCTGAGCGGCACGTCCCCGCCGGCGTCGAGCCCGACGACGAACACCCCGGCACGCCGGTAGTCCTGCAGGGCGCGTGTGAGGTTCGTGGCCCGTGCCACCGGCACGCGCGCCGCGGCACCGGCCGAGACCTTCCACGCCGACGCCGTCACGCCCGCAGCCCGGCGCTCCGGGACGAGGACGCCGTGGGCGCCGAACGCACCGGCGGACCGCAGCACGGCCCCCAGGTTGCGCGGGTCGGTGACGCCGTCGAGCGCCACGACGAGCGGAGCGGTCTGCGAGGCCTCGGCGGTGTCCAGCAGGTCGTCCGGGTCGAGGTACTCGTACGGCGGCACCTGGATCGCGACGCCCTGGTGCACGGCGCCGTCGGTGAGCCGGTCGATCTCCGCGCGGCCGACCTCGAGCAGGGGGTACCCCGAGTCGGCGGCGATGGAGATGATCTCGCGCGTGCGGTCGTCCGCCTCGAGGCGGGCCGCCAGGTACACGGTCGCGACGGGGATGCCGGCGCGCAGCGCCTCGAGGACGGAGTTGCGCCCCGACACGATCTCGTGGGTGGAGCTGGTCTTGCCGCCACGCTTGCCCTGGGCGCCGCGTGCGGTGCGCGCCGACGGGCGACCCGAGCCGCCCGGCGCCTCCGCAGCCTTCTCGGCCGCGACCTTGCGCTTGTGGGCGACGTGGTACGGGCGGTCCTCCGCCTTGGGCGTCGGGCCCCTGCCCTCGAGCGCGCGGCGGCTGTGACCGCCGGTGCCGACGCGGGCACCCTTCTTGGATCCCGCCTTGCGGGTAGCGCCACGGCGCTGGGAGTTGCCGGCCATCAGTCCTCCGAGTTGTCGGTCGCGGACGCGGCGAGCGTCCAGCGCGCGCCCGTCGGGGAGTCCTCCACGACGACGCCTGCAGCAGTGAGCCGGTCGCGGATCGCGTCGGCGGTGGCCCAGTCACGGGCAGCGCGCGCGGCAGCGCGCGCGTCGAGCTCCGCGCGGACGAGCGAGTCGAGGGCACGGTCCGTGCGGCTGTCGCCCCCGGTCGTGCTCCAGTGCGGCGAGCCCGGGTCGAGCCCCAGGACGTCGAGCATGCCGCGCAGCGTCACCATCGCACGGCGCGCGACGGCGTCGTCACCGGCCGCGAGCGCGGTGTTGCCGGCCCGCAGGGTCTCGTGGACGACCGCGAGCGCGGCGGGCACGTTGAGGTCGTCGTCGAGCGCGGCCGCGAACGGTGCCGGCAGGTCGACCGCCGTCACCTCGTCGGGCGCCACGGCGCCCACCCGCTCGGTGGCGCGCTGCACGAACCCGGCGAGCCGCTCCCACGTCGCCTCGGCCTCGGCCAGGGTGTCGTCCGTCCACTCGAGCATCGAGCGGTACTGCACGGCCGTCAGCGCGTACCGGACGACGGCCGCGGGCGCCTTCTCGAGCACCGCGGTGACGAGCAGGCCGTTGCCGAGCGACTTGCTCATCTTGGCGCCGCCCTGGGTGACCCAGCCGTTGTGGAGCCAGTACTGCGCGAACCGGTAGCCGGCCGCACGCGACTGCGCCTGCTCGTTCTCGTGGTGCGGGAAGCGCAGGTCGAGCCCGCCACCGTGGATGTCGAACGCCTCGCCGAGGTACCGGTGGGCCATCGCGGAGCACTCGAGGTGCCAGCCCGGCCGGCCACGCCCGTACGGGGTCTCCCAGGACGCCGTGGCCGGCTCCCCGGGCTTCGACGACTTCCACAGCGCGAAGTCGTGCGGGTCGCGCTTGCCGGAGCCCGCGTCCTCGGGGACGTCGGTCATGTCGTCGACCCGCTGGTTGGTCAGCGAGCCGTACTCGGGCCAGGAGCGGACGTCGAAGTACACGTCGCCAGGGCCGGCGGCGTAGGCGTGGCCGCGCTCGACGAGGCGGTCCATCAGCTCGAGCATCGCCGGGACGTGCGCGGTGGCCCGCGGCTCGTAGTCGGGCGGCACCACGCCGAGGGCGTCGTAGGCGGCGGTGAAGGCGCGTTCGTTGGCCAGGGCCCACGCCCACCACTCGACACCCGCCGCAGCGGCCTTCGCGAGGATCTTGTCGTCGATGTCGGTGACGTTGCGGATCACCGTGACACGCACGCCCTTGCGACGCAGCCAACGCACGAGCACGTCGAACGCGACGGCCGAGCGCACGTGGCCGACGTGCGGGGGCGCCTGCACCGTGGCACCGCACAGGTAGACGCCGACCTCGCCCTCGACGAGAGGGACGAAGTCACGCACCGACTGGGTGCCGCTGTCGAACAGCCGCAGGCTCACGCGCCCAGGCTACCGGCGCGCGGGCTCGCGCCCGACCGCAGCGGGCGCCCACGCGCTCAGCCGACGCAGACGCCCTCGCCGCGGTACGTCGGCACGGTGGCCTCGACCCGCTCACCCCGCACGAGGTGCACGTGCGTGAAACGCTCCATCACCTCGCCGGCCTTGGCGTGGCGGAACCACACCCGGTCACCGATGCGCAGGTCCGCCCGGGCGGGCACGCGCAGCGGCGTCTGCACCTCGCCCGCACCCTCCCGCGGGCCCAGGCGCAGACCCGCGGGCCACACGGGTCGCGGCAGCCGGCTCGCGGAGGCGGGACCCGACGCGACGTAGCCGCCACCGAAGACGGTCGCCCACCCGTCACCGGGCACGCGGACGACGTCGAGACCGAAGTAGGCAGCGGGGCGCGGCGCGAAGGCGCGGTAGCCGTCGAAGAGGGTCGGGACGAACAGGCCCGAGCCGGCCGTCACCTCCGTGACGCCCGGTGCTGACGCACTGACCTCGAGGCACCCGGTACCACCCGAGTTGACGAGCTCGAGGGCCCGGCCGAGCGCGTCGGAGACGGCGTCGACGACGTCCGTGCGCCGGCGCGCGAGCTCGCGCACCGACGCCCGCTTCACGAGCCGCACCGCGGCCGAGCTGTCCGGCAGCCCGGCGACCTGCGCCTCGTAGAACATCACGCCCCGGACCTCGAGGCACCCGCGCCGCTCGACGGCGGTCGCGAGCGTCGCGACGTCGTCCGGCATGCGCACGGGTGAGCGGCGGACCCCGAGGTGGACCGTCAACGGGCCGCGACCGAGCCGCAGCGACGCGTCCACGTCGAGGCAGACCCGCAGCCGCCGCCCGTGGCGTCGTGCGGCTGCCGCGAGCAGGTCGGCCTGGGCGGTGTCGTCGACCATGAACGTCACCGCCCGCGCCGCGTCGGCGTCGGCGGCGATCGCGTCGACGGCCGCGGTGTCGACCGTCGGGTAGCCCAGCAGCACGTCACGCACGCCGTGCGCGACGAGCCACCGCGCCTCCGCGGCGGCGTACGCCATGACCCCGCCGAAGCCGGGCCGTGCGAGCACGTCCTCGAGCACGTGGCGCACCCGCACCGACTTGCTCGCGACACGGACGGGCGTGCCCCCGGCGCGCCGCAGGACGTCGTCCGTGTTCGCGTCGAGGGCGTCGAGGTCGACGACGACCACCGGCGCGGGCAGGTGCGCCGTGGCCGCGTCGAGCCTCTGGCCGAGGGTGCGCGGGGCCACCCCGGGGGACCTCTCCGCGTCGCTGTGGCGGGTCGTCGTCGGGGCGGTCATGCCCGGTGCCTCGTCATGCCAGGGCAGACACCCCCGCCGGGACGGTCGGTGCGGCGAACGGGTGCACGTCGGCCGCGGGCTCGTCGGCCGCGGTGGTGCCCGTACCCAGCATGGCCGTCTCGTCGATCGGGACGGCGAGGGACGCGAGGTGCTCGGCGAACAGGCGCAGCCCCTGGTAGGCGGCGTCGTCGTCCCCGTCGACCAGCCACGCGAGCGAGAACCCGTCGATGGTCGCGATGATCGTGCGCGCCACGGTGTGGCGGGGCACACGCCACACGATGCCGGCCGCGCGCTCCACCTCCTCGAGGAAGCGCTCGGCAGCCGCCCAGCTGACCACGTACTGGTCGACCCCGACCTGCCGGAGCTCGGGGTGACGCAACGAGGTGGTGGTGAGCTCGTAGGTCAGCAGCTGCGGCCCGCGCGTGGCCCGGATGTTCGACCAGAGCTCCTCGAGGACCCCCAGGACGAGGTCGCGCGCCGGTGCGGACTCCGGCATCTCGGCGACGCCACGACCGAGGTTGCGCTCGGTGATGGTGTGAGCCATCGCACGCAGGAGCTCGTCCTTGTCGCGGAAGCAGTAGTGGACGACGCCCAACGACACGCCCGCTTCCGCGGCGACGGCGCGCACCGTGGCACCGTCGATGCCCTCACGACTCGCGACACTGAGTGCTGCTTCGATGAGCTGCTCACGGCGCTCGGCAACCGGCAGACGGTTCATGGCTTCCTCCTAGCGGACGCATCGCCACACACCCCCCCGGGTGCGGTCATATGCGTCTTCGGGATCATCTCATCGGTTGTCTTGACGATAGTCAAGACTTTCGTGCACTTGACTTGGACACTCGCCCAGCCGATCCTGCGAAGATGGGAGCACGTCGTGCCGGACGACCGGCCGGCTCGTGGCAGAACTGGGCTCGCACGCAACGCGCGAACCCGCGCAGGGTGGCACGTCCGCGCGACGTCGGCGAGCTCGTCCAGGAGGTGGGCGCGGCGACGGCCGCCGGGACCCGCCTGCGGGCCGTCGGTGCAGGCCACTCGTTCACGGGCGCCGCCGTGACCGACGGCGTCCACGTCCATCTGGACGCCCTGGCGGGGTTCGAACGGGTCGTCACGCGCCCGGACGGCTCCGCGCTCGTGACGGTCGGCGCGGGCATCCGGCTCGCCGCCCTGAACGCCGGGCTCGCCGCCCGCGGCCTGGCCCTGCGCAACCTCGGGGACATCGACGCCCAGTCCCTGGCGGGCGCCATCAGCACCGGCACGCACGGCACCGGTGCGCGGCTCGGCGGGCTCGCGACACAGGTCGTCGGCTGCCGTGTCGTCACCGGAACGGGTGACGTGCTCGACGTCTCGCCCGAGCAGGATCCCGACGTCTTCGAGCTCGCGCGCCTGGGGCTGGGGACGGCGGGCGTCCTGGCGTCCGTCACGCTGGAGGCGGTGCCCTCGTTCCGACTGCTGGCCCGGGAGGAGCCCTCGAGCCTGCACGAGGTCCTCGAACGGCTCGACGCCCTCGTCGACGGCAACGAGCACTTCGAGTTCTTCTGGTTCCCCCACACCGACCGCGTGCTCAGCAAGCGCAACAACCGCGCGACGGACGACGAGGACCGCCCGCTGTCCCCGCTGCGTCACCTCGTCGACGACGAGCTGCTGTCCAACGGGGTCTTCACCCTGACCAACAGGGTCGCCACCGCGCGGCCGACCCTCGTCCCCCGCCTCAACGCCCTCGCCAGCCGCGCGCTCACCGCGCGGACCTACACCGGCGCGTCGGCCGACGTGTTCGTCTCCCCGCGTCGCGTCAGGTTCCGCGAGATGGAGTACGCGGTCCCGCGCGAGCACGTGCCCGACGTCCTGCGCGAGGTCGACGCGTGGCTGCGCACGACGGGCGACCCGGTCCCCTTCCCCGTGGAGGTGCGCTTCGCCGCGCCCGACGACCTGTGGCTGTCGACCGCCCACGGCCGCGCGACGGGGTACGTGGCGGTGCACCAGTACCACCGCATGCCGTACCGCCGGTACTTCGACGCCGTCGAGCGGATCGTCGCGCAGGTCGACGGGCGGCCCCACTGGGGCAAGCTGCACGGGCTCGACCACACCCGCCTGGCGGAGCTGTACCCGCGCATGCCGGACGTGCGCCGGGTCCGCGCCCGCGTCGACCCCGCCGGCACGTTCCGCAACGCCTACGTCGACCAGGTGCTCGGGCCGCCGGCCTGACGGGCGCCTGTCGAGGTTTCAGGCGAACGAGCGACCCGCCCCGCCTGGTCAGCGAGGCGATCCGGCGTCAGGCTGGCCCGATGGCGGACGTGGGACGAGCGGTCGTGGCAAGCGCTCTCGGCGGGCCGGAGGTGCTGCGGGTCCTGGAGGTCCGGGCACCGGAGCCGGGGCCCGGCGAGGTCCAGGTCCGTGTCGAGGCCGCGGGCGTCAACCCGTGGGACTGGAAGTCGTACGCGCCCGGTGCGGGCGGCCGGCCGCCCGTCCGCCTCGGGCTCGAGGTCGCGGGCGTCGTGCAGGCGGTGGGACCGGGCGTGCGCTGGTACTCGCCGGGCGACGAGGTCGTCGCCTGGCCCGTCACCGGCGGGTACGCCGACGTGGTGACGGCGCCGCAGCGGGTGCTGGTGCGACGGCCCGACCAGCTCGGTGCCGTGCAGGCGGCGGGGCTCCTCGGGTCCGGCGTCGCCGCGGCGCACGCCGTGGCCGCGACCGGCGTGGCGGACGAGGACGTCGTGCTGGTCCACGGGGCGTCGGGGGGTGTCGGGCGCATGGCCGTGCAGCTCGCGGTGCTGCGAGGGGCGCGGGTGATCGCGACGGCGTCACCCCGGTGGCACGACTGCCTGCGGCGTTTCGGGGCCGAGCCCGTCGACTACGGACCGGGCCTCCTCGGCCGGGTCCGTGACCTCGAGGCGACGATCGGCCGCGTGACCGTCGCGATCGACGCGGTCGGCACACCGGAGGCGCTGGACACGTCGGTGACGCTGGTGACGGACCGGCGCCGCGTCGCGACGCTCGTCGCCCTCGACCGTGCGGCCGAGCTCGGGATCCTCGGCCTGGGCCACGGGGCAGGAGCCGATCCCGGCGTCGACATCCGGGACGCCGCACGCAGCCAGCTCACGGCCCTCGCGGCCGACGGCTCGCTGGACGTGCTGGTCACGGGCACGTACCCGCTCGAGGAGGCGGCTGCCGCCCACCGGCGCAGCCGCGAGGGTCACGCGGGAGGCAAGCTGGTGCTGGTCACCGGGTGACGCGCGGCTGGCTCCCCGTGACGCGCGGGTGGCTGCCGGTCACCGGCGGCCACAGGTCGGCCGGGGGGTCGAGCGGCGCGGTGGGGCGTGCGCTCTCGTCGACCTGCTGCAGGCCGGCGAACGTGGCCTCCAGCGTCTCCAGCGCCACCCGGTTGCGAGGCCGGACGGGCAGGGTCCGCGCACGCTGCGGCAGGCCGGTCGGGCCCGTCGCAGGCGTCGGCGCGTCGCGCGTGGGAGCGCGTTCGCTGTCGGTGGGTGGCGCAGTCACGTGGACGGACGGTACCGGCGATTCGTCCGGATCGCGACGCCTCGGGAGCCCTCGACCTCGTCACTTTCGGAATCGGTTCCGACAGTTCACCCGGGCGAGTGGCGCCCTGCCCACATCCTGACACGTGCGTCCGGGACCGCTCTCTGCGCTCCGCACGCCCCACAGGGGTGGCACGCGACCCGGCCCAGCACGCGTGGACGCACCCGGCCACCACGGCCCCACGGGGCCGACCACGGACCCCGCTGCGGTGGCGAGCGTCACCTGAGCCGGCGGGCAGCGGCGGGCGGGTCAGACGGTGTCGAGCGTGATCAGTGCGGTCGCGATGGCCGCGACGCCCTCGCCACGACCGGTCAGGCCCAGCCCGTCGGTCGTCGTCGCACTGACCGTGACGGTCGCACCGCAGGCCATGGACATGATCGCCTGCGCCTCGACGCGCCGCGGCCCCAGCTTGGGGCGGTTGCCGACGACCTGCACCGCGACGTTGCCGATCGTGAACCCCACCGCCCGGACCCGGCGTGCGGCCTCGGCGAGCAGCGCGGCGCCGGACGCACCGGCCCAGCGCGGGTCGTCGGTGCCGAACTGCAGGCCGAGGTCGCCCAGGCCCGCCGCGGACAGCAGCGCGTCGGCCGCGGCGTGCGCCGCGACGTCCGCGTCGGAGTGACCCGCCAGGGGTCGCTCGCCGGGCCACTCCAGGCCCGCGAGGTGCAGCACGGCGTCGGGTGCGGGGTCGGGGTCGTAGGCGTGCACGTCGATGCCGATGCCGGTCCGCACGTTCACGCGAGGGCTCCCGTCGTCAGGGCGTGGGCGACGAGCAGGTCGCGGGCCGTCGTCACCTTGGCGGCCCGCTCGTCACCGGGCACCACCCAGACCGGCACGCCCGCCGCCTCGACCAGCCCGGCGTCGTCCGAGGCCGCCGTCGCCTCGTGCGAGCCGAGCCCCGACCCCACCGCGTGCGCCCGCTCGAGGACGTCCCGGGCGAAGCCCTGCGGCGTCTGGACCGCGACCAGGTCGGCGCGCGGCACCGTCTCGAGGACGGGCCGCCCGGTGGCGTCGCCCCGCCCGACACGCTTCACCGTGTCGACGACGGGCAGCCCTGGCACGACCGCGGGGTGGCCCGCACGCACGGCGTCCACGACGCGGGCGACGAGCTCCGGCGGGACGAAGGGACGTGCGGCGTCGTGCACGAGGACCACGTCGACCTCGTCGACCAGCTCGGCCAGGCCCGCGGCGACGGACTCCTGCCGGGTGCGTCCACCCCCGACGACGTCCAGCCGCACGTCCGACGCCACCGCGTCGACGACACCGCCGACGAGTGCGGCCACCTCGTCGAGGTGAGCGGCAGGGGCGGTGACGACGAGCTGGCTGACGGCGGAACCGTCGGCCGCGCGGGCGGCGAGCAGCGCGCGGGCCGCGTGCACGACCAGCGGCTCCCCTGCGACGGGCACGACCGCCTTGGGCAGGTCGAGCCCGAGGCGCGACCCGCTCCCGGCGGCCGTGAGGACTGCGGCGATCGTCATGTGCGCATCGTGCACCGTGCGGCTCCCGGACGCTCACCCGACACAGCAGACGGCCCGGGCGCCGTGCACCCGGACCGTCGCGTGCGGATCAGGACGCGAGGACCTCGTCGAGGATGGCCTCGGCCTTGTCCTCCTCGGTCTTCTCGGCGAGCGCGAGCTCCGAGACCAGGATCTGACGGGCCTTGGCGAGCATCCGCTTCTCGCCGGCGGACAGACCGCGGTCGGCGTCACGGCGGGAGAGGTCGCGCACGACCTCCGCCACCTTGATGACGTCGCCGGACTGCAGCTTCTCGAGGTTGGCCTTGTAGCGTCGCGACCAGTTGGTCGGCTCCTCCGTGTACGGGGCGCGCAGCACCTCGAACACGCGGTCGAGCCCTTCCTGGCCCACGACGTCACGGACACCCACGAGATCGACGTTCTCCGCCGGCACCTCGATCGTCAGGTCGCCGTGCGCGACCTTGAGCTTGAGGTAGAGCTTCTCCTCGCCCCGGATGGTCCGGCTCTTGATCTCTTCGATCTTGGCTGCACCGTGGTGCGGGTAGACGACGGTCTCCCCAACAGTGAAAGTCATCTGTCGGTGTCCCCTTTCGCAGACGTGTATGGTATCACGCCCGCTTCGTGCGGATTCCGTGGCCGGGACGGTGTCCGCGCTGGTCAGCGCGGGGTCGAGCGGAGCCGACGACCCGCTGGAGCACCGGTCACGCCCTCGACCCGGCGGCCCGACGGTAGGGTGGTCGCGACCTGCCTGTGTCCGGCCGCCGCCGTCGGCCCGGACCCGGGCAGCCCGCCCACCCGCACCCGCCGCCTCCGCGCGCGAGACCAGCAGGAGCCCTCGTGACCCGCCTCCGCCCCCGCCCCGCCCGGGCCGCCGTCGCCGGCCTGGTCGCCGCCGCCGCCCTCGCCCTGACCGGCTGCTCGGCGACCAACCCGATCACGACGAGCTGGGACTACGAGGCCTCCGACGGCGCCGGCACCACCGTGGGCGACGTCCGCGTGCTCAACATGCTGGTCGTGACGGCCGAGAAGGGCGCACCTGGCGTCCTCACCGGCGCACTCGCCAACGGCTCGTCGGACGACGAGGACGTGACGCTCGCGGTCGGCGACGCGGAGCCGGTGCGCGTCAGCGTCGGCGGCGGCGGCACGGTGCTGCTGGGCGTCAGCGACGCCCCGCCGCGCTACACGACGCAGGACGTCCCGCTGGCCGCCGTCGACACCGCCCCCGGCGGGCTGACCAGGCTCACGGTCACCACCTCCAGCGGCGGCACCGTCGAGGTGCGCATCCCCGTGCTCGACGGCGCCCTGCCCGAGTACGCGGCTGTCCTCGAGGCGATCGAGACGCCGGGCGCGACCCCGACCGACGACACCACCCAGGACGCCTCCGAGCCGCAGGAGCAGGAGCAGGAGCAGGGCGAGTAGCACCCGCCCGTCAGCGAGCCGTCGCGCACGAGGGGCCGACCACCGCCCGGTGGTCGGCCCCTCGTGCGTCGGTGCGCGGGTGCGTCAGCCGAAGCGACCCGAGATGTAGTCCTCCGTGGCCTGCTCGCGCGGCGAGGAGAACATCGTCGAGGTGTCGTCCATCTCGATGAGCCGGCCCGGCTTGCCGGTGCCTGCGATGTTGAAGAACGCCGTGCGGTCCGAGACCCGGGCGGCCTGCTGCATGTTGTGCGTGACGATCACGATCGTGTACTCGCTCTTGAGCTCGGCGATGAGGTCCTCGATCGCGAGCGTCGAGATCGGGTCGAGCGCCGAGCACGGCTCGTCCATGAGCAGGACCTGCGGCTTCACCGCGATCGCGCGCGCGATGCACAGCCGCTGCTGCTGCCCGCCGGACAGGCTCGACCCGGGCCGCGCCAGGCGGTCCTTGACCTCGTTCCACAGGTTCGCGCCGCGCAGGGAGCGCTCGACGAGCTCCTGCTGGTCACCCTTCGACATGCGGCGGTTGTTCAGGCGCACACCCGCGAGCACGTTGTCCGCGATCGACATCGTCGGGAACGGGTTGGGCCGCTGGAACACCATGCCGACCAGACGCCGGACCGTCACCGGGTCGACGTCCGCGCCGTACAGGTCCTGACCGTCCATGAGGGCCTTGCCCTGGACGCGGGCACCGGGGATGACCTCGTGCATGCGGTTGAGGGTGCGCAGGAACGTCGACTTGCCGCAGCCCGACGGGCCGATGAGCGCCGTGGCCTGCCGCGCCTCGATGGTCATGTTGACGCCCTGCACGGCGAGGAAGTCGCCGTAGTAGACGTCGAGGTCCGAGACGTCGATCCGATTGGACATGGGGGTCCTTCCTGGGGTCGGTGCGGCCCGCGTCAGCGGGCGCCCTTCGGGGCGAACCAGCGGCTGACGAGCCGGGCCACGAGGTTGAGGAGCATGACGAGCAGGATCAGCGTGAGCGCGGCGGCCCAGGCCCGGTCGATGCCGGTGCCGCCCTGCTCGTACTGGCGGTACGCGAACACGGGCAGCGTGGCCATGCGCCCGTCGAAGAGGTCGGTGTTGGTCTGCGCGACCAGGCCGACCGTGAGCAGCAGGGGCGCGGTCTCGCCGATGACGCGCGCGACCGCGAGCATGACGCCCGTGACGATGCCGGCGGCCGAGGTCCGCAGCACGACCTTGACGATCGTCAGCCACTTCGGCACACCCAGCGCGTACGACGCCTCACGCAGCTCGTTGGGCACGAGCCGCAGCATCTCCTCGACCGAGCGGATGACGACGGGCGTCATCAGCAGGGCCAGCGCGACGGCGCCCATGATCCCCGCGCGGTACGCCGGGCCCATGACCAGCGTGAACAGCGCGAACGCGAACAGCCCCGCGACGATCGACGGGATGCCCGTCATGACGTCGACGAGCAGCGTGATGCCGCGCGCCAGCGGACCGCGGCCGTACTCCACGAGGTAGATGGCCGTGAGCAGCCCGACCGGCACGGAGATGACCGCCGCGGCGAGCGTGACCAGGAGCGTCCCGACGAGCGCGTGGGCGATGCCGCCGGACGTCATCTCACCGAAGACGCCGACCATGTCGGTCGTCAGGAACGTCCAGCCGAACGACGACGCGCCCCGCGTGACGACGAGCACGACGAGCGACACCAGCGGCACCAGGGCGAGCAGGAAGGCGCCGGTCACCAGGGTCGTCGCCAGGCGGTCCGCGGCCCGCCGGGGCCCCTCGACGACGCGGGACGTGATGCTCGACGACAGCACGAACAGCACGGCACCGAGCACGACCACGCTCGTCGGCGACGCCGCGCCGGCGGTCACCAGCACGAGCAGCGCCGTCGCGAGCGAGCCGCCCGCGAACGCCCACGGGCTCCACGACGGCAGGCGACGGTACGCATCGTCGGTGAGCAGGCCCGCGGTGCGCGCGGGGGCGGTGGCGTGGGTCATCAGTTGGCTCCCGAGAACTCGGCGCGCCGCGCGATGACCCACCGCGCCGCGAAGTTGACCGCGAACGTGATGACGAACAGCGCGAGGCCCGTCGCGATGAGCGCGCTCACGCTCAGGCCGCTGGCCTCGGGGAACTTGGACGCGATGTTCGCGGCGATGGTCTGCTGCTGGCCGGGCTTCAGCAGGAAGAACGAGAACAGGAACCCGGGCGAGATGACCATGAGCACGGCCATCGTCTCCCCCAGCGCGCGCCCCAGGCCGAGCATCGAGGCGCTGATGACGCCCGAACGGCCGAAGGGCAGGACGGCCTGGCGGACCATCTCCCAGCGGGTCGCGCCGAGGGCGAGCGACGCCTCCTCGTGCAGCCGCGGGGTCTGCAGGAACACCTCGCGCGAGACGGCGGTGATGATCGGCAGGATCATCACCGCGAGCACCACCGACGCCGACATGATGTTCTTGGCCGGCGCCTGGTAGTCCGCGAACAGCGGGATGAAGCCGAGGTTCGACGACAGCCACGTGAACACGGGGTCGAGCCGCCCGATCAGCCACAGCGCTCCCCACAGGCCGTAGACGACCGAGGGGATGGCCGCCAGCAGGTCGATCAGGTAGCCGAGGCCGCTCGCGAGGCGGCGCGGCGCGTAGTGCGAGATGAACAGCGCGATGCCGATCGACACGGGCACCGCGAGCGCCAGCGCCAGCAGGGAGGCGAGCAGCGTCCCGAAGATCAGCGGGCCCACGTACTGCGCGACCGAGCCGCCGTGGAACCACGAGATGGCCTCGAGGTCCTCCCGGGAGGCGGTCAGTGCCGGCCACGCGCGCAGCACGAGGAAGACCGCGACCGCGGCGAGCGTCACGAGGATGAGCAGGCCGGCGCCGGTCGACAGGCCGGCGAAGACGCGCCCGGCCAGCCGTCCGGTCGAGGCGGCGCGTGCGGCGGCGCCCGGCGGGTCCGCGGCGTCGGACGAGGGACGCGCGGACGCGCCGCCTCGCGGGGGTGGGGTGGTGGTGACAGCCACTGCTGCTCCGTCGGTCGGGGAGGGTGGGGGCACCGCGCGTGCCGTCCCGGGGTGGGCGTCGTGCCCGACCCGGGACGGCCCGGCGTGGTGCGGTCGTCCGGTCGTCGTCAGCCCGCGGCAATCGAGTCGATGGCGGCCTGGACCTCGGCGCGCAGGGCGTCGGAGATCGGTGCGGAGCCCGCGACGCCCGGGTCGGCGGCGCGGTCCTGGCCCTCGGCGCTCGCCACGTAGGTGAGGTACGCCTTGACGTTGTTCGCGTCGGCCTCGTCGGCGTACGTCGAGCACGCGATCGAGTACGAGATGAGGACCAGCGGGTAGGTGCCGGCCTCGGTCGTGGTCCGGTCCAGCTCGACGACGAGACGCTTGTCCGTCGCGCCCTCGGCACGCGGCGAGGCGTCGACGACCGCGGCTGCGGCCTCGGCCGAGAACGGCACGTACTCGTCACCGACCTTGAGCGCGACGGTGCCCAGGTCCCCGGCGCGTGACGCGTCCGCGTAGCCGATCGCGCCCTCGGCGCCCGAGACCGTGTCGATGACACCCTGCGTGCCCTGGCCCGACTGCCCGCCGGACAGCGGCCAGTCACCGGAGGCCTCGTGGGGCCAGGCGCCGTCCGACGCGGCCTCGAGGTACTCGGTGAAGTTCTCCGTGGTGCCCGACTCGTCGGAGCGGTTCACGGGGATGATGTCGATCGACGGGAGCGTGACACCGGGGTTCTCCGCGGCGATCGCCGCGTCGTCCCACGTGGTGATGTCGCGGTTGAAGATCTTCGCGATCGTCGCGGCGGACAGCTGCACGTGGTCCGCGTCGACGTCGGGCAGGTTGTAGACCACCGCGATCGGGCTGATGTACAGCGGCAGCTCGACGGCCTCGCCGCCCTCGCAGCGCTCGGCGGCCGTCGCGAGCTCGTCCTCCTTGAGCGCGGCGTCGGACCCGGCGAGCTGCACGGCGCCCGCGAGGAACTGCTCGCGACCCCCGCCCGAGCCCACGGCGTCGTAGCTGACGGCCACGTCGGGGTGGGTGTCGTTGAAACCCGCGATCCAGCCGGCGACCGCCTTCTCCTGCGAGGACGCACCGGCGGCCGCGAGCGAGCCGCTGAGCTCGGCGCTGCCGGCGGTCGATCCGGGCTCCGCCGACGACCCGGAGCTGCACGCGGCGAGCACCAACGCCACCGCGCCGGTGAGCGCGACGGCACCGAAACGGCTGTGGGGGGTGAGCTTCACTGTGTCCCGTCCTCATCACGTCTGCGCGCACCGGTCGGTGCGCGGCCGACGCCGACGCTAGGCGGGGCAGGTGACCGCACCGGCGGCCCCGGGTGAACCCCGGGTGAACGCTCGTCGACCAGACGCGCGCTACTCCCCCGTGCCGTCGGACAGCTTGTAGCCCAGGCCCCGCACGGTCGTCAGCAGCGTCGGCGCGGACGGGTCCTGCTCGATCTTCGCGCGGACGCGCTTGACGTGGACGTCCAGGGTCTTGGTGTCCCCCACGTAGTCCGATCCCCACACCCGGTCGATGAGCTGCCCGCGCGTCAGCACCCGGTCCGGGTTGCGCAGCAGCATCTCCAGCAGCTCGAACTCCTTGAGCGGGAACGGCACGAGCTCGCCGTCCACGTGGACGGTGTGCCGGTCGACGTCCATCCGCACGCCGCCGACCTGCAGGACCCCGTCGTCGTCCGCGTCGGCCGTCCGCGCGCCGGTGTCCCTGCGGCGCAGGACCGCCCGGATGCGTGCGAGGAGCTCGCGCGACGAGTACGGCTTGGTCACGTAGTCGTCGGCGCCCAGCTCCAGGCCCACGACCTTGTCGATCTCGTCGTCCTTGGCGGTCAGCATGATCACCGGGACGTCGGACTCGAGCCGCAGGCGCCGGCACACCTCCGTGCCGGGCAGGCCCGGCAGCATGAGGTCGAGCAGGACGAGGTCCGCGCCGTGCTGCGCGAACTGCTCCAGCGCCTCGGGCCCGGTCGCCGCCGTCACGACGTCGTAGCCCTCGCGGCCGAGCTGGTAGGACAGCGGGTCGCGGTAGGACTCCTCGTCCTCGACGAGAAGGATGCGGGTCACGTGGCGCTCCTGGAGGGGGTCGTGGCGGTGCCGGGCCGGGGCGTGGACGTGGGCGCGTCGGCGTCGACGGCGGGCGCGGCGACGGGCAGGCGCAGGGTGAACGTGGACCCGCGGCCCGGCTGCGACCACACCGACACGTCGCCGCCGTGGTCGCCCGCGACGTGCTTGACGATCGACAGGCCCAGGCCCGTCCCGCCGGTGTCGCGCGAGCGCGCGGGGTCCACGCGGTAGAACCGCTCGAAGACGCGTTCCTGGTCGGCCTCGGCGATGCCGACGCCCTCGTCGACGACCGCGACCTCCACCAGGTCGCCCCGGCGCCGCACGCCGACGCTGACCCGCGTCCCGTCCGGCGAGTACGCGACCGCGTTGTCGAGAAGGTTGCGTACGGCCGTGACCAGCAGGTTGCGGTCCCCGATCACGACGACGCCACGGTCGCCGCCGGCCACGACCCGGACCGCCTTCGCGTCGGCGGCCGTGCGCGCGCGGTCGACGGCCTCGGCGACGACGTCGTCGACCGCGACCTCCTCGGCGTTCTCCAGGGCGCCCGCGACCTGCAGGCGGGACAGCTCGATGATCTCGTGCACGAGGGCCGAGAGCCGGGCGGCCTCGGTGAGCATCCGCCCGCTGAACCGGCGCACCGCCTCCGGGTCGTCGGCCGCGTCCTGGACCGTCTCGGCCAGCAGCGACAACGCGCCGACGGGGGTCTTGAGCTCGTGCGACACGTTGACGACGAAGTCGCGGCGGACGGCCTCGAGCCGTCGTGCCTGCGTGAGGTCCTCGGCGAGCAGCAGCAGGTGGTCCGGCGTCACCTGGGCGACGCGCACCTGCAGGAGCAGGCGCGAGGGGCCCACGGGGCCCCGCGGCACGTCGAGCTCCTCGTCGCGGATCACGCCGTCGCGGCGGACGTCGGCGACCATGTCACGCATCGAGGCGTGCACCAGCTGCCCGTCGCGGACGACGCCGAGCGCGTACGCGGGCGGGCTCGCCCGCACCACGCGGTCCTCCGCGTCGAGGACGACCGCGGCCGAGCGCAGCACCGCGAGCGTGCGCACCAGGCCGTCCTCGAGCTCGGGCTCGGCCTGCGGCGGCACCGTGTGCTGCTCCCGCTCGCTCCAGCGGAACGCAGCGACCGCGACGGCGCCGACGAGCACGCCGATCAGCCCCGCGACCAGGGGCGCCGCCTCCAGGATCCAGTCCACGACATCCACAGTAGGCCGCCCGCCCGGCCGCCCCGAGCCGCCGTCAGGCCCGGACGCCCAACCGCCGCCACGTGTTCACCTGCCGGGCGGCAGTCGTTCACCGGCGCGTGCGACCGTGGCGGCCGCGACACCGACGAGAGGGAGCACATGCGGGACATCTTCGAGGCCGAGCTCACCCAGCTCGGCCAGGACCTGGTCGCGATGAGCGGCCGGGTCGAGCACGCCATGAGCAACGCCGGCACCGCGCTGCTGACGGCCGACCTCCAGCTCGCGGAGTCCGTCATCGCCGACGACCTGGCGATCGACGCCCTCGAGCGGGACCTCGACGACCGGTGCGTGCGCCTCCTCGCGCAGCAGCAGCCCGTCGCGACGGACCTGCGCGTCGTCGTCTCGGCGCTGCGCATGAGCGCGTCGCTGGAGCGCATGGGCGACCTCGCACGGCACGTCGCCCAGGTCACGCGCGCCCGCTACCCCGTCGTCGCCGTGCCGACGGGCATGGAGGCGACCTTCACGCAGATGCAGGACGCCGCCGTGCGCGTCGCCCGGCGCGTGACCACGCTGCTGCGCACCCGGGACATGGCCCTCGCCGAGTCGATCCAGCAGGACGACGACCTGCTGGACGCGCTGCACGCCAGCACGTTCGCCTCCATGCTGTCCGGCCCGTGGGACCGCTCGGCGCAGGAGACGGTCGACGTCACGCTGCTCGGGCGGTACTACGAGCGGTTCGGCGACCACGGCGTGTCCGTGGCGCGGCGCATGGTCTACCTGGTGACGGGCGACGTGGCCGACGCGCTCGACCCCGGCGCGGTGCGCGCACGCTGACACCCGGACCGCGGGGCCCGTCGTGGTCCCGTGCACGCGAGAGGCGCCCGTGCCGGGGAGGGGGCGGGCGCCTCTCGTCGTGGTGGTCGCGTCGGGACCCGGGTCAGCGACCCTGGTTGGCGACCGCCGCGATGGCGGCCTTGGCGGCCTCGGGGTCGAGGTACATGCCGCCCTTCGTGACCGGCTTGAGGGTCTCCTCGTCCAGCTCGTACAGCAGCGGGATGCCCGTGGGGATGTTGATGCCGGCGATGGTCTGCTCGTCCACGTCGTCGAGGTACTTGACGATCGAGCGGATCGAGTTGCCGTGGGCGGCGACCAGGACGACCTTGCGCGCCTTGAGGTCGGGCACGATCTCGGCCTCCCAGTACGGCAGCGCCCGCTCGAGGACCTGCGCGAGGGCCTCGGTGCGCGGGATCGGCTCACCCGCGTAGCGGGGGTCGGCGTCCTGCGAGTACTCGGAGCCGAGCTCGATCTCCGGCGGCGGGACGTCGTACGAGCGGCGCCAGAGCATGAACTGCTCCTCGCCGTACTCCTCGAGCGTCTCCTTCTTGTTCTTGCCCTGCAGCGCGCCGTAGTGACGCTCGTTGAGGCGCCACGACCGCTTCACGGGGATCCAGTGGCGGTCCGCGACGTCGAGCGCGAGGTTCGCGGTCGTGATCGCGCGGCGCAGCAGCGACGTGTGCACGACGTCGGGCAGCACGCCCGCGTCGGTCAGCAGCGTGCCGCCACGCTTGGCCTCCTCGACGCCCTTCTCGGACAGGGGCACGTCCACCCAGCCGGTGAACAGGTTCTTGGCGTTCCACTCGCTCTCGCCGTGGCGGAGCAGCACGAGGGTGTAGGTCATGCCCCTCATCCTGCCGCAGCCCCGGAAGACCCGCAGGGACGTCCGTCCCCCGGTCGCACCCCCCAGAGTTCGTGAGAGTGCAATCCAGCACCCACCCCAGGTGGTGACAGTGCAACCCAGCACCCACCCCAGGTGGTGACAGTGCAACCCAGCACCCACCCCAGGTGGTGACAGTGCAATCCAGCACCCACCCCAGGTGGTGACAGTGCAATCCAGCACCCACCCCAGGTGGTGACAGTGCAATCCAGTCGCCCTGACGCCGGCGCGGCGCGTGTCTGCTGTGACTGGATTGCACTCTCACGCCCCGGAGGGGGACCGGATTGCACTCTCACGCCCCGGAGGGGGACTGGATTGCACTCTCACGACCCCACGGTGGGTAGGGGTCAGCGGGTGGGCTCGGCCGCGATCTCGTAGACCTTGAGGACCTGGTCGGCGGCCGTCGGCCACGCGTAGCGCTCCGCGACCTGGCGTGCGCCGACCGACCAGCGCGCGCGGCGCGGTGCGTCTGCGAGCGCGTCCGCGATGACGTCGGCCCAGTCGGCCGGGTCGTGGCCCGGCACCAGGCGGCCGGAGACGTCGTCGTCGACGACGGTCCGCAGGCCACCGACGTCCGCCGCGATCACCGGCGTGCCGCTGGCCTGCGCCTCGACGGCGACGAGGCCGAAGGACTCCGAGCGCGACGGCATCGCCACGAGGTCGGCCGCGCGGTACCAGGCGACGAGCTCGTCGCGCGGCGCGGGGGGACGGACCACGACGTCGTCGTCGACACCGAGGGTCACCGCCAGCGCACGCAGCTCGCGCACCGCGGTCAACCGCCCGGACGGGCCACCGAGCACGACCAGCAGCGGGACCGGGCGGCCGCTCGCGCGCAGCGCACCGATCGCGCGGACCAGCACGTCGGGCGCCTTGAGCGGCTGGACGCGGCCCGCGAACAGCACCACGGGCCGGTCGGTCGGCAGCCCGAGCCGACGACGTGCCTCGTCACGCGCCCCGGGCGGCCCCGGACGGAACCGGTCGAGGTCTACCCCGGGCTCGACGACGTGGACCCGCGCCGGGTCGGCCCCGTACAGCTCGACCAGCTCGCGCGCCTCCACGGGCGTCGAGGCGACCAGCGCGTCGGCGTCGGCGACGACCTGCTCCTCGCCCACGACGCGCACGCTCGGCTCGGCGGTGTCCCCCGGCCCCAGGCTCGCGTTCTTCACCTTCGCGAGGGTGTGGGCCGTGTGCACGAGCGGCACCTCCCACCGCTGCGCCGCGATCGCACCGACCTGCCCCGACAGCCAGTAGTGCGAGTGCACGACGTCGTACCACCCCGGGCGGCGCGCGGCCTCGGACCGCAGGACGCCGGCGGCCATGCCGCACAGCACGCCCGGCAGGTCGTTCTTGTCGAGCGCCTCGAAGGGGCCTGCCGGCACGTGGTGCACGAGCACGGGCGGCGTGACGCCGGGCGGCACGTCGTCGGCGAGCAGGACCTCGCGCGCGTCGTCGGCCGTGAGTGCGCGACCCTGCGCGTCGGTGCCGTCGAGCACGACCGTCTCCGGGGAGTCGGACCGCGTCGCACGCGTGAACACCTCGACGCGCGCGCCGCGGGCCGCGAGCGCGTGCGCGAGCTCCAGGACATACACGTTCATGCCCCCGGCATCGCCCGTCCCGGGCTGGTCGAGGGGGGAGGTGTGCACCGAGAGCATGGCGACGCGCGGCGCTCGGTCGGTGGTCACCGGACCATTGTCGCCCGGCACGGTGCCGTGCGCGCCACCGCACCGAGGCGCCGGTCGGGGCGCGTGCGGTCGGCGGACGGGCTCAGCCCCGGGCGACGGGGACACGACCCCGCGCACGCTCGGTGTCCGCCATGACGCGCAGCGGGACGCCGAGGCCGTAGGTCACGAAGTCGCCGTGGGGCGTGAGCCGCACCATCACGACGTCCCCGCGCTCGGCGTCCGGCTCGGTCAGCCCGCGCAGCAGGCGCCGGCGCACGTCGTCCGGGGCGTCGCCGACCGGCAGCACCTGCGCGGTCGCGGGGACGGTGACGGTCGCGGGCGGGATCGGCGCGACCAGCGCGAGCAGGCCGCCGCGGCGGACCGGGACCGTGACGGAGACCTCCGGCTGGTGCCGCAGGTGGGTCACCTTCCAGTCCGTCTCCGTCGCGGCGAACCACAGGTCGTCGCCGTGCACGGCGGGGGTGACGCCGACGCTGCGGCCCCGCCCGTGCCGGTTGACCATCGCGATCACCATGAACGGCTGGCGGGCCAGCGCGCGCCACACCTGCTCGGTCGTCAGCGAAGGGCGGCCTGCCGCCGGCCGGTCCGTCTCGGGCTGCGGCATCGGGACTCCTCCAAGGGTGCTGACGGTCCGGTGACCGTCGGGCGTGACGCTACCCCGGGCTCACGGGGGGACCGACCGGCGCACGGCCGCGCGGACGAGCGCCTGCGTCACGACGGGGTGCGCGAGCCGGACGGGGGCGAAGTAGGCACGACCGCGCCAGCCGTGCAGCGGAACGGCCGTGACGACGCGCAGCAGGCGGCGCTGCGCGTCGACGCCCACACCGACCCGGAAGTCGCGCCGGGTCACGGCGCGCCGCCCGCGACGACGAAGAGCGCCTGTCGCCTCGACGCCCACGGGCGTCAGCGCGGAGCCACCTGGACCACGCACGCCGGTGACGGCAGCTCCACCCGGGACACCTGCGCGCCGTGCGGGTCGTGCACGACGAGCGCGTGCGCGTCCTGCAGCGCGACGACCGTCCAGCCGTGCACGACCTCGAGGTGGCGCGGCGTCGGACCGCTCAGGGGCTGCGTCCGCGGGGCGCCGAGGGAGCCGTCGGCGTGCACGTCGAACACGCGCAGGACGTCGGGACCCTGCAGGCCCAGCGCCCGCACCCCCAGGACGAGCCGGTCGCCGTCGAGCAGGACGTGCGACGGCGAGCGTCGCACGCCGTCGGCCGACTGGTCCTCGGGCACCGCGGGGACGCGCTGCAGCACCGTGCCGGTGGCCGACGCCGCGTCCCAGAGCAGCACGTGGACGCTCGCGTCGAGCTCCCCGACGACGTACAGGTTCGCGCCGTCGGCCGCGAAGGCGACGTGCCGCGGGCCGGTGCCGGGCGGGAGGGTCGCGGCGACGCCGTCGGGCGTGAGCAGGCCGTCGACGCGGCGCGCGTAGCGCCGCAGCTCGTCGGTGCCGAGGTCGGCGACGAGGACGTGCCGGCCGTCGGGCGTCAGCGCGACGAAGTGGGCGTGCGGCCCCTCCTGGCGATCGGTGTCCGGGCCCGTGCCGGCGTGGCCGAACGTCTGCGCCGGTCTGCCGGAGGCGACGACGTCGGGGGCGAACGCGCCGTCGGGCGTCAGGGGCACGACGCCCAGGACGCCGTCGACGTAGTTGGCGACGTAGAGCGTGTCGTCGACGACGAGCAGGTGGCAGGGCGCCACGCCGCCGGACGTGACCGTGGCGCGCGCGGTCAGGCCGCCGTCGTCGTCGACCTCGAAGGCCGTCACGGCCCCAGGGTCGCTCTCCCCCGCCGCGTACAGCCACCGGCCGCCCGGGTGCGTCGCGACGAACGTCGGCGCCGGGGTCTCGACGACCAGCCGCGGCTCGCCCAGCACGCCGGTCGTCTCGTCGAGGCCGACGCGCCACACCCCCTCGCCGAGCCCGGCCGTGGTGCCGATGCCGGCGTGCGGAAACGTGCCGATCCACAGGTCTGTCGCAGCGCTCACGCCAGGACCCTACGCAACGACCCCCCACCCCGTCCCGACCACTCGAACCCGAACCCGCCGAACACGCACTTCGGCGGCTCATGGCGTCGCAGAAGCCGCCGAAGTGCGGGCTCGACGGCGGGACGTCAGGAGGTGGTCGCGAACCAGGGGGTCGGGTCGGAGACGACCGTGCGCAGGACCGCGAGCGCGCCACCCGTCATCGCCGGGTAGTCCCCCGCGGCCGAGCGGCGGACGCTCGGGGCGGACCAGTCGGCGAAGATCACGCGGTCGGCCAGCGCCTCGCGGACGACGTCCTGCACCTCGTCGAAGACGAGCCCGAACGTCCCGCCGAGCACGACCTCGCTGACGTCGACCACGTTGGCGACGGTCGCGACGGCCAGCCCGAGCCACCGTGCCGCACCCCGCACGGCGTCCCGCGCGCGGGGGTCACCGGCAGCCAGGGCAGCGACGACGTCCGCGAACGGCGCGCCGGGTGCCAGCCCGGCCGCCTGGGCGATGGCGTCCTGACCCGCGCGCTGCTCGAGCGACACGGGCCGCGTGCCGTCCGGGCCGCCGTCGACGACGACGTGCCCGATCTCGCCGCTCCAGCCGTGGCGGCCGAGGAAGATCTCGCCGTCGAGCACGAGCGCGCCACCCACGCCCACCTCGCCCGACACGTACAGGAACGAGGGTGCGACCCGTCCGCGGCGCGCATGGGCCTCGGCGCGCGCGGCGAGGTTCGCCTCGTTGGCGACGCGCGGCGGCAGGTCGGCCAGGACGGGGTGCGCCGCGAGCCGGCCGACGACGTCGACGTCGCGCCACCCGAGGTTCGGCGCGTAGCGCAACGGCCCGGTGATGCGGTCGACGAGGCCGGGCACCGCGAGCGCGGTGCCGGCGACGCGCACACCGTCGGCGGCGAGCGACGCCAGGACCGGTGCGGCGAGGTTCGCGAGTCGGTCGAGCACGGCGTCGGGCTCGCTGCCGCGCAGGTCGGCACGCTCGACCGTCTCGACGAGCACACCCCCCGCGAGGTCGACGGCCCGCAGCCCGAGGTAGTCGACGTTGACCTCCATGCCGACACCCGCGACGCGACCGGGCGTGGGCTCCAGCGGCACGGCGGGGCGCCCGGCGCGCGCGACGACGACCGGGTCCAGCTCGCGGACGATGCCGGCCTCGATGAGCAGGTCGACCAGCCCGGTGACCGTGCCGCGCGCGAGCCCCGTCGACGCGGCGATCTGCGCCCGGGAAGGCGGTGTGTGCGCGTCGACGACCTGCGCGAGCGTCACGGACAGGTTGTGGGCGCGCATCTGCGCCTGCCGTGCCGCGCGTCCGCGGTCGGGCATGCGCTCGGCGGCCTGACCCTCGCGCGTCCGCGGGTTGTCGGCGAGAGTGGTGGCACTCCCGGGAGCCGCGACGACGACGGCCTGCGCGGCAGCGCCCGATCCGTCGTCCTTGCTCGGCATGGCTTGACCCTACCGACTCCCGGGGATAAATTCATCCCGAGAACAAAACCCGGTCGCTCGACTGACGCGCGCCCGGTCCCCCCTCGACGCGGAGGCCTCCATGGTTCGCAAGCCCACCCCTGACGACAGGTTCTCCTTCGGTCTCTGGACCGTCGGATGGAACGCTCAGGACCCGTTCGGTGCCGCCACCCGCCCGTGGCTCGACCCGGTCGAGTCCGTGCACAAGCTCGCCGAGCTCGGCGCCTCGCACGTGACCTTCCACGACGACGACGTCGTCCCGTTCGGCTCCTCGGACGCCGAGCGCGAGAAGATCCTCGACCGCTTCCGCGGCGCGCTGGCCGAGACCGGCATCACGGTCGAGATGGTCACGACCAACACGTTCACGCACCCCATCTTCAAGGACGGCGCGTTCACGTCCAACGACCGTCGCGTGCGCCGCTACGCGCTGCGCAAGATCCTGCGCAACGTCGACCTGGCGGCCTCGCTCGACGCCGACACGTTCGTCATGTGGGGCGGCCGCGAGGGCGCCGAGTACGACAGCGCGAAGGACCTGTACGCCGCGCACCAGGCGTACGCCGACGGCATCGACACCGTCGCGGCGTACATCAAGGAGAAGGGCTACGGCCTGCGCATCGCGATCGAGCCCAAGCCCAACGAGCCCCGCGGCGACATCCTGCTCCCGACGATCGGGCACGCGCTCGGCCTCATCGCCAAGCTCGAGCACGGCGACATCGTCGGCCTCAACCCGGAGACGGGCCACGAGCAGATGGCCGGCCTGAACTACACGACCGGCCTCGCGCAGGCGCTGTGGGCGGACAAGCTGTTCCACATCGACCTCAACGGCCAGCGCGGCATCAAGTACGACCAGGACCTGGTCTTCGGCCACGGCGACCTGTTCTCCGCGTTCGCGACGGTCGACCTGGTCGAGAACGGCTTCCCCAGCGGCGGCCCCAAGTACACCGGCCCGGTGCACTTCGACTACAAGCCCTCGCGCACCGAGGACTTCGACGGCGTGTGGGCCTCGGCCGCCGCCAACATGTCGACCTACATCCTCCTCAAGGAGCGGGCGCAGGCGTTCCGCGCCGACCCCGAGGTCCAGGAGGCCATGGAGGCCGCCGGCGTCTTCGAGCTCGCGAAGCCCACGCTGAACGAGGGCGAGTCGCTCGAGGACTTCCTCGCGGACCGCTCCGCGTTCGAGGACTTCGACGTCGAGGGTGTCGCCAAGCACGGCTACGGCTTCGTCCGCCTCAACCAGCTCGCGGTCGAGCACGCCATGGGCGCGCGCGGCTGATCGACGCACCACCCGACGCCCGGGGAGCCTCGCGCTCCCCGGGCGTCGTCCGTCCCCGGCACCCGACGTCCGAGCGGGCCGCAGGACGCCACCCCTCGGACACCCCACGCCCGG